>Ga0302314_10019597_pt1 | contig 11224 bp, 7 predicted proteins | sample III_Palsa_N2_3_FD_200533 | JGI IMG/M metagenome (GOLD analysis project Ga0302314, IMG submission 200533) | Peat permafrost microbial communities from Stordalen Mire near Abisko, Sweden - III_Palsa_N2_3 | ecosystem: Environmental > Terrestrial > Soil > Palsa > Peat permafrost | place: Sweden... | reverse complement strand
CCGAGCAGATGTGCCGGGGTCGCGTTGACGGCCACTGCCGCCAGACCGCCCTGCCATTTACCGGTGCCGAGGCTTGGGTCGGTGGCGGTGGGCATGGTGATCAACGGACCAACGCCGATCTGCACACCGGACTGCGACAGCAGGAAGATGTCGAACAGGTTGATGTCGCCAAGGCCCGTGTTGTAGCCGCCGCTCGGGTCCGGACGCGTGCTGATCGGCACCGTGGCGCGGAAAATCTGCGGCACGCCGATCGGTCCGAGCGGCCCGACCGGAACGGTCGGCCGCAGCAACAGGTCGTTCGTATGACCGCTGACACCAAACAGGCTCGGGGTGTAATAGTTCTGCAGGTTAAACGACGGCGCCAGATTCAGCGGGTTATTGCTTTTGTTGGCGTCATCTGCCGACGCCTGCGCATAAGCGGCTGACGAGAATACCGTCGCAGACAACATCGCACTCGCCCCAAGGAATCGTTTCATAGTCATTCATTTTCCTGGCTTTTACGTGATTAACAGGCGAGCGCATGCCTTTGCATACTGCAAATATAAGACTGACTAATACCGCGATTAATTGCTTAATGCCGATTCGAACTCGTACAGCCCGCCACCACTAACAGATCGCGGGAAAGCCAAAGCGTAAATACACACGTCTAAATCGGTGCTACGTATGAAAAATCCGGCCGCAAGACTCAAAAGAAGAACACAAACCTACGTGGACGCTCCTCGTATAACGCAGGACGCCGCACGGCACTGCGTGTGTGCGGGAGGTACGTGCTGCAGCAAATCACCCTCGTTGTCGAAAAATACTAGCAAACGTTCTCAAAACACAGAGATAAATTTGTAACACGATAAGGAAGCGACTTTTCCAATGTTTATTGCATGCCAATCTGTCAGATCAAATCTGTTTTTGAAATGGTGACGTCAATTTGCGAGAATTGATGCGAATAGATGAACAATTTCGTCTGCAGCACGCAGCGCCTTGAGGCATCCGGGAACCGGTCAGCACGCTGAATAGATCTGCGGTAATTCGACCTTGTCCGGCTCGCACATCCTCGCACCCGGATATCCACGACAACCCGAGGTCACTTCCTGGCGCGCCGGGCACATGCCCACTCGCCATCTACAACATGCTTCGCAAACCGTTAAGCAAACGCGCCGGATGTGATATCTAGTAAGCGCGAATGGGACCGGCGGGGCATGGCGTGCCGCACAACATCACACACTAACGAGGCTTTCATGATTTGCTGGATGCGCAGATGCTGGATCGGGTTGACCGTTATCGTTCTCTGCGCCTGCGCAAGCACACCGCGTCCTGGGACGGCGCAAGCCTCCCGCCCGGCCCGCACGCCGTCCGGTAATTCAACCATGGCGTCGTGGAACGACACGCCGGCGGAGCGCTCGATTGTCGACTTCGTCACGCGGGTCACCACGCCCGAATCGAAAGACTTCGTGCCGCGCGCAGAACGGATTGCGGTATTCAATCTGGACGGCACGCTGTGGGTCGAGCAGCCCGCCTCCGTACAACTGGTCTTCACGTTGCAACGGGTGAAGACGCTGGCGCCGCATCATCCGGAATGGAAACGCCAGGAACCGTTCCGCTCGATCCTGCGCGGCAATCTGAAGGGCGTCGCCAGCAGCGGCGATGCGGGGGCACTGAAACTGCTGGCCACGAGCCACGCCGGCATGACGACGGATAGTTTCGCGTCGATCGTGCACGACTGGTTCGACACGGCGAGCGATCCGCACTTCAACCGGCCCTATGCGAGTCTCGCGTATCAGCCGATGGTCGAATTGCTCGCCTACCTGCGCGCCAACGGCTTCAAGACCTACATCGTCGCGCCTGAGAGCGTCGAATTCATGCGCGCGATTTCGCAGCGCATGTACGGCGTGCCGCCTGACGAGGTCATCGGCAGCACGATCCGCTATCAGTATGGGCTGGTGAACGGCGCGGCGGCGCTCACGCGAACCGCGCAGATCGACACGATCAACGACGGCGCGATGAAACCGCAAACCATTCAGGCGGTGATCGGCCGGCGCCCGTTGATGGCGTTCGGCAGCTCGGACAGTGACCTGCCGATGCTCGAATGGACCACCTCCGGCGATGGCCCGCGCTTTGCGGCCCTCGTGCATCACACCGACGCGCAGCGGGAGTATGCGTACGACCGCACGGCCCGCAGCGGGAAACTGGATAAGGGATTGGAAGAGGCGAATGTGAAGGGGTGGCTGATCGTCGACGTGAAGGACGACTGGCGGACAGTGTTCAAGGGTGACGCGGACGGCGCGAACGCGGGTAGATGATGGCCGGGCCGGGCGCATGCCACGCCCGGCCCGTGCGCACCCTGTTGCGGTGATCGCAGCACGCCCGATCAGTACGCCCAACTAGATATGCAGCGCGTGCCCCAGCGCACGCAGCGCCGCTTCCTGCACCGCTTCGCCCAAGGTTGGATGCGCGTGAACGGTCCCGCCGATATCCTCCAGCCGCGCCCCCATCTCCATGGACTGCGAGAACGCCGCGGCCAGTTCCGATACCCCACGGCCCACGGCTTGCCAACCGACGATGAGATGGTTGTCGCGCCGCGCCACGACGCGAACGAAGCCGTCGGTTGCCTCGAGCGTCATCGCGCGGCCGTTCGCGGCGAACGGGAACGACGCGCTCGCACAGTCGAGGCCCGCGGCTTCGGCGTCTGCCGGGGACATGCCGGCCGTCACGATCTCGGGATCGGTGAAGCACACGGCTGGAATCGCCGCCGGCACGAAGCGGCGCTCCTTGCCGGCAATCAGTTCCGCGACCATCTCGCCTTGCGCCATCGCCCGATGGGCGAGCATGGGTTCGCCCGCCAGATCGCCGATCGCCCACACGCCACGCATCGACGTGCGGCATTGATCGTCGATGCGCAACGCGGCACCGTTGCGATCGAGCTGGAGGCTCTCGAGTCCCCAACCTTGCGTGCGCGGACGGCGCCCGACTGCCACCAGCACCTGATCGGCCGGCAACGCCTTCTCGCTTCCCTCGCGGTCCTGCACACGCACCGCATTGCCGTCCGCGCTAAGACCCAGCACCTTGTGCCCGAGCAGCACCGACACGCCTTTTCGCGCCAGCGCATCCGCCACCGGTTTGACGAGCTCGGCGTCGTAGGCAGGCAGAACGCGGTCCAGCGCCTCGACGACAGTCACGTCCACACCCAGCTTGCGATACACCGTGCCCAGCTCCAGGCCGATGTAGCCGGCGCCGACCACCACGAGGCGCTTAGGCAACATCTTCGGCGACAGGGCTTCCGTGGACGACACCACCTTGCCGCCGAACGGCATCGACGGTAACGCGGTGGGTTCGGAACCAGCCGCCAGCAGCAAGTGCTCGCAATGGATGCGCACACGCTCACCTTCACCCTCACCTAGACCTTGACCGCTGGTGGTGACTTCCACGGTCTTGCCATCGATCAACCGGGCCTCGCCTTTCACGACCTTGACGCCGTGCTTCTTGAGGAGCGCCCCGACACCGCGGGTGAGTTTCTGCACGATGCCGTCTTTCCATGTCACCGTGCGTTCGATGTCGATTTCCGGCGCACGCACACGAATACCGAGCGGCGATGCTTCGGCGTACTGGAGGGTTTTGTCGAATTCCTCGGCAACGTGAATCAGGGCCTTGGACGGAATGCAGCCGATGTTCAGACAGGTACCGCCCAGTTGCTCGCGCTCGACCAGCACGGTCGGAATGCCGAGCTGGCCCGCGCGAATCGCTGCGACATAGCCACCCGGCCCGCCGCCGATGACCAGCAGGCTTGTATGTTCGATCTGGCTCATGCTTACTCCACGAAAAGCAGGGCGGGCTGCTCCAGCAGCGATCGAACGGACTGGATGAATTCGGCGGCATCCATACCGTCGACCACCCGATGATCGAACGACGACGACAGGTTCATCATCTTGCGGGCCACCACGGCGCCATTGCGGATCATGGGACGCTCCACCATCCGGTTGACACCGACGATGCCGACCTCAGGATGATTGATGACCGGCGTCGAGACGATCCCCCCGAGCGCGCCCAGGCTGGAAATCGTGATGGTCGAGCCCGTCAGTTCATCGCGGCTGGCCTTGCCGCTGCGCACCGCTTCGGCGAGCCGCACGATTTCGGCCGCCATCGACCAGACGTCGCGCGCTTCGGCGTGGCGCAGCACCGGCACGGTGAGTCCCGCGTCGGTCTGCGTGGCGACGCCCACGTGCACCGCGCCATAGCGCGTGACGACGCCGGCTTCGTCGTCAAAGCGCGCGTTGATCTGCGGGAAATCGCGCAAGGCGATCACCATGGCGCGGATCAGCAGCGGCAGCATGGTCAGTCGACCACGCGTTTCGCCCCAACGCTTGTTCAGTTGTGCGCGCAAGTCTTCGAGTTCGGTGACGTCGATCTCTTCGACATAGCTGAAATGCGGAATGCGTCGCTTGGCCTCCTGCATCTTGCGGGCGATGGCGCGGCGCATGCCGATCACCGGCACCTCTGTTTCGTCGAGACGTTCGGCGTAGCCTAAGCGTGCCTGCACAGGGGACGGCGCAGTGCCGCGAGTCTGTGCGTAAGCATCGAGGTCCGCGTGCAAGATGCGCCCAGCCTCGCCGGTGCCATGCACGAAACGCAGTTCGACGCCCATGTCCCAGGCGCGCTGGCGTACTGCCGGTGAAGCGAGCGGGCGCTCGTCGGGCTGGCGCACTGCCGCCGGCGGATGTGCGGCGGCTGCGGGTGAGCCGTGCGGTGCTGTCGATGCGTGCGGTGTGTTGGATCCCTGCGGACGCGGCGCCGACGCGGCGGAATTGACGGCGGTGACCGTAGCTGCACCAGAGCCTGCAACGTTAAGAGCAGCCTTGGACGGGGGCGCGGCAATCGCTTCCTGTGCCCGCCCCACCGCAGCGTCATTCGCTGCCGCAGCGGCGTGCGTCCCGTGATGACCGTTCGCGCCGCTACCGCCGGGCGTCCCATTCGCCCCGCTCGCTGCGGGCGCGTTTCCTCCAGCGGCGACCTTGAGATTGCCCTCGCCTTCCACCTCCAGCCGGATCAACTCGCTGCCAACCGCCAACACTTCCCCCACCTTGCCGCCGAGCGCAATCACCTTGCCCGCGACCGGCGAGGGAATCTCGACCGCGGCCTTATCCGTCATCACGTCCGCGAGCGGCCCGTCTTCCTTGACGATCTGGCCCACTTCCACGTGCCAGGCGCCAAGTTCCACTTCTGCAATGCCTTCGCCGATATCCGGCATCTTAATTACGTGCACACCCATTTCAGGCCTCCATCACGCGTCGTAGTGCTTCCCCAACCCGGCGAGGGCCGGGGAAATAGGCCCATTCCTGCGCATGCGGATACGGCGTATCCCAGCCGGTGACGCGCTCAATCGGCGCTTCCAGGTGATAGAAACAGTGCTCCTGCACAAGCGATACCAGCTCCGCGCCGTAACCGCAGGTCCGCGTGGCCTCGTGCACGACCACGCAGCGCCGGGTCTTGCGCACCGACTTGACGATGGTCTCGAGATCGAGCGGCCAGAGGGTTCGCAGGTCGATCACTTCCGCATCGATACCGGTTTCTTCTGCCGCCGCGAGCGACACATGGACAGTCGTCCCATAGGTCAGCACCGTCACCGCATTGCCGGGACGCACGACCGCTGCCGAATCGAGCGGCACGGTGTAGTAGCCCTCCGGCACGGCGTTCGACGCATGTTTCGCCCATGACGTGACCGGCCGTTCGTGATGACCATCGAACGGTCCGTTGTAGAGGCGCTTTGGCTCAAGGAAGATCACGGGGTCGTCGTTCTCGATGGAGGCGATCAGGAGCCCTTTGGCGTCGTACGGATTCGACGGCATCACCGTGCGCAAGCCGCAGACCTGCGTGAACATCGCCTCGGGGCTCTGACTATGAGTCTGCCCGCCATAGATGCCGCCGCCGCAAGGCATGCGAATCGTCAGGGGTGCGATGAATTGCCCCGCCGAGCGATAGCGCAAGCGCGCGCCTTCCGAAACGATCTGGTCCGACGCCGGGTAGAAGTAGTCGGCGAACTGGATCTCGCATACGGGACGCAGCCCGTAGGCCCCCATGCCGACCGCCGCGCCGACAATCCCGCCTTCGGAGATCGGCGCGTCGAACACGCGCGAGGTGCCGTATTTCGCCTGCAGGCCCTCGGTGCAGCGAAACACGCCGCCGAAGTAGCCCACGTCCTGGCCGAACACGACGACGTTGTCGTCGCGTCCGAGCATCACATCCATCGCCGAACGCAGCGCCTGGATCATCGTCATCGGCCGGGTGGCCGTGCTCGTTTCGTGGATAGGATCGAATTCCGCCATGCTCACACTCCTAGTTCTTGACGCTGACGGCGCAGGTGTTCCGGCATGTCCTTGTAGACATCGTCGAACATGCTGGCGGCGCTCGGAATGCGCTCGTCGTTCAGCGTGCCGAATTGTTCGGCTTCCTTCTGTGCCGCGATAATCTCGGCTTCGAGCGAGGCCATCAGTTCGTCGTGCGCCTGATCCGACCAGATGCCTTTCGCGTTGAGGTACTTCCTGAAGCGTGCGATCGGGTCGCCGAGCGGGAAGTCGGTCCAGTCGTCGCCGGGGCGGTATTTCGACGGATCGTCGGAAGTCGAGTGTGCACCAGCGCGGTAGGTGACCCATTCGATCAGCGTCGGCCCGAGGTTGCGGCGCGCACGCTGTGCTGCCCAGCACGAGGCCGCATACACGGCGAGAAAGTCGTTACCGTCGACACGCAGCGAGGCGATGCCGCAACCGACGCCGCGTCCTGCGAAGGTCGCGCCCTCGCCGCCAGCGATCGCCTGGAAAGTCGAGATCGCCCACTGGTTGTTGACCACGTTCAGGATGACCGGGGCGCGATAGACGTGCGCGAACGTAAGCGCCGTATGGAAATCGGACTCGGCGGTCGCGCCGTCGCCGATCCACGCGGAGGCGATTTTCGTGTCGCCCTTGATGGCCGAGGCCATCGCCCAGCCCACCGCCTGGATGAACTGCGTGGCGAGGTTGCCGGAGATCGAGAAGAAACCGGCCTCGCGGTCGGAGTACATCACCGGCAACTGGCGGCCTTTGAGCGGGTCGGCTTCGTTGGACATCAACTGGCACATCATGCCCACCAGCGGCACCTCGCGCGCCATCAGGATGCTCTGCTGCCGGTAAGTCGGAAAGCACATGTCGTCGCGACGCAGGGCCATGGCCTGGGCCGCACCGATCGCCTCTTCGCCGAGGCTTTGCATGTAGAACGAGATCTTTTTCTGACGCTGGGCGATCAGCATGCGGGCATCGAAGATGCGCGTCTTGAGCATAGCCCGCATGCCGGCCAGCAATTCCTCGTCAGTGAGATCCGGGGCCCAGGGGCCGACGGCGCGGCCTTCATCGTCGAGTACGCGTATGAGGCTGTGTGCCAGATCGCTGGTATCGATGGCGCTGACGTCGATGGGCGGTTTGCGCACCGAGCCGGCAGGGGAAAGATGAAGATAGGAAAAGTCGGTTCTGCAGCCAGGGCGCCCGGTGGGCTCCGGTACATGCAGACGCAACGGCTCATTTAAGCTCATTGGGTTGTCTCCACGCTTGATTGTGTCTCACGCTGATAGGCCGCTCGCCGGGGGTAGCCGGATGAGCGCCAAAGCCCGGCGCGTGTTGTAGCGCGCGCTGGTCTCTTAAGAGTGTAGGCCAATCTGCCAGCGGGGTTCGATGTCCAAGTCGCTCAATTGGGGTGAGCAGATTTGCCATACTTTGCGGGGTGGATGGGTGTGCGGGGCTCGGACGGTCTTTTGTGCAGTGCGGCGTATTTGTTATCAGGCTGACGCACCGCTGCGCTTATTCAAGCAGGCGAAGAGCCTGGCTGGAGTGCGGTGAGGCCCGGCGGCGGTGCTGCGCGCGAGGCCAGGAAGCGCCGGTTCTGCTGTGATAACCTCATCTAAGGTGACTTCACCTATCAAGCCTGTAGCTCCCGTTGCGAATCCGCACGTTCTAACCGCCTTATGAGTTCGCGAATGAATGGGCGGAACCAATGAGCACATTTCCCTGAGTACCTTCGGGCTGTAAAAGCTGGAGGCGTACACCGTTATGACAGTCAATACCCTTCCCGATCCGGTTGCCTCTTTAGGCAGCTTCCTTCGCGATCGCAGGTCACGCCTGCAACCTGGGCCGGATGCCCAGGGACGCCGGCGAACGCCCGGTCTCAGGCGGGAGGAAGTGGCGACGCGGGCTAACGTCAGTGTCGCCTGGTACACGTGGTTGGAGCAGGGACGTGGAGGTCCGCCTTCGAATGAAGTGCTGGAGCGGCTGGCCCGTGCGCTGGAGCTTGATGCCGCTGGGCGCGAGATGCTGTTTCTGCTCGCGCAGCAGCGGCCGCCGCCGCTTAATCCCGGTGTGTCGTCTGCGGTTACGCCTGCCTTGCAACGTGTGCTGGACGGTATGCACACCAACCCCGCAATTGTGAAGACACCGGCTTGGGATGTCGTGGCGTGGAATGCAGCTGCGGCTGCAGTGCTGACGGACTATGCGGCGTTGCCGGTTCGCGAGCGGAATGTGCTCAGGCTTCTGTTTGGTAACAAGTCCGCGCGTGGCCCGCAAGAGAATTGGGAGGAAAGTGCACGGCTTGCGGTGGGCGTGTTTCGCATTGATGTCGCCAGGGTTGGCGGTGATCCGGAAGCTGCTGCGCTTGCTGCTGAGTTACAGGAAACCAGTCCGGAGTTTCGGCGACTCTATGCCGAGAACGAGGTGAGCAATTTTGGGGGTGGAGTGAAGCACTTTCGGCATCCTATGGCCGGGGTGCTTACGCTTGAATATTCGGCTTTTGCTGTTAATGGCGCGGAAGGGCTGAATATGGTGGTGTTTTCGCCTGTGACGGAGGGGGATGAGCGGGCGATTGCGGCGCTTGTTTCGAGGAGGCTTCAGGTGGCGTGAGGGGGTGCGCGGTTGAGCTCGAACGGGCGCACCGACATCGCAGGCAGATCGATACCCGCCGCTCCGTCCATGTCGCGCATGTCGTAAGCACCGCGGGCAAGACTGAAATCGTCGGTGCCATGAAAGAGGTAATTGGCGTCGATGAGACTGCGGCTGTGCCACACATACTGGCCACCGTTGAACCATACCGCCCGATGGTGCCAGGCGGATCTCCAGTGTCGCCAGCCCCATCCGTAACCGTCGAAGTGTCCCAACCCGACTCCAGCGCCGAACGCAACTCCCGGCCCGTCAAGGTAGAGGTTCGGATCCGGATACCAGCTAGGCCACGGCGCCACTGGCGCGCCATACACGAGCGCCGGATCGTATTCGGGCACATACACGACCCCGGGATCGGCCGGCAGGATGCTGATCAATCCGCCATCGCTCGTTACCGTTTGTTGTCGGTTGATTGCCAGGTTACCCGCTGCGCTGGCCCGCTGCCGCATTATCTGAATGGCCGCCATCAACTGCTGTGGCTGGCTCCGATACGCGTCGCCAAGCGATGACGTCCAGACCACATTCTGGTCCATGTTCGCGAGCACTAAAGGAAATCCGGTGAGCGCCTTGACGCTGACATCCCAGACCTGCTGGTCGACTTGCGCGGCCAGTTCGTCCCCTGTCACTTGGGAATGCGATTGTATCCAGCGGTCCGCTGCGGCGACTTCCACAATATGCGTGGCTCCCGCGAGAATTTGTGCGACCAAGGGATCCGGATACAACGCGATGGGAGCAACAAGTTGCTGCAGCTCTGCAGGTGAACGGTGGATGGCCGAGGACGGCGCGACCAACGCCTGATTATCCTGATCGGCGAACGCTTGGGCCGCCATCCCGAACGCGATGCATGACAACACAACGAACGAGAAGACCCGTTTCATCAACTTCATGGAATCTGCTCCCGGCTTGCAATCTGACAACCCCACTATAGGCAAAACGAGGTATCCGGAAACTTGTCCGTTGATGACGTTTTCTTCACCTTCTCTTTGATCGGGGCGCGTCAGAAGTTCCGGCGTCGGGCGCGAGTGGGAAAGCTGTTCGATTTTGCCGCCGCGGCGAATTTAAGTGCGGGAGTAGTAGCCGCCTCGATTCCAGATTCCCGCCGCTTCTGCTCCAGACATGGAGTAATTCTTGTCGCGTATGGGCGATTTTCAACTCCGCCTGTTCTCCGCTAGATAGCGCGTAAAGGGAAGTTTCTGGCGACAAGAAATAAAAAAGGCCCGTGGCTTTCGCCATAGGGCCTTGATTTTTCTGGGTTTAAATCACCCAGCGACACTTCCAAATTCTGGTGCGCCCGGCTGGGATCGAACCAGCAACCCCTGCCTTCGGAGGGCAGTACTCTATCCATTGAGCTACGGGCGCTTCAACACGAAAGCACCACGAAAGTGGCGCTAAAGCGAGACCGAGAGGATACCCGGTTTCCGGCACCCCGTCCACCGACCGCCCTGGAGAGGCCCCGCCGGCGCCCACGCCCGGCCGCCACGCGCCACCGCCGATTCGGGTAAACGCCCGCTGAAGACCCCCCGCCACCGCTCGCCGCGGCCGAAACTCTGCGTCTATAATCGTCCGTGGCTAAATAATCAAAAGGTCGTTGCCGTCACGCTGTACCGCTCACAATACCCACGGGAGACGAGACAAGCATGAGCGAAGCACCAAATCACGAAGCCCCGATTAAAACTCCAGGACAGCTAATTGCGGCGATCATCGCCAGTTTTGCTATCCCGATCGTCATCATCGTCCTGCTAGCGGTCTACGCCGACAACTGGACCCGCACGGGCGCCGGCACCGACAGTCTCTCCGACGCCGAGGTCAGCGCGCGCATCGCGCCGCTTGCCCAGGTCGACATTCGCGACGCCAACGCGCCTCGCGTCTACAAGACCGGTGAGGAAGTCTACAAGGCGGTCTGCTCGGCCTGTCACGCCACCGGGGCGGCAGGCGCACCCAAATTCACCAACTCCGCCGACTGGGCGCCGCGCATCGCGCAGGGCTTCGACACGCTCTGGCACACCGCCTTGACCGGCAAGGGCGCGATGCCCGCACGCGGCGGCACCAGCCCGGACGACTATAGCGACTACGAGATTGCCCGCGCCGTCGTCTATATGGCGAACAATTCGGGTGGCAGCTTCGCCGAGCCGCCGGTGCCGACCGCGGCGCAAGCCGCGTCCGGCGCCGCCGCAGACGTAGGCGCGGCGGCTTCGCAGGCCGCGGCCGCACTTGCTGCCATTGCCAGCGCACCGGCCGCCCCGCCCGCTGGCGCCACGGCGAGCGCCGACAACGCGCAGGCCGGC
>Ga0302314_10019596_pt1 | contig 11224 bp, 9 predicted proteins | sample III_Palsa_N2_3_FD_200533 | JGI IMG/M metagenome (GOLD analysis project Ga0302314, IMG submission 200533) | Peat permafrost microbial communities from Stordalen Mire near Abisko, Sweden - III_Palsa_N2_3 | ecosystem: Environmental > Terrestrial > Soil > Palsa > Peat permafrost | place: Sweden... | reverse complement strand
CTTCATCGCTGGCGACAATGCGCAGGCCAAGGCGGGCGTGGAGACGTTCATCGAGAGCCTCGGGCTGCGCCCGCTGGACGTCGGCGGCCTGAAAATGGCGCACTGGCTGGAAGGGGCGGGCCTGGTCGCGATGGGCCTCGCCCGCCACGGGGTGGGGAACTGGGACCTCGCCCTCGGCGTCACCGAATTTCACGGCTGAGCCGCCCCGCCCCCAAGGAAGACGTGGCTTCGTCGAGGCCGAGAGACCGCGGGATTGGGAAACTTCCCCGCGACCGGAGCACAATCGAGGCATGGAAGCCAGCGGGCACGTAGAAGAGGTCGGGGAAGCGTCGGGAGGTGCGGGCGCGGCGTTCGCAGGCCTTGTCACCGAGGCGGGGCGGAGAGATCCCTACCCGTACTACGAGCGGCTGCGGGAGCTCGGGCCGTACGTGACCATGGCGGACGGGTCGATGCTCGTCAGCGGGTACGCGGAGCTGACGGCGCTGCTGCGTGAGCACCGGATCGTCAAGGCGCCCGACGGCAGGCTGGTCGCCGAGGGGCACCCCGACTGGCGGGACCGGCCGTCGCTGCGGCTCATGTACACGAGCCTGCTCCTACTCAACCCGCCCGCACACACCCGGCTGCGTCGGCTCGTCTCGACCGTCTTCACACCCCGGCGGGTCGAACGGTTGCGGCCAGCGGTGGAGCGGATAGTCGCAGGGCTGCTCGACGCCATGTGCGGGGACGCCGACTTCGTCGACGCGTTCGCTTTCCCGCTGCCGGTGGGCGTCATCGGCGAACTGCTCGGCGTGCCCGCCTGCGACTGGCCCATGTTCCAGACGCTGGCGCGCGACTGGGTCACGATCCTTGAAGACCTCAGCCCGGCTGCCGTCGACAAGGCCGACCCGTCGGCCGTCCAAATCGCCGGCTACCTGGCCGGCCTCGCGCAGGAGCGGGCCAGGAACCCGGCCGACGACCTGATCTCCGCCATGGTGGCCGCGCAGGAGGGGGACAAGCTCAGCGGGGAGGAACTGGTCACGATGGCGGCGCTCTTGCTGGCGGCCGGCTTCGAGACCACGACCGGCTTGCTGTCCAACGGGCTCGCCGCTCTCCTCGCCCACCAGGAGCAGGCGGCGCGGCTGCGCCTGCAGCCCGGCCTGGCCGAGCCGGCCGTGGAGGAACTGCTGCGCTACGACTCTCCCACCCAGATGCTGTTCAGCCGGTCCGCCGCCGAGGCGATGACCGTCGGCGGGGTGCCGCTAAAGGCCGGGCAGCGGGTCACCTCCTTGCTCGGCGCGGGCAACCGCGATCCCGCCGCGTTCGCGAACCCGGACGACCTCATCCTGGACCGCCAAGACAAGCCGTCCCTGTCCTTCGGCGGCGGCATTCACTACTGCCTCGGCGCCCCGCTCGCTCGCCTGGAGGCGCAGATCGCCTTCCCGGCCCTGCTGTCCCGGTTCCCGGGCCTTGAACTGGCGGGACGGCCGATTCCCCGCAGCGGCATCGCCTTCCACGGCCATGCCAGCATGCCGGTGACCACGGGGTGACCGTGCCGCGCCACAGGAGGCCCCCGTCCATCTCGGGTGCCCTGAGCGGAGATCGGAGCGAATGGTGAAGGCAGTCCGTTTCAGTCGGTTCGGGGGTCCGGAGGTCCTTGAGATCGCGGATCTCCCCGATCCGCATCCGGGTCCCGGACAGGTCCGCATCGCGGTGCGCGCGGCCGGGGTCAACGCGAGCGACTGGAAGAAGCGTCAGGGCCTGATGGACCAGGAACTCCCGCAGACCATGGGCTACGAAGCGGCCGGAGTTGTCGACGAGCTCGGGGCGGAGGTCGCCGACGTCGCCATCGGTGACCGCGTTTTCGGGTTCTCCAGCGACGGAGGCGCTCAGGCGGAACTGGCGGTGCTTTCCTATTACGCATCCATTCCGCCGTCACTCGACTTCGCGGCGGCGGCCGCGCTGCCGTCGGCGCTCGAGACGGCTGCGCGTGCGCTTGACCAGCTCGGCGTCGAGCATGGCAGCCTGGTCCTCATCAACGGCGCCTCCGGCAGCGTGGGCAGTGCGGCCGTCCAGCTCGCTGTGGCGCGCGGCGCGCGCGTGATCGGCACCGGCAGTCCGGCCACGCATGATTTCCTGCGCTCGCTCGGCGCCGAGCCTGTCGCCTACGGCGACGGCATGGCGGAGCGGGTCCGCGCGCTCGCACCCGGCGGCGTCGACCGGGCCCTCGACCTCGCGGGCAGCGGCGTCCTACCCGCGCTCATCGAGCTCGCGGGCGGGCCGGAGCACGTCATCACGGTCGCCGACTTCGCTGGCGCGCAGCAGTACGGCGTCCGTTTCAGCCGAGGCGACACGGGCCGCGCGCTCTACGCGCTCGACCAGATCTGCGACCTGGTTGAGTCCGGGCAATTCTCGCTCCCCGTCGGGCAGACGTTCCCGCTGGCCGGCGTCGGGGACGCGCATCGCGTGGGCGAGGCGGGTCGCGTGCGCGGGAAGCTCGTGCTGCTGGTCGACTGACGTCACAGGCCGCTGGTCCAGCGCAAACCAGCCCTCTGAGTACTGCTACTCAGGCCGTCCGCGCAGCCGGCTGAGTAGCTCAGCCCATGTGCGGGCCGCCTGCCGGTGGCTGAATGAGGGTCATGAACGAGGCCTACATCACCGGCACCGGCGCCTTCCTGCCCGGCGACCCGGTCGACAACGAACAGCTCGCCGCCCGGTTCGCGGCAGACACGCCGCGCGCCGTCAAGTTGCTCAGCCGGACGCTCGCGGCCAACGGGATCAAGACGAGGCACTACGCCGTCGATGACAGCGGCATGACCCTGATGCTCAACGAGGAACTGGCGGCCGAGGCCGCCCGGCGGGCGCTGGCCGACCGAGGGCTCGGCCCGCACCAGGTCGGCATGCTGGCCACAGGAACGACCCAGGGTGACCTGCTCGTGCCCGGGTTCGCGTCGATGGTTCACGGCCGGCTCGGCGGCGGCCCGATGGAGGTGTTGTCGGCGTCCGGGGTGTGCGCGTCAGGAATGGCCGCGCTTAAGGCGGCCGTCTCCGCGGTGCGGCTCGGCGAGCACCCGGTGGCGGTGGCGGTCGGCTCCGAGCTGGTCAGCCGCTCGCTCGGCGCCAGCGCGCCGGACACGCCGGACACGCCGGACACCAGCTTCCTGCGGTGGACGCTATCGGACGGCGCGGGCGCGGTCGTGCTCGAGCCGCGGCCCCGGCCCGACGGCCCGAGCATGCGGGTCGACTGGATGCACCTGGTCTCCCACGCGCACAGTCACCCGGTGTGCATGAGCGCCGGGCTTGGGGGTGAGCTCCAGCCGCGGGCGGGCGGCACCTGGCTCGACCGGCCCGACCCCGGTTCCGGTCGCGGCGGCCGGGTCCCGCGGCTGCGCCAGGACATGTCGGCCCTGCCGGCGCTGCTCGACATGGGCGTGGCTGAGTTCGACGCGCTGGTCAAGGCGGGGCGGATCGACCCGGAGACCGAGCACGTCCTGTGCCATTACAGCGCGGAGCACTTCCGCGGGAGCCTGCTGCAACGGCTGCGCGAGGCCGGGTACGCAACGGACGAGGAGCGCTGGTTCACCAACCTGCACACGGCCGGCAACACGGGCGCGGCCAGCATTTTTGTGATGCTCGAGGCGGCCAGGCCCCGGCTGCGTCCCGGTGACCGGGTGCTGCTGATCGTTCCCGAGTCCGGCCGCTTCACCCTGGCCTTCGCTCAGCTGACCTGTGTCGGCCCCGGAGGCGGCCCGAGTAAGGCGGAGCTGGCGGAGTCGCCGCTCGGCGAGCCGTCGGCCGGCGACTCCCCGGCCGTGACCCGGGTGGTCGGCGAGCTGGCGGGGGTGTGGGCCGACCTCCAGCGCGCGCTGTCCAGGGTGCCGGTCATCCGGCGGATCGAGGACGGCTCGGCGACCCTCGAGGACTACCGTCGGCTGCTGCTCAACCTGCGCCAGCAGGTCGTCGACGGCGGCCGCTGGATCTCGCTGGCCGCCGCGAACTTCTCCGTCGAGCTGTTCTGGCTGCGCAGCGCCGCTATCAGGCACGCGGCCGACGAGCACCGCGACTACCAGCTGCTTGAACGCGATTTCGCGGCCGTCGGCGGCGACCCCGCGCTGATGGCCGCCACCAGCGCCAACATCGGTTCCTCGGCTCTGTCCGGCTTCGTCTTCCACCGGGCCGGCCAGCCCGACCCGGTTGACCTGCTCGGCGCCATGTTCGTCATCGAAGGCCTCGGCGCGCGGAAGGCGGCCGGCTGGGCGAGCAGGCTCTCCGCCAGCCTCGGCCTGCGCGACGACCAGCTCAGCTTCCTCCGTTATCACGCGGAAGGTGACGAGGGGCACTTCCAGCTGCTGACAGCCGCGCTGCGCTCGGGGTTGCTCGACGACGCCGCGATGGGCCGGATCGTGAAGACCGCACGGGTGACGGCGCGGCTCTACGCCCTGCAACTGGAGGAGCTCGACCATGTCTGAGCCGTCTGGGCCGTCCCTGTGGGAGGTCATGGCCGCCGACCCCGCGATCACGATGGACCGGGCCACCCTGCGCCTGGTAATCAGCGACCAGCGGGGGCTCAGCCGGGCCCTCGTCTACCCGTGGCTTCGGGTGCTGTCACGGGCGGCGGTCACGGTCATCACCTGCGTCAGGCGGGCCTGCCCGGTCCGGTTCTCCGCTCACGCCACGATGGACCGGCTCTGTCTGTGGTTCCTCCGCAGGTTCGTCTCGCCCACTGCCGTCTCCCTGTTGATCAGGCATTTCATCGTGGAGACGAACCTGCTGAACTTCTGCGCGGTCAATGCGGGCCTGCCCGGCCGGGCCGAGGTCGGCCTGCGCCCGGTCACGCTGTCCGCTCTCGGCAACCGGGCGGTGATCGAGCACGACCTGAACGTCTACCGGGTGCTGCTCGCCCTCGGCCAGGCCGGAGGGACGGCCCGGCCAGTCGGCGGCCTCGATTTCGGCATGCTCGAGGTCCCGGCAGTGGATCCGGAGCCAGGGACCCGCCGGCTGCTCAACCTCGATATCCAGACCGCGCTGTGCCTGATGAATATCCCGTTCGCGTTCTGCCTGAGCCCGGCGGAGTACCGCCGGGCGGTGCACTCGCTGCGGCTCGACGCCTCTCTGCTTGGCGTCCTCGCCGCGCTCACTGGCGATGACACGTTCCTCGGGTGGCGGACGGCGCTGCCCCCGGTCCGCGTCGACAGCAACGTCGACGTCCCGGCGACGGTGTACGAGCACGCGCTGGTCTGCGAGTACGCCCTGGCCCGACTCTGCCAGATCCGCGACGCGACCTCGGCCTGAAACACGACGATCATTTCCAGCGCACCCATCTCGGCAGAGGCTTCCAGCGATCCCCGGGCCAGCGCGCAGGCGTATCAGGCGGAGTTGCGGAGTACCAGTTCGGTGTCGAGGACGACTTGGGCGGGATCCCGATCGGGATTGGCTATCTGAGCCATGAGCTCGCGGACCAAGCGGACGGCCATGGCGTCGACCGGCTGGCGGATCGTGCTGAGCCGGGGATCGGTCTGCTGCGCTGACGGCGCGTCGTCGAATCCGATGACCGCGACGTCGTCGGGGACTCGCCGGCCAAGCCGACGCAGCGCGTGCAAGGCTCCGGCGGCCATCAGGTCGGAAGCAGCGAACACGGCGTCAATACCCGGCCGATGATCGACTAGGCGGCGCAGCGCGTGCTGACCCGACATGAAGCTGAAGTCCCCGTAGGCGATCATGCCCGGATCGATGGAACCCGCCGCCGCCATGGAGCGGCGGTAGCCGAGCAGCCGGTCGATGCCCGCCGCCATGTCCGGCGGCCCGGCGATCGTGGCGATGGACCCTCGGCCGCAATCGAGTAGGTAGCCGACTGCGGTGCAGGCACCGCCGACGTTATCGGCGTCGACGTACGACAGCGCGTTCCCGCCGGTGACCGGCCGCCCGCACAGCACGACTGGTAGGCCGAGGCTGGAAAAGTCGAAGTCCGGCCGTCCGTGCATGGAGACGAACAGCGCGCCATCGACGTGCCCGCTGCGCAAGTATCGGGAGACGGTGCGGCAATCACGCGGGGAGTGCAAAGTGATCATCACCGGCTGGATGTCGGCCGAAGCCAGGGCCTTGCTGACCGATCGCAGCATGTGCGCGAAGAATGGGTCGGCGAACACTTTCAGTGTTTCTTCCCCCATCACCAGCGCGACCGCTTCGGCCCGTCGGCTCGTTACCGACCGGGCGGCTCGGTTGCGCACGTAGCCGAGCCGATGTACGGCCTGTTCCACCTTGTCACGGGTCTGCGGCTGCACTCGGGCGGAGCCCGTTAGGACCCGCGAGGCCGTAGCCGACGAGACTCCTGCCAACTGGGCGACATCGGCTAGCGTGGGGGGATCCTCGGGGCGGGTCAATGGCATCGTGACGGTCACCGCGCCCTCTCAACACGTCAAGCGGCGTTCAGTACCCCCGACACCCCCGGGTTCTGGTGTGGGCATCATTTTGTAACGTCGCAGAAATATTGGCAATAGACCACACTGCCCCAATTTCTGCCATCTATCACCGGGCTGAGCCCCGCGCGCGCATCGGCCGTCCGGCGCCTCGGCATGAAAACAGCGCCGGGCGTTTTCATCCCCGTGGACCTCGCCTGCATCAGCCTGACCAGGTGCGATCGTGAGGAACGGCTAATGCGCCCTGGGCGCCTAGTGCGCGATTTCGCCTCGGCCGCCTAATTTGACGTTATCCGGGCGCGACCGGGCCCGGGTAGCCAAAGGAGGCTCGATGGTGCATCGCAGACCGATCTTCGCCGCCGTCGTCGCGCTGCTGCTCGCGCTCGGCGGTTCCTTCGCCGTGCTGTCCGGCGGCGAGGCCTATGCCGCCACGACAAGCCTGTGCCAGGAGCAGACCGCGTCGGTCGCGGGCGGCAGCTACATCGTGCAGAACAACGAGTACGATTCCAGCGCTCAAGAGTGCGTCACGACCGACGGCAATGCCGACTTCACCGTGGCCAGCTCGTCGATCGGCAACGCAACCAACGGATCTCCTGGTGCGTACCCGTCGATCTACCAGGGCTGCCACTGGGGCGACTGCAGCTCCGGCGGCCTCAGCTCTGACCCGATCGAAGTGTCGAACCTGACGCCGGGCACGGCGACCACCAATTGGTCGACGACGCAGACCGGTAGCGGCGCCTATGACGTCGCCTACGACATCTGGTTCAACCAGACACCGACCACCACCGGCCAGCCCAACGGCACCGAGATCATGGTGTGGCTTAACCACAATGGAAGCGTGCAGCCTTTCGGCTCGGAAGTGGCGACCAACGTCTCCATCGGTGGCCACACCTACGACGTCTGGTACGGCCCGCAGTCGACCTGGGACACCGTCACCTACGAGATGACCAGCCCCGCCACCTCGGTCAGCAACCTTGACATCGGAACGCTGGCCCAGGACTCGGTGAGCCGCGGCTACACCGAGAGCAGCTGGTACCTGATCGACGTCGAGGCGGGTTTCGAGCTGTGGCAGGGTGGCGCCGGGCTGGCGACCAACTCCTTCTCGGTCACCCTGAACGGCGGCTCGTCCACGCCGCCGCCACCGCCGCCGCCGCCGTCGTCCGGATGCTCCGCCGCCTACTCGGTGGTCAACAGCTGGTCGGGCGGATACCAGGCCCAGGTGGTTGTCACCAACACTGGTTCCGCGACAGTGAACGGCTGGCAGCTCGGCTGGGAGTTCCCGGGCAGTGAGGACATCACCAACCTGTGGAACGGCACCTACACCCAGTCCGGGACGCAGGTCACGGTCAATAACGCGTCCTACGATGGCTCGCTCGCGCCAGGCGCGAGCGCCACCGTCGGTTTCACCGCAAACGGCAACGGCAGTCCGGCGCCCAGCATCTCCTGCAGCTAAGGGAACGCGCGGCGGGAAGGAGGCGCCCCGGGGATGACTCCGCTCATCCCCGGGGCGTTCGCGTCCGAGTGCAGAGCGGGGCGCGGCGGGCACGCCGGGGTACGAATTATGGCATTCTGGGCGGGACAACGTGAGACCGGTTCACTGGAGACCAGCGAATGACCGAGCAGGACGAGAACGCGCGGCAGGACAGCTGGGTCGAGATCGGCATCCGCACCGATATCCCGCACCCGGCCAGGGTCTATAACTACCTCCTTGGCGGCAAGGACCACTTCGCCGCTGACCGGGCGGCGGGAGACATGTCGGTGGCGGTGATGCCGCAGGTCCGCGACAGCGCGCGTGGCAACCGGCTGTTCCAGGCGCGGGCGGTCGCGTTCCTGCGCGATGCGGGTATCCGGCAGTTTCTGGACATCGGCACCGGCCTGCCGGTCTTCCCCAACACCCACGAGATAGCGGGGGAGGGCTCCCGGGTCGCTTACGTCGATAACGACCCGGTTGTCTTCTCGCGAGCCCGGGCACTGATGGCGGACAACCAGTCGGTCGTGTCGATCTCGGCTGACCTGCGCGACGTCGACGAGGTGCTGTCGGCGGCCGGGAAACTGCTGGACTTCGCCGAGCCGGTGGGGCTGCTGTTCATCGCCTCGCTGCACAACCTGGTGGACGCCGACGACCCGGCCGGGATCGTCCGCAAGTACCTGGCAGTCCTGGCGCCGGGCAGCTACGTCGTCATCTCGCATGTGACCGGCGACTTCGCCCCCGAGCAGATGGCTGAGGTCACCGCCTCCCTGGCCGAGCGCGGATCGGTCTTCATCGGCCGCACCCAGACGCAGATCACCGATATGTTCAACGGCCGCGAATTGGTCGACCCGGGAGTCGTCCAGTTGTCCTACTGGCGCCCCGACGGCGGGACCCCGGCCCCGAACGCGGACCGGGTGTGGGGCTACGCGGGCGTGGCCCGAGTGTAGCGGTCACGGAGCATCACCCGCATTCTCAGAGCTGAATTTGGCCGCTGCCTGCCACGGTAATTCCCCGCGCGCTAAAGTCGTCAATCAAATGGGCCAGCTGATTCAGCTCGTCATCAAAATGGCTTTTGGCGACCGATTGGACCGTGGCCCAAATCAGCGGTCGAGTTTTCGATTAGCGCAGGCGGGTCGACGAAAGTCGGCACTTTTGTCAAAGTATTGACAGTGGTCGGATCTGCTCGCACTGTGTTTCTCATGCCCCACGATGGAACGCACTCCCGGACCAGTTCCGCGATTCGGTCGGCGAACCGATCGTTGATCGTGGACGTTCTTCGGGTGAATGGGCAGGCGACGCGGTCGCAGTTGTGCGAGTTGACCGGTCTGTCCCGGGCCACGGTCTCGGCCCTGGTGGGCGAGTTGGCGGGGCGCGGGCTGCTGGTCGAGGAATCGAATGCGGAGACCGGATCGACCGGTCGCCCGGTCGGCGTGCTGAGCCTGGATCGCTCCAACGGCCTGGGCCTGGGCATCGACATCGGCGTCCGGCACGTGGCGGTGGCCGTCGGCGACCTGGGGCGCAACGTGTACGCCGAGCGCTGGCGGCAAGCGCCGGTGGGCCACGCGTCGTCGAGCGGCCTCGAGGCAGTGGTCTACGAGGTCAAAGCAGCACTGCACGAAGCCGGCGCCGATCTCGATCACCTGGTCGGCGCGGTCGTCGGCCTGGCCGCGCCGGTCAGTGTCCAAGGCGGCCGCATCGCCGAGCCGAAGCTGCTACCGGGCTGGGCCGAGGGGCGGCTGGCCGGCCACCTCGCGGACGCACTGGGGGTCCCGGTCAAGCTGGAGAACACCGCCACCCTCGGGGCCCTGGGCGAATACGTCTGGGGGCGGGCGGCCGGCATCCCCGACCTCGTCTACGTGAAGCTGGCCAGCCGCGTGGGAGCCGGACTGGTCATCAACGGCTCGCTCTATCGGGGCGCCGACGGGCTGGCCGGCGAGTTCGGCCACCTCACCCTCGACCCGAACGGACCGCCGTGCCGATGCGGAGGCCGCGGCTGTCTCGAACTGTACGCAGGCGGCAGCGCGATTCTGCGGGAACTGGGACGCGAGGACACCGGCGATGGCATCGAGCTACTCATCAGCGACGCCCTCGCCGGCGATCGCGCGGTGGTCGACGCCGTGACCCGGGCGGCCCGACACCTTGGGCAGGGACTGGCGAGTCTGGCCAAGCTGCTCAATCCGCACCGCATAGTCATCGGCGGGGAGTTCTCACAGCTCGCGGACCTGATCACGGATCCGGTGGGCGAAGAATTGACGCGTTCCTGCTTCACCAGCGCAGCGTCGGTCGAAGTCTCCTCGCTCGGCCGGCGGGCCTCGCTGCTCGGAGCGCTCGCCCTCGTCCTGACACAGCCGTCCCGCGTGCACGCCAGAACCGCGGTACCGCAGTTGCCGCGCGGCGGTGGCGCGGCGCACCAAGTCCTTACGTTTCCCACAAGGAACACCCGCGAGCTGCAACGCCCCCACCGCTAACAAGCTCGGAAGCTTCCAAGGAGTCGACATGAACGACGGGAACGACGGGAACGACCTCGCCGCCGGCCCGGGACCGTCACGGCGCGCGGTCCTGTCCGGCGGCGCCGCCGTGCTCGCCGCCCTAGGCGCGGGAGCACTCGCGCCCGGCCCGGCCCGCGCGGCGCAGCGTCTTCCCGCCGCGGGCAGCGCAGCCGCGACGGGGGCGAGCGCGTCGGTGTCCGCGAACGGCACCTATACCGTCACCACGACGAGCCCGGCGTTCACGTTCACCGGAACCGTGGGTGCCGCCGCGACGAACATCGGCGCGAGCACCGCCGGGTCCGACGCGGTCGGCGCCTATCATGAGATCGATTTCAAATACACCGCCGGCGGATACGCGCGCACCGCCAGCATCCGCACCTACGACTCCTTGCCGGTCGTGCTGTTCGGCACGACGTACGTCGATAACTCGGACAACGTCTCGCCGTATTACGCGTTCCCGGCGTTCACCCAGCGCCCGTCGCTGACGTACAGCGAGACCTTCTCCGCCGACGCTCCGTTCGGGCCGTATGTCTTCAACACGACCGGGGATCCGGGCTTCAGCCCGTATCTGGCGTTCGACGCCGCCGGCGCGTACCTGATCTCCCCGGCTTCGCACTTCGACACCGGCGTCCTTAAGACCATCAACGGCGCGTTCTCCAGCGTCCTCTCGGACGGGATCACCAGCATCCCGGCCGGGTTGAGCTACGGCACGGCCCTGGTATACGGGGCCGGACCCGCGGCGGTCTTCAGCCAGTGGGGCAGCGCCCTGACCGGCTGGTCCGGCAAGGAGCGGCCCGCGCAGAGCGCCACGACCATCCTCGCCAAGCTCGGCTACTGGACCGACCATGTGTACGGCTATTACTACTACAGCT
>Ga0302314_10019595_pt1 | contig 11225 bp, 11 predicted proteins | sample III_Palsa_N2_3_FD_200533 | JGI IMG/M metagenome (GOLD analysis project Ga0302314, IMG submission 200533) | Peat permafrost microbial communities from Stordalen Mire near Abisko, Sweden - III_Palsa_N2_3 | ecosystem: Environmental > Terrestrial > Soil > Palsa > Peat permafrost | place: Sweden... | reverse complement strand
CGTTCGGCTTCGCTCGCGATCTTCTGCGAGATGCCGATGTGCGGTTCCTGCGGCAGATAGACCAGCGTACGCCCCGCGATGCTCACTTGCGTGGACAGGCGCGCGCCCTTGGTGCCGATCGGATCCTTGACCACCTGGACCATCAGCGCCTGGCCTTCGAACACGATCTTCTCAATGGGCGTAGGCGGCGCGCTGGAATGCGATTCGCCGGCAATCCGGGGATGCCAGATATCGGCCACGTGGAGGAACGCGGCACGCTCCAGTCCTATGTCGATGAACGCCGACTGCATGCCGGGGAGCACGCGAACAACCTTGCCGAGATAGACATTCCCGACACGCCCACGCGAGAGCGTGCGCTCGACGTGAAGCTCTTGCACGGCGCCTTGCTGCACGAGCGCGACGCGGGTTTCTTGCGGTGTGACGTTGATGAGGATTTCTTCGTTCATGGACTATTTCAGAAGTCGACGCGCGCCACGCGCAAGAGTGCTGCTGTTTCGAAAAGGGGCAGACCCATGATACCCGAATAGGATCCCTCGATTCGCTCGATAAACGCCGCCGCACGCCCCTGGACGCCATATGCCCCGGCCTTTCCCAGCGGTTCTCCGGTGTCCGCGTATCGTTGCAGTGCAGCACGGTCGACCGCCGCAAAGCGCACGTTGGAACGCGACAAGACGGGCGGCAGCAAAACCCCGTCGGCATTGACCACGGCGAGCGCTGTCAGGACCTCGTGGTCGCGTCCCGAGAGCCGCTCAAGCATGGTGACGGCGTGTGCTGCATCGTCCGGTTTGCCCATGATCGCGCCATCGAGCGTGACAGTCGTATCGGCAACGAGAATGGGCGCCGGTGTATACGCGCCATGCGCCCGTCGTGCATGGGCCGCCAGCGCCTTCGCCGCGCAAACGCGCAGTACATAAGCGTCGGGTGCTTCGTTGATGCGCTCGGCTTCAAGTGCCTCGGCGTCTTCATCGGGACGGGGCAACAGCAGTTCGAAGCGAACGCCCAATTGTTGCAGTAGTTCCTGGCGCCGCGGACTCTGCGACGCGAGATAGACAAAGGGGAAGGTCGGTGAGGACATCGAGGGAGTTCTCAAAAGTCGGGTGCGAGCCAGCGAGGGCGCGCCTGCCGCCATGACGACCCGCGTTCACACTCGATGATAGGGATGATTCTGCGTGATGCTCCACGCGCGATAAAGCTGTTCGGCCAGAAGCACGCGGACCATGCCGTGTGGCAACGTGAGGCTTGAGACGCGCAGCAACACCTCCGCGCGCGCCTTCACTTGGGGATCGAGTCCATCCGCGCCGCCGATCACGAACGCCACGTCGCGACCTTCCTGCTGCCAGCCCGGCAACGCGCCCGCAAGCTGCATGGTGGTCCAGTCGCGACCGCGCTCGTCGAGCGCCACGATCAGCGCGTTCTTGGGGATTGCCGCTTCGATCCGCTGGCGTTCGGCGGCCATCACGCTCTCGGCGTTACGTCCCGACGAGCGTTGTTCCGGCTTGATCTCGCGCAATTCGATACGCAACTCCGGCGGCATGCGCTTCGCATACTCGTCGAAGCCGCTCGCGATCCAGTCGGGCATCTTGTGGCCGACCGCGAGAATGTGGAGTTTCATGGCTATCGATCCAATCGCTTCTGTTGCGATTCCTAGCGACGCGTGGTCTTGCGAGCCGGCTTGGCGGCGGCTGGTTCGTCGTCCTCGTCGTCCGGCGCGCTAACCTGCGCACCGCCGAAACCACCTGAGCTTTGCAGCTTGACGCGCACCGGCTTGTCGCCCCAGACCTCTTCGAGGTTGTAGTACTGGCGCAGCGCCGGTTGCAGGATATGGACGACGGCGTCGCCGCAATCTACCAGCACCCACTCGCCGACTTCCTCGCCTTCGGTGCTGATGACGTCGCCGCCCAGTTCCTTGACCTTATCGCGCACGCTGTTCGCGAGTGCCCGGGTCTGACGGTTCGAGGTGCCGCTCGCCACGATCACGCGATCGAAGAGGGCGGTCAGGTGCGTGGTGTTGAATACCTTGATGTCCTGCGCCTTGACATCTTCGAGACCGTCGATGATCGCGCGCTGAAGTTTAGTGATTTCCATGTTTTACCGATGTATTTGTTGCTGTGCTAATGAGTGTTTCTTACCGATGGTACAGGCCGTGTTGAACAATATAGTCCCATACGGCCAACGGGACATGACTCTCGACGTACGCGCGGCCGGCCGCGTGCGCCTGAAGGCGTTCTCCCAGATGCTCGCGAATTTCGGTGGCCGAGACCTCGAGTTCCAGCGCCGCGTCGATCAGCAAATGGCCGCACGGCGTCGAGCGCAACACGTCAGCGGGGGCGCTGCGGGCGGCGATTTCGGCGGCGACGGCGGCAGACACCGTCGACACATCGAAACCCGCGCGCGTTTCAACGCAAACGTGCGCAAATTCAAACAGGCGCTGCCATTCGCGCCAGCTGTCCAGATGCACGAGTTGATCGGCGCCGATCAGGAGCGACAACGAGGCTGCCGTGCCTTCCCGCTCGCGCCACCGTGCCAGCGTTTCGACGGTGTAGGTGGGCCCCACGTGCTCGATCTCGTCGGTGGCAACCGTGACGGTCAAACCGTCGATTGCCAGGGATTGCGCGGCTGCGCGCGTCATCGCGAGCCGGTGATGCGGCGCCGAAACATCCTTCTTCTGCCACGGCTGGCCAGCCGGCAGCAGGATGAGCTCAGTCAGTTTGAGCACTTCGGCAAAACGTCGGGCGAGCGCCAGATGAGCGTCGTGAATCGGGTCGAACGTGCCGCCCAGCAAGCCCACGCGCCGGGCACAGCGATGCTTCGGGTTCACGGGGCGATCCTCTTTGACGTTCAAAGCCACGCTCGCGGTACCAGGAAGTCCGTGTAAAGGCGCGCTTCGGGCGTGCCCGGCGCGGGTTTCCAGTTGTATCGCCACGTGACGGCCGGTGGCATCGACATCAAGATGGACTCGGTGCGGCCGCCGCTTTGCAGCCCGAATAGCGTACCCCGGTCGAAAACGAGATTGAATTCGACGTAACGGCCCCGTCGATACATCTGGAAATCGCGTTCGGCTTCGCCATATGGCGTGTCGCGACGACGCTCGATAATCGGCAGATAGGCCGCAAGAAAGCTGTCGCCGACACTGCGCATCATCGCAAACGACGCGTCGAAGCCGGGTTCCGAATAGTCGTCAAAGAAAATCCCGCCTACTCCACGCGCTTCGTTGCGATGCTTCAGATAGAAATATTCGTCGCACCACGTCTTGAACCGCGGATATAGCTCCGGACCGAACGGCGCGAGCGCGTCGCGGCAAACGCCGTGGAAGTGCCGTGCGTCGTCCTCGTAGCCGTAATAGGGCGTGAGGTCCATGCCACCGCCAAACCAGAAAAGCGGCGGCTCGCCTTCTTTGGTCGCGATAAGCAGCCGCACGTTCATATGCACGGTCGGGCAGTGCGGATTGCGCGGATGCATGACCAGCGACACGCCCATTGCCTCGAAGCCACGCCCGGCGAGTTGCGGGCGTGCAGCGCTCGCCGATGCGGGTAGCGCGTCACCGGCTACGTCCGAAAAACCAACGCCGCCGCGTTCGAAAAACTCACCGCCTTCGAGAATTCGCGTGGTGCCGCCGCCGCGCAGCTTTTCGTCCGGGCCGCGCTGCCACGAATCGACGGCGAACGCGGTGCCGTCGAATGCGCCGAGCGTCTGGGCGATGTTCGCTTGCAAACCGGTCAAATAGGTACGGACAGCGTTTATGTCGTAGGTCGGATCGGGCATCGTGTTGCTTGGGGTGTCGCGTCGAGGGTTGCTGTCGCTTGCTCGACGTGTAAAACGCACTGCCGGACGCGAAGGTCCGGCAGTGCGATGAAAAAACCGTGGCGCTGCAGCATTAGCCGTGGCGATCGCCTGCCTTTCGGCTTAGGGCCCGATGGCCAATGTCCCGCCGATACTGCATGCCGTCGAACTCAATCTGGTTGATCGTATCGTAGACCACGGATTGCGCGCCACGCACGGAATCCGACAGGCCGACGACACAGAGAACCCGGCCGCCCGAGGTGACGAGCTTGCCGTTCTCCAACGTGGTACCCGCATGGAACGTCACGGCTTCCGCCGTTTCCGGCGGAATGTCGCTGATCCGGTCGCCCTTGCGCGGCGTGTCGGGATAATTGTGCGCAGCTAGCACCACACCCAGCGCGGTTCGCCGATCCCACTCGATCTCGGCCGTGGCGAGCGTTCCGGCAATCGCCAGTTCGATGACCTTCGAGAAATCGCCCTTGAGACGCGCCATGATCGGCTGCGTTTCCGGGTCGCCCATGCGGCAATTGAATTCGAGCGTCTTCGGGTTGCCGTGCGCGTCGATCATCAGTCCGGCGTACAGGAAACCTGTGTAGCGGATGCCTTCCATCTCCATGCCGCGCACCGTTGGCAGGATGATTTCGCGCATCACGCGGGCATGCAGTTGCGGCGTGACGATCGGGGCGGGGGAGTAGGCACCCATGCCGCCGGTATTTGGGCCCTTATCGCCGTCGAGCAGGCGCTTGTGGTCCTGGCTCGACGCCAGCGCCAGCACATGCTTGCCGTCGACCATCACAATGAAGCTCGCTTCCTCGCCGTCCAGGAACTCCTCGATCACCACCCGCGCGCCGGCATCGCCAAGCTTGTTATCCGCAAGCATGGAGTCGACCGCCGCGTGCGCTTCCTCAAGCGTGGTCGCAACGACCACGCCTTTGCCCGCCGCCAGTCCGTCCGCCTTGATCACGATAGGCGCGCCTTTCTGGTCGAGATAAGCGTGCGCGGCGGCGATGTCGGTGAAGGTTGCGTACTCGGCCGTGGGAATAGCGTGGCGCTGCATGAACGCCTTGGCGAAATCCTTCGAGCTTTCGAGTTGCGCGGCTTCCTTCGTCGGACCGAAGATTTTAAGCCCGCGCGAACGGAACAAATTGACGATGCCCGCAGCCAGAGGCCCTTCCGGCCCGACCACCGTTAGCGTGACCTGCTCTTTCTCGGCGAAATCGGCGAGGGCCGCGGGGTCGGTAATGTCGACGTTACATAGGCGCTCGTCCTGCGCCGTGCCGCCGTTACCTGGCGCCACATAGACAACTTGCACGCGCGGTGACTGCGCGAGCTTCCACGCAAGCGCATGTTCACGACCGCCGGAACCGACGACGAGTAACTTCATTTAAATCCCCGAGACCTTAAAAAATTCGTGGCGGCAAGGCGGCAAAGCCGTCGCCGCGCCAAAACCGCGTGTGTTCGCGTTGCCGTCGCGCATGAAGTCTGCGCCGAGAGAGCCGGATCAACGGAAAAAGAGCTCGCGCCGGTTGCGGCCGCGTCACTGCTCTTGCATCGCTGCTTTTTTTTCGCTTTCGTCCTTTCAGCCGCTTATTTTATGCGGCCAAATGGTTGGAACAGTGCGTTTTCGTCGATGTGCCCCTTAAGGCGAGACACTCTCTAGCGAGAGCCGCATGCATCGATCGCGCCAGCGTGCCAATGACGCTTCTCAAGTCCTGCTGAGCCGGCGCGCCTTGCACCAGATGCCCGTACAACGGGTGTCACCAGCTCACGGATCATTCCTGGTCGATCGTCGCGTTCGTGTACACCACTTGCACGTCGTCCAGGTTTTCCAATGCGTCCAGCAATTTCTGCATTTTTGCAGCGTCTTCGCCGGTGAACTCGACTTCGGACTGCGGCTTCATGGTGACTTCCGCGAGTTCTGCCTTGAATCCGGCCGCCTCCAGCGCATCTTTTACCTTCTGGAAGTCATTGGCCGGGCAAATCACTTCAATACTACCGTCGTCGTTGGTCACGACGTCGTCCGCGCCGGCTTCCAGCGCCGCCTCCAGCAACTTGTCTTCCTGCGTGCCGGGCGCATAGAAAAACTGGCCGACGTGATCGAACATGAACGACACCGATCCGTCCGTGCCCATGTTGCCGCCGAACTTCGAAAATGCGTGCCGCACTTCCGCGACCGTCCGGGTGCGGTTGTCGGTCATGGTATCCACGATGATCGCCGCGCCGTTGATGCCATAGCCTTCGTAGCGAATTTCTTCGTAGGTCGCGCCGTCCACGCCGCCGACACCGCGCTGGATCGCGCGATTGATATTGTCTTTCGGCATGTTCGCGTCGTAGGCTTTGTCGATGGAAAGCCTCAAGCGCGGGTTCGTGTCGGCGTCGCCTCCGCCCATGCGGGCAGCAACCTGGATTTCCTTGATAAGACGCGTCCAGACCTTGCCGCGCTTGGCATCGGTCGCCGCTTTCTTATGCTTGATGTTGGCCCATTTTGAATGACCCGCCATACGTTTCTCCGTCGCGCGCGAGCTTGGTCGCACGCTTGTGTGTCAATGTCGCGTAATGTCGCTTTTTCGCGGACCCAAATTTTATCATGGCGGCGTGCCTCGGCTGGCACCGAACCACCAGGAGGCCGGTAAATGGCTGGCGAACGGCCGGTATTCGGCTGCTCGCCGCACAACTTCGCGCGCTTGACTAGTTCTTGGTACCGAACAACCGGTCGCCTGCGTCGCCGAGCCCCGGCACGATGTACGCGTGCTCGTTCAGGTGCGAATCGAGCGAAGCGACGTACAACTTGACGTCCGGATGGGCATCGGAGAAAACCTTCACGCCTTCGGGCGCGGCGACCAGCGCCACGAAGATGATGTTTTCGCCGAGTACGTTGCGCCGCTTCATGACATCGACCGCGTGCACGGCCGAATAGCCAGTTGCCACCATTGGATCGCACAGGATGAACACGCGCTCTTCCAGGTCGGACGGCAGGCGCACGAGATACTCGACCGGACGGTGATCTTCTGCGCGATACACGCCTATATGGCCAACGCGAGCCGATGGGATCAGGTCGAGCAGCCCGTCGGACATACCGATACCGGCCCGCAGCACAGGCACGATCGCGAGCTTCTTGCCGGCGATAACCGGGGCGTCGACGCTCACGAGCGGCGTCTCCACCCGTTTAGTGGTCAGCGGCAGGTTGCGCGTTATTTCATAGCCCATCAGCAGCGTGATTTCACGCAGCAGCTCGCGAAACGTACGAGTAGACGTGTCCTTGTCCCGCATGTGCGTCAGCTTGTGCTGGATCAGCGGGTGGTCGAGGATAGAAAGATTGGGAAAGCGGCTGTCGTGTTTCATGGTGTTCGCGCGGTTGCCGCGGTGTTAAGTGTGCTTCTTATGGTTCGTGTGGTCTGGATACTGCATCCGACGCAATTCCACGCCCCCTGTGATAGTAGAGGCATTGCGGCGGTTCAGTTTTCGAAGGCCAAGCTTGTGCAATGACGCCAGTTTACCCAAATTACCTGGCGCCAAAGGGGAGATTGCGGGCGACAGGCCATCAGGCCTATTGCGCTGCCAACGCTCATGCCCTCATTCTTCTAGAATTGCAGCATGCGATCGTTTGTCGACCACAACGGTTCAATGGATCATTCGGAAGGAGCAGCAATGGATATGGGAATCAAGGGGCGCACGGCCCTCGTTTGCGCAGCGAGCAAAGGCTTGGGGCGCGGATGTGCACAAGCGCTGGCAGCCGAGGGGGTGAATCTCGTGATCTGCGCGCGCACGGCGGCCCCGCTCGACGCAACGGCCGCGTACTTGCGCGCGACGTTCGGCGTGGACGTGAAGGCGGTCGCTTGCGACATCACCACGGATGAAGGCCACGCCGCCGCGCTGGCCGCTTGTCCCGCGCCGGACATCCTGGTGAACAACGCGGGTGGTCCGCCGCCCGGAGATTTCCGCCAATTTTCGCGCGATGACTGGATCAAGGCGCTTGACGCCAACATGTTGACACCGATCGAACTGATCAAGAAAACGCTCGACGGCATGATCGAGCGCGGATTCGGGCGCATTGTCAACATCACGAGTTCGTCGGTGAAGGCGCCTATCGACGTGCTGGGACTGTCCAACGGGGCTCGCTCCGGGCTGACGGGATTCGTGGCGGGTTTGTCGCGCAAGATCGCGGCGAGCGGCGTGACGATCAACAACCTGCTTCCCGGTTCCTTCGATACCGACCGCATCGGCGTCACCATCGAAGCCGAGGCAAAGGCGCGCGGCATAACGCTGGAAGAGGCGAGGGCGGGCCGCATGAAGCAGTTGCCCGCTGGCCGCTTCGGGCGGCCGGAGGAGTTTGGCGCGGCGTGTGCGTACTTATGCAGCGTTCAGGCGGCGTACATCACCGGGCAGAACCTGCTGATCGATGGCGGGGCTTATCCCGGCACATTTTGACCGCATCATCAAGTCCATCAAGTCCATGTAAAGGAACGGAATTCAATGAACCCACGCGTCGCATTGATCGCGCATGACATGAAGAAGGACGACATCGTGGCGTTGGCCGGCGAGTTTGCGGAAACGCTTGCACAGTGTCGGCTGGTGGCAACCGGGACGACGGGCACGCGCATCGCGGCGGCCCACGGACTGACTGTGGAGCGCAAGCTCTCGGGTCCGTTCGGCGGCGACTTGCAGATCGGCGCGGAACTGGCGGAAGGCCGGGTGGACCTGGTGATCTTCCTGCGCGATCCCATGACGCCGCAGCCGCACGAACCGGACATCAACGCGCTCGTACGCGCGTGCGACGTTCATAACGTTGCATGTGCGACCAACCTGGCCACGGCACGCATGCTTCTTGATGACCTGAAGCTGCGCATGGATCGGGTAGGGTCGTGACTGGCCACGACTGGCCGCGAGTGGAAAGCGAGACAACGGCGAAAGGAGACAACGGTGACAAAAGCAATTCGATTTGAGAAGGCGGGTGGTCCCGACGTGATGAAGTGGGTGGACGTCGAGGTAGGGGAGCCGGGCAAGGGCGAGATTCGCATCAAGCACCATGCCGTGGGCCTGAACTACATCGACGTGTATTTTCGGACCGGTCTCTATCCAATGCCGCTGCCCGGCGGACTCGGCATGGAGGCTGCGGGCGTGGTGACGGCTCTCGGCGAAGGCGTTGCCGGGCTCGCGGTGGGCGATCGCGTGGCGTATGCGTCGCGGCCTCCCGGCGCGTATGCCGAAGAGCGCGTGATGTCGGCGGCTTACGTTGTGCGACTGCCTGACGCCATCGGTTTTGAGGACGCTGCCTCGATGATGTTGCAGGGCTTGACCGCGCAATATCTGTTGCGGCGAACGTATCGTGTGAAAGCGGGCGATACAGTGCTGATCCACGCGGCCGCCGGCGGTGTGGGAATGCTGGCGTGCCAGTGGGCCAAGTCGCTGGGCGCGACGGTCATCGGCACGGTCGGATCGGACGAGAAGGCGGAGCTTGTCCGCGCGCATGGCTGCGATCATCCGATCGTCTACACGCGCGAGGACTTCACGAAGCGCGTGCGCGAGATCACGAACGGCGCGGGCGTGCCCGTGGTCTACGATTCGATCGGCAAGGACACCTATACTGCGTCGCTCGATTGCCTTGCGCCGTTGGGTCTGTTCGTCAGCTTCGGAAATACGTCGGGGCCGTTGCCACCCATCGATTCATCGGAGTTTGCCGGACGTGGCTCGCTGTACTTCACGCGTCCTACGTTGTTCAGCTACATGGCCAAGCGCAGCGACCTGGAACAGATGGCGGCTGAACTTTTCGACGTCGTGAGCACGGGGAAGGTGAAGACGAACATACGGCAGCGTTATGAATTGAGAGAGGCGGCGAAGGCGCACGAGGATCTTGAAGCACGACGTACGACCGGATCGACGATCTTCCTGCCTTGAAGCGTTTGGGTGAGACCGGTGCGGGTTCTGTCGGTCAGGTGTCGAGCGATGCGTATGGTTGTTTCTTGACGCAACTGCTCGGCGTTCAGTGAGATGGGCTGACGCGTTGATACGTTTTTTATGCCGCCACGCCCATCCTTGACCTGATCTTTATGGCGGCGCGTTTATTGTTCAGGGCGTGTCGGCCGGATTGGAGGTTGGCACGTGCCGTCGCAAGCGGGCGCGCGGCGGCTAAACCAAATGAACTGAACCAACCTTGCCCAGGACGCGTCTCGACGCGCGAAGTTGAAGACCGCATGAACCGCCCGAATACCCATGAATTGCTGGAACAGGTGCACAGAGACGAGCAGAAGCGCCAGCGCGGACGGTTAAAGATATTTTTCGGCGCGTCGGCGGGGGTGGGTAAGACCCACGCCATGCTCTTGGCCGCGCGCAGGCGAAAGGACAGTGGCGACGACGTAGTTGTCGGGATTGCAGAAACGCACGGCCGCAGCGAAACGACCGCGTTACTCGATGGCCTCGACCAGTTGGCTCCGGCGAAAATTGCGGACCTGGGCGGCGCACTCAATGAATTCGATCTCGACGCGGCGTTGGCGCGCCGGCCGCAACTGATTCTCGTCGATGAACTCGCGCACTCGAACGTCCCGGGCTCGCGTCACCTGAAGCGTTGGCAGGACGTGCACGAATTGCTGGACGCGGGTATTGACGTATTCACGTCGATGAACGTCCAGCATCTGGAGAGCCTGAATGACATCGTGGGCCAGATCACGCAGGTGCGGATCGTCGAGACCGTGCCGGATCGCATTTTCGATGACGCCGACGAAGTAACGCTCGTCGATATCCCGCCCGAGGAACTGCTTGAGCGGTTACGCGAGGGCAAGGTCACCCTGCCGGAGCAGGCCGACCACGCAGTGCGCAACTTTTTTCGCAAGGGCAATCTGATTGCGTTGCGCGAATTGGCGTTGCGGCGCACGGCGGATCGTGTCGACGCGCAGATGCGCGAGTACCGCGCTGACCAGTCGATCGAACGCATCTGGCATGCGCGCGACCGTCTGGTGGTCTGCATCGGTCCGGGACCCGAGGCACCGGCGCTCGTGCGTGCTGCTGCCCGGCTCGCAGCAAGCCTTCGGTCCGACTGGATCGCAGCGTATGTCGAGACGCCGCGCCTGCAAAAGCTTTCCAACGCTCGCCGCGAACGCACGCTCGCCGCGCTCAAGCTCGCAGCTGAACTCGGCGCGGAAACGGTCGTCCTCGCCGGCGCGGATGCGATCGCAACGCTGATCGACTACGCTCAGGCGCGCAACGGCTCGAAGCTGGTCGCGGGCGCATCGGCGCGACGCGGTATCGACCGCTGGGTGCGTCGGCCGTTCGGCGAGCGGCTGGCCGAACAGGCGGGCGATCTCGATCTCACGCTGATTCGCGCACGTGAGCTCGAAAACGACGGCGGCCATCCCGACACGCCCGACGGGCGCAACGCATCGATTCTATTGCGCGAGCAGCGCACGCCACTGCGGGGTTACGCCTACGCCATCGGCACCTGCGCCGTGATC
>Ga0302314_10019594_pt1 | contig 11225 bp, 7 predicted proteins | sample III_Palsa_N2_3_FD_200533 | JGI IMG/M metagenome (GOLD analysis project Ga0302314, IMG submission 200533) | Peat permafrost microbial communities from Stordalen Mire near Abisko, Sweden - III_Palsa_N2_3 | ecosystem: Environmental > Terrestrial > Soil > Palsa > Peat permafrost | place: Sweden... | reverse complement strand
CTCAAGAATCTGCTCCGCTACGTCGACGGCGATTACGGCGATCCGGCGACGTTCCAGGCTCTCAAAGGAGCTCTGGGCGATGCGCAGCGTCCGGCGCACTACCTGGCCATACCGCCCGTGCTCTTCGGCAAGGTCGTCGAGCAGCTCGACCGTGCCAATTGTTCGACGCACGAGGGTCGGGTCATCGTCGAGAAGCCCTTCGGCCACGACCTCGCCTCCGCGCGCGCGCTCAACCGTATCTTGCTTGCGAGCTTCGACGAGGACCGGATCTTCCGCATCGATCACTATCTCGGCAAGGGACCGGTGCGCAACATGCTGTTCTTTCGCTTCACCAACGCAGTACAAGAGTCGATCTGGAGCCGCCAGTACATCGAGAGCGTGCAGATCACCATGGCAGAGTCGTTCGGGGTGCAGGGGCGGGGGGCGTTCTACGACCAGACCGGCACGGTGCGCGATGTCATCCAGAATCACCTATTTCAAGTGATGTCGAACCTCGCGATGGAGGCGCCGGCGCGCACCGACAGCGAGTCGATGCGCGACGAGAAAGTGAAGGTGTTGAAATCGATACCCGCGATCCGGCTCGAGGACGTGGTGCGTGGCCAATTCGAGGGGTATCGCAGCGAGCCCGGGGTCGCCGCCGATTCTCGGACTGAAACCTTCGCGGCCGTGCGCGTCTTCATCGATAACTGGCGCTGGCAGGGCGTGCCCTTTTTCATCCGCGCCGGCAAGTCGATGCCCGCGACCCGCACGGAGGTCGTCGCGCGGCTCAAGCGCCCCCCGGCGATTTTTCACAACGACCCCGCGCCGAATTACTTTCGCTTTCAGATCGGTCCCGAGACCGAGATTGCCATCGGCGTGAACGTCATGGATCCGGAGGAGTCGGGAAAGGGCGATGCGACCGAGCTCATGGCCAGCCGTCATCCGGGAGCGAACGAGAAGGATGCCTACGAGCGCGTGCTGACCGATGCGATGGCCGGGGACCGCTCGCTGTTTGCGCGCGAGGACTATGTCGAGGAGGCCTGGCGCATCGTCGATCCGCTGCTCGAGGCGGACATACCGGTGCATCCCTACGCACCGGGCAGCTGGGGCCCGTCCGAGATGCTGGCACCGCCGGGCGGATGGCTGAATTCTGGCCCGCCGGGCGCGCAGTCGAAATAGCGCTCGCCTATTCGAGATCCGGATAGGGCCCGCGGCCCCCATCGGCGATGAATCGATCGATGCGCGCGGTCAGCACGGGTATCGGCACGGATCCGAGCTCGAGCACCGTGTCGTGGAAGGCGCGCACGTTGAAGCGCGGTCCGAGAGCCTGCTCCGCCTTGGCGCGGCTCGCACGGATCGCGTTCTCGCCCAGATAATAAGAGAGCGCCTGCGCCGGCCAGGCAATGTAGCGATCGACCTCGGTCTCGATTTCGTGCTCGGGCAGCGCCGTGTATTGGCGCAGATAGTCGAGGGCCTGGTCCCGGCTCCAGCCCTGCGCATGAATTCCGGTATCGACCACCAGGCGCGCGGCCCGCCAGATTTGGTAGTTCAGCATTCCAAATCGATCGTAGGGCGTCTCGTACATGCCCATCTCCTGGCCCAGCCATTCGCAATAAAGGGCCCAGCCTTCTCCATACGCCGACAAGTAGGTGTGCTGGCGGAACTCCGGCTGCTGCTTGTGCTCGAGCGCAAGCGGCATCTGGAAAGCGTGGCCCGGAGCCGACTCGTGCAGCGTGAGCGCGGTCAGGTTGTAGAGCGGGCGGCTCGGCAGATCGTAGGTGTTGAGCAAATACAGCCCCGGACCGCCGCGGCCTGCCGTATAGAACGGCGCCAGATCGTCCGGCACGGGCACGATGGTGAAGCGCGCACGCGGCAGCAATCCAAAGTACTGCGATGCCTTGCCATCGAAGCGCTTGGCGATCCAGGCGGCGCGCATCAACAGATCCTGCGGCGTCTTGGCTTGAAATTGCGGATCGGAGCGCAAGAACGCGAGGAAGGCGGGAAAGTCCCCTTTGAATCCCGTCTCGCTCATCACCGCGAGCATGTCTGCATGCAGGCGGCTGACTTCCGATTCGCCGAGCGCATGGATCGCGTCAGGCTCCTCGTCGAGGGTCGTGAACTCGCGAATCTTGGCGCGATAATAGTTCTTGCCGTCCGGCAGGTCGTGCGCGGCGAGGCTCGTGCGCGTCGCGGGCACATACTCGGTGCGCATGAAGGTCAGGAGGTCCCGATACGCGGGCTGGACGGTGTCGCGAATGACGGCGATGGCCTGGGTGCGCAAGGCCGCCTTGTCGGCGTCGGCGATCCCCGGCATCTCCTTGAACGGGGTATAGAAGAGGCTGCCCTCGGGGCTCGCGTCCGTGACCGCGGTGAGTGAAGCATCGCGTCCGGCCATGGTCACGCGAGGGGGCGTGAAGCCGCGCTTGAGGCCGCGCCGCATCTCGTCGGTTTGCTCCTTAAAATACCTAGGGATATCTTGCATTTGCGATATCCAATTACGGTAATCCTGTAGGTTTCGAAAGGGCCGCCGCGCGGTGTAGCCCAGGTCCGTCCAGAACGTCGTATCGGAGTTCGCAGGCATCTCGAAGTCGCGGAAGCGCTGATTGTCGATCAGCGTCTCGATCTGCGGCCGATACACCGCATAATTCAGCTGTTCCGCCGGGGAGAGGCCGGCGCGCGGAATGGCATCGAGCTGCGCGAGCGTGTCCTGCCACTTCGCGAGGCGCATGTTCTGGGTGTCCGGATCCACCTTCGGCAAGTGATCCTGAATCGGTTTTTGCGCATCCTCGTCGTCCGGGAATTGGTCCTCGCGCCACTTCCACTCGGCGGTATAGATCGCTTTGAGCTGCGAGTCGGCGCTTGGGGTCTTGTTGGCGCAGGCGCTCAAAACGATGAGGAGGCAGGAGCCGAGAAGGGCGTGAGCCGCGGCTCGTGCCCGGCGATGCGATGCGTGCATGCGATTCTTTCCGAATGGTCGAGCGCGTCGAAACCTGGTGCGGAACCCTATACGATCGTGCATCGTGCAAGCAACCGGAGGTGGCGCATGAAGAGCTTATGCAGCTGGTCGGGCGTATTCCCGGCGGCGACGACACAGTTCGACGCCGCGCTCGATCTCGACCTTGCCGCCACACGCCGCGTGCAGACGGCCCTGATTCGGGACGGCGTGCACGGGCTCGTGCTGATGGGCACGGTGGGCGAGGGCAACTCCTTGAGCGCCGTCGAGAAGCGCAAGGTGCTCGAGGCGGCCGTCGAGGCGAGCGAGGGCAAAGTGCCGGTGATCGCCGGCGTCAGCGAGCTCACGACGGCGGCCGCGGCGAACTTCGCACGCGACGCCGAGCAGATCGGCGCCTCGGGGCTCATGGTGCTGCCGGCGATGGTCTATGTGCCGACGCCAGCCGAGCTCGAGTATCATTTCCGTGCCGTGGCGGGCGCCTCCGCGCTTCCCATCATGCTCTACAACAATCCGCCCTCGTACCGGGTGAACATCGACCTCGAGACCCTCGAGCGGCTCACGACCGTCGACAGTATCGTCGCGCTGAAGGAATCGGCGCCCGATTCGCGCCGCTACACCGACATCATCAATGCCTTCGGCGAGCGCTATGTCCTGTTCGCGGGTCTCGACGACGTGGTGTTCGAGGCCTTGGCGCTCGGCGCCCGGGGCTGGGTCTCGGGCCTCTCGAATGCCTTTCCGGCGGAGTCGCTCGAGCTTTTCGCCGCCGTCACGCGCGGCGATCTGCCGCGAGCGCGAGAGATCTACCGCTGGTTCATGCCGCTCTTGCACCTCGATTCGGATCCCGATCTGGTGCAGGCGATCAAGCTGGCCGAGGAGCTCATGGGCCGCGGCAGCGAGCGCGTGCGGCCGCCGCGTCTTCCGCTCGCAGGCGCACGCCGTGCCGAGGTGATTGGCCGCGTACAGCGCGCCCGCGATAGTGCCCCGCACCGGAGGAACTCGCGGGCATGAGCCCCGCCGTACGCGTGATCGACTCGCACACCGGCGGCGAGCCCACGCGCGTGGTGTTCGAGGGCGGCCCGGCCCTCGGCGAGGGCCCGCTCGCGGAGCGATGCGAGCGCTTCCGCAGGCAGTTCGATGCGTATCGATCGGCCATCGTGAACGAGCCGCGCGGGTCGGATCCCTTGGTCGGGGCGCTGCTCGTGAGTCCACACCGTGCGGACTGCGACCTCGGTGTGATCTTCTTCAACAACGTGGGCTTTTTGGGGATGTGCGGGCACGGCACGATCGGGCTCGTTGCGTCGCTCCAGTTTGCCGGGCGGCTCGCGCCCGGCTCCGTCCGCATCGATACGCCGGTGGGCCCGATCGAGGCCCGTCTGCACGAGGACGGCGAGGTGAGCGTCGAGAACGTGGTGAGCCGTCGCACCGCGCGCGGGGTCCGCGTGCATGCGCCGGATGGATCCTCCATCACCGGAGATGTCGCCTGGGGCGGAAACTGGTTCTATCTCGTGACGCGCCACGAGCAGCGTATGGATCTCGATAATCTCGAAGGTCTGACCGATTTCACCCGGCGCGTGCGGGGCGCCGTCAACGCGGCCGGATACGGCGAAGTCGACCATGTGGAGCTTTTCGGGCCCGCCCGCGTGCCGGCGGCGCAGAGCCGCAACTTCGTTCTGTGCCCGGGCGATGCCTACGACCGCTCGCCGTGCGGCACGGGCTTGAGCGCCAAGCTCGCGTGTCTGGCAGCCGACGGGACCCTCGAAGAGGATCAGCCGTGGGTGCAGGAGAGCATCATCGGCAGCACGTTCGAGGGGCGCTATCGGTGGAGCGATCGCGCCAAGGGCGAGATCGTCCCGACGATACGCGGCCGCGCGTACGTGACGGGGGAGGGATCCCTGCATCTCGATCCCGCGGATCCGTTCTGCTGGGGAATTCGCAGCTGAGCAGAGGTCAGGATCCCGCTTCCCCGCGGCGCGGCCCCAGCCGCCCGCGCACGCCATCCCACCAGCCGGCAAACACGGCGGCGATCTTGCGCGCCTTCGAGCGCTCGTAGAGCACGATGCGCTTGCAGGTGCGCAGACGGCGCCCGAGGCTCTTCAACGCCCAGGAGCCGAATCGATAGCCGCCGTACTCGCGCAGCATCACGGTGTCGTTGCGCGCGATGTAGTAGCGCCGGTCGGGGGAGTGATTCGTGGTCCATTTGCTCACGCCGAGCATGCTGTGCCGGGTGGGTGCGCCGATCGTGTGCGACATCAGGCTCTTCGTGGTTCGGATCACTCGATAGCCTTGCGCGCGCGCGCGGAAGCAGTATTCGCTGTCCACATAGTCGATGAAGAACTCGTTGCGGAAGGGGCCGACGCTCGCGTGCACGGCGAGCGGGATCAAGGAGCCGGACGTGATCACCGACTCGACGTCCTCCCATGCTGCCCCGGGCTCGCGCGCGGGACGCGTGTCCTCGCCGAACCCCGCGCCAATCACCGCCACCCGGGAAGGCTCAGGGTATGCCGCGTGCACCTCGATGAGCGAGCGGAGCATGCCGTCGTGCAGGTCGCTGTCCTGATCGAGGAGCAGCACCCAGTCGAACGCCGAGGCGCGTGCTTGCTCCACGCCCAGGTTCAAGGCGCGCGCGACGCCCAAGTTGGCGGCGTTCAACTCGAGCGAAACCCGCGGATCGGCGGCAATACGCTCGAGCATCGCGCGCGCCTCATCGCCGGAGCCGTTGTCCACGATCACCAGCGCCCCCGCCTGCGCGAGGATGCGCGTTACTCGGCGTGGCAAATCGGCATCCGGATGATACGAGACCAGAATTGCGCAGACCTGCCTGCCGGTCTCGAGTTCTGCACCTCCGCTGCCTGTCATGGACCCAGTTACCCCTGCGACCTCGATATCGAGCGATGGTATCAACCCTGGTGCATTGCGCGGCGCCGCACGCATAATAGGCGCGCGAGGAGTTCACATGCCGCATCTCTCGACTGACACGCCGCGGGTGAGCGGCACGCGACTCTGGTCGCGTCTCATGGCCATGGCCGAGATCGGCGCGACCGAGCAGGGCGGCTGCAACCGTCAAGCGCTCACGCCCGCAGACTTTCAGGGACGCGAGCTGTTCGCGCGCTGGGCCACCGCGGCCGGCTGCGCCGTGCGCGTCGATGCCATCGGCAACCTGTTCGCGCGCCGCAGAGGCCAGGATGAATCGCTCCCGGCGGTCATGACCGGGAGCCATCTCGATACTCAGCCGACGGGCGGCAAGTTCGACGGCGTGTACGGAGTGCTCGCCGGGCTCGAGGTGATCGAATCGCTCAACGACCGCTGCATCGAGACCCGGCATCCGCTCGAGATCGCGGTGTGGTGCAACGAGGAAGGCTGCCGCTTCCCGGCAGCGATGATGGGCTCGGCCGTGTGGTCGGGGCGCATGCCGCTCGCGGATGCCCATGCGCTCGAGGATCGCGAAGGGCGGAGCGTGCGCGAGGAGCTCGAGCGAGCGGGGGTCGATCTCTCGGCGCCGCTCGTACGGCGCCCGGTGAAGGCGGCGTTCGAGGTGCACATCGAGCAAGGCCCGGTCCTCGAGCAGCGCGCGAAGCGCATCGGCGTCGTGACCGGGGTGCAGCACATGAGTCGTCACGAAGTCGTCGTCACCGGCCAGGAAGCGCATGCCGGGCCGACGCCCATGGACATGCGGCGGGACCCGGTGCGCGTACTGGCCGACGTGTTGCCCGCCTGTTACGCCGCCGCGGCGAAACGTAGTCCCGATGCTCGCTTGACGGTGGCCGTGATCGAGACTCGGCCGAGCTCGCCCAACACCGTGCCGGGCTACTTGCGCTTTTTCCTCGATCTGCGTCATCCCGACACCGCTCATTACCGCTCGTTACGGGAGGAGGTCGAGGGCGTGGTGCAGACGGCTCTCGAGCGACATGGCCTGCCCGGCCACATTCGCTGCGTGTGGCAGGCGGCGGGCGTCACGTTCGATGCGAAGTGCGTGGCGGCCGTGCGAGAGGCTGCCTCGAGCCTCGAGTGCGAGGCGATCGAGATGGTGAGCGGCGCCGGACACGATTCGGTCAACGTCGCCGCCGTGGCTCCCACCGCCATGATCTTTGTGCCGTGCGCCGGCGGGCTGAGTCACAACGAGGCAGAGAGCGCCTTGCCCGCTGACCTCGAGGCGGGCGCCAACGTGCTGATGCACGCCATGCTTTCCATCGCAAACGACAGGGCTTGAGGAACTCGCCGCATGCGGAACACGAAAATCATCTGGGGCTCGGCCGCGGTGTCATGCATCGGCCTCGTCTTCCTGGCCGCCGGCCCCGCCGCGCAGTCGCAGTCCCAGGCGCAGACCCCGGTGTCGGCGCCGGCCGTGACGGTCCTGCATTGCGGTCATCTTCTGGACTCGATCGGGGGCAAGCTCTTGGGCGCGACCACCGTCGTGGTGGCCGGCAAGCGCGTGCAAGAAGTGCAGAGCGGCACCACGACGGCGCTGGGCGCGACCGAGATCGATCTTCGCGATCAGACGTGTCTGCCGGGGCTCATCGACAGCCACACGCACCTCACCTTACAGACCAGTCCGACTCAGTATGTCGAGCAGTTTCGCTGGAACATCGCCGACTATGCGGTGCGCTCGACAGTGTATGCGCGGCGCACGCTCCTCGCCGGATTCACCACCGTACGCAACGTCGGCGATCGCGAGAACGAGTCGGTTGCCTTGCGCAACGCCATCAACGCGGGGTTGCTGCCGGGTCCGCGCATCTTCACCGCAGGCGTTCCCATCGGATCGACCGGAGGTCACGCCGATCCGACCGACGGCTATCGGGCGGACCTCGCGGGAGACCCGGGGCCGCTGGTCGGCATCATCGACAGCCCCGACGATGCGGTCAAAGCGGTGCGCGAGCACTACAAGGCGGGGGACGATCTCATCAAGATCATGCCGTCGGGCGGTGTGCTCGACGAGAGTGCGAGCGGCGACAACGCCCAGCTCACGCTCGAGGAAATTCGCGCGGTGGTGGCGACCGCCCATGACTACGGATTCACGGTGGCCGCTCACGCTCACGGCGCCGAGGCTATCCGCCGCGCGGTGCTCGGCGGAGTCGATTCGATCGAGCACGGCACTTTCATGGATGCGCAGGACATGAAGCTCATGGTCGAGCACGGTACGTGGTACGTGCCGACCATCATCGCCGGCGATTTCGTCGCGCGGCAGTCCAAGGTGCCGGGATATTACCCGCCGCAAGTGGCGGCCAAGGCCGCGGCCATCGGTCCGCTGATCCTCGGCACCGCGGGCCGCGCCTATAAGGCGCACGTCAAGATTGCGTTCGGCACCGACGCCGCGGTCTATCCTCACGGCCAGAACGCGCATGAATTCGAATTGATGGTGCAAGCGGGCATGCCGCCGGTGTTCGCGCTGCAGGCCGCGACCATCAACGCCGCACAGCTCTTGAAACGGGAACAGGATCTCGGCTCCGTGGCTGCGGGCAAGCTTGCCGACGTGGTGGCGGTCCCGGGTGACCCGACCACGGACATCAGCCGGATGCTGAACGTGAGCTTCGTCATGAAGGACGGGGTGGTCTACAAACTCAAGGGAACGCCGGTCGATACGGGCCCCTGAAGAGCGGCCCCCCCCCGAAAAGGGCCGCTTGGAGCGCCCGCGGCCCGCTGCGATGGCCTCTGCGGCCCTGGCCAGATGGTTTCTCCGCGCAACACTCATTGGATCGTGTTTCCAAATTCGTGATGAGCGTACTTAACCTAACGGTCCTGGATCCTTAACCTCCGGGGCATGAGAGCTGCGCTCGAGACGGCCGATGCTGCATTGCAAGATGGAAGCGTGCCTGTGGACGAGGCGGAGCGCTTGGTTGCGCTGAATCGGCTCGGACTTCTGGATACGCCGCCCTCGGCGGCCTTCGATGGCGTCACCCGTCTCGCTCAAGCCGCGCTGCAAGTCCCGATTCTGTGCCTGTCGCTGATCGATCAGAACCGCGTCTGGTTCAAGTCGCGCATCGGCCTCGGCCTGCGCGAGACGCCGCGGCGGGGCTCGCTATGCGATCAGGTGATAGGCTCGCGCGAGCCGCTCATCGTCCGCGATGCCGCCGCCGATGCGCGCTTTGCCAATGACCCGCTGGTGGCCGGGCCCCAGCACATACGCTCCTATCTCGGAATTCCGCTGTTCACGCGCGACCGCCAGGCCATGGGGACGCTGTGCGCCATGGATACGCAGGTGCGCGCGTTCGGCGAGGTCGAGCAAGTCGTGCTCAGCGAGTTTGCGAAAATCGCAGAGGATCTGCTTTCCGCGAAGGAATTCGCCGCGAAGTCCGACGGCATCCTGCAGTACGCCATGGAGCGGGAGAAGCTCTTCCGCGACACTTTCGAACAGGCTCCCGTCGGCATCGTGCATACATCGCTGCACGGTTTGATCCTGCGCATGAATCAACGCGCTTGCGCGCTGCTCGGCTACAGTGCGGCGGAGCTGCGCGAGCTGTCGATTCCGAGCATCACTCATCCCGAGGATCTGCAGCATAACATCCGCGAGTTCAAACGCACCCTGGCCGGCGAGATCGAAAGCTACCGCTTGGAGCAGCGCCTGCTCGCGAAGGACAAGCGCTACGTCCGCGTCGCGCTCTCGGTCGCCATCAAGCGCGCGCCGACGCGGCAGCCGGACTACAACATCGTCGCGATCGAGGATCTCTCCGGCATAGGCACGGCGCTCGAGAAGGCGAGCGAGACATCGCCGCAAGCGGGCGAGGGCGAGGATGCTCTGCGGGCCGCGCGCAAGCAGATCGAGGCACGCGAGAAGTCGCTGGGCGAGGCGCAGGCGGCGCTCGAGGCACGCGAGAAATCGTTGGGCGAGGCGCAGGCGGCGCTCGAGGGGCGCGAGAAATCGTCGGGCGAGGCACGGTCGGCACTCGAGGCCCGCGAGAAATCGCTGGGCGAGGCACAGGCGTCGCTCGAGGCGCGCCAGAAATCGCTGAGTGAGGCGCAGGCGGCACTCAGGGAGCGCGAGAAAGCCGCCAGCGAGGGCCGGCCGGCGCTCGAGGCGCGCGAGAGATCGCTGAGTGAGGCACAGGCGGCGCTCAAGGAGCGCGAAAAAGCACTGAGTGACGGGCAAGCGGCGCTCAAGGAACGCGAGAACTCCTTGAGCGAGGCACGGTCGGCGATCGAGGCGCGCGAGAAATCGTTGAGCGACACGCAAGCCTCGATCAAGGAGCGCGACGACTCGCTCAGCGAGTCTCAGACGGCGCTCAAGGAGCGCGACAAGGCGCTCAGCGATGCGCAGCACGCGGCGCGCGCCGCCGAAGATGCGCTGCGCAATGCGCAAGAGGACTCGCGCGGACTGCAGCAGACGCTGCGCGATACCCAAGCAGCGCTGCGCGATGCGCAAGATCAACAGCGCGAGGCGCAAGCCGCGCTGCAAGCGGCGAATGCGAGACTCACGCAGGAGAGTGCCACCGATGCGCTGACCGTGCTGCCGAACCGGCGCACGTTCAGCCGCCGAGGCGAGCAAGCCGCGAACGCGCTGCGCCAGTCACGCAAGGCATACGGACTCATATTGCTCGACGTGGACAATTTCAAGCACATCAACGAGGAGTACGGTCACGACGTGGGCGACGATGTGCTGCGCACGCTCGGCAACATCCTGAGCACGCAGTTGCGCAACTCCTCCGACATGGCCGCCCGCCTCGGCGGCGATGAGTTCGCGGTGCTGTGCTTCGGCGACATCAACGAGCAGACCTTGCACGATGTGGCGGAACGCATCCATGGCCAGATCGGCAAGGCGCCGCTGGCGACGCCCAAGGGGCTATTGCGCTTCACGGGCAGCTTTGGCCTGGCGCTCAGCATGGCCGATGAGCCCGATTGGAAATCGGTGTACGGCCGCGCGGACGCGGCCTTGCGCGAAGCCAAGCACGCCGGCAAGGACCGGATTTCCTTCGGCCGCTCGCCGATGAAGAACGTGACCGCGCGTCTGCGCGCGTTGAGCCCGCCGCCCGCCGTCTAGACCGGCGCGCCCGCCGCGCTCACGCGCCTGCGGTTGATCGCGCTATTGAGCTCCTGCGCCGCCTCGCGTATCGCCGCGCTCGTGCCGCCGCCCGCGTAGATGACAGCGCGCGAGGAGCTCACCAGGAGTCCCCTGCCGCCCGCGTCGAGTCCCGCCGACAAGATGCCCTCGAGGTCGCCGCCCTGCGCGCCGATTCCCGGCACGAGGAAAGAGAGCTCGGGGTGCGCGCGCCGCAATTCGGCCATCTCCTGCGGACGCGTGGCACCGACTACGAGCATCAGATTCTCGTGCCGGTTCCAGCGGGTCGCCGCGCGCTGCGCGACT
>Ga0302314_10019593_pt1 | contig 11226 bp, 12 predicted proteins | sample III_Palsa_N2_3_FD_200533 | JGI IMG/M metagenome (GOLD analysis project Ga0302314, IMG submission 200533) | Peat permafrost microbial communities from Stordalen Mire near Abisko, Sweden - III_Palsa_N2_3 | ecosystem: Environmental > Terrestrial > Soil > Palsa > Peat permafrost | place: Sweden... | reverse complement strand
CGAATCACGCCGGCTCGTCGACCTTGAGGCTATCGCAGGGCCGGCCGGCGAGCCAAGATGGAGAATTGGAAATGCTGGTGGAAACAATCACGGGATTGGCCAAGCGCTCGTATCCGAATGAGCCCAGTTTGGCGTTAGTGAAAAGATGGAAACGCCCGACCCGCTTCTGGAACGCGTCGCACCCGTTCTCGCCGCCGTCCCCGATGCGGTCGCGATTGTGCTCGGCGGGTCGCGCGCGCGGGGCGCCGCTCGTTCGGCCTCCGATTACGATCTTGGCCTCTACTTCAGCGAGAGCGCCGGACTTGATGTTGGCTGCCTGCTCGCGGCGGTGAAGGGTCTGGTCGATGATCCGAGCGACGCGGCGTTGACCGAGGTCGGCGGGTGGGGCCCGTGGATCGTCGGCGGCGGCTGGTTGAGGATCGCCGGCCAGAAGGTGGACCTCCTCTATCGGCCGATCGAGTCGGTCGAAAGGGTCATTCGGGACTGCCGCAACGGCCACATCGCCATGGAGTATCAGCCGGGACATCCGCATGGCTTCTGCTCGGCGATCTGGATGGGCGAAATCGCGCTTTGCCGGCCACTCAGCGATCCCCAGGGCGCTATAGCTGCTTTGAAGGCGATGACCGTTCCCTACCCGGAAAAACTGCGCGAGGCGCTGATTCGCCGATTCCAGGGGGAGATTCTGTTCAGCATCGAAAACGCACAGACGGCTGTCCCGGGCGGCGATCAGACTTACATTGCTGGATGCGCGTTCCGCTCGCTTGCCTGCGCGGCCCAAGTCCTCTTCGCCCTCAACCGGCGCTATCTCATCAATGAGAAGGGCGCTGTCGCCGCGGCGGCGCAGCTGCCGCTGATCGTCGACAATTTAGCCGAGCGGGCAAGCAGCGTCTGGCGAGCTATCGGACTTCGCGCGTTCGACGCCGCGCTCGTTGAGCTCAGATCAATCGAGCACGACCTCGCGCGCCTGACCGAAGCGACGCGATAGGCGCAAAAGCGGCAAAATGCGTCGGCGCCGGAATTCGTATATCACACATCCCATGACCATCGGCGCGATTCGCATTCTCGGCGTCGATCCCGGCCTGCGCACGACCGGATGGGGCGTGATCGAGGCCGCTGGGTCGCGGCTGAGCTTCATCGGCTGCGGCTCGATAGAGACCGACGCGGCAGCCTCGCTCGCCGAACGGCTGGCGGCGATCCATCGTCTGCTGACCGGGCTTGTCGAGCGTGAGGGGCCGGACGAGGCGGCGATCGAGGAGACGTTCGTCAATCGCGATCCTCAGTCGGCGCTGAAACTCGGCCAGGCGCGCGGCGCCGCCCTCGCCTCGCTGGCTCTGACCGGGCTGCCGGTGGCGGAATACGCCGCCAACCTGATCAAGAAAACCGTGGTCGGGGTCGGACACGCGGAGAAGCGGCAGGTTGCGATGATGGTGAGGATGCTGCTGCCCGCCTCGACCGCGAGGACCCCGGATGCGGCCGACGCGCTCGCAGTCGCCATCTGCCACGCCCAGCATCGGGCGGCGCGCGCGCGAGGCGCGGCATGATCGGCAAGCTTAAGGGCGTCGTCGACAGCGCGGACGACGAGGCTCTGATCCTCGACGTCAACGGCGTCGGCTATCTCGTTTCCGCTTCTGCCCGCACGTTGCGGGCGCTGCCCGCGGGCGGGGAGGCGGCGGAGCTCCTGGTCGAGACCCACGTGCGCGAAGACGCGATCAGGCTTTACGGCTTCCTAACCGCCACCGAGCGCGACTGGTTTCGCCTGTTGCAAAGCGTGCAGGGGGTCGGCGCCAAGGTGGCGCTCGGCATTCTCGGCGCCCTGTCGGCGGAAGTGCTGAGCGCCGCCATAACCCGGCAGGACAAGGCGATGATGGCCCGCGCCCCGGGTGTCGGCCCGAAGCTCGCCGCCCGGCTGGTGCTCGAGCTCAAGGACAAGGCGCCGGCTTTCGCCGCCGCCGATTTCTCCGGCGCGGAGTCCGGCCTCGAGCGCGCGCCGAAGCTCACAGGGGCGGCCGAGGACGCGATTCTCGCCCTCGTCGGCCTCGGCTACGCCCACCCGCGAGCCGCCGCAGCGGTCGCAAGGATTTCGGCTGAGCTTGGGCAGGACGCTCAGACCGCGGCGTTGGTTCGCGCGGGCTTGAAGGAGCTGGCGCAGTGACCCGAAATTCCGGCATGGTCCGGATACCGGCACGCGAGGCGCAGCCCCAATGTGGAGGGATATCGCGACCGGAAGGATCGCTTCTGATGCCAAGCGTCGACGCGTCGACCCGGATCGAATGGATTCTTGCGGCGACCAAGGGCGCACGATGACCGAGCCGGCGCGCCCCTTCTTCATCCCGATGATCGGCATCGTCGCGCTGTTCGCGGCGCTGGGCCCGGGAGTCGGCGGGGCGATGTTCATTCCCCTTTCCGTGGTGTTCAAGCCGACGATCACGCCCGACACGATCGCGCTTCTGGTCTTGATCGCCGCCTTGTTTGGCCATGCCGTCGGACTGATCGCGGCCTATGTCGTCGGGATCGGACCGGCCGCGGCGACCGGCTTTCTCTATGCGCTTTGGGACGCTGCCGCGCCCGAGCGCTGGCCGCGCGCGCTCGTCGCCGCCCTGATCGGCGGACTGATAGCCTATGGGCTGGCGTTGCGCCTCGCGCCCCTGGGCGCATCGCTCGAGATGGCAGTCGACGCCAACCCCGGCTCGCCGGCCGCCGAATGGATCGACGCGGCCTCGCCCGATCGAATCGGAGTGACGCTCGGCCATGCATTCGTCGCTTGCGGCGCGATCGCGGGCCTCGTCTGCGCCCTCGCCGCGAACCTCCTAGGCCTGACCATGCGGCCGGAATTCACGCGCCCGGAGGCCGCCGCGCCGCCGAGCGAAGGCGCCTGAGGTGACCGACGCCCCCCGCCGTCTCGTCTCGGCCGACAAGCGTCCCGAGGACGAGGCGGCGATCCGCCCGCAATTCCTCGCCGATTTCGCCGGCCAGGAGGCGGCGCGCAAGAATCTCGCCGTCTTCATCCAATCGGCCAAATCGCGCCGCGAAGCGCTCGATCACGTGTTGTTCGTCGGTCCGCCCGGACTCGGCAAGACGACGCTTGCGCAAATCGTGGCGCGCGAGCTTGGCGTCAATTTCCGCTCGACCTCGGGTCCGGTCATCGTCAAGGCGGGGGACCTGGCGGCGCAGCTCACCAATCTCGAGCCGCGCGACGTATTGTTCATCGACGAGATCCACCGCCTCAATCCGGCGGTCGAGGAAATTCTGTATCCGGCGATGGAGGATTTCCAGCTCGACCTCATCATCGGCGCGGGGCCGGCGGCGCGCTCGGTGAAGATCGACCTCGCCCACTTCACCCTGATCGGCGCGACGACCCGCGCCGGGCTTCTCACCAATCCCTTGCGCGACCGGTTCGGCATTCCGATCCGGCTCAATTTCTATACCGCCGAGGAACTGCAGGGCATCGTCGCCCGCAACGCCAGGGTGATCGGCCTCGCCCTTGCCGACGACGGCGCGAACGAGATCGCCAGGCGCTCGCGCGGGACGCCGCGCATCGCCGGGCGGCTGCTCAGGCGGGTGCGCGATTTCGCCGTGGTCGAGGGGGCGACAAACGTCACGCGGGCGCTCGCCGACCGCGCGCTCAAGCTGCTCGACGTCGACGCGATCGGTCTCGACCAGATGGATCGGCGCTATCTCGACGCGATCGCAGTCAAGTTCGGCGGCGGTCCGGTGGGCGTCGAAACCATCGCCGCCGCGCTCTCCGAGCCTCGAGACGCGATCGAGGACATCATCGAACCCTATCTCATCCAGCTCGGATTCGTGCAGCGCACGCCGCGCGGACGGCTATTGACGTCGCACGCTTTCCGCCATCTCGGCCTTGCCGAGCCGCGGCGCGAGGGACCCGAGCCCACACTGTTCGAGGAGGATTAGGCGGGCGCCATGAAGACCCGAGCGGCCTCTTACGTCACCGGGTTTCTCGAGGCGCTCGCCTCCGAGCGCGGCGCGAGCTTGAATACCATCGACGCCTATCGACGCGATCTCGCCGACTACGAGGCCTATCTCGCCGCCAAGGGCGTGGGCGCGCTGAAGGCGGACCCATCATGCGTGCGCGGGTTTCTGGCGGCGCGCGGCGCACAGTCGTTGGGCGCCGCATCGCTCGCGCGCCGCCTGTCGGCGATCCGTCAATTTCACAAGTTTCTTTACGCCGAAGGATGGCGCCCCGACGATCCGACCTTGGCCGTCGAGGGTCCACGCCGGTCGCGCCCGCTGCCCAAGCTCCTGAGCATGGCGGAAGTCGAGCGCCTGATCGCGACCGCGCGGGAGGGGCTCGAAGTCACGGAGCGCCCATTGCGCGAACGGCTGGAGGCGGCGCGCATCGCTTGCCTGATCGAACTCATCTACGCCTCGGGCCTCAGGGTGTCGGAAGCGCTCAGCCTCAAGAAGTCGACGGCGACGACCAAGGCGCCGCTCATCGCCGTCGCCGGCAAGGGCGACAAGGAGCGCCTCGCGCCGCTCTCCGGCCCCGCTCGCGCCGCAATGAGCGTGTTTCGCGCCCTTCTCGATCAAGCCGCCCCCGGCGCGGCTTCAGGCCCATGGCTCTTTCCCGCCGCGAGCGCGAGCGGCCACATGACGCGGCAGGCCTTCGCCCGCGATCTCAAGCGCGTCGCCGCCGCCGCAGGGATCGAGCCTCGTCGCGTGAGCCCGCACGTGCTGCGCCATGCCTTCGCCAGCCATCTCTTGCAGAACGGCGCCGACCTCCGGGTCGTGCAGGACCTGCTCGGCCACGCCGATATTTCGACCACTCAGATCTATACCCATGTGCTCGACGAACGCGCCAAAGCGATGGTGCGCGATCTGCATCCGCTAAACGACGGGGACGAGGGCGGATGACGGCGCCGGGCGAGCCTTGGCGCCGGACGTCAGACGGCGTGGTCGTCGACTGCCGTCTGACGCCGAGAGGCGGGCGAGACGCGATCGATGGCGTCGCCGAGCTTGCCGACGGAAGCTGGTGCTCGCGGCGCGGGTGCGGAGCGCGCCGCAAGGCGGCGAAGCCAATCAAGCGCTGTGCGCGCTGGTGGCGGATCGGCTCGGCGCCTCGGCCGCGCAGGTTCGGGTCGTCATAGGCTTGAAGGGCCGGGTCAAGCAGGTCGCGGTTTCAGGCGATCCGGCGCCCTTGATCGCCCGGCTCAAAGCGCTGTCGCCGCGCCGATAACACGGTCGTAGCCGCGCGACGGCCATTGCGCTTAAAGCGAAAAAGGGCTTCGATGGCGCCGACGCTCGCTGCGCGAGCTCGTTCAGGAGGAGTTGCATGAAAGCCCTCACGTTTGCCGGCGTCGGACTGGCGGCCTTGCTTGCGAGCGCGGGCTTAAGCCCGGCCAAGACCCTGGTCTATTGCTCGGAAGGCAGCCCGGAGAATTTCACCCCGGCGATCAACACCACCGGCACCAGCTTCGACGCGGCGCGGCCGGTCTATAACCGCCTGACCGAATTCAAGCGCGGCACGACCGAGGTCGTTCCCGGCCTCGCCGAGAGCTGGGAAGTCGCTGACGGCGGCAAGACGATCACCTTCCATCTGCGCAAGGGCGTCAAGTTCCATTCGATGAAGGACTTCAAGCCGACGCGCGACTTCAACGCCGACGACGTCTTGTTCTCGATCAACCGGCAGTGGAAACCCGACAACCCCTATTACAAGGTCTCCGGCGGCAAGTACGACTATTTCGACGACATGGACATGGCGAAGCTGCTCGATTCGGTCGAGAAGACGGACGATTACACCGTCGTGATGAGGCTCAAGACGCCGAACGTCGCCATCCTCGCCAATCTGGCGATGGACTTCATGGCGATCGGGTCGGCCGAATACGCCGACTTCCTGCTCAAGAAGGGAGCGCCCGAGCAGTTCGACCAGGCGCCGGTCGGCACCGGCCCGTTCTCGTTCGTCGCCTATCAGAAAGATTCCGTCATCCGCTACAAGGCCAATAAGGACTATTACGGCGAGAAGCCGCTGGTCGACGACCTCGTCTTCGCCATCACCCCGGACGCCACCGCCCGCTACGCCAAGCTGAAGGCCGGCGAATGCCACATCAACGCTTACCCAAGGCCTGCCGACCTCGAGGAGATGGAGAAGGATTCTTCGCTGAAGGTGATCAACGCGCCCGGCCTCAACGTCGCCTACTGGGCGTTCAACAACACCAAGCCGCCGCTCGACAAGAAGGAAGTGCGCCAGGCGTTGTCGATGGCGATCGACCGAGACGCCATCGTCAAGGACGTTTATCTCGGGGCGGGCTCGAAGGCGTCAACGCTGATCCCGCCGACCATGTGGTCCTACGACGACAAGATCCCCGACACGCCTTACGACCCTGAAAAGGCGAAGGCGATGCTGGCCGCGGCCGGGGTCACCACGCCGCTCGACATCGATCTCTGGTACCAGCCGGTCCAGCGCCCTTACAACCCGAACGGCAAGCGCATAGGCGAAATGATGCAGGCCGATCTCGCCAAGATCGGCGTCAACGCCAAGCTCGTCACCTTCGAGTGGGGCGAATATCGAAAGCGCATGAACGCCGGCGACGACATCACCGGACAGATGGGCTGGACCGGCGACAACGGCGACCCCGACAACTTCTTCTTCCTTCTCGGCTGCCCAGGCGGCAAACCGGCCGGCCAAAATCATCCCAAGTGGTGCAACGCGGAGTTCAACGACCTGCTCGAAAAGGCGCGGGTGATTGCGGATCAGGCCGAGCGCGCCAAGCTCTATCAGCGCATGCAGGAGATCGAGCACGACGAGGCGCCGTCGCTGCTGGTCGCCCACTCGATCGTGTTCGAAGCCATGCGCTCCAATGTGACCGGCTACAAGCAGAGCCCGCTCGGAACGCACGCGTTCGAAGGCGTCGACCTCCAGTAAGGCCGGTCCGGGCTCCGCCTATGTCCCACGAGGGGCGGAGCCCGTCGTTTTCGGATCGGCCATGCTCGCCTATTTCCTTCGCCGCGTCGCGCTGACCATCCCGACCTTCCTGGCGTTGATGTTCCTGACTTTCGTCGCGATCCGGCTGGTGCCGGGCGATCCGGTCGAGGTCAGGGTCGGCGAGCGCAGCATGTCGCCGGAGCGGCTGGCCTACTTCCGCCATGAGCTCGGCCTCGACCAGCCGGTCTGGAAGCAGTTTCTCGACTATGTCTGGCGCCTCGCGCATGGCGATTTCGGCGTCTCGCTGTCGTCGCAGCAGAAGGTCCTGACCGAGTTTCTGACTCTGTTCCCCGCGACGCTCGAACTCTCTTTCTTCGCCATGCTGCTCGCCATTGCGGTCGGCGTGCCGGCCGGGGCGTTCGCGGCGGTCAAGCGCGGCGGCGTCTATGACCAGGCGCTCATGACGATCTCGCTGTTCGGTTACTCGATGCCGATCTTCTGGTGGGGCCTGCTCCTGATCATGTTCGTTTCGGTCAGGCTTGGGCTTCTGCCGGTCTCGGGCCGCATCGACCTCATCAACTACTCGTTCGACCAGCCGACCGGGTTCATGACCATCGACGCGCTCATGTCCGATCAGCAGGGCGCTTTCTTCGACGCCCTGCGCCATCTCGTCCTGCCGGCGATCGTGCTCGGCACCGTGCCGCTCGCCGTCATCGCCCGCATGACCCGCTCCTCGATGCTCGAGGTCTTGAACGAGGATTACGTGCGCACCGCGCGCGCCAAGGGGCTTGCGCCTCGCCGGGTCATCGGGGTGCACGCGTTGCGCAACGCCCTGTTGCCGGTGGTGACGGTGATCGGCCTCTCGGTTTCCGGCCTGATGGCCGGCGCGGTGCTGACGGAGACCATCTTCTCCTGGCCGGGCGTCGGCTATTGGCTCATCGATTCGATCGGTCGGCGCGATTATCCAGCACTGCAAGGGGGCGTCTTGCTGATCTCGACCGTCGTCATCGGCGTCAACCTGATCGTCGATCTCGTCTACGGAGTCATCGATCCGCGGATTCGCCATGGCCGCTGACGCCGCCGCGCTCACCACCCCGATTGGAGAAGACGCGACGGCCGTCCTCGCCCAGCCCTCGCCGCTGGCGTCGTTCTGGGCGGCGTTCCGCGAGAACCGAGGCGCCGTTTTCGGCCTCGCCGTTTTCGGTCTCGTCGTCATGCTCGCCCTGGCGGCGAATGTCGTCGCGCCCCACTCGCCGATCGAGCAGTTTCGCGATGCGGTGCGGGCGCCGCCGGTTTGGGAGGTGGGCGGCTCGTGGCGATTTGTGCTCGGAACCGATGGCGACGGTCATGATATGCTGTCGCGTCTCATCTTTGGGGCGCGGGTGTCGCTGTTCATCGGTCTCTCGGTGATGTGCGTGTCGTTCGTCATCGGCGTCACGCTCGGCCTCGCCGCCGCGATGACCGGTCCGATCCTCGACGTCGCCATAACGCGGCTGATGGATTTGATTCTGGCGGTGCCGAGCCTGGTGCTTGCCGTTCTCGTCGTCGCGGTTCTCGGGCCGAGCCTCGCCAACACCATCATAGCGGTGACAATCGTCTACCTGCCACAATACGTGCGGCTGACGCGCGCTTCGGCGCTCGGCGAACTCAGCAAGGACTACGTGACCGCGGCGCGCGTGGCCGGCGTCGGGCCGTTCAGGCTTGCCTATTCGACGGTGTTGCCCAATTGCCTCGCCCCCCTCATCGTGCAGGCCGCGCTTGGCGTGTCGAGCGCCATTCTCGAGGCGGCGGGGCTCGGCTTCCTGGGTCTCGGCGCCCAGCCGCCGACCCCGGAATGGGGCACAATGCTGGCCGACTCGCGCGAATTCATCCGCTCGGATCCCTGGATCGTCACTCTTCCCGGCCTGGCCATTCTCGTCACCGTCCTCGCGATCAATCTGACCGGAGACGGGCTGCGGGACGCGCTCGATCCCAAGATGCGGCGAGGCTGATGGCGGCGCATCTGCTCGACATCCGTAATCTTTCTGTCTCCTTCCCCACCCGGCACGGAGCGTTCAAGGCGGTGGACGGGTTCGACCTGACGCTCGAGCGCAACGAAGTGCTGGCGATCGTCGGCGAATCCGGCTCCGGCAAGTCGGTGGCGATGCTGGCGGCGATGGGCCTCTTGCCTCCGACCGCGACCGTGACGGCGGATCGCATGGCCTTCGACGGCGCCGATCTTCTGTCGATGAGCGCGAGCGAGCGGCGGCGCATCGCCGGCAAGGACATGGCGATGATCTTCCAGGAGCCGATGTCGTCGCTCAATCCGTGCTTCACCGTCGGCTTTCAGATCGGCGAAACGCTGAAGACCCACCTTAGCCTGAATCGCGCCGAGCGCGGCAGGCGCATCGTCGAGCTTTTGGCCGAAGTCGGCATTCCCGACCCCGCCCGCCGCGCGCGCGCCTATCCCCACCAGCTTTCGGGCGGCATGAGCCAACGGGTCATGATCGCGATGGCGCTCGCTTGCCGGCCCAAGCTCTTGATCGCCGACGAGCCGACGACTGCGCTCGACGTGACCATCCAGGCGCAAATCCTCGATCTTCTGATGCGGCTCAAGCGCGACAACGGCATGGGGCTCGTGCTCATCACCCATGACATGGGGGTCGTCGCCGAAACCGCCGACCGCGTCATTGTCATGTACGCCGGACATGAGATGGAGATGAATGGGACGCGCGCCCTGTTCGCCGATCCGCATCATCCCTATACCGCCGCGCTTTTGGCGGCGTTGCCGGAGCGGGCGACCGAGCGGCGCCTGCCGGCGATTCCCGGCGTCGTGCCCGGACAGTTCGATCGGCCGCGCGGCTGCGCGTTTTCGCCGCGGTGCGCCTTTGTCTTTGACGCCTGTCGTCACGTCGCGCCGCCGCGGGCGAAGGCTGTGCTCGGCCGCGCGCGGTGCCTGACACCCCTCGTCTCCGGGCTGCCAACGGCGGTCGCGCTGCACGGAGCCGCCTCGTGACCGCCATCCTCGAGGCCAGGGACCTGACGCGCGACTATTCCGTCTCGCGCGGCGCGTTCCGCTCCCGCGCGACGATCAAGGCTCTGTCGGGCGTGTCGTTCTCGCTTCATGCGGGCCGAACGCTGGCGGTCGTGGGCGAATCCGGGTCCGGCAAATCGACGCTGGCGCGGCTCCTGACCCTGATCGAAAATCCGACCGCCGGCGCGCTGCTGATCGACGGCGAAGACGTCGCGCACGCGAGCGCGGCGAAAAGGAAGCGCCTCAGGCGGGAAATCCAGATCGTGTTCCAGAACCCGTATGGTTCGCTCAATCCGCGCCAGACGATCGGGAAGGCGCTCGAGGAGCCGCTCCTCGTCAACACGCGCCTCAGCGCCGCCGAGCGCAAGGCGGAGGCCCTGTCGATCATGGCCAAGGTGGGCTTAAGGCCCGAATATTATCACCGCTATCCCCACATGTTCTCCGGCGGCCAGCGCCAACGCATCGCCATCGCCCGGGCGCTGATGCTCAAGCCGAAGATCCTGGTGCTGGACGAACCGGTGTCGGCGCTCGACGTATCGATCCGCGCCCAGGCGCTCAACCTGCTCGCGAGCCTCCAGGAGGAATTCGCGCTCGCCTATGTGTTCGTCTCGCACGATCTCTCGGTCGTGCGCCACATCGCCGACGAGGTCATGGTAATCTATCTCGGCCATGCGGTGGAGCTCGGCCAGCGCGACGCGATCTTCATGAGCCCGCAACACCCCTATACCCGGGCGCTGCTGTCGGCGACTCCGGTCGCCGATCCGGCCGCCAGGCGTGAGCGGATCGTGCTTTCCGGCGAGCCGCCGTCGCCATTCGCGCCGCCGCCGGGATGCCCGTTCAATCCGCGGTGCCCGCAGGCCTTCGACCGTTGCCGTGCAGAGATGCCGCCAATGGAGCGTAAACAAGGACGGGACGTCGCCTGCTGGGCGGTAGGTCCATGAGCACGGAAACCTACGATTTCATCGTCGTCGGCGCCGGCTCGGCCGGCTGCGTGCTCGCCAATCGGCTGAGCCGCGATCCGAGCCATCGGGTGCTCATCGTCGAGGCCGGCGGGACCGACAACTGGATCTGGTTCCATATTCCCGTCGGCTATCTGTACGCGATCGGCAATCCACGCGCCGACTGGATGTTCAAGACCGCGCCCGAGCCAGGCCTCAGCGGCCGCTCGATCGCCTATCCGCGCGGCCGGGTCGTGGGTGGCTCGTCCGCGATCAACGCCATGATCTATATGCGCGGCCAGGCGGCCGACTATGACGGCTGGCGCCAGCTCGGCCTTACGGGCTGGGGCTGGGACGACGTGCTGCCTTACTTCATGCGCCAGGAGGACCATCAC
>Ga0302314_10019592_pt1 | contig 11227 bp, 10 predicted proteins | sample III_Palsa_N2_3_FD_200533 | JGI IMG/M metagenome (GOLD analysis project Ga0302314, IMG submission 200533) | Peat permafrost microbial communities from Stordalen Mire near Abisko, Sweden - III_Palsa_N2_3 | ecosystem: Environmental > Terrestrial > Soil > Palsa > Peat permafrost | place: Sweden... | reverse complement strand
ACCTGCTCAACGAACTGCTCACGGAGTACCCGGTCAGTCCGCTGGTCTCCGGCCACGGAATGCTGGACGAGCACGGCCACACCCAGTGGCACCTGCACATCGCCGAGAACGCCAACACCGCCACCGCACTGTTCGCGGCCGGGGCCGGGATGGGGCTGGCGGTGCACCTCACCGAGCACGGCGTCGACCGGCTCGGCATCTGCCAGGCGACACCCTGCCGCAACGCCTATCTCGACACCTCGACCAACCGCTCCCGCCGCTACTGCTCCGACCGCTGTGCCACCCGGGCCAATGTCGCCGCCTACCGCGCCAGGAAGCGCGAGGCCGCCTCCGCGGACGCCGCCACCGCCGCCGCTGTCACCGCCGCCGAACGCTGACCACTGACCACTGACCACTGACCGTCGGCCGCTCAGCGCGGGGGCGGGCAGCCGAGTCGGCGGGAGAAGCGGTAGGGCAGGCTCCGCAGCAGCGGCTCGCACCAGCGGGCCGGCGCCAGCCAGGCCGGTCTCGGACCGACCCGCAGCAGCACCCGGCCCAGCACCAGTTCGTCGGGGACCGCGCCGAAGTCCCGGCTGTCGCTCTGGACCCGGCTGTTCTCGGACAGCAGCCACCAGCCGTTGCCGCGGCGTTCCGCCGCCCGCTTGACCACCAGCAGTTCCTGACGCAGCGGATGCCGGGCGACGACGATCGCGCCCGGCCGCAGCCGGGCCCCGAGGCGGTAGAGCAGCCGGTCGCCGTGGCTGAGCGTCGGCGCCATCGACGGACCGTCAACGTCCAGCAGGCCCAGGCCCTTCGCCCGGACGCCGTGCTCCGGCGGCTCCTGCGGCAGCGTGCCCGGGGCGGGGTCGTGTGTCTGTTCTGCCATGCCGCTCACCCTTGCCTGCCGTGCTCGTCTTCCGCGCCTGCCGGTCGTGCGCCGAACCGTCCGCTTCCATCTTCGCCGACCCGGACCCGAAGTCCACGCTTCCTACAGCTTTTGCCCTAGGACCCCGGTCCGGACGGGAGAGCGGGCCCGAACGGGAGTAATCTCTGGTCCGGGAAGACGATCACAGGAAAGGGACTCTCATGTTCTCTCGGCTCTTTGCACCGCGGGTCACTGCTCACGCCCACTGCGACCTGCCGTGCGGTGTCTATGACCCCGCGCAGGCCCGGATCGAGGCGGAGTCGGTGAAGGCCACGCAGGAGAAGTACCAGGCCAACGACGACCCGGCCTTCCGCACCCGCGCCATCGTCATCAAGGAGGAGCGGGCCGAGCTGGCCAAGCACCACGTCTCGGTGCTGTGGTCCGACTACTTCAAGGCCCCGCACTTCGAGGCCTACCCGCAGCTCAACCAGCTGGTCAACGACACCCTGAAGGCGCTCAGCGCCGCCAAGGCGTCGAACGACCCGGCGACCGGCCAGAAGGCGCTGGACCTGATCGCCCAGATCGACGAGATCTTCTGGGCGACCAAGAAGGCCTGACCACCCACGCGGTGGCCGGAAGGGGCCGAACGGGACTCCCCGTTCGGCCCCTTCCGCATTCGCTCCTTCGGGTGGTCCCCCGCTCACTCCTCGCCCCGGTCGACCAGCGCCTCCTCGAAGTCCAGGTTGCGGACCAGACGGCGGAGCAGCTCGTCGTCGATCCGGTCGGCGTCGCGCAGCCGGACGAAGACCCGGCGCTCGGCGTCGATGGTCTCCTTGCCGAGCCGCCGGTAGACGGCGTCGGCGGACTCGCCGGCCTCCTCGTCCACCGAGGCCCCCAGCCTTTCCCAGACGGCGTTCTGACGCCGGTCCAGGACCCGCCGCAGCCGGGTCTCCAGCGGCTCCGGGAGCCGGTTGCGCGGGTCGGCCAGCAGTTGGTCCAGCCGCTCCAGCGCGGCCAGCGAGGCGTCGCTCTGGGCCTGGGCCTCGACCAGCACCTCGCGCTGCGGGTCGCGGCCCGGCAGCGGCAGGGCCCGGGCCAGGGCCGGCAGGGTCAGTCCCTGGAGCAGCAGCGTGCCGATGACCACCACGAAGGTCAGATAGAGGATCAGATCGCGGTCGGGGAAGGCGCTGCCGTCGTGGACCGTGTGCGGGATCGAGAAGGCGACGGCGAGCGAGACCACGCCGCGCATCCCGGCCCAGGCGACCAGCAGCGGCCGGGTCCAGTCCGGCATCCCCTCGCGCTCCCTGATCCGGCGGCTGAGCAGCGGCGGCAGGTAGGTGGCGGGCCAGCACCAGAGGAAGCGGGCGAGGACGACCGCGCCCAGCACGGCCGCCGCCCAGAGCAGCAGCTCCGCCGTCGAGTAGTCGCCGAGGGCCCGCAGCACGACCGGCAACTGCAGTCCGATCAGGGCGAAGACGGCGGACTCCAGGATGAACGCGACCATCCGCCAGACCGAGTCCTCCTGCAGCCGCAGCGCGAAGTCGACGGTGTGGGCGTGGTAGCCGAGGTAGAGGCCGACGACCACCACCGCGATGACCCCGGAGGCGTCGAAGGCCTCGGCGGCGGCGTAGGCGACGAAGGGGACCAGCAGCGAGAAGGTGTTGAGCAGCAGCGGGTCCCGGAGCCGGCAGCGGGCCCACTGCAGCGGCACCATCAGTGCCAGGCCGACGGCGGCCCCGCCGAGCGCGGCGAGCAGGAACTCCCCGAAGGCGGAGCCCCAGGAGAAGCCCTCGCCGACGGCGGCGGCCAGGGCGACCCGGAAGGCGGTGATCGCGGTGGCGTCGTTGGCCAGGCTCTCGCCCTGGAGGATGGTGACCAGCTTGCGCGGCAGTCCGACCTTGCGGGCGATGGCCGTGGCGGCGACCGCGTCCGGCGGGGCGACCACCGCGCCGAGGACGAAGGCGGCCGGCAGCGGCAGCCCGGGGATGACCGCGTAGGCGACCAGGCCGACGGCGAAGGTGCTGAACAGCACGTAGCCGAGGGAGAGCAGCGCGACCGAGCGCAGATTGGCCCGCAGGCCCCGGTAGGAGCTCTCCAGGGCGGCGGTGTAGAGCAGCGGCGGCAGCACCAGCGGCAGCACCAGTTCGGGTTCGAGGGCGTAGTCGGGGACCCCCGGGAGGTAGCCGGCGGCCAGGCCGACGGCGACCAGCAGCAGCGGCGCGGAGAGCCCGAGGCGGCGGGCGACGCCGGCGACGGCGGCGCTGCCCGCGACCAGGAGCAGCAGGGCGGTGGTGGACACGGGCTCCGTCCTCTCGGCCGACTCCATCGTCATCGACCGGACACGGGGCGTGTCCGGTCACCGAGCGTCAACGGAAGCACAGAGGCGCTCGAAGCTCCCGAACGGCGCGCGGATCGGACGCGTACGCTGGCCTCATGCACCCTGGCTGCTCGCACACCGCCGGTCTCCCGGCCCCGGAGCCCGAGCGGCAGTCCGCCACCTGCCTCCGCTGCGCCGAGCTCGGTCAGACGCCGGTGCAGCTCCGGATGTGCCTGGTCTGCGGGCAGGTGGGCTGCTGCGACTCCTCGCCGGGCCGCCATGCCACCGAGCACGCGGCGGAGTCGGGCCACCCGGTGATCCGGACGCTGGAGCCGGGCGAGAGCTGGCGCTGGTGCTTCCCGCACCGGTCGCTGGTGTGAGCCTCACCGGTCGGGGCGGCACAGCCGCGCCGTAGTCTCGGTGCCATGATTCGCCCCGCCGTCGCCAGCGACGTCCCCAGCATCCACGCCATGGTGCGTGAACTCGCCGAATACGAGCAGGCCCCCGACGAGGCCGAGGCCACCGCGGAGCAGTTGCACGCGGCCCTCTTCGGTCCGCATCCGGCGGCCTTCGCACACATCGCCGAGGACGACACGAACGGGTCGGTTGTCGGCTTCGCCCTCTGGTTCCTGAACTTCTCCACCTGGAAGGGCGTGCACGGGCTCTACCTGGAGGACCTCTACGTCCGCCCGGAGGCCAGGGGCGGCGGCCACGGCAAGGCGCTGCTCACCACGCTGGCGCGGATCTGCGTGGAGCGCGGCTACGGCCGGATGGAGTGGTCGGTGCTGGACTGGAACGAGCCCTCGATCGGCTTCTACAAGTCCCTGGGCGCCGTGCCGATGGACGGCTGGACGGTGTTCCGACTGGCCGGCGAGACCCTCGCCGCGCTCGGCTCGGACTGAGATTCGAAACAGCACAAAAAATCCGGCAAGACCATTGCCACGCTCCGTACCTGGCAATCTACTATGAGTCACCACCCGTACGGGCCTTCCGCACCGACGTCGGCGGGAGCGGCGACATCGCGGCGCGGATCGCGGTAGCGTCACCCGGACGTACAGCAGAGCACAGCACTGTGAGTACCGCGACGGGGGCGACGACGCCTCCTTGGCGGAGCAACACCATCGGAGGTGAGGGTGTCCCAGAACGACGGCGAGCCCGACGCGAAGGACTTCGTAGAAGTCCGGCTGCCAGCGGCGGGTGCCTACCTCTCGGTCCTGCGTACCGCGACAGCGGGTCTCGCGGCCAGGCTCGACTTCACCCTGGACGAGATCGAGGACCTGCGGATCGCGGTCGACGAGGCCTGCGCGATCCTGCTGCAGCAGGCGGTTCCCGGCAGCGTGCTGCGCTGCGTGTTCCGCCTGGTCGGCGACTCCTTGCGGGTGACCGTGTCGGCCCCGACCACCGACGGCCGCGCCCCCGAGCGCGACACCTTCGCCTGGACGGTGCTCTCGGCACTGGCCGGCGAGGTGGAGGCCACGGTCGAGCCGGACCGCACGGTCAGCATCAGCCTGCACAAGAAGCGCGGCGCCGGCCCCGGCCAGCCCTGACGTTCCGCGACCAAGGGCCCGTGACAGACAAGACTGGATCCCGGAACTGAATGGAACGGGGGATCGCCATGAGTGATCAGACGCGCACCAGTGGCTCGGGGCTGCAGGCCGCCGAGCCGGGATTCAGTGCGGACCGACCTGTCCTGCCCCTCCAGGCGGGCATGTCGTCATCCCCGGAGACCGTGCACTCCGGGGCCGAACAGGCGGAGGACAGGGTGTTCGCAGACGATGCCGACCGTCCGGACGAGAAGGCGCCGGTGACGGTCGGCGAGACGGACGGCCTGGGCAAGGCCGAGGTCCGGGACGGCGCGGGCATAGCGCCGCCGACGGACGGGGAGTCCGCCCCCGGGGGCGCCGCCGAGCAGGGCGCCGACCAGGGCGGCACCGAGCACGGCTCCGCCGAGGGCGCCGCCGCCGAGCCGCACGTCTGGGGTGGCGGCCGACCGGCCACCACGCCGCGGCACGGGGCGCCCGACCGCGAGGCCGCGCGGGCCCTATTCGTCCGACTGGCGACCCTGGACAAGGAGTCGCCGGAGCGCGTCGAGCTGCGCAACCAGCTGGTGCGGATGCACATCCCGCTGGTGGAGCACCTGGCCCGGCGCTTCCGCAACCGCGGCGAGCCGCTGGACGACCTGACCCAGGTCGCCACCATCGGCCTGATCAAGTCGGTGGACCGGTTCGACGTCGAGCGGGGCGTGGAGTTCTCCACCTACGCCACGCCCACCATCGTCGGCGAGATCAAGCGCCACTTCCGGGACAAGGGCTGGGCGGTGCGGGTGCCGCGCCGGCTGCAGGAGCTGCGGCTGGCGCTGACCACCGCGACCGGCGAGCTGTCCCAGCAGCACGGCCGCTCGCCCACGGTGCACGAGCTGGCCGAGCGCCTCGGCATCTCCGAGGAGGAGGTGCTGGAGGGGCTGGAGTCCGCCAACGCCTACAGCACGCTGTCGCTGGACGTCCCCGACACCGACGACGAGTCGCCGGCGGTCGCGGACACCCTGGGTGCGGAGGACGACGCCCTGGAGGGCGTGGAGTACCGGGAGTCGCTCAAGCCGCTGCTGGCCCAGCTGCCGCAGCGCGAGCAGCGGATCCTGGTGCTGCGGTTCTTCCGCAACATGACGCAGTCCCAGATCGCGGCCGAGGTCGGCATCTCGCAGATGCACGTCTCCCGGCTGCTCGCCCGCACCCTGGCCCAGCTCCGCGACAAGCTGCTGATCGAGGAGTGACGTGCGGCCGCCCCCGGGACGGGACGGCGCGAGGGGCCGTCAGGCTCCGGACGCCGCCCCGTCCCGAGTCGTTTCCGGGGCCGTCTCCGGGGCCGTCTCCGGGGCCGTCCCCGGGGCCGTCGGCCACAGCACCGCGGTGGTCCGCGGGTGCAGCAGCAGCACGATGCCGGCCAGGCCGTACAGCCCGACCAGGATCCCGATCGGGATCTGCGCGCCGCCGTTCTTGAAGGTGAAGTACGCCACGGCCAGGCAGAGCGTGTCCATCATCACGGCCGGGCTGCGGCCCCAGCGCCGGAGCCGCAGCAGCGCCCGTCCGGCGGCCAGCGGCAGCAGCCCCATCAGCAGCACGATCAGACCGCCGAACTCGGTCAGGCCGACCCCCGTGCGCGGGTGCCCGACCAGGCCGGCGACCAGCAGGTACACCCCGTACAGGGCGATCACCAGGCCCTGGAGCAGTGCCAGGACGGCTCCGGCCGTCAGCGTCCCGGGGCGGGCGGCGGTTGCGGCAGGGGCCGTGGGCAGCGCGGTGTCAGCAGTCACCTGTCCAGGCTAGCCGCGGCCCGGGGCTTCGGAGGCCGCCGGGGGGCCGGTAGGTAAGCTGACCGTATGCGCGCCCTCCTGGTCTTCAATCCGAAGGCCACCACCACCAGTGGACGGACCAGGGACGTGCTCGCCCACGCACTGGCCAGCGACCTCAAGTTGGACGTCGTCGGCACCGAGTACCGGGGCCATGCGCGGGACCTGGCCCGGGAGGCGACGGCCTCCGGCACCGTGGACCTGGTGGTCGCCCTCGGCGGCGACGGCACCGTCAACGAGGTCGTCAACGGCCTGCTGGCCGAGGGCCCCGGCGCGAACGTCCCCCGACTGGCGGTGGTGCCGGGCGGCAGCACCAACGTCTTCGCCCGCGACCTGGGGCTGCCCAACGACCCGGTCGAGGCCACCGGGGTCCTGCTCGGAGCGCTCGCGGAGGGCAGGGAGCGGACCATCGGGCTCGGCCGGGCCTCGACCGAGGGGCTGCCGGACCGCTGGTTCACCTTCACCGCCGGCCTCGGTTTCGACGCCGGCGTGGTCGGCCGGGTGGAGCAGCACCGCCGCAGCGGTCGGCGCTCGACCCACACCCTCTACGTCAACCAGGCGGTGCGCCACTACTTCGGGGTGAAGGAGCACCGTCGGACCGGGCCGATCACGCTGAGTATCCCCGGCCTGGAACCGGTCGACGGACTGGTGGTGTCCATAGTTTCGAACGCCTCTCCGTGGACCTTCCTCGGCAACCGGCCGGTGTACGCCTCGCCGGAGGCCGACTTCGACGCGGATCTGGACATCTTCGGATTGACCCGGATGTCACTCGTTCAGACCCTGCGCACGATCCCCCAACTCCTGGATGCCTCGGGGAGTGGTCCGCGGGGCAAACATGTGGTCGCTTATCACGACCTCCGCGAATTCACCTTGCATTCGCAGGAACCGCTGCCATTTCAGGTCGACGGAGACCACCTTGGAGAGCGGAACCAAGTCAGGTTCTCAGGCGTACGCCGCGCACTGCGTGTGATTGTGTGACTGGAAGGCCCTCTGGGCCTTCTTCTCGAACGCACACCCCCCTTCACTCCATAGAAGTACAGGGTGTGACGTAGTCGACACCAAGGAATCAAAATTTACTTCCCGAAGGGGGTTGTATCCGGGGTCGAGGTTTGCGAACCTTTACCTGGCGATCGGGACAGTCCGTTACCGGACACCCGTCGCACGGAACCCACTCGCAACGCTGCGTGCACCCGCTTGCCGATCAAGCATCGGCGCTGTGCCCGCCCCTGGGTTCGTGAAAGCGTTCACATTCACAAGCAACCAGTGCCTGACGGGACAAACCCGCTGGCAGGAGGAGTTGGATCATCATGGACTGGCGCCACCGCGCTGTCTGCCGGGAAGAAGACCCCGAGCTGTTCTTCCCCATCGGCAACACGGGGCCGGCCCTGCTGCAGATCGAGGAGGCGAAGGCCGTGTGCCGTCGCTGCCCCGTCATGGAGAGCTGTCTGCAGTGGGCCCTGGAGACCGGTCAGGACGCCGGCGTCTGGGGCGGGATGAGCGAGGACGAGCGTCGCGCGATGAAGCGCCGCGCCGCCCGCAACCGTGCCCGCACGGCCTGACGAAGTTTCAAGCCCCACCCTGAAAGCCCGGCGTGACGCACTGTCAGCAGCACCGGCAGCACGCACCGCAGTACCGCACCGCAGCATCGCAGTACCGCACCGCAGCACTTCTGAGCAGAGCCGGGGGTCCGGGGGTTGTGCCCGTCAACGGCACCGCACCCCCGGGACGGCGTGACCGCAGTTCCACCCCGATCAACCCTTGATCAAGTCCACCGCAGCCCGCGCCGCCCACAGCGACGCAGCCAACGGTGTACTTTCCGAGGCAACGCACGCCACTCGTGGTGCTCCGCAGGCCCGACAGTTTGATACGGTCGGAACCGAGGGCAGCCCACCCGTGCGATGCACGCGGGCCCAGCCCGCACCCAGAGCCCCTGCTCCGGCCGACTCCCCCCGACGGCCGGAGCAGGCTTAGAGGCCCTGCCGACCCTCCCCCCCGGTCGGCAGGGCCTCGCTTCGTTCCCGGTCACCCCCGACCGGTCGGCCGCTCCGCAGCGGCGGGCCAGTCCACCACCGGGTTGCCCAGCCAGCGGCCCTCGGCCGGCAGCGACTCGCCCCGCATCACCAGCGAGCAGGGACCGACCACCGTGCCCGCACCGACCTCGGAGCCGAGCAGCACGATCGAGTGCGGACCCAGGGTCGCCCCCGCGCCGACCGTGATCCCGTCCATCCGGAGCAACCGGTCGTGGAAGAGATGGGTCTGCACCACCACGCCCCGGTTGACCGACGCACCGTCACCGATCCGCACCAGGTCCAGTTCCGGCAGCCAGTGGGTCTCGCACCACACCCCCCGCCCGATCCGCGCGCCCAGGCTGCGCAGCCAGGCGTTGAGGAAGGGCGTGCCGAGCAGTCCGTTGCCGAGCCAGGGCATGGCCAGCTCCTCGACCCAGGAGTCGAAGAGCTCGTTGCGCCAGACGAAGGAACTCCACAGCGGCTGCTGCCCCTCGCGGTAGCGGCCGAGCAGCAGCCATTTGGCCGCAGTGGTGAGCAGGCAGGCAGCCAGGCCGCAGCCGAGCAGCAGCAGTCCCGCCGTCAGCGCGCACAGCGGCAGGCCGCAGTGGCTCAGCGCGTACTGCATCCCGGTCACCGCCAGGTCCCCCAGCAGGACGCTGAGCAGCAGCGGCAGCAGCCGGCAGAGCTCGACCGCCGCCCGCGCCAGCACCAGCCGTCGCGGCGGGTCGTAGGTGCGCGCGCTGTCGCCCGGGTCCGGGAGTCGGCGGACCGGCAGCCCGGGGCGTCCCAGCCAGGAGCCGCCGGGCCCGAGCAGCCCGGCCGGCGGGGCGTCCGAGAGGACGCCGACCAGCGAGTCCTCGGGCAGCGCCCGGTCCGGTCCGACGATCCCCGAGTTGCCGACGAAGGCCCGGCGACCGACCACCGCCCGGCCCAGCCGCAGCCGACCGCCGCCCAGCTCGTAGGGGGCGAGCAGGGTGTCGTCGGCGAGGAAGGCGTAGTCGTCGATCCGCATCAGGGCCGGCAGGCCGAGCACCGTGGACGCCTCGACCCGACGGCCGACCCGCGCCCCCAGCAGCCGCAGCCAGGCCGGCGTCAGCAGGCTGGCGTAGAGCGGGAAGAGGGCCGACCGGGCACCGGCGACCAGGCTCGACACCGCCCAGGCGGACCAGGCGGTGCGGCCCAGCGCCGGGTGGACCCCGGGGCGGAGCGCCCGCGACAGCAGCCGGACCAGCCCGGCCACCAGCGCCGCGTACAGCAGCAGGGTGAGCAGTGCCAGCGGCACGGCGCAGGCCAGCAGCAGGACCAGGACCGCGCCGAGCGAGCCGGTGCGGCCGACGAGGTCGTAGACCGCCAGCAGCGCGGGCAGGGCGGCCAGCAGCGGCAACCCCTGCTGGACGGTCAGCGAGAGCCCGTAGACGAGGCCCCAGGCCCCTTCCCGGGCCCGTCGGCGGCCGTGGGCACCGGTCCCGCCGGCGGGACCGGCGGAGACGGTCCAGGGGGCGGGGTCGGGCGTCCGGTCCGGGCGGGCCGGGGAGCCGTGCACCCGCTCCCCGGCCGGGACCGCTCCGCCGACACAGCTGCCCGGAGCGACCACGGCCCCGGCGCCGACGGCCGCGCCCGGCAGCAGCGTCGACCGGGTGCCGATCCTGGCCCCGGCCCCGATCCGGACCGCGCCGAGGCGCAGGGTGTCGCCGTCCAGCCACCAGCCGGCCAGGTCGGCCTCGGGCTCCACCGAACAGCCCGCGCCGAACCGGGCCAGCCCGGTGACCGGCGGCATGGCGTGCAACTGGACGCCGGGGCCGACGTCGCAGCCGAGCAGCCGGGCGTAGCGGGAGGCGAAGGGGGTGCCCAGGACCGAGGCCACGTTGAACGCGGCGACCAGCCGTTCCGCGGTCCACAGCCGCAGGTGGGTGCGGCCGCCGCGCTGGTGGTCGCCCGGCCGCAGGCCGCGGGTGAGCAGCCGGGCGCCGCCGGCGCCGATCAGCGCCCGTCCGGGCGCGCTGCCCAGCAGCGCCCAGCCGGCCGCCAGCAGCCACCAGGATGTGTGGGCGGTCCAGGGCAGCGGTCCGATCAGGTCGTCGACGACCGCGAGGGCCAGCACCCAGCGCAGTCCGGCGAGCGCCTGCAGCAGCGTCAGCACGACCGCCTGGTAGGCGCCGACGCGCCGGGGCACCGGCCGGACCGGGCGACGCGGCGCGGCCGGCGCCCCGGCGGCGCGATCCGCGGTCCCGTCCTCCGGGTGGCCGGAGGGGCCCGGGCGGCCGGCGTCCAGGTCGAGGTGGTGGGCGAGCTCGCCGAGCCGGGGCCGGTGGTAGAGGTCGGCCACGGAGACGCCGGGGTGGCGCTCGCGGAGCAGCGCCACCAGCCGGGCGGCGGCGAGGCTGGTGCCGCCGAGGGCGAAGAAGTCGCTGTCGGCGCGGACCGGCACGCCGAGCAGCGCGCGCCAGTGCTCGGCGAGCCGGGCGGCGGTGCCGCGCAGCTGGTCGGCCTCCGCGCCGGGAACGGCGGCTGACGCTGCGTCGGCGCTCGGCAGCGGCCAGGGCAGGGCCTTCCGGTCGACCTTGCCGGAGGTCCTGGTCGGCAGTTCGGGGAGCACCGTCAGGGTCGGCACCAGCGCCGACGGCAGCCGCTCCAGCAGCAGCGAGCGCAGCGCGGCCAGGGCCTCCGGCCGGGCGGCGGCCGGGGCCGGGAGGGACGGCCCGGCGTCGGGC
>Ga0302314_10019591_pt1 | contig 11228 bp, 10 predicted proteins | sample III_Palsa_N2_3_FD_200533 | JGI IMG/M metagenome (GOLD analysis project Ga0302314, IMG submission 200533) | Peat permafrost microbial communities from Stordalen Mire near Abisko, Sweden - III_Palsa_N2_3 | ecosystem: Environmental > Terrestrial > Soil > Palsa > Peat permafrost | place: Sweden... | reverse complement strand
CCGCTCAGCAGCTCGAGACGGTTGCGCGCGCCACGTTCCTTGAAGCTGCCGGTGACCTGCAGATTGTCGAGTTTGCAATAGACCTGGACGCCGGTCAGACGGCTCAAAAGCAGCGAGAACGGGCATGGAGTGCGGTAGATGTGCGGCCGGATGCGGTCATGGGCCTGGCGTATGTCATCGAGGGTGACCTGCATAGCATGATGGTCGCGAGACGGCCTTTCGGTGCCAGGACTAACGGCGCAGGCGCGTGACCTTGCAGCGGAAAGGTTTGACTCTGCCGACAGCTGAGGATGGTCCAGGTATGGCCGACTTCGCCATCACAGCGCGTGGCGATTGGCTGGCCAACCAGATCCGGGTCCAGTGGCAGGCGAGCACCTTCGCACCGCCCGCCGCGGTCCAGGAGCTGATCGAGAAGACCTGGAGCGAGGCCTCGCAGGAGCTCGGTTCGCACCTCTTCGACGGCCCCCTGTGCCGCATGGAGGCCTGGACGGCGACCACCGCGGTTTTGCGCCTGACCCTCTCCAAGACCTCCTACAAGCCCTTTCTGGGCACCAATGGCCGGCATGCCCTGAAGCTCAAGGGCTATGGCGAACAGGCCCTGGCCAACGCCCTGGGCACGAGCGCGGCGATCCTGACCAGCGACCGCTGGCTGGTGTTCGGCGAGCGCGGTCCGAACCTCGCCCTGTATCCGAACTGCGCTCATCCCTTCGGCGGCTGCCTGGAGCCCAACGACGATCTGGACGTGACCGCGGACACCACCCGTGAGCTGCATGAGGAGCTGCGCCTGGTGCCGAAGGAGATCACCGACCTGCGCTGCCTGGCGCTGGGCACCGACCTGCTGCTGATGCAGCCGGAGCTCATCTACCTGGCGCAGGTCACCATCGACCGCGCGCAGCTTGAGCGGCGCGTCGACGCCGAGGAGCATCGCGGCGTGTGGGCGGTGCGCGCCGACGCCAAGGCCATGGCCCAGGCGCTCAAGTCGACGCGCGCGCTGACCCCCCTGACGCGCCTGGCCCTGGTCGTCTACGGTCAGCGCTGGTTCGGCGATGTGTGGCTGGAGAATCACGCTCCTGGCTGATTGGCTCGCTGTCCTATGCTGCGCCCATGCCCGCGCCGACCGCTGAGTATCCGCCCGACCTCGCCTTCATCGTCGCCACCGCGCGCGCGGCGGCCGATCTGATCGTCGCCCAGTGCGGGATCATCGCCCGCGAGATGAAGACCAGTGCCGGCGCGCCGATCCCGGGCTGGAAGCCGGAGGAGGCGGTCACCGAGGCCGACCGCGCCAGCCAGCGGCTGATCATCTCCGCCCTGCGCAGCCGCTTCCCCGAGGACGGGATCATCGGCGAGGAGAGCGATGGCGCGCCCGGCATCACCAGCGAGGCGCCGCGCACGGGGAGCCGCACCTGGGTCATCGACCCGATCGACGGCACCAACAACTTCGTCGCCGGACTGGGGTGCTACGCGGTGTGCATCGGCCTGGTCGAGCAGGGCTATCCGACCCTCGGGGTGGTCCATGACGTGGCGCGCAATGTCACCTATGCCGCGGCGGGCGGGAAGGCCTGGAGCAATGCCACCCCGGTGCAGGTCCTGACCAGCCCGCTCTCGGACCGCTCGTTGCTGATGCTGACCTGCAACCTCCTCGATCAGCAGGGCCAGGTCCCGGGCTTCATCGGGCATTGGCTCAAGCACTCCTCATGGAAGCTGCGCATGCTCGGCAGTGCGGCCCTCGAGGCGGTCCAGGTCGGGGCCGGCGTGGCCCACGGCGCGCTGACCGTGAATGGCAAGCTCTGGGATATCGCGGCTGCCGCGGCCATCATCCTGGCCACCGGAGGACGCGTCACCGACTATCATGGTAATGATGTATTTCCTTTCACCACAACGGGTTACAACGGATCGAAAGTGCCGTACCTGGCGGCTGGTCCGGTCGCACATGGCCAGTTGCTGGCCGAAATCGCGCAGCGCGGCTGGCCCCACTCTTTAATTGAAAACGATTCTCAATAGCCGATGATAGGGCCATGGTCACGGCCACGACGCCCAGCTTCACCCTCGACCACCTCGCCATCGGGCAAAGCGCGACGGTGCGGACCGTGCATGGCACCGACCATATCCGTCGTCGCCTGCTCGAGATGGGGCTCTGCCCCGGAGTCCTCGTCGAGGTCCTGCGTCGCGCCCCCCTCGGGGATCCGATCGAGCTGCGGGTGCGAGGCTACCTGCTGAGCGTGCGTGGCGATCACGCCCGCCAGGTCGAGATGCACCGCGCCGAGTCCGCATGAGCACCGCCGTCCTGCCCATCCCGCCCCGCGCCGCGGTGCGCGCCGAGCTGCGCAGCGTGGCCCTGGCCGGCAATCCGAATTCCGGCAAGACCACGCTGTTCAATGCCCTGACCGGGCTGCACCAGAAGGTCGCCAACTATCCCGGTGTCACCGTCGAGCGGAAGTCCGGCCGCTGCCTGCTGCCGAATGAGACCGTGGCCACCGAGATCATCGATCTGCCGGGCACCTACAGCCTGATCGCCAGCTCGCCGGATGAGCGGGTCACGGCGAATGTCCTGTTCGGGCGCCAGGACCAGGTGCGCCTGCCCGATGCGGTGGTGGTGGTGATCGACGCCTCGAACCTGCCGCGCAGCCTGTACCTGGTCACGCAGCTGATCGATTGCGGGCGTCCGCTGGTGGTGGCGCTGAACATGAGCGACATCGCGGCCCGGCGCGGGCTGGTGGTCGACCATGTCGCGCTGGAGCGCATCCTCGGGGTGGCGGTCATCCCGATGGTCTCGCACCACCGCCGCGGCCTGGCCGACCTGATGCGGGCGCTGACCTGCGCGCGCATCCCGCCGCGCGTCGCCTGGCCGCTGCCGCAGCCGCTGCTTGCGCAGATGCAGGCCCTGGGCGCGGTGCTCGGGCCGGACGCCGGCGGGATCGGCGGCACCGCGCACCACCTGCTGATCGGCGACCTGGAGGGCGAACTCGGCAATGTCGCCATGACCCATGCTGGGCCGCTGGCCGAGGCCGCACGCGCCCTTGCCGCCCAGGGCGTGGACGCGGTCGAGGCCGACATCACGGCGCGCTACCGCTGGATCGACACCGTGGTCGAGCAGGTCGTGACGCGCCAGCCCGCGGCCGAGCGCCGCAGCCTGACCGAGCGGGTCGACCACCTGCTGATGCATCCCGTACTGGGCCTGGTGATCTTCACCCTGGTCATGGCCCTGGTCTTCATCAGCGTCTTCTGGATCGCCCAGCCGCTCATGGATGGCCTGCAGGATGGCATCACGCGCCTCGGCGCCTTCATCACCGCGCACCTCGCGGATGGGCCTTTGAAGTCGCTTTTGACCGACGGGATCATCAAGGGGGTCGGCTCGGTGGTGGTCTTCATCCCGCAGATCGCCATCCTCTTCCTGTTCCTGGCGATCCTCGAGGACAGCGGCTACCTGGCGCGCGCCGCCTTCCTGATGGACCGCATCCTGGCCAAGGTCGGATTGCACGGGAAGAGCTTCATCCCCCTGCTGAGCTCCTTCGCCTGCGCCATCCCCGGCATCATGGCGACGCGCACCATCGAGAACCGCAAGGACCGCCTGGCCACCATCCTGGTCGCGCCGTTCATGAGCTGCAGCGCCAGACTGCCGGTCTACATCCTGCTGATCGAGAGCTGCTTCTATCCGGTGCTGCCGGCACGCTACCAGGCGGTCGGCAAGGGCCTGATCATGCTCGCCTGCTACGTGCTGGGCATCGTCGCGGCCGGCTCGATCGCCTGGCTGTTCCGCCACAGCCTGCTGCGGCGCGAAGTGCGCTCCTCCTTCATCCTGGAAATGCCCAGCTACAAGCTGCCGCAGTTCAGCGAGGTGGCGCGCCAGATGTGGGTGAACTCGAGCAAGTTCCTGACCAAGGCCGGCACGGTGATCTTCGCCTTCGCGGTGCTGCTGTGGGCGGCCATGTATTGGCCGCGCCTGCCGCAGGACCAGGAGCGGCAGATCAGCGCGCAGGTCGCCTCCGCGCCGGCCGAGGACGAGCACGTGCCGCTCGGGGAGCGCATCGCCGATGCGCAGCAAAGCGCGCAGATCTCCCAGTCCTATGCCGGCAAGTTCGGCCATGTCATCGCTCCGGCGCTGGCACCGATCGGCGCCGATTGGAAGACCGGCATCGGCCTGGTCGGCGCCTTCGCCGCCCGCGAGGTCTTCGTCTCGACCCTCGGCATCGTCTACGGGGTAGGCGACACCGATGAGCAGGGCACGGGGCGGCTCTCGGCGCAGCTGCAGCGCGACCACCGCGCCAACGGCCTGAAAGTCTGGTCGCCGCTGGCCGCGACCTCGATCCTGGTATGGTTCGTCCTGGCCATGCAGTGCATGTCCACCGTGGCGGTGGTGCGGCGCGAGACCGGTGGTTGGAGCTGGGCGATCGCCATGCTGGTGTTCATGAACGTCCTGGCCTATGTCTCGTGCCTGGGCATCTATCAAATCGGTTCACGGATCTGGGGAGGTTGACATGCAACTCGCAATCACCATAGCCATCATCTCGATCTGCGCGCTCATGGTCGGCCGCGGACTGCTGCGCGCCGTCTTCCCATCGCTGATCACCGGCAAGCGCTCGAGCTCCTGCGGTTGCAGCGGCGGCTGCCCGGCCCTGCGCAAGCCCGAGGACCTGAAGCCGGTCACGGTGCCGGTCGGCACGGGCTCACAGGGCCATCGCCCCGCGGCCTGAGCGCCGCGCCCTGGACTCCGGGATGGTCAGGGTGCGTAGAAGCCCTGGGCGGACAGGCCCAGGGCACGCACCTTATCCACGATCGCATCGACCTCGAGCGGCGTGAGCGGACTGACGAAATCCTCGGCCGTGGCGCGCGCGGTGGTGTAGACCTGCACCAGGCTGATGCGCCCGCCGGCGTGGGTGATCTCACGCAGGCGCTCGCAGTAGGCGGCGATCTCGGCCCCGTCCGCGGCCACGCCGCTTAGGCGCATGAACAGCGACTGGATGACCACCGGTCGTACCTGGGCGCAGGCGGTGATGTTGCCCAGCACCTTGGCGAGGCTGACCTTGGAACGTTCGACGACCTGGAAGTAGCCCTGGGTCCCGGCATCGAGCTTGGCCCAGACCTGGCCGCGATGGCCATCGAGAAAGGCCAGCGTGGCCTTCACCTCGGGTCGGTTGAGCAGCGTGGCATTGGTGATGACCACGATGCGGCAGTCGGCGCCCAGCTCGCTGATGACTTCCGCGGCGACGCGCGCCGCGAGCGGGAATTCCACAGCGGCGGTGGGCTCGCCATCGCCGCTGAAGGCGACGTCGTTCAGACGCCTAAGCGCCGGCGGGGTGCGGTCGAAGGGCTCCTGGGTGAAGAGCTCGCCCGAGACCGCGAGGGTGAGCATGCCGCGCAGCTCGGAGCGCAATACCCCGAGGTCGAGCGCGGCCGCGTCGCCCGGGACGGTGCGGTCGACGCTGCAGTAGACGCAGTCGAAGTTGCAGGCCTTGTCGGGGTTGAGGTTGATGCCGATCGACAGGCCCTGGGAGCGCCGGCTGATGACCGGGTAGACGTAGCGGTTGGTGCGCCACTCGCGGCTGTGCTGGGTGAAAAGCGGGGTGGTGAGTGCCATGGGGTGCTTGACCACCGGGAGTATAGCGGGTCAATCGCGCCACAGGAGCACGAGCATGGACTACGGCTGGTCGGGGACGATGGCCGCGGTCAAGGCCGCCAGTCGGGGCATGGGACGGTCAACGACCCATACGGCGCTGCGCATGGCAGACGTGAAAACCATGCTGATCACTCTTGGGCTGGCGCTGTGCTGGTTGCTGGCGGGCGGTGCCCTCCCGGCGGCGGATACGACGGCGGTGGTGGTCGAGGACTCATCCGATCTCCAGGGGCCGAACGGGGTTGGCACCCGTGCTTACGCGCCGACGCCGACCGAGCTGACGTACACCCAGCGAATCACCGAAAAAGCCATCAATCTCGCATTCGGCACGATGCCGGTGATGCCCAAGCCCGACAACGTGACCGAGGCGCAATGGCATCAGCGGCAAGTACAAGAGGCCGCTGCGGAGGCGCAGAAGATTCCCGCCAAGACGTATGCGCTGACGGATCAAGGCGGCGTCTATGTCGGATGGTGCGGCATCCTGCGCTCCGAGTGCTACTCTCCGCAGTCGAATACCACGAACTGGACCATCCAGCACACCTACTTCGACGGACTGTGCGATCTGCGGATGCAGGTGGTGTCATTCTTCGGAGCCGGCGATTTCTTCGTCGTGATACCAGGCGACCACTCGCACGTGCCTCGGCTCTCCCTGATCAGGGCCTATGGCCTGGTCCAGATCGCCACCCAGGGCGGTGTCAAGAAGCCGCTGGTGCGGGCAGATTATGTCCGGACCTGGGACTGGGGACGGTTCGTCTTCATGGATTACGGCTTCGACAGGACCAACCCCGTCTGGAAACCACGGCCCGCCGCGGCTGCGTGTGATATCTACAGATTCAGACCGGACCAGGCCTATTACGAGGCCCGGCTCGGCCATCGCCCGTAGGCGGCGTGCAGACGATTCCGGCCACCTGGCATCGCTCGGTGGTCATGAGCGGCCGGGATAGAGGCGGCTGGGCTTCTCACGCCTCGCCTGGTAGGAGTCGGGCGCCTTCCCGGTCCTCGCGACGAGTACGCGCGCTCATCGCCTGGTGATGTGCACTGCGTTCACGCCACCACTGCGCACGTGTCGCGAAGACTGGCTGGGGCGATTGCATTGATAAGAACCACAAGACCGGCTACGGTCAGCACATTCACGAAGTGAGTTCGTCGGGGAGCTGATCAAGGATTTCGAGGACTATCATTAACGGTTCTTCATACGGCCGACCCCGGAGCCACGATTCCCCTTCGTTCGCGTCGGCGGCATCACCCTGTCTATCCAGTTGTTCGAACAGGCGGTAGCCTTCTACGGTGACGTTCTTGGGCCACCTGCTTTCGTAGAAGGTGGTGAAGCGATCGGCTGGCCATTGGGTGATGCAAGGCTGACGCTTCTGCCAGCAACTGAGGCAACGTCCGGAGCAATGGTTAGTGTGACCGTTGAAGTCGCCACCGCCGTCGAAGCCGATCGTCTCCAGCAGGCCTTCGTCCGTGCCGGCGCAATCGCGTCACCGGCACGCAATACCTTCATGTACCGGCCGGTGCGCCTCTGTCCGGTTACCGACCCGTTCGGCACGGAGATTCTCATTGTCGCCCTCTGGACATGAGGACTCGGTTCCGATCGCCGGGGAGATCACTGGCGTGCCCCGTAACCCGCGCTGTGGAGCGCAACGGCACCCTCGTGGATGAGATGAGCTGGCGGTGGACGGTTACGCTCGGAGAGCATCGCCGTCAGTGCGGCGGCGCTCAACCGGTGAACGGAAACACCAAACGATCGACGACAGCAAAACCAGGAAATGGCGCACAGGCGAGCAGACGTCGCGTGCATGCCGCTCCGTGAGGGCCACTGGGAACCTGTCATGCACTGCATGCCAGGCACAACTGCTGCCGGGATGCGCCATGCCAGCAGCGGTCGACAGACTCGAGGCCTCCCCAGGCGCATAGCGCCTGAGGCGGCTCCCGCTTAGAAGTTCGCCTGGGCCACGCCCACGCCGAAGCCCCAGCCACCGACATAGTTGTCGATCTTCACCAACAGATGGTTCTTCCCGGCCTTGAGACGGCCCGTGAAGCGGTCCTGGGCGGCGGTGTAGCCGCGCCCGACCTCGTTCTCATGCACGACCTGGCCATTGAGCCAGATCTTGACGCCATCATCGCTGCCGCACGAGAAGATCGCCTCGCGCGCATGCACCGAGTCGATGGTCGTGTAGCCGTAGGCGATGGCGTACTCCATGCGCCCGACGCTCTGGTCGAGGTCGACCTTGCCATTGACCGCCTGGACGGCCTTCCAACCGGTCTTCTGCGTCGTCGCTGCGGCGGCAGAGCTGGTGACGCTGGCGTGAGCCGAGCCGGATGAGGCGGAGGCGGTAGCGAGCGCCTTGGCCGACACCTGGTAGGTCGCCGCGAGATCGACCGAGCCGTCCGCGCGCTTGGCGAAGTCGCTCTCGACCGCGGTCGTCTCGAGCAGGCTGATGGCGTCCGGCGCCGCGCCGGCGAAGGCCCCGACCACGTGCCAGTCCTTGATGTAGTGCTTCACCAGTTCCGCCCGCTCCTGCTTGGCGGCGGCATGGGCATCATCCCAGCTCTTGCGCAGGGTCTTGGGATCGATCGCCTTGAAGGGCTTGCCGGAGGTCGGCACCAGGGTCTTCTTGGCATCCAGGTTCGGCAGCAGGCTGCCATGGCCGGCGATCAGCTCGTCGCACAGCTCGACGATCTGGTCCAGCGAGAGCGTCGCCGCGGTCAGCGGATCGAACATGCAGGCCTGGTAGACGTAGTCGCGACGCCCTTCCATGGCCGCGCGGATGAAGAGCTCATGCTGGGTGACGTGGTTCTGCATGTAGCCGATCAGCTGCGGGGGCAGCTCACCGACATGGGCGAAATGCAGTCCGGTGCGGTCGACCAGGGTCGGACCCTCGACGATCGCGGTCTTGGGCAGGTTGTCGATCAGGCCCTGGTTGGGCATGTTGCCGTAGATCACCGCGGGCTCACCCGTGACGATCGAACGGATGATGGTCGAGCCGTACTCGTGGCTGCGGCAGACCGTCTTCATCTCCTCGGCCGAGCGCGAGAACGCCTTCATGTTCTCGAACTCCTCGACGATGCCGTCGCAGCGGCGCAGGTACTCGTCGATCGGCACGTCGAAGCGCGCCACCGTCTCCTTGCCGCGCGGGATGAACCAGGCGTTGTATTCCGCGTTATGCTCGCTGGACTCGGTGATGAAGTGCCCGAGGCGGCGCATCAGCTCGAAGCGCACCTTGTTGGTATGGTAGATCTTCGGGTCGTTCATCGCCGCGAAGAGGCGCGGATAGAGGTCCTTGCCGTCCTTCTCCATCTTCACGTAGAAGGCCATGTGGTTGATGCCGGCACAGGTGAAGCTGATGTCCGAGGTCTTCTCGCCGATATAGCCCATCAGCTGGTCGATGGTGCCCTGCACCGAGTGGCAGAGGCCGACCGCGCGGATCGAGCTGGTGCGGAACACGGTCTGCATGTTCATCGACATGGGATTGCTGTAGTTCAGCAGGAAGGCGCGCGGGCAGACCTCCTCCATGTCGCGGCACATGCCCGAGAGCATCGGGTAGGTGCGCAGTGCGCGGAACAGTCCGCCGGGTCCGGTGGTGTCGGCGATGGTGAAGTTCAGGCCGTACTTGCGCGGCACCTCGAAGTCGACCAGCGTCGAGTCGAAGCCGCCGATCTGCACCATGTTGATGACGAAGTCCGCGCCGGCGAGGGCCTGGCGGCGGTCGGTGGTGGTGACGATGGTGGGGTTGGCGCCGAGCGCCTTGGCGACCTTGCGGCACAGGTTGCCGGCGACTTCGAGGCGCTCGACATCGACATCCATGTAGGCGATCGTGCAGTCGCGGAACTCCGGGAGCCCGAGGATGTCCCCGGTCAGGTTGCGGGAGAAGACCACGCTTCCGGCACCGATCATGGCGATCTTGATCATGGATGTCTTTCTGCTGTCGCGCGATGCGACATTGGGAGGAACGTGAATGGGAAGTGAGAGGAATGTGAGCTAGCGATGAGCTTCCAGCGATTATGTCAGGTGATCGGTGGTGCGAAGTGGCTGCCTTGTGATACGAACTGTGCATTTCGTGATATGTTGCCCGATGCTGACCGATGCTTGCCCGCCCTGCTGGCGATCCACTATGGGGACATGCCCCGCGCGATCGTCCTGCAGCATGTCGCCCATGAGGACTGCGGCCGCCTGGCGCGGCTGCTCGCCGAGCGCGGCTTCGAGCGCGAGGATCGCCTCCTCTACGAGGGTGATGCGGTGCCGCGCGTCGATGAGGCCGAGCTGCTGGTGGTGATGGGTGGGCCCATGGGGGTCGGCGACCTGCACGACCCCCTCTTTCCCTTCCTGCCACTGGAGGCCGAGCTGATCCGGGCCCGTCTGGCCAACCGCCTGCCGATCCTCGGCATCTGCCTGGGCGCGCAGCTCATCGCCCACGCCGCGGGCGCGAGGGTCTATCCCAATAGCCGGGTGCTGGTGCCGAATGAGCCACCGCAAGTGGTGCGCGAGGTCGGTTGGGGCGACGTCCGCCTCATCGATCATGAGCGCGAGCCGGTACTCAGAGGCCTAGGTAGTAGCGCGATGATGTTGCACTGGCATGGCGACACCTACGACCTGCCGGTCGGCGCGGTGCTCCTGGCCTCCACCCCCCACTGCCCGAATCAGGCCTTCCGCATCGGCAATTATGCCGTCGCGCTGCAGTTCCATTGCGAGGTCCAGGCCGAGCAGGTGCGGGTCTGGCTTGATGAGGACGCGGCCTTCGTGCTTAAGGCCAATGGCGCCGATGGCCGCAGCCGCCTGCTGAGCGACAACGAGCGCTTCGCGGTGAGTTCCCAGGCCGCACGCGACCGTTTGCTGAACAACATCCTCGATCTGCTGATCCCGGCCCGCCCGACGCCGTGAGCGGTGATCCAGGCCGCGGGCCTGGATCCGCGCCATGCGGCAGGACGTTTCCTCGTCAGGTGCGGCGCTGGGCGCCGGCGCTGACCGATGGCACCAGCTGGGAGGTCGATGAGCCACGCTGGATGCCACGAAAGAGCATCTCCATCTCATCCGGATTGTCGGAGGTCGCGAGGGCATCCTCGCGGCTGATGATGTTCTGCTCGAAGAGCTTGAAGAGGCTCTGGTTGAAGGTCACGCAGCCGAAATGCTCGCTGTCGCGGATCGCGGTATACAGCTCCGGAGTGCGGCCCTCCTCGATCATCTGCTTGATGGTCGGGGTCGCGACCATGATCTCGAGTCCCGGCACGCGGCCGCTCTTGGCGTCGCGGCGCGGCACCAGGCGCTGGCTGACGACCGCCTGGAAGACCATCGACAGCTGCATGCGGATCAGGGCGTGCTGGTAGGGTGGGAAGAAGTTGATCACGCGCTCCATGGTCTGCTGCGCGTTGATGGTGTGCAGAGTCGAGAGCACCAGATGGCCGGTCTCGGCCGCATCGATGGCGGCCTGCACCGTCTCGACGTCGCGCATCTCGCCGATCAGGATGACATCCGGCGATTCGCGCATGGCATTGCGCAGCGCGCTCTTGAAGTCGCGCGTGTCGATGCCGACCTCGCGCTGGTTGATGATGCAGCGGTCGTCGCGGTAGCTGAACTCGATCGGGTCCTCCACGGTGATGATGTGGCGGTTGGTCGTCT
>Ga0302314_10019585_pt1 | contig 11229 bp, 13 predicted proteins | sample III_Palsa_N2_3_FD_200533 | JGI IMG/M metagenome (GOLD analysis project Ga0302314, IMG submission 200533) | Peat permafrost microbial communities from Stordalen Mire near Abisko, Sweden - III_Palsa_N2_3 | ecosystem: Environmental > Terrestrial > Soil > Palsa > Peat permafrost | place: Sweden... | reverse complement strand
CGGCGATCGTGCGGCTGCAAGCCCCTCCACCGCTTCGCGGTCCCCCTCCCCACGATGTGGGGAGGATCAGGACACATCGGGGGCTGAACCGCCAGCCAGACCCCTCACGAGGCTGGGGCCTTCAGCCGCGCCCAAATCCTCCGCCACGCAGGCCAGCAGCCAGTCGCGAAACGCGGCGATCTTTGGCGCGCGGCGGCGGTCCTTCGGGTAGGCCAGCCAGAAGCCTTCCCCTTGTTGCACGGTCAGTTCGAACGGCTGGACCAGGCGACCCTGGCTGAGTTCCGGGGCGAACAGGACCGGCGAGCCCAGCGCCACGCCGCGTCCGGCCAGGGCCGACGCCACCTCGATGCTCTGCAGATCGGCGATCAGCCGGCCGCCGCGTTTGGCGGGGCGCGCCGTCACGCCGGCGGCGGCGAACCACTCGTCCCACTCGCCTTCCAGACCGACCAGGGGTGCGGTCAGCAGGTCTTCGGGCCGCCCCAGGCCGCCCAGGTCCTCGCGCATCTGTGCCGTGCACAAAGGCGTCCGGTCGGAGGCGAACAGGTAGTGGCTCTCCAGGCCCGGCCAGTCGCCGGAACCGGATCGCAGGCCGAGATCGAACCCGGCGTGGTTCAGATCGACCAACTGGCCGCTTGTCTCCAGCCGCACCGCGATCTTGGGATGGGCGAGCTGAAAGGCGCCGATCCGCGGCGCCAGCCACTGAATGGCCAGCGATTCCAGGGAGGTGATAGCCAGCACGCCTTCGCCGGTTTCGGTCAGGTCGGACAGAGCCGCGCGCAGCAGGTTCATCGCCTCGCCCGCCGCCCGCGCCAGACGCTCGCCGCCGGCGGTCAGGACCACCTCGCGCGGCAGGCGGCGAAAGAGCGGCTGGTCGAGCCGGCGCTCCAGCGCCTTGACCTGCCAGCTGACGGCCGCCTGGCTGACACCCAGCTCGTCAGCCGCGCGGGTGAAGCTGCCCAGGCGCGCTGCCGCCTCGAAGATTCGGACCGCGCTCAGCGGAATGGTCGCGAGAGGATCTGACATAAGCAGTCTTTATGTATATAGCAGGAGGTCTCGTTTGTCACGAATGCCGTGAAAGCACACTTTCTCCATACGAGATAACCTAAGTTGATGGAGAAGATCGATGGAAGAAGCTCACAGGCTGCATAAGGACACTTCGTTCGGCTGGCTCAAGCTGCTACGCGACTTCATGGAAGCGCAGGCCCAGGCGCGGCATGAGCGCGCTCTGATCCTCTGGGGCGAAGGCCGCGATCCTCGGCAACCGCTGGCGCGGCCCGACGACACTTATCGGCTGATCCGCGGGGCCCTTGGGCCAAGGTTTTGAGGGGGGGCGGGGTTCTGAGCCCCACTCCATCTATGCCGGCGTCTGGGCCTTTCGCCCGACGCTGGTGTAGTTGAAGCCGAGCGCCTGCATCTCGGCGGGGCGGTAGATGTTGCGCAGATCGATGACGACGGGCGCGCGCATCGACGCCTTGACCCTGGCCAGATCCAGGGCGCGGAACTGGTCCCATTCGGTCAGGATCACCAGGGCGTCGGCGCCCGCGGCGACCTCGTAGGGCCCCTCCTTGAAATCCAGGTCCCGCAGCAGTTGCCGCGCCTCGCGGCCTTCCGGATCGAAGGCCTGGACATGGGCGCCCAGGGCCTGCAGCGCCGGGACGATGTCCAGGCTCGGCGCGTCGCGCATATCGTCGGTGTTCGGCTTGAAGGTCAGGCCGAGGATGCCGATGGTTTTGCCGGCGACATCACCGCCCAGGGCGCGGACGATCTTCCCGGCCATGGCCTTCTTGCGCGCCGCGTTGACCTCGACCGTCGCCTCGACCAGCCGAACCGGGCTCTGCGCATCGGCGGCGGTGCGCACCAGGGCCAAGGTGTCCTTGGGAAAGCATGAACCGCCATAGCCGGGACCGGCGTGCAGGAATTTCGAGCCGATCCGGTTGTCCAGCCCGATGCCGCGCGCCACCTGCTGTACGTCGGCGTCCAGCGCCTCGCACAGGTCGGCCATCTCGTTGATGAAGGTGATCTTCATCGCCAGAAAGGCGTTGGCCGCGTACTTGGTCAGCTCCGAGGTCCGCCGTCCGGTGAACAGGATCGGCGACTCGTTCAGGTTCAGCGGCCGATAGATCTCGGCCATGACCGGGCGGGCGCGCTCGTCCTGCAGCCCCACAACCACCCGGTCCGGCCGCTTGAAATCGGCGATCGCCGCGCCCTCGCGCAGGAACTCCGGGTTGGACACCACCGCGAAGTCGGCGTCAGGCCGCGCCTTGCGGATAATCTCCTCGATCGCATCGCCGGTCCCGACCGGCACGGTCGACTTTGTCACCACCACCGTAAAGCCGTCGATCAATCCCGCGATCTCTTCGGCGACCGCATAGACGAAGCTCAGGTCCGCGTGCCCGTCGCCGCGCCGCGACGGCGTGCCTACCGCGATGAACACCGCATCCGCCCCGGCCACCGCCTCCGCCGCCTCTGTCGAGAAGTCCAGCCGGCCCTCGCGCACATTACGGGCCACAAGGCTTTCCAGCCCAGGCTCATAGATCGGCATCACCCCGTCCCTGAGCCGTTCGATCTTGCCCGCATCCTTGTCGATGCAGGTCACCCGATGGCCGAAATCCGCGAAGCAGGCCCCAGACACCAAGCCCACATAGCCGGCTCCGAACATGGCGATGCGCATCGATGATCAATCCCCAATGAGCCGGCGGACGCTCAGATTTCCTGATTGTATGCCCCGACTTCCGGCCGCTTGGCCAGACGCGGCTTCACCTCGGTCCGGAACAGGGCGCGCATGTCGTCCGCCGACCGGGTGCTCTCGACCACCACCACGATTTCCGGCTTGTTGGACGAGGCGCGCACCAGCAGCCACGAGCCGTCCTCCAGCGCCACCCGCACCCCGTTCACGGTGATGACCTCGGAGATTTTGCGACCCAGGATCTGGGCGCCCTTCGCGGCCATCGCCTGATACTCGGCCACCACCGCCTCCACGACGCCGTACTTCACCTCGTCGGCGCAATGGGGCGACATGGTCAGCGAAGTGTGCGCGACCGGCAGGGCGCGTTTCAGTTCGGAAAGCCTCTTGCCGGGATTGCGGTCCAGCATCGCCAGAATCGCCGCCGCCGCGGTCAGCCCGCAATCGTAGCCGCGCCCGAACGGGGCGCTGAAGAAAAAGTGGCCGCTCTTTTCGAAGCCCGCCAGGGCGCCCAGTTCGGCGGTCTTGCGCTTGATGTAGCTGTGGCCGGTCTTCCAATAGACGGTGGTGCAGCCGTTGGCGTCGAGGATCGGATCGGTGGCGTAGAGGCCGGTGGATTTGACGTCGACGATGAAGGTCGCGCCGGGGTTCAGCGGCGCCAGGTCGCGGGCCAGCATCAGGCCGATCTTGTCGGCGAAGATCTCCTCGCCCTCGTCGTCCACCACCCCGCAGCGGTCGCCGTCGCCGTCGAAGCCCAGCGCCAGGTCTGCGCCCGAGCTTCGCACCGCCTCGGCCATGGACATCAGCATGGCGTGGTCTTCGGGGTTGGGATTGTATTTGGGAAAGGACCAGTCCAGCTCGCAGTCCATCTCGACCAGGGCCGCCACACCCATGCGCCGCAAGGCCTCGGGCGCGAAGGCGCCAGCGGTGCCGTTGCCGCAGGCGCAGACCACCGTCAGCGGACGCTTCAGGCTCACCCGCGCGGCGACGTCGGCGATGTAGCGCTCCATCACCCCGTCGATGCGGGTGAGCTTGCCGCCAGGACGTTCCTTGAAGGCGCCGGACAGCACGATCTGTTTCAGCCGGCCCATCTCGTCGGGCCCGAAGGTCAGGGGCCGTTGGGCGCCCATCTTGACCCCGGTCCAGCCATTCTCGTTGTGGCTGGCGGTGACCATGGCCACGCAGGGCGCGTCCAGGTCGAACTGGGCGAAATAGGCCATCGGCGAGAGCGCGAGGCCGATGTCCAGCACCTCGCAGCCGGCCGCCAGCAGGCCCAGCGTCAGCGCCTGCTTGATCGACAAAGAATAGGATCGATAGTCGTGTCCGACGACGATCCTGGACTGGCCCAGCTCCTGGATGTAGGTTCCCAGCCCCAATCCCAGCGCCTGTACGCCAAGCAGATTGATCTCCGGTCCGAACAGCCAGCGTGCGTCGTACTCGCGAAAGCCGGTCGCCTTGACCAGCGGCGTGGTCTCGTAGGCCAGTGTATTGGCCGAGACATCGGCGCGCGGGGCAGTGAACATAGAGCCTCCGGAGAGCGGACTGACCGGGCCTCATAGCCCGAGGGCCGGGCCGGGGATAGGTCGCGGTAGTCGAAAGTCGCGTCGGGCTAGGCTTCGATCACACTCTAGCGATCGCCAGCGGCGCGCGCCGAGCCGCTGCGTTGGCCGAAGGCGAAGCGCTCGATGAAGGTCCACAGGTCCGCCATCTCCTTCGCGGCGATCGCGTCGAGGGATTCTTCAGCGGAACGGCCGGTCTCAAGAGCAGTCTGATAGACGGCCCGGGAACGCATGATGGTCGGCGCGACGGGCAACCGCATGAACTCCAGCGCCCGCAACGCCCGCTTCACCACCGGCGGTTCGACGCCGTCGCGGGCGACCGGGGCCTGATTGAGCACCACCATGGCGGCCTTTCTCAGGCGCCGAACGATATCGACGGTTCTGACGGTCGCCGCGAGGTCCAGCAGGGTGGGGCGCACCACCAGAAGCGACAAGTCCGCCAGGACGATGGCCTGTCCGACATCCTCGACCGCTCCGGCGGCGGTGTCGATCACCATTGCGTCCATCCCCGAGCCGACCGCCGCAAGCTGGGCTGCGAAGATATCCGGGCCGGACGTGGCGATGTGGTCGGGACCGTCGGCGCGGCGCGCCTGCAGAACCTCCGTCGCGGAGCGCTGAGGATCGATGTCCACGACCAGAGTCTTCAGGCCGCGCAGATGGGCGGCCAGCGCGATGTGGGCGGCGAGCGTGGTTTTCCCCGAGCCGCCCTTGAGGGAGATGACCGCGATGGTCCTCATTGTGGCCGGCCTCTAAGCATCCAACCAAACAGGGCTTATCAGCCCCAACCCGAAATCAATGCCTCACGATCATGGACGCCGAATTGCGTTCCTCCAACGGCGATCGTCCAACGGCTCCGGGGTTAAACCACGCCCGCCCTAAGCAAGTCGTGAACGTGCAGGATTCCTACCGGACATCCGTCCTCCACCACGAACAGCACATTGATCGGCGGCGGTGGAGAGCTCATCAGCGCCAGGGCTTCGCCCGCCAGCATGCCGGGCGGCACGGTCTTTGGGCCATGGGTCATGATTTCACCGGCGGTATGGCCGAGCAGGTCTTAGATATGGCGGCGCAGGTCGCCGTCGGTGATGATTCCGATCAGGCGGCCGTCCGGATCGCAGACCCCGACGCAGCCGAAACGCTTGCGGCTCATCACCACGATCGCCTCGGGCATGGACTCGCCCGCACCGACCAGGGGCAGTTCTCCGGGTCCATGCATCAGGTCGGCCACGGTTCGCAGCATGGCGCCCAGCTTGCCGCCCGGATGGAACACCCGAAAATCGGAGGGCGTGAATCCGCGCCGCTCCAGCAACGCCACGGCCAGGGCGTCGCCCAGCGCGATCTGCAGGGTCGTCGAGGTGGTCGGCGCGTTCAGCGCATCCGCTGCTTCCGGCGCGTCGGGCAGCAGCAGCAGGATGTCGGCGGCGCGGCCCAGCGCGCTGTCGACCGCCGCTGTGATGGCCACCAGCGGCACGGAAAACCGCTTTGCGTAAGCGATGATATCGGCCAGCTCGCGGTTCTCGCCCGACTTGGACAGGGCCAGCACCACATCGCCGGCGCCGATCATGCCCAGATCGCCGTGACTGGCCTCGGCGGGATGGACGAACATGGCGGGTGTTCCCGTCGAGGCCAGGGTCGAGGCGATCTTGCGTCCGACATGCCCGGACTTGCCGATACCGGTGCATACGACGCGCCCGGACACGGCGAAAAGGACCTCGACGGCCTGAACGAACGGTTCGCCGAGGCCGGCGCTGAGCTGGGCCAGGGCCTCGGCCTCCACGCCCAGCACGCGCCGGGCCACCGCGATAGCGTCGAACCCGCTCATGGAGTGGCGGGCCTCAGGCCGGCGGCGGCGGGCGGCTGCGGCGCCGCCAGTGGCCGGGCGTGGGGGCTCAGCCGCAAGGGGCCCATCTTCTCGGCCGCGGCCCGCTTGGCCTGCTCCGCCGACGCTTTCTGTTCGTGGATGCGCTGCTGCGCCAGATCATTGGCCCGCGCCAGGGCCGCGCGCATCGCCGGCGTGCGCTGGATGGGCGTATGGCCGAACGGTCCTGGCGAACGGTCGCCGAGGCCCTGGGGCCAGACCGCGGCGAACGCAATCATCAAAGCGGCGAAGGCGGCCATCAGGGTCAAGATCATGCGATCGGACATCGGCCCCCTATAGCAGCGCCGCGTCCTTGTGGGAGCCCCAAACCGGGGGACCTTCGCTTGACGCCGCCGCCGCCGCCCTTTAGCCCGCCCCCTAAGAAAACAGGAGCTCCGGATGTCGACACTTGTGCTGATCCGCCACGGCCAGAGCGCCTGGAATCTGGAAAAGCGCTTCACCGGCTGGGTGGACGTCGACCTGACCGCGCAAGGCGAAGCGGAGGCGAAGCGCTCCGGCGAGCTGCTGAAGGCGGCTGGCGTCGCCTTCGATCGCGGCTTCACCTCCGTGCTGACCCGCGCGATCCGCACGGCCGATCTGGCCCTGGCCGCGGCGGATCAGCTGTGGATTCCGCTGGTCAAGGACTGGCGTCTGAACGAGCGCCACTATGGCGGGCTGACGGGGCTTGGCCATGCGGAGATGATCGCGCGCCACGGCGAGGCCCAGGTCCAGGTCTGGCGGCGTTCCTATGACGTGCCGCCGCCACCGTTGGAGCAAGGCGGAACCTATGATTTCACCCGGGACCGCCGTTACGCCGGCGCGCCGATCCCCAACGCCGAGAGCCTGAAGACTACGTTGGACCGCGTGCTTCCCTATTGGACAGCCGAGATCGCGCCCAGGCTGGCGGGCGGCGAGACCCTCCTGGTGGCCGCCCATGGCAACTCGCTGCGCGCCATCGTCAAGCATCTGTTCGGCGTCCCCGACGATCGGATCGTCGGGGTGGAGATACCGACCGGCAACCCCTTGCTGATCGAACTGAACGCCGAGGGCAGGCCTAGCGCCGCCCGCTATCTCGACGACGCCAGGGCCCAGGAGTTGCCGGAGGTCGCCTGATGTCGGCGCAAGAGATCGACCATCGGCACATGCGCCGGGCGATCGCCCTGGCCAGGGAACGCCTGGGCGCGACCTGGCCCAATCCCGCGGTAGGCTGTGTCATCGCGCGCGGCGGCGATGTCTTGGCCCAGGCGGCCACTGGACCCGGCGGGGTCGGTTCCGCCGGCCATCGGCTGCACGCCGAGGAGCAGGCCCTGACCGACGCGGGGGGCGAGGCGAGGGGCGCAACGGCCTATGTGACGCTGGAGCCCTGTGCGCAACGCTCGTCCGGACGGGCGTCTTGCACGGACCGGCTGATCGCCGCCGGCGTCGCGCGCGTGGCGGTGGCCTGCAAGGATCCGTCCGAACTGGCCTCCGGTCGGGGCCTGGAGCGGTTGCGGGCCGCGGAAGTGCTCGTCCAGGCCGACATGCTCACCGACGAGGCGGCGGGCCTCTACGCGGGCTATTGGCGGCGGTTGGCGACGGGCAGGCCGCTGGTCGAGCCGGCCGATAACGGTCTTGGTTTCGATGCGCCGTTCAGTTTAGCGCACGAGGAGAGTTTAATTCAGGCGTTGGATCGGTTTGGCGAGGCCGGATACACGCGTCTTTGGGTAGAGAGGGGCGGAACTCTCGAGCTTATGCTTCGCAACGAGAAATTACTGAATTGAGAGAATTGAAACATCCCGTTAACCACATACGGGCGAAGGTGTTCAGAATCACACTACTGGATTAATGGCTATGGCCTCGTACGCCGCCGGCGCCTATCACCGGCTGACCCAACAGGAAGCCGACGCGATCTGCATCAAGCACGACCGGCTGTGGACGGCGCGGCCGGGCGGGGCGCGCGCGGTCTTCTCGTGGCTGGACCTGACCGGTTTGAACTTTCGTGGCCGCAATCTGGCCGACGCCGATTTCACCGGCGCCCTGCTGGTCGGCGCCAAGTTCACCGGCGCGCGCCTGGACAATGCCGTCTTCTTCGGCGCGGATCTGCAGGAGGCCGACCTTACCGAAGTTTCTATGCGGCGCTGCGATCTGCGCGGCGCATGCCTGCGCGGCGCCGATCTTTCCGGCGCGGACATGTTCGAGGCTGACCTGCGCGAAGGCTCGATCGCGGCCGTCGACCGCGTCAAGGGCCTGCGCCTGTTGGAACACGCCAACCGGGTGGCCGAAATCCAGGGCGCCACGCTGATCGGCGCCAATCTGGAACGTTCCAAGATGGCGGGCGTGGTGGCGGTTCGCGCCGACTTCACCGACGCGATTATGAAGGACGCCAAGCTCGTTCGGGCCAACCTGAAACAAGCCACCATGACCGGCGCCAACCTCGCCGGCGCGGACCTGTCGGGAGCCGACCTCTCCGGCGCTGATCTGCGCGACACGGTGCTGGTGGGCGCCACGATCTACGCCTGCAACACCACCAACACGCGGATGGACGGCGCGCTGACCGACCGGCCGAGCGGCGCCAACGTGACCGATCTTCCCTATGCGGAGATGATCAAAGCGCATGCCCTCTGGTGCGAGACCGGCGGCGCGGAGGGCACGCCGTCAGTGTTCAACGGCGCCGATCTTCGCGCGCTGAAATCGATCAAGGCGTTCAACCTGACAGCCCTCTCGGCCAAGGGGGCTGTGTTCTACGGCCTGGACATGGAGGGCGTGCAGTTGCAGGGCGCGCACCTGGAAGGCGCGGATCTGCGCGCCTGCAATCTGCGCCGCGCCGATCTGCGCGGGGCGCGGCTGATGGGCGCCAAGCTGTCGGGCTCGGATCTGCGCGGCGCCGTGCTGGGGCCGCTCCTGATCGGTGGCGAGCGCGTGCTGCCTTGCGACATGACCCGGGTGGTGGCCAAGGGCGCCGACTTCTCCAGCGCCGATCTGCGCCAGGCGACCATGGTGTTCGCCGATCTGTCGCGCTCGAATTTCACCGGCGCGAACATGCGGCAGGCGGACCTGACGGCCGCGCATCGGCCGGGCGCGCGGGGACTGCCAGTGAGTACGGACAGCGTCAGCTAGCGTGGAGGCGGGTAGGGCCGCTTCGGCCCGATCCGATCGAACCGGGGGGAGGGCGACGACGTGACGGCGGTGCAGGCGACGGGGCGGCATAGGCTCAGCCAGGGCGAACTCGAAATGTTCCTCCTAAGCCACGAGCGTTTCCTCAGCGGCAAGCCGGGCGGCAAGCGCGCCTCGCTCCGTTGCGTCGATCTTTCCGGGCTCAATCTGTCAGGACGCAACCTCAGCGACGCCGATCTGTCAGGGTCGACTTTCCAGAATAGCCAGATGGTCGGCACGCGGCTCGAGGGCGCCAATCTGTTCGCCTGCGACCTGCGCAAGGCCAATCTGCAAGGCGCCTTGATGATGCGCGCCGATCTGCGCGGCGCCAGCCTTCGCGGCGCCAACGTTTCCCAGGCGGACCTGACCCGCGCGGATTTCCGCGGGGGGCAGATCGGCATGGCCCATCGGGGCAAGGGGCTGGATCTGTTGGCGCACGAACGTCCGCCAGGCCAGTTGGACGATGCCAATTTCAGCGGCGCCACCTTGGATGGTTCGCAGTTCAACGACGTGTCGGCTTGCGCGGCGGACTTCACCGACTGTTCGATGAAGGGGGCGATCCTTTCGGGCGCCAACCTGAAGGAAGCCAATCTGTCCGGCGCCATGCTGGAAGGCGCGGAGTTTTCGGGCGCCATCTTGGACAACGCCAGGTTCACCGGCGCGATCCTGACCGGCGTGGACGTGAAGCGGGCGCGCTCAAGCCAGGGCGCGGACCTGTCGAGTTGCCTGCGCGAACCCAGCGAGGACGCGCTCGCCCGCGCCGACCTCCTGTTCGCCAGCGCCCGCGCCAATCACGAATGGTGCAGGACCGGCGGCAAGGAGGGCGCCCCGGCTCGGTTCGATGGCGAGGACCTGCGGCCGTTGGGCCAGCGGCTGAAAGGTTTTCGGCTGACTGCGCTGTCGGCCAGGGGCGCCTGTCTGGTCGGGCTGGACTTGTCGGGGGCGCACCTTCAGAGCGTCAATCTGGAAGGCGCCGACCTGCGCGGCGCCAGTCTCAAAGGCGCCGATCTGCGTGGGGCGCGGTTGGCCGGAGCCAATCTGACCCGGACGGATTTGAACGGCGCGACCCTGGCGCCTCTGCCGATCGGCGCCACCCGCTGCAACGTGGTCGCCCTCGACCAGGCCCAACTTCGCTATGTCGCCGCGCAAGGCGCCGATTTCAGCCGCGCCATACTCGACGGCGCCGATCTGCGCGGCGGGAACTTCACCGGAGCCTTGTTCCGCGGCGCGAGCCTCAAGGGCGTGAATCGAATCCAGGCGGAGGGACTACCGGATTTGTACTGAAGGCGCAAAAAACGGGACGGCGCCGTTCGCGCCGCCCCGCTCTGCTCACCTGACGCGAGCTTAAGCCGCTTGTTCGACCTGCGCGATACCGGCGCCGACGTCGGTCTTAATTTCGATCGTGCGCGGCTTCAGCTGCTCAGGCAGTTCGCGGCGCAGAGAGACCGACAGCAGACCGTCGACCAGCTGGGCGTCTTGCACGACCACATAGTCGGCCAGTTGGAAGCGGCGTTTGAAGTTCCGCTCGGCCAGACCGCGATGCAGAAAGCGGCGGGTCTCTTCGTTGGCGGCTTTCTGGCCTTCAACGGTCAAAAGGTTTTCCTTCACCTCGATGGTCAGTTCCGCCGGCTTGAATCCGGCGACCGCGATCTCGATCAGGTAGTCGTTCTCGCCGGTGCGCTCGATATTATAGGGCGGATAGCCCTGGGCGCTGTCGACGCTGGCGGCGTCAAGCAGGGTGGCGAGCCGGTCGAAACCGACGACGGAACGATAGAGGGGGGTAAGGTCGGTCGTACGCATAGCATTCTCCTTCATGAGCAAGGCTACGATTTGGGTTTCGGATCGGTGCGTGAGCCAAGAGCGGCCTCAAGCTGACCCGGAAGGCCCGGACATCCAGCGCCTTCGGGAAATAGGTGGGCGCCGCCCGTCAGGGGTTCAAGGGGGCGTTTCATGTCTTGACGTCTTGGCCTGACCCACCTTGGGTCGTAAGACTTCCT
>Ga0302314_10019584_pt1 | contig 11229 bp, 10 predicted proteins | sample III_Palsa_N2_3_FD_200533 | JGI IMG/M metagenome (GOLD analysis project Ga0302314, IMG submission 200533) | Peat permafrost microbial communities from Stordalen Mire near Abisko, Sweden - III_Palsa_N2_3 | ecosystem: Environmental > Terrestrial > Soil > Palsa > Peat permafrost | place: Sweden... | reverse complement strand
TGGTGGCGGACGGGGAGCGCGGAGTCAGCGCGACGGTGCTGGTGGCGGACGGGGAGCGCGGAGTGCGCGGGACGGTGCTGGTGGCGGACGGGGAGCGGATCGGGGCGGGGGACGCGGTGCTGCGGGTGAGCGGGTCCGCTCCGGCGGTGCTCGGAGCGGAGCGGACCATGCTCAACTTCCTTACCCACCTGTCGGGGATCGCCACCGCGACGCGGGCCTGGGCGGACGTGATCGAGGGGACCGGGGCGGCGGTCCGGGACACCAGGAAGACCACCCCCGGCCTGCGGGTGCTCGACAAGTACGCGGTGCGGTGCGGGGGCGGGCGCAACCATCGGATGGGGCTGGGCGACGCGGCGCTGATCAAGGACAACCACGTTGCGGCGGCGGGCGGGGTGGCGGCCGCGGTCGAGGCGGTGCGGTCGGCCGCGGCGGTTCGGTCGGGGGGTGCGGGCGGGCTGGTGGTCGAGGTTGAGTGCGACTCGGTCGGGCAGGTTCGCGAGGCGCTTGACGCGGGGGCGCACTTCCTGCTGCTCGACAACATGTCGGTCGGCTCGCTGCGCGAGGCGGTGGCGGTGGCCCGCGAATACTACGGCGTGAGGCTCGAGGCCAGCGGCGGTCTGCGGCTGGAGAACGCGCGCGAGGTGGCCGAGACCGGCGTGGACTACCTGGCGGTGGGGGCGCTCACCCACTCGTCGCCGGCGCTTGACCTCGGGCTCGACTTCGCCGCGGAAGGATAGCCGGCCGACCGCCGCGCTCAGGCGTCGCGGATGAAGCCGGAGTCGCGCAGGTCGGCCGAGATGTCGGCCGCGACCGAGACCAGGAGCGCGCCGAGCTTCGGCTCCAGGGTCGGGTCGAAACGGCCCGCCGGGATCGTGATGCAGACGTCGCCGAACACGTCGCCGGCCGCGTCGAACAGCGGCGCCCCGAGCCCGATGGCGCCCTTGGACCGCTGCCCCTGGGAATAGGCGTAGCCCCGGTCGCGGACCGGGCCGCCTCCTGCTCGAGCTCCTCGCCGGTCACCAGGGCCTGCTCGGTGAACGGCTCGAGGCCCCGGGCGCCGATCGCGCCGCAGGCCTGGCACTCGTTCCACATCGCGGGCGAGCAACTGGTGATCGGCATCGTCAGCGCGCTGATCTACCGGCTCCGCAGCGGCGTCGGGCAGAACGCTGGCCGCTGGCCGAGGTCCCGGTCCGGATGTCACGCACCCCGCCCTACCTGGGCGGCCGCCCCGACCGCGCCGCCCCCCTCTACGGCGAGGACAACGTCGCCATCCTCACCGGGCTGCTGGGCCTGTCCGAGGACGAGGTGGCCGGGCTCACCGAGCAGGGGGTGCTGTAGACACATCCGGGCTGCGGCTGGCGGCCGGTCGCGTTGAGGCCGGCGCGGGAGCGGTTTGGCGGCCAAGCGGGGTCGGACATTGGCAACAATTTCCTCACCCGAACCACCAACAACACGCCGTCGCGATACAGGGGTCATCGTGTTCCGTTCGGGTCGTATAGCGCCCATAATAGAACACAATGACGAATTTCGCCGAAGAATCACTCACCAAATAGAACACGATGATAGCGCTGACCCTGGCGCTGGCCGGGCTCGGCCGACGAACGCGGCTGGCGCTGACCGTGGCGCTGGCCGCGGTCGGCCGACGAACGCGGCCAGCCGCCCCGGCGGACCTGCGCCCACCCGCGCGGACGGCCTGACCACTCCGCTTGCGGCGAGGACGACGTGGCGATCCGCACCGGGCTGCTCGGGCTTGGGCTTTCGCCGCGTGCGGGGCACGGGCAGGGTCTGGTAAGGTCTTCATGTTCCCCGGGGCGATTGGCGCAGCCTGGGAGCGCGTCTCCCTGACACGGAGAAGGTCACAGGTTCAAATCCTGTATCGCCCACCGAGAGGGCCCCGGCCGAAAGCAAGTCGGCCGGGGCCTTTTGGTTTTCCCGGACGGTCATCGAGCCTGCCGCCACGGGGCTGGTCCGAGGCGCACGACTATGATCATCGATGAACCGTTTGAGGCCGCACGACTTCCCCCGGCAGCAGGAGTCACGAATGACGCAGGGCGAACCGCAGGAACAGGACTCTGCGGCTGGCCCCGCCTTCGATCCGAGCGTGCCGAGCCCGGCTCGGGTCTGGAACTTCTGGGTCGGCGGCAAGGATCACTTCGAGGCCGACCGGGCGCTGGCCGGGCGGTTCGGCGAGGTCGTGCCGGGGATGCCGCTGATCGCCCGGCTCACCCGGCTGTTCCTGGCCGACACCGTGACCCAGCTCGCCGCGGCCGGCATCCGGCAGTTCCTCGACATCGGGACCGGGCTTCCCACCGCCGACAACACCCACGAGGTCGCCCAGCGGCTGGCACCGGATGCACGGATCGTCTACGCGGACAACGACCCGGTGGTGCTCGCGCACGCCCGCGCGCTGCTGACCAGCAGCCCGCAGGGAAAGACGGCCTACCTGGACGCCGATCTGCGCGATCCGGCCAAGATCCTGGCCCAGGCGGCCGAGACCATTGACTTCAGCCAGCCGGTCGCCGTCCTGCTCATCGCGGTCCTGCATTTCATCCAAGATGCCGACGACCCGTACGGGATCGTCCGGAGCCTGATGGATGCGGTGCCGTCGGGCAGCTACCTGGCGATCCTGCACGGCGCCAGCGACGTCGGGGCAAAGGACATGCCGGAGGCGGAGCGGCGCTACAACGAGCAGGCCTCGGCCCGGTTCAACGCCCGTGATCGCGACCAGGTCAGCCGGTTCTTCGACGGCCTCGAGCTGACCGGACCGGGCCTGGTCAACCTCAGCCGCTGGGCGCCGGGCACGGCCGGCGACGACGGCGTGCAGGCTGACGTCGCCGCCTACTGCGGCCTCGCCCGCAAGCCGTGAGCCTGCGCCTTGCTATCAGTTCTGACCACTCTTTCGCCTTGCTATCAGTTCTGACCACTTTTACGGCCGATTCATCGGGGTTACGTGGTCAGAACTGATAAGGAGCTGGGGGGAGTGGTCAAAAGTGATAAGAAGACGGCATGACCGACTGGATCTTCCAGGGCAACCGCGGGCAAGAGGACCTCGAGGCGGCGCTGGCGGCCTCGCCGGTCCGCTCGTGGCGGACGCCGCGTTACCGGGACCGCACGGCGGCCGGGGACCGCGTCTGGGTGCAACTGTGCGACGGTGCGGCAGCTCCCGCTGTTCCCGTATCCGGAGCTGCCGGCCTATCGGGGCTACGGCAATGTCGACGACGCCTCGAGCTACGTGCCCAGAGTCAGCCGGGCGCTCCAGGCGCCCGTCTGCTGGCTCGGAAAGTTCAACACCGCGATGATTTGGTGCAACAGCCAGGGCCTGGACTGCCGGGAGACGACATAGTCGGCTTTGGGGAAGCCGGCTGGGTAGCTGGGTGAAACCAGGGTCCGTTCGGGACAAAGATCTTGAATTCTTTAGATCTTGACAATCTCGAACGGACCCTGGTTTCAGTGTCGCGGTGCTTTAAGGAACTTCATGTGCTGCCCTCAGCTGGCGTTCAGCTAGCGACGCCAACGTTCTCCCAGAGACTTTCCAGAGCCGTGTCCGAGCCAGCCCCCGGACGCGGCCGAGCCGACGCTGGGGTAACTGCCAAGGATGGTGATGTGCCGTGACGGGCATGGCCTCAGATGTGTTCAGCGCTGACACGCCGGACGCCGATTCGGCGCCGAGCCATCGGCGCAGAGGACGGATGGCCGGGGTTCTGCATCGGATGAGCCGCAGGCAGCGGGCGGTGCTGGCCGGCGGCGTGGTCGTGGTGCTGGTGGCCGCGGGCGTCGGAATCTGGCTCAGCGAGGATTCCTCCGCCTCCGCGACGCCGACGTCTGAGCTGGTCGCGGCCGCGTCGAGCACGCTGCGGCAGACCGTCTCGTCGAGCGGGACGATCGAGCCGGCCCAGCAGGCGAACCTCAACTTCGCGACCTCCGGCCAGGTCACCTCCGTCTCGGCCACGGTCGGGGAGAAGGTCACAGCGGGAAAGGTGCTGGCGACGGTGAGCGCGGCATCACTGTCGGCCGACGTCGCGCAGGCGCAGGCGACCGAGGCGTCGGACGCCGCCAAGCTCTCGTCCGACCAGGCTGACGGCGTGACCGGCGCCCAGCTGACCGCGGACCAGACGGCCGTGACGGCCGCCGAGAACCAGGTCACCGACGCTAAGCAGGCGCTCGCCGAGGCCAACCTGACGTCGCCGATCACCGGGGTGGTCGCGGCGGTGGACCTGTCGGTCGGCCAGGAGGTGTCCGGCGCCGGAAGTTCAGGCGGCGGCAGTTCCGGCGGCAGTGGCGGGTCGGGCAGCTCAGCCGCGGTCGCCACGGGAACCGGCTCGGCCGGCGCGTCATCGACCGGGTCGACCGGCTCGTCCGGGTCGAGCAGCTCGTCAAGTGCGCAGGTGGTCGTGATCTCGACCGACTCCTATGTGGTGAACGCGACCGTCGACGACACCGAGGTCGGCTCGGTGCAGGCCGGCGACCAGGCGCAGATCGTCCCCGACGGCGCCACCACCCCGGTCTACGGCACTGTCAGCTCGGTCGGCCTGATCGCCAGCACGACGTCGGGGGTGGCGACCTACCCGGTCACGATCTCGGTCACCGGCAACCCGGGCGGCCTCTACCCCGGCGCCAGCGCGACCGTCACCCTCATCGTCAAGCAGCTGAACAACGCGACCACCGTGCCGACCGCGGCCCTGCACTACACGTCCACCGGGGCTGATGTCTACGAGATGGTCAACGGCCGTGAGGTCGCTGTGCCGGTGACCGTGGGGATGACCTCGGACGGGGAGACGCAGATCGTCTCCGGCCTGTCGGTCGGCACCAAGGTCGTGGTGCAGGGTCTGCGCGCCGGCGGCACGGGCGCGACCACCGGCGGGACGGGCCGCGGCACTCGCGGCGGGTTCGGCGGCGAAGGCGGCGGGTTCGGCGGTGCCGGCGGCGGGTTCGGCGGTGCCGGCGGCGGGTTCGGCGGCGGCGGGTTCGGGGGGGCCTGACCATGGCCGCGACGGACTCGTTGCCCGTAATCGACCTGCACGACGTCACCAAGACCTACCAGACCGGCTCGCTCTCGGTGCAGGCGGTCCGCGGGGTGACGCTTTCCATCCTGCCCGGAGAGTACGTGGCCATCATGGGCCCGTCCGGGTCGGGCAAGTCCACGCTGATGCACATCCTCGGCTGCCTGGACCCGCTCACCACCGGCAGCTACCGGCTGGCCGGCCAGGACGTCAGCCGGATGTCAGACGATGAGCTGGCCGAGGTCAGAAACCGCCGCATCGGCTTCGTGTTCCAGCAGTACAACTTGCTCCCGTCGCTGCCCGCGTGGCGCAACGTCGAGCTTCCGCTGTGCTACGCCGGCGCGCGCCGCGACGAGCGGCGCGCCCGCGCGATCGATTCACTGGGCCGGGTCGGGCTGGCCGACCGGGTCATGCACCGCCCCGGTGAGCTGTCCGGCGGGCAGCAGCAGCGGGTCGCCATCGCGCGCGCCCTGGTGACGAACCCGGCCCTGATCCTGGCTGACGAGCCGACCGGGAACCTCGACTCGACGGCAACCGACGAGGTGCTCGCCTTGTTCGACGAACTCCACCGGTCCGGTCGCACGATCGTCCTGATCACCCATGAGGCGGACGTCGCTCACCGCGCGGGACGCGTCGTCCGGGTCCGTGACGGCCTCATCGAGACGGACCGAGACCAGGCCGGGGCGCTCTCATGAGCGAGCTTGCGAGCGAATCAGTAAGCATAGTGCGCCCGCGAATGCGGCCGACGAGCGCCAGCGAGGAGGTCTCATGAGCTGGCTGGAGACGCTGCGGACCGGGCTCGGCGCGGTCCTTTCGCACCGGCTGCGCTCGGGGCTGACCATGCTCGGCATCCTGATCGGAATCGCCGCGGTGATCCTCACCGTCGGCTTCGGCGAGGGCGCCCAGGGGCAGGTGAGCTCGGAGATCAACGATCTCGGGTCGAACCTGCTGGTCGTCTCCCCCGGCTCGACCACTGCCACCACCGGCATCCGCGGCGGGTTCGGCAGCGCCTCCACGCTGACCGAGGCCGATGCAACCGCGTTGGCGTCGAAGACGGTCGCCCCCGACATCGCCGCCGTCGCCCCCGCCACGTCGCGGTCGGAGACACTGACCGCCGCCGACACCAACTGGACGACGACGGTAGTCGGCACCACCCCCGACTGGCTGTCGGTTCGGGCTCGCAGCGTCACCGAGGGCCGCTTCCTGACCGCCGCCGACGAGAACTCCGACGCCGCCGTGGCCGTGCTCGGCGCGACGACGGCGGAGGAGCTGTTCGGGCTGCGCGACCCGGTCGGCCAGACCGTCACCGTCAACGACCTCCCGCTGACCGTGATCGGCGTGCTCAACACCGTCGGCGCCTCCGCCTCGAGCTCGACCACCAACCTCGATGACCAGGCGGTGGTCCCGATCACCACCGTGGCCAACCGGATCTTCGGCGGGACCACCCGCACGTCGGTCCAGTCGATCTACATCGAGGCGACGTCCTCCAACGCGTTGTCGGCGGCTTACCAGGAAGCCACCGCCGAACTGCTGCGGCTGCACCAGGTCAGCGCGGCCGACGCCGACTTCACCATCCAGAGTCAGCAGTCGCTGCTGTCCACGGCCACCTCGGTCGACAAGACGCTGACCGAACTGCTCGCGGGCATCGCCGCCATCTCGCTCCTGGTGGGCGGGATCGGCGTCATGAACATCATGCTCGTCTCGGTCACCGAGCGGGTCCGCGAGATCGGGCTGCGCAAGGCGCTCGGGGCGACGCAGCGGGCCATCCGCCGCCAGTTCCTGGTCGAGGCGAGCGTGCTCGGCCTGGCGGGCGGGGTTCTCGGCGCGGGCATCGGCCTCGCCGGGGCGGTGGTGCTGCCGCACCTGATCAGCAATCCGATCACCATCTCACCGATCGCCACCGTGGGCGCGATCGTGGTCGCGATCGGCATCGGCATTATCTTCGGCGTTTATCCCGCCACCCGCGCCGCCCGGCTCGCGCCGATCGACGCGCTGCGCGGCGAATGATCAACGACAAGGATGTGAGTCCACCATGATCGGCGCTAAGACGAGCGGTGCATCCACCGCCACGCGAAGCTGGCAGCGACGCTGGACCCCCGCCCTGGCCGGGGTCGGGATCGTGGTCCTAGCCGTGACCGCCTGCGGCAGCTCCGGGACGACCGCCATCCCCACCGCCACCCCGGCGGCGGCCAACGGCACCCCGACGCATGCCACCAGCCCGGCCGCCGCCTTCCCCGGGGTCGTCGGCACCGCCGCCGCGGTGTCGGGGTCGAGCCTTGAGGTCCAGAACCCGACCTCCGGGCAGGTCACCGTCACCTTCACCGCCAGCACCCCGATCACCGACACGGTGAGCGTGACGTCGAAGGACGTGACGGTCGGGAGCTGCGTCACCGTGGTCGGCCAGCCCTCGGCGGCCGGCGCCGCCGCTAAGTCGGTCACCGCCACCAGCGTGACCATCAGCGCCCCGGTCAAGGGCAGCTGCATCGGCGCGGGCGCCGGCGGCTTCGGCGGCGGCGGGTTCGGCGGGTTCGGGCGCGGCGGCGGGGCCGGCGCCACGCCCCGGCCGAGCTTCAGCGCGCGGCCGCGGCCCACCGGCAGCGCGGGCGCCTTTGGCAACGGGACCTTCGGCGGGGCCGACGGCAAGGTCACCTCGGTGTCCGCCAGCGGCTTCGTCGTCCAGGCCAGGGGCCGGACGGCCGGTTCGGGCACGGCCACGGATACCAGCGTCACGGTGATCACCACCTCCGCCAGCAAGTACCTCAAGACGGTCACCGCGGGCGCGTCGGCGCTGAAGGTCGGCCTGTGCGTCACCGCGGTCGGGACGGCGAACAGCATCGGCGCGGTCGCCGCCCGGAGCATCAGGATCAGCCAGCCCGGCCCGAGCGGCTGCGTCAGCGGTTTCGGCGGCCGCGGCGGGTTCGGGAGGCCGAGCACCAATGCCTAACAACAGGCTCGGCCGCCACGCCCGGCGCTGGATCAGCATCGGGATCATCGTGGTGGTCGCCGGCTCCGGCGGCGCGACCGCCTGGGCGGTGACCGGGCCGTCCGGACCGGATTACCGCACCGCCACCGTCACCCGGGGCGACGTCACCCAGTCGCTGATCTCGACCGGGACGATCGAGCCGGTCAGCGAGGCCAACGTCAGCTTCCCGGTCTCCGGGCCGGTGTCCTCGGTCTCGGTCAGCCTCGGCTCGCACGTCACCGCCGGGCAGGTTCTCGCCCGGCTTAGCACCTCCGCGCTTGCTTCCGACGTCAGTTCCGCCGAGTCCGCGGTCGCCACCGCGAACGAGCGGCTCGCGGCCGACGAGGCGAGCGAGACCACGACCGCGGCTTACCTCACGACCACTGCTTCGGTGACCACCACGGCCTACGTGACGGTCGATCCCGGCGGCGGGACCGGTTCCGGCGGTTCCGGCGGTTCCGGCGGCTCTGGTGGTTCCGGTGGCTCTGGTGGTTCCGGCGGCACCGGCGGCACCGGCGGCACCGGCTCCGGCAGCAAGAGCCCCGTTGCGGGCGAGCTCCGCGCGATCGCCAGCGAGCAGCGTGTCGTCGTCGCCGCCCAGCACCGCCTCGACGGCCAGCTGGCCGAGGCGAAGTCGCTGCTGTCGGTGGAGGGCAATCTGTGCACGGCGACGTCCACCCCGACCCCGCCCCCGGGCGGGACGCCGACTTCGACCCCAACGGGGACTCCGACCGGGGTTCCGACCGGGACCCCGACTGGGACTGCGTCACCGATGCCCACCCCGACCCCTGCGGTTTCGCCGAGCTCACCGTCGCCCACCCCGACCCCCACCGTCACCCCGAGTCAGTCAGCGACCCAGAGTTCCTCCGCCACCGCGGGCGACTCGGCCACCCAGAGTTCCAGCGTCGCCCCGACGGCCGCCGCCACCGCGATGGCCTACCTGTCGACGCAGCCGACCAGCGCCCCGGGCAGCGGGCCGTCCCCGACGACCTGCCAGGCGGCGATCGACGACCTGATGTCCGTGCAGACCAGCATCGCCAGCACCGAGCAGTCCCTGGCCAACTCGGAAGCTGACCTCGATCACCTGCTCGGCGAGGTGTACACCGCGCTGGAGAAGACGGCTGGCTCGGGCAGCGGCAGCGGGGGTACGGGGAGCGGCGGTACGGGCGGCGGCGGTCGCACCGGGACCGGCGGTACCGGTACCGGCACCGGCGGAACCGGCACCGCCGGAACCGGCGGAACCGGCAGCGCGCGCACTGGGGGCGACGGCGGCAGCGGCGGCTCAGCCAGCTCGGGGCCGGCTACCGCCGCGACCGTGGCGTCCGACGAGGCCAACCTGGACTCCGCCAACGCCGAGCTGAGCGAGGCCCGGCAGAACCTGGCCGCCGCGACCCTGGCCGCGCCCATCAGCGGCACCGTCGCCCTGGTCAACGTCACCTCGGGCCAGCAGGTCACCGGCAGCCAGGCCACCGGCACCAGCGCCGACTTCGTCATCGAGGGCGCGGGCGGCGAGGAAGCCACCACCACCGTCAGCGTCTCCGACGTGGGCGAGATCAAGGTCGGCCAGCCGGCCACCATCACCCTGGACGGCTCGGCCACCCCGATCAACGGTCGGGTCGACTCCATCGGGATGCTCAGCACGACGTCGTCCAGCGGCAGCGCGAGCTATCCGGTCACGATCGGGCTGGCCGCGGGTGCGCCCACCCTCTTCGCCGGCTCCGACGCGCAGGTGTCGATCACCCTCGCCCAGGTCGGCGACGCGGTCACCGTGCCGACGTCGGCGGTCGAAGGCATCGGCGCCGCTAGCTTCGTCACCGTCCTGGAGGCGGGCAAGCTGGAGCGGGTCCGCGTGACCGTGGGCGCCACCGGCCCGGTGGACACCCAGATCACCTCCGGCCTCAGCGTCGGCCAGCAAGTGGTGCTGGCCGACCTGGGCACGCCGCTGCCCACGAACACGAACCCGTTCGCCTCCCGCAGCCTCACCGGCGCCGGCGGCGGCGGATTCGGCGGGGCGCGGACCGGGGGCGGGGCAGCGGGCGGCGGAGCAGCGCGCGGCTGACCCCACGCCCCCAACGGAACACGAGGATGGCGGTTGCCGCTCTCACGAGGTTGATCTAGAGGAGCCCGGCCAGTCGGCACAGGACGAGCGAGCCCGCCACCGCCGCGTTGAGGCTGGCGGCGGTGCCGATCATCGAGCGCTCAAGCGGATGAGGGCAGGGCCAGGTGCGGGGCGAAGTTGATGCTGATGCGCGGGCCGGCCGGGGTGGCCTGCTTGGGCACCGAGTGGCGCCAGTCGCGCTGGGCGCGCCCGCCCATGACGATCAGGTCGCCCGAGGCGACGGTCAGCGACACGCTCTGGCCGCCCTCGGCGGGCCTGATGAGGAAGCGCCGGGCGGCGCCGAGGCTGAGCACCGGCACGGTGCTGGTCTCCTGGACTTTGGCGATCGGGTCTCCGTGCCAACTGGTCGAGTCGCGATGGGTGCGGTAGAGGTTAAGCCACACGTATCGGTAGGCGACCCCGTAATGCTCGGACAGCGCCTCGGTGACGGTGTGCAGCAGGCGCTGCGGGGCGACGTCGATGTCCGCGTACTCGGCGGTCAGGCGGGGTTCGGCCAGGCGCCGCCCGTACATGTGGCGGTAGCGCTGTTCCCACTGCGCGGTGGCCGTGAGCTCGTCGAACAGGCCGGCGCTGCCCTGCAGCCAGCGGGGCACGTACTCGATCCACGACGTCTCGTCCAGCTCGATCCGCTCCGCGGTCGCGAAGCCGGCGTCGACGGTCGGCTCGAGATCCTCGAACAGGTCGCCCTGCCGCGCCGACGGCGCGGGCCGATCGCCTGATGGCGTGTCGCTCATGACTGGTCCTCCGTGCGGCCGGGGTCACCGGGCTGGGAATGCCCCGTTGATATCACCGAACGAGTCGGCGCCGGCGGTCGAGTCGTAGGTTCCGGCCGTGAGCGCCTCGGCCGCCGCCCTGCGGACCAGGGTGTACGCGGCCTGGGTGATCGCCTGACCGAGGCTGACGCGCCGCACGCCGACCGCGCCGAGCGCCGCGACGTCGGGCGCTCCGGGGCCGACCATGACGTTGACCGGCAGCGCGACCGCGCCGGTCAGGGTCGCGAGGGTACCCAGGTCGAGCAGGCTGGGCACGAACAGGCTGTCCGCGCCGGCCCCCGCGTAGGCGGCGGCGCGGGCCAGCACGTCGTCCAGTCGCCCTTCGGGCTGGCCGATCTGGAACAGGAACACGTCGGTGCGGGCGTTGATGACCAG
>Ga0302314_10019583_pt1 | contig 11229 bp, 3 predicted proteins | sample III_Palsa_N2_3_FD_200533 | JGI IMG/M metagenome (GOLD analysis project Ga0302314, IMG submission 200533) | Peat permafrost microbial communities from Stordalen Mire near Abisko, Sweden - III_Palsa_N2_3 | ecosystem: Environmental > Terrestrial > Soil > Palsa > Peat permafrost | place: Sweden... | reverse complement strand
ACCGCGACAAAGCGTCGTCACGCCTGCCTTGATGGTGTTGACGGTGTTTTTCCTGCTGCTCAGCCTGTCCAGCGCCGGCATCAACAATTTCGGCGTCGTCGCGCTGATCAGCGGCTATGGCGTGTCCTTTTCGACCGCCAATATCGCGCTGACCGCATTTCTTGGCGGCAGCGCGGTCGGCGTGCTGGCCGGCGGCTTCCTCGCCGATCGGACCCAGCGTCACGGCCAGGTCGCCGCGGCCTGTTTTGCCATCAACGCCGGCCTCGTGCTGGTGATCGCACTGGTCGGAATGCCCTGGCTGCTGCTGACGCTGGCGATGGGACTGGCCGGCTTCCTCGGCGGCGTGATCGCGCCGTCGCGAGATATGCTGGTGCGCAACGCCGCGCCTCCCGGTGCGGCCGGCCGGGCCTTCGGCATCGTCTCCACCGGCTTCAATGTCGGCGGCATCATCAGCCCGTTGCTGTTCGGCTGGATCATGGATCAGAACATGCCGCATTGGGTGTTCGGCGCTTCCGTGGTGTTCATGATCCTGACGGTCGTGCTCGGGCTCGTCACCGATCGCGGTCCGCAGGAAAGCCCCGCGGGTTCCGGCGCGAGGCTGATGCCTTCCCAAAGCTGATGCCTTCCGAAGACTGAAGCATCAAGGCTGATGCATTCCTGAACATCGCCCCGGACGGTTGACAGCATCGGGCGACGTCCGATGATGCGGCCATAAAATTCAACCCGGGATGAACGCCATGACCAGCACTCCAGACCTCGTGATCCGCGGCGGCAGCATCGCCGATGGCCTCGGCGGCGAATTGTTCGAGGCCGACGTCGCAATCACCCATGGCCGCATCACCGAGGTCGGCAAGGTCGCCGGCAAGGGCAAGGAAGAGATCGACGCCCGAGGCAAACTCGTGACGCCAGGCTTTGTCGACGTTCACACCCATTACGACGGCCAGGTGGCCTGGAGCCACGACATCACGCCTTCGTCGCAGAACGGCGTCACCACCGCCATCATGGGCAATTGCGGCGTCGGCTTCGCGCCCTGCCGGCCGAGCGACCACCAGCGCCTGATTCAATTGATGGAAGGCGTCGAGGATATCCCGGAACCGGTGCTGAGCGCCGGCATTCCGTGGGCGTGGGAGAGTTTTCCGGATTACATGAACTGGCTGTCGAAGCGCGATTTCGACATCGACATCGGCGCGCAACTGCCGCATGCCGCACTTCGGGTCTATGTGATGGGCGAACGCGGCGCGCGCCGCGACCCGTCGACACCGGAGGACAACAAGGCGATGGCGGCACTGGCCGGCGACGCCGTCCGCGCCGGCGCGCTGGGTTTTTCGACCTCGCGTACCCTGAACCATCGCACCTCGACCGGCGACTTCACGCCGACCTTGAAGGCGGGCGAGGACGAACTGACCGCGATCGCGGGCGCGATGCACGGCGTCGGCCGCAGCGTGCTGCAATTCGTGCTCGATCTCTCCACCCTCGACGAAGACCTGCCGATGCTGCTGCGGGTGGCAGAGAACACCCGGATCCCGGTTTCGTTCTCGATCACGCAAAATGACAAGGCGCCGCAGCGCTGGCGCCAGACGCTCGACACCATCCGCGATGCTTCGGCGCGCGGGCTGTCGATCACGGCGCAGATCGCCGCCCGCCCGGTCGGACTGATGCTGGGGCTGGAATTGTCGCGCAACCCGTTCCAGACTCATCCGAGCTACAAGGCGATCGCTCATCTGCCACTCAGCGAGCGGCTGGCAGCGCTGCGGCAGCCCGAGGTGCGGGCCGCGATCCTGGGTGAACACGCCACCGCAACGGACGATCCGCTGTTCTTCCGGCCCAACTACGACAAGATGTATCTGCTCGGCAATCCGCCGGACTACGAACAGCCGCCGGAAAATACCTTGGGCGCGCAGGCCAAGCGTCAAGGCCAGCAAGCCGAAGCGCTGGCCTATGACGCCATGCTGACCGACGAAGGCCGCGGTATGCTCTATGTGCCATTCCTCAATTATTCCGACGGCAATCTCGATGCGACGCGCGAGATGCTGCGCGATCCGAACTCAGTGCCGGGATTGAGCGACGGCGGCGCGCATTGCGGCATCATCTGCGATGCGAGCTTCCCGACCTATCTGCTGACGCACTGGACCAGAGACCGCAGCCGCGGCGAGAAGCTGTCGATCCCCTTCGTGGTGGCGGCGCAGTCGCGCAAGACCGCGCTGTCGGTCGGGTTGTACGATCGCGGCGTGATCGCACCCGGCTACAAGGCCGATATCAACGTCATCGATTACGACAGGCTGCATCTGCATCCGCCGAAAGTTCATTACGACCTTCCGGTCGGCGGCCGCCGGCTGCTGCAACAGGTCGATGGCTATGATGCTACCATCGTCTCCGGCGTGGTGACGCAACGCGGCGGCACCGCGACCGGATCGCGCCCGGGCCGGCTGGTACGTGGCGCGCAAGGCAGCCTGCAACTGGATGCGGCTCAATAGACCGAGCCGGATTCCGCGCCTCGCAAATGTCGGCTTCGGAGCGGGCATTTTTATTGGAGGTGGAATGAACCCCGTGGCGACACCGAACCATCTCGCCCGGCGCCCCCGGAGACGGTCCGCGATTTTTTTGCACAACCGGCGGAACACCAGGACACCTTGGGCATTAATTCAACCGGGCTAATTTCGGTGGGATCCATTTTTGGAACCGGTCGCATTTCCCGCTTGCTTTGAGTTTTTTCGATGCCTCTTATCATGGCGTGCATTGAGATTCGGCCGAGTTTTCCAGAGGAAAGCCCATGAGCGATCTGGTTCCCGACGCACCTTCAACAGCCCGTCGCGTCGCGAAAAACAATCCTGCACCGAACGGAAAATCCGATCCCCTGCAAGACCTGCTGCACGCCCTGCAAGCGATGCGAAGCGGGGATTTCTCGGTGCGTATGACCGGCGATCATCTCGGGATCGAGGGCAAGATCGCCGACACCTTCAACGAGATCGTCGCCGCGAACCAGCGGATGGCGCAGCAACTGGAAAGGGTCGGCCAGGTCGTCGGCCGTGAAGGCAAAACCCGGCAGCGCGTGAAGTTCGATCTGGCCAGCGGCTCTTGGGCGGACATGGAAGGTTCCGTCAACACCCTGATCGACGACCTGTTGTGGCCGACCCGCGAGGTGACCCGCGCGGTGGCCGCCGTGGCGCAGGGCGACCTGCTGCAAACCGTGCAACTGGACGTCGATGGCCGCCCGCTGGGCGGCGAATTTCTTCAGTCCGCCACCATCGTCAACACCATGATCAAGCAGCTCAGCGTGTTCACCTCGGAGGTGACGCGCGTCGCCCGCGAGGTCGGCACCGAAGGCAAGCTCGGCGGTCAGGCCCAGGTTCCCGAAGTGACGGGGGTCTGGAAAGACCTGACCGAAAGCGTGAACTCGATGGCCAATAACCTCACCGGCCAGGTTCGAAACATCGCGGAAGTCACCATCGCCGTTGCCAATGGCGATCTGTCCAAGAAGATCACGGTCGACGTGCGCGGTGAAATCCTGCAGCTCAAGGAAGCCATCAACACGATGGTGGACCAGCTGCGCTCGTTTGCCTCCGAAGTGACGCGGGTGGCGCGCGAGGTCGGCACCGACGGCAAGCTCGGCGGCCAAGCCATCGTGCCCGGCGTCGCCGGCACCTGGAAGGATCTGACCGACTCGGTGAACGCGATGTGCGGCAATTTGACCGCGCAGGTTCGAAACATCGCCAACGTGACGACGGCGGTCGCACGCGGCGACCTGTCGCGAAAAATCACGGTCGACGTCCGCGGCGAGATTCTCGAACTGAAAGACACCATCAATACGATGGTCGACCAGCTCAATTCGTTCGCCTCGGAAGTGACGCGCGTCGCGCGCGAGGTCGGAACCGAGGGAAAACTCGGCGGTCAGGCCCAGGTCCCGGGTGTTGCCGGCACCTGGAAGGACCTCACCGACAACGTCAACTTCATGGCCTCCAACCTGACCGCGCAGGTGCGCAATATCGCCGACGTCGCCACCGCGATCGCGGGCGGCGACCTCTCCAAGAAGATCACGGTGAACGTATCGGGGGAAATCCTTCAGCTGAAGGAAACCCTCAACACCATGGTCGACCAGCTCAACGCCTTTGCCGGCGAAGTCACGCGCGTCGCGCGCGAGGTCGGCACCGACGGAAGATTGGGCGGACAGGCCAACGTGCTCGGTGTCGCCGGCACCTGGAAGGATCTGACCGAGAGCGTCAACTCGATGGCGTCGAACCTGACCGCACAGGTTCGAAACATCGCCGAAGTGACCACCGCGGTCGCCAATGGCGACCTGTCGAAAAAGATCACGGTGGACGTGCGTGGCGAAATCCTGGAGCTGAAAGACACTATCAACACGATGGTCGACCAGCTCAATGCGTTCGCCGGCGAAGTGACGCGCGTCGCCCGTGAAGTCGGCACCGAAGGCAAGCTCGGCGGTCAGGCCAACGTGCGCGGCGTCGCCGGCACCTGGAAGGACCTCACCGACAACGTCAACTCGATGGCCGGCAATTTGACCGGCCAGGTCCGCAACATCGCCGAAGTCGCCACCGCGGTCGCGAAAGGCGACTTGTCGAAGAAGATCACCGTGAACGTATCAGGCGAAATCCTTCAATTGAAGGAAACCCTCAATACCATGGTGGATCAGCTCAATGCGTTTGCCGGCGAGGTGACGCGGGTCGCGCGCGAGGTCGGCACCGACGGCAAGCTGGGCGGTCAGGCCGAAGTGCCCGGCGTCGCCGGCACCTGGAAAGACCTCACCGACAACGTCAACTCGATGGCCGGCAATCTGACCGCGCAGGTCCGCAACATCGCCGAGGTCGCCACCGCGATCGCCGGCGGCGACCTGTCGCGCAAGATCACCGTGGACGTGCGCGGCGAAATCCTTCAGTTGAAGGAAACGCTCAACACCATGGTGGACCAGCTCAACCGGTTCGCCGGCGAGGTGACGCGCGTCGCGCGCGAGGTCGGCACCGAAGGGCGGCTGGGCGGCCAGGCCAATGTGCCAGGCGTCGCCGGTACCTGGAAGGACCTCACCGACAACGTCAACTCGATGGCCGGCAATCTGACCGGCCAGGTCCGTAACATCGCCGAAGTGACCACCGCGGTGGCCAAGGGCGATTTGTCGAAGAAGATCACGGTCGACGTCAAAGGCGAAATCCTCGAACTGAAGAATACCGTCAACACCATGGTCGATCAGTTGAACGCCTTTGCTTCCGAAGTGACGCGCGTCGCGCGCGAGGTCGGCACCGAAGGCAAGCTCGGCGGCCAGGCCCAGGTGCCCGAAGTCGCCGGCACCTGGAAGGACCTCACCGACAACGTCAACTTCATGGCCTCGAACCTCACCGCCCAGGTTCGCAACATCGCCGAAGTGGCGACCGCGATCGCCGGCGGCGACCTGTCGAAAAAGATCACGGTCGACGTGCGCGGCGAGATTCTGCTGCTCAAGGACACCCTGAACACGATGGTCGAGCAGTTGCGCTCGTTCGCGGCCGAAGTGACCCGCGTCGCGCGCGAAGTCGGCACCGAGGGCAGGCTCGGCGGCCAGGCCGTGGTGCCCGGCGTCGGCGGCACCTGGAAAGACCTCACCGACAACGTCAATCTGCTCGCCGCCAACCTCACGACGCAAGTCCGCAACATCGCCGAAGTGACCACGGCGGTGGCGCGCGGCGACCTGTCGCGCAAGATCACGGTCGACGTCAAGGGCGAGATCCTCGAACTCAAGAACACCATCAACACCATGGTGGACCAGCTCAACGCGTTCGCGGGCGAAGTCACCCGCGTGGCGCGCGAGGTCGGCACCGAGGGCAAGCTCGGCGGCCAGGCCCAGGTGCCCGGCGTCGCCGGCACCTGGAAGGATCTCACCGATACCGTGAACTTCATGGCCGCCAACCTGACCGAACAGGTGCGCGGCATCGTCAAGGTGGTGACCGCCGTTGCCAACGGCGATCTGAAGCAGGACTTGACCGTGAAATCGAAGGGCGAAGTCGCGGCGCTCGCCGATACCATCAACAATATGACCGAGACCCTGGCGACATTCGCCGATCAGGTCACCAGCGTGGCGCGCGAAGTCGGCGTGGAAGGCCGCCTCGGCGGTCAGGCCAACGTGCCGGGCGCCGCCGGCACCTGGAAGGACCTCACCGGCAACGTCAACCTGCTGGCCGCCAATTTGACCTCGCAGGTGCGCGCGATCGCCGAAGTCGCGACCGCCGTCACCAAGGGCGACCTCACCCGCTCCATTCAGGTCGATGCGCGCGGCGAAGTCGCCGAGCTCAAAGACAACATCAACACCATGATCGGCAATCTGCGCCTGACCACGGACGTGAACTCGGAGCAGGACTGGCTGAAAACCAATTTGGCCAAATTCACCAACATGCTGCAGGGCCAGCGCGACCTGACGACCGTGGGCCGGCTGCTGCTGACAGAACTGACCCCGCTGGTGAATGCGCATATGGGCGTCATTTACCGCGTCGAAAATGAAGACAATCCACAATTGCGCCTGCTGTCGTCCTATGCGGGCAATGGCGCCAACCCGCATCCGCAATTCGTACAATTTGGCGAAGGCCTAATTGGGCAAAGCGCGATGGACAGGCGCCAGCGGCTGGTGTCGGACATCCCGACCGACGCGATCCCGATCAACTCCGCACTGCTGCGCGTCGCTCCCCGGAATCTGGTGGTGCTGCCGGTGCTGTTCGAGAACCAGGTCAAGGCCGTCATCGAGCTGTCCTCCGTGGGTTCGTTCACGACCTCACAAATGACGTTCCTCGAACAGCTCACCGACAGCATCGGCATCGTGCTCAACAGCATCGAGGCCACGATGCAGACCGAGGGCCTGCTGAAGCAATCGCAGCAGCTCGCCGGCGAATTGCAGACCCAGCAAAAGGAACTGCAACAGACCAACGAACAGCTGGAGCAGAAGGCGCAGCAGCTCGCCGAACGCAACGTCGAGGTGGAAAGAAAGAACCAGGAGATCGAACAGGCCCGGCGCGCGCTCGAGGAAAAGGCAACCGAGCTGTCGCTGACGTCGAAATACAAATCCGAATTCCTCGCCAACATGTCGCATGAGCTGCGCACGCCGCTCAACAGCATCCTGATCCTGGGCCAGCAGCTCACGGAAAATCCGGATGGCAATTTGTCGGGCAAACAGGTCGAATTCGCCCGAACCATTCACGGCGCGGGCACCGACCTGTTGAACCTGATCAGCGACATTCTCGATTTGTCGAAGATCGAATCCGGCACCGTCACGGTCGATGCGGAAGAAATCCTGACATCGAGCCTGCTCGATACGGTTGGACGGCCATTCCGGCATGAGGCGGAAAATCGCCATCTGTCGTTCGAGGTCGAGGTCGACGGCAATCTGGCCCGCAGCATGGTGACAGACTCCAAGCGCCTGCAGCAGGTGCTGAAAAACCTGTTGTCGAACGCGTTCAAATTCACCGCGGAGGGCGGTGTCCGAATGAACGTCGCCGCAGCGGTTGGCGGCTGGAGCGCGGAGCACCCGATTCTGAATCACGCTGCCGCCGTCGTCGCCTTTGAGGTGACCGACACCGGCATCGGCATCCCGCTGGAGAAGCAGCGGCTGATCTTCGAGGCGTTCCAGCAGGCCGATGCCGGCACCAGCCGGAAATATGGCGGCACCGGCCTTGGCCTTGCCATCAGCCGCGAACTTGCAAGCCTGCTCGGCGGTGAAATCCATTTGCGCAGCACCCCCGGCAAAGGCAGCACCTTCACGCTCTATTTGCCGCTGAAATATTCCGGTCCGACGGTGGCGCCGCGTATCCCCACGCCCTATACAACGGCGCCCGCGCTACAGGCCGCGGCACAGGAGCGGATTATCGAGCAACTGCCGGACGACCGGCTCAATCTCGAGCCGGGCGACACCATTCTATTGATCGTCGAAGACGACCCGCATTATGCCCGCGTGCTGATCGATCTCGCCCGCGACACCGGCTTCAAGGTGCTGGTGGCGGCACGGGGCGCGGAAGCGCTCGACCTTGCCAAGCAGTTCCAGCCGACCGCGGTCTCGCTCGACGTGTTCCTGCCAGACATGCTGGGCTGGACCGTGTTGAGCCAGCTCAAACACAATCCGTTGACCCGACACATTCCGGTCCAGATCATCACGCTGGATGAAGACCGTCAGCACGCGCTGGCGCGGGGCGCCTTTTCCTTTGTCAACAAGCCGACCACGACCGAAGGCGTCAGCGCCGCGCTGTCCCAGATCAAGGAATACACCAAGCCGCGACGCAAGCGCCTGCTGATCGTCGAAGACAATGCCGCGGAACAAATGAGTATCCGGGAACTGCTCGATCACAAGGATATCGAGATCATCACCACCGATACCGGGGCCGCAGCGCTATCGATGCTGCGCAGCAGTCCGTGCGATTGCGTGGTGCTGGATTTGCGGCTGCCGGACATGAGCGGTTTCGAGGTTCTCGACCACATCCGCAACGACGAGACGCTGTCCAATGTTCCTGTCGTGGTGTTCACGGGGCGGGAACTCTCGGCCGAGGAGGATGCGGAACTTCACACCATGGCCCGAAGCATCGTGGTCAAGGGTGTCGAATCGCCGGAACGGCTGCTCGATGAGACGTCGCTGTTTTTGCATCGTGTGATCACAGAATTGCCAACCGAGAAGCAGCGAATGCTGGAGAAGCTCAACAGTTCCGATGAGGATCTGGTGGGCAGGACGGCGCTCCTGGTCGACGACGATGCCCGCAATATCTTCGCGCTGAGCAGCGTGCTGGAGCGGCGAGGCATGAAGGTGTTGACCGCCACGACCGGCAGTGAGGCTATCGCGCTCGTGGAAACCAGCCCTGAAATTGCGATCGTGCTGATGGATATCATGATGCCGCAAATGGACGGATACCAGACCATGGGCGTCATTCGCCAGAACCCCTCGTTCAGCCGACTGCCGATCATTGCGTTGACGGCCAAGGCGATGAAGGGGGATCGCGAGAAATGCCTCGAGGCCGGCGCCTCCGATTACCTGGCGAAGCCCGTCAACACCGAGCAATTACTCCTCGCCATCCGCATGTGGCTGCACCGCTGACCGGGTCGCGCAGATGATGGACCATGAAAAAGTAAACATCCTTCTGGTCGACGATCAGCCGGCCAAGCTGTTGGCCTATGAAGTCATTCTCAAGGAACTCGGCGAGAACCTCGTCGCGGCGACTTCGGGCCGGCAAGCGCTGGAATATCTGCTCAAGAACGAAGTCGCCGTGATCCTGATGGACGTCTGCATGCCGGAGCTCGACGGCTTCGAGCTCGCCGCCATGATCCGCGAGCATCCGCGCTTCCAGAAGACCGCGATGATCTTCATTTCGGCGATCCAGGTCAGCGATATCGATCGGCTCAGAGGTTACGAGATGGGCGCCGTCGACTATGTGCCGGTGCCGGTGATTCCGGAGGTGTTGCGCGCCAAGATCCACGTCTTCGTCGAACTGTATCGCAAGACCCGGCAACTGGAACGGCTCAATGCCGAACTCGAACACCGGGTGCGCGCCCGCACATCGGAGCTCGAGGAATCCACCGCCCGGCTGGTCGAAAGCGAGCAGCGCCGCAGCATGGCCATCGCCGCCGGAAAAATGGGATCGTGGGATTGGGATTGGGTCAACGGCGACTGGATGTGGGATGATGGCCAGTACCAGATCTGCGGCGTCGACCCGAAGCAGTTTCAGGTGACATCTGAAAATATCCAGAACCTGCTGCATCCCCAGGACGCCAACCAATTGCGTCGGGCGTTCGCCCAGTTCGCAAAAGGCGCGACATCGTATGAGACCGAATTCCGGTTCGTGCGACCGGATGGCGAGCTTCGCTGGTGTGTCGGAACGGCCGCGGCGACGATCGACAAAAACGGCCGGGTGGTCCGCGTCAGCGGCGTCACCGTCGACATCACCGAACGCAAGCGCGCGGAAGAGCGCCAGAATCTTTTGACCCGCGAAGTCGATCACCGGGCGAAAAATGCGCTGGCGCTGGCGCAATCGATCGTCCGGCTGACACGGGCCCAGGACATCACCGCCTATGTCCGGGCGGTCGAGGGACGGATCAGCGCACTGGCGCGGATTCACACCATCCTTTCGCTGTCGAGTTGGCAGGGCGCGAAAATCAAGCGGCTGATTGACGGGGAACTCTCGCCCTATTCAGCCGGAGGGCAGATCAAGGTCCGGGGTTCCGAGATTCAACTGGAGCCCGCCACGGCGCAGACGCTGGCGCTGGCCTTTCATGAACTCGTGACCAATTCGGTCAAATATGGCGCGCTCTCGGTCGAGCAGGGCCGGGTATCGGTCCGGTGGGAGCTGCAGGACGACGATGTGCTGACCTTGGTCTGGGAAGAAACCGGCGGCCCTGAGGTTCACAAGCCGGCGGCGCGAGGATTTGGCACCAGAAGCGTCATCGCCAGCATCGAGTCGCAGCTTGGCGGACAAGCGCTGTTCGATTGGCGTTCCGAGGGACTGATTTGCCGGCTGCTGGTGCCTGTCACGCCGCAAGCCGTTGAATCCGAGCTGAGCGAACAGCCCACGCCGCTGGTCGCCAACGGGACACGGCCGTTCGCCGCGCCGATGCGATCACTGTGACACTTGTTCGAGCTCGAGGTCACGCGTGCGCGGTCCCCAGACTCCGATCGACACCACGACGATGATCATCGCGACCGCGATCAGGCTGAACACGCCCTTGGTGCCCGCGGTTTGCAGGAAGAAGCCGATGATGAAGCTCGCAAACACCGCGCTGATCCGGCTGAGAGAATAGGTGAAGCCGACCGCCCGCGCGCGCACGCGGGTCGGAAACAACTCGCTCTGGTAGTTGTGGAACGAGTACGACAGCACATTGTTCGACAGCGTGATCAGCACACCGAAAAAGATCAGCGGCGCCATCGAACTCTGAAATGCGAACAGCATTCCGAAAACCCCGATGCAGCAGGCCGCGCCGATCAACTGCCATTTTCGTTCGCATCTGTCGGCAAAGCCAATCGCCAATAGCGGCCCGAACGGGTTCGCTATCGCAATGATGAACGAATAGAGCAGGCTGGCGCCGAGATTGATGCCGGCCTGTTGCGCGATCAGCGTCGGCACCCAGGCGGCGAAGCCATAGAACCCGAAGGTCTGAAAGAACTGGAAAACCATCAACATGATGGTGCGACTGCGATAGCGCGATTCGAAGATCTCGCCGAGGCGCCCCGTCGGTTCGGCTTTCTCCACCGCGTGACTTCCTGGTATCCGCAGGGCCGCGCCG
>Ga0302314_10019582_pt1 | contig 11229 bp, 7 predicted proteins | sample III_Palsa_N2_3_FD_200533 | JGI IMG/M metagenome (GOLD analysis project Ga0302314, IMG submission 200533) | Peat permafrost microbial communities from Stordalen Mire near Abisko, Sweden - III_Palsa_N2_3 | ecosystem: Environmental > Terrestrial > Soil > Palsa > Peat permafrost | place: Sweden... | reverse complement strand
TGTAAACAAAAAGAAGCCAAAAAACTTTGTCAATTTGGGACCGGAATCGACGGCGGGTGGCCTGGGCACATCAATTTGATGAAAGCTCTTTACTTCTTTTTTAACAAGAAAGATGCTTCTTGCTTTGTGTGCCATACACGCTGGACTGAGCGCTGAAGGCTTATGCTGCGGTATAGAAGATATTGGTTACGTATGCGTGTATCGTGCCGTCGTAAAGGAATAGGGAACGAATATGGTAGCCGTTATCGGACTTGATCAAGATCTCGCCTACGATCAGAATTCATTGGTGCTCGACCTCGACACCAACCTGGTGATGGGAGTGGGTTTCCAGGTCCTGGTCGACGGGAAATCGGTCTCTACCGACGGCGTGCTCGCCGGACAGCGGATCGAGGCCACCGGCGCGTCGAGAACCACCCGTAGCACCACGGTCACCCAGTTGGACATTGGGGGAGCGTTCGGCCCGGGCGCGCATCAGGTAACGATCAAGCTGTTGGCGACTGCCGCGGACCCCAGGCCGGAAATATCGCTGATCGGCGGGAGCCTCGACGGAGCGGCGCTATCGGGCGTAGCCGCGGACGTCTCCGGCACCGGCGCGTTTAGTTTCGATTTCTCGGGTGCCACGCCGGTGGTGACCGCGCCGACCACGATCGGTCAGGGGTCGGACAGTATAGATCTTTACTTTTCCGAAGACGCCTATCTCGGGAACGCGGAATTCACCGTCTCGGTCGATGGGGCGCAGATTGGCGGCATCTATTCTGCCACCGCGATAAATGCGCTTGGGCAAAGTCAGGAATTCATCCTGGATCAGAATTTCGCTGCCGGCGCCACGTATCAGATCAGCATTGACTTCCTCAACGATGCTTGGGCGGGGGCCCAGACCACGGACCGCAATCTCTACCTCGACCAAGCCCATTTGAATGGTGCGACGATCGCCGGTTCGTCTCTCAGTTTATACGGCGACGGCACGCAGAGCTTCAGTTTCACCGAGCCGGGTACTTTGAGCGTATCAGGGGGTTCGGGGGTCGCGGGTTCGCTCACCTATGTCGGCGTCAATGAGGGCATGGGTCCCAATGCCGCGCAAAATGGCCCCGGGGTCTACGGAACCAATTGGACCTATCCGACCGACGCCGAGATGCTCTACGAAAAATCGCAGGGTATGAACATCATTCGCCTCGGCTTCCTGGATGATCGTGTCGCGGCCAATGCTTCGGGCGCGCTGTCCGCCTCAGGTCTCGCGCTCCTCGATCCGATCGTCGATTACGCTACTTCGATCGGACTCAAGGTCATTCTTGATGACCATGAATATGGCGACTATTTCGGCACGGAATTGCTGGCAAATACGACGGCAAATACCGAATACGATACGTTCTGGGGGAACCTGGCGGCCAACTTCGCCAGCAATCCGAATGTGTACTTCGGCATCATGAACGAGCCGAACGTTCAGACCGCGGGCCAATGGGCGGCGGTCGCTCAAGGAGCCGTCAATGCGATTCGCGCGGCAGGTGCAACACAGGAAATATTAGTGTCCGGCACCAACTGGGATGGCGCCGCGAGTTGGTACAGCACGAGCTCGGACGGAACCTCCAACGCGGTGGCGCTGCTCGGTATCACGGACCCGGATCATAATATGGTGTTCGAGGTGCATAGCTATCCTGATCCCAGCGGCGGGGGCACCAGTTCGGCGACCAGCACGACGACCGGAGTCGATCGGCTGCAGGCGGTGACCCAGTGGGCGATCACCAATCATGAAACCCTGTTCCTGGGCGAGACCGGCGGTACTACCGAGGCAACCAGCCTGCAGGCGATCGACAACGAGTTGACATACATCCAGGCCAATTCAAGCATTTGGCAGGGCGTCACGGAATGGGCGGCGGGTCCGTGGTGGGGCAACTACCAATATACGCTGGAGCCCACTCAGCTAACGGACTCCGGGAGCATCGAATATAACCAGCCTCAAATGACGCAGTTGGATACGTTCGCGCCGACCTACGTCGGGGATCCGTGGACGGCCTAAAGAAGGGAGGAGAAGGCAAGCCTTCTTTTTGTGAACAAAAAGAAGCAAAAAAACTTTGTCAATTGGAGCGCGCCGGTAGTGGACGGCGGCCGCCAAACAGACAAAAGTTTTTTGCTTCTTTTTTTCAAAAAAGATGCTTCTTCCTTCCAGCTACTTAAGCTTGTTCTCGCCGAATTCCGACAGCGATATCGAGACGATACTTGTGCCTTTGGGCCTCTCCTCGTCGGGCTTCGGACCGCCCAGCCCGAGCAATGCTCGGTATTTTGGCCAATTTACGCCGAAGATGCCGGCGCGCTCGCGCGCTTCGTCTCGCGCCTCCACCATATTGATCACTATCCCATGTGGCCGATCCAGCGCCTCGAGTAGTTCGATGTGGGTGGCGAGGCTACGTCTCCGTGTAACCGAGACGCTGACCACCGAAAGGATCAGGTCCGCGAATACTCCGAGCACCATTCCATCGGCCGACGCCGGCAGCGGTGGGCTGTCCACGATGATAAACTCGAATTCCTCGCGCCAACGGGCGAAAATGCCGGCGAGAACACCTTCCATGCCCCGGAGCGAGTTGATCCGGAACTGCTCGCTCAGTTTGACCGGACGCAGGTCGCCATCGACCAGCACCACGCGTCTGCCGTCATCGGCGAGGGCTTTTGCCAGGTTTTCAGCGATGGTCGTTGTGCCGTCCCCGTGCGAGGGGGAGATGACCTGGATTATCATCGAACTATCGGGACTAGTGCGGCGATAGATGCTGCCGCGGAAGAGCCGGAATGCCTCGGAGAACGGCGTGCCGCGGCTGCCACCCAGAACATTCGCGGTGTAATCCGGCAAGCCGTGCTTTGGCACCGATGCGTATAGCCGCAGCGGAATCGACTTGCGGATTTCGTGCTCACTCTCGAAGCGCCCGGACATGGCACGCTGTCCGAACACTAGAGCCAGGGCGGCCACCAATCCGGCCGCCGCACCGGATATGATGTAAATCGAAGCCTTCGGCGTGGTCGAGACCGGCGGTACGCCCACGGGTGTTACAATACGCGTGTTGATGATCGTTGCCGCCTTCGCAATCTCGGCCTCTTCCTTTCGCTGCATCAGCAGGACGTACAACTTGCCGAGAACATCCGTGGACCGCTGATACGACACCACTTTCAGCGACTCGGCCGGCATATCCTTGATCTGCTCCTGGAACTCGCCGATCATCTTGTCCAGACTCGCCAGGCTCTGGTTGACGGCTGACAGGTTGTTCCTGACGATGGTCTCGATCGAATTCTGCAGATCGGCTACTTTCGCCTGTGCCAGACGCACTTCAGGCGAAGCGGAGGTGTACTGAACCTCTTTCTGGGTCAGATCCACTTCGGCTTGCGACAGACTGGTCGTCAACCCGGAAAGTAGTGTGTCGTTTGATTGACTTACCAGATACGGGTTAAACTGACCTTTCGAACTAGCGAAATCGTCAGCAAATTTCTGCAGCGCTTCCTGTTGCAATTGCAGGGTGAGACGCTGATTCCGGAAGCTCAACAACTTGCTGGTAATGTCCTGCGAACTTTGGTCAACGTCGACAATCCCGGTTTTCGACTGGTAGCCAGCCAAATCCTTGTCGGCCGCGGCCAGCGATACGCTGACATTGGCGAGCTGATCGGAAATGAACTTTTCCGTGGTCGATGCCGATTGGGTCTTCCACACAAGTTGCGATGCAATGAAATCCTGTAGCAGCTGACTTAGAAACGCCTGTGCCTTGTAGGGATCGCTCCATTGAAAGCTGACGTTGGCGATTTTTCCGCTGGGTGTCACCGTGAGCCCGTGGCCCAGGAGAGATTCCGCCGTGGTCACGGGCGACGTCACCGTCAGATCATAGCTTTCTCCGGAAACGGCTTGGAAGTTCGTTCCAGCGGGCTTGATCAGGATCTGGACCCCGTTGCCGGAAGCGGGCTGGCCGAGCGTACCTGTCAGCACGAACTTTGGCTTATCGAGCAACCCTCCACGCTTGAAAATTGTGTAGGAACTGTCCGCGCCGAGCACAACACTGTAGGAACCAGGTTCGGAGGCGAACAGCGCTTGCAGCGATTGCGGTCCCGGCGCGAAGGCGGTGATCCGGCCGCGATACCCGAACTGCCAACGCATATAGTTGAGCTTCTTGGTTCCGGTCGGGAACATCTCGGTGTTCAGACCAGTTTCCAGGACAGCCTGTTGGAGCATGCCGGTCGCTGTGATCAGGTCGATCTGCGTTGCCACGTCGCTGGTGTTCGGGAAGTCCGAAAACACGCCGATATCAGAAGACGACGATGCGGTGGCATCGGCACCCGACGTTTGCGCGTCGCCCAGATAAAGTGCGCCTTCAGCGGTGAACTCGGGGGTTGCAAACAATACCGCGACAATGGCGATTATTGTTGCCACCAGAACGACAGCTATGATGACGGCAGCCCGCCGGCGAAGCAACGAGACGACATCGCCGACATCAATCGTGCTGTCTGTTTCGTGCGATATCAGTGCCGGCATTGAATTGGTCACTTGAATTCCCCTAGTCTTGCTTCTGGGAGAGATACTTGATCTCGACGAACGGATTCAAAGCACCTGAAACCGCCGTAAGCGAAGGCAGCAACAACGACAGAACCTGATTCCATGATGCTATGTTGTTCGGGGGAACAAAAACGATGTCGCCCGGTTCCAACTCGAAAGACGTTGCCTCGCCATTGATGATTTTTGAACCGTCTACAACCAGAAACTCGGCGCTGCGTCCGTGCGCCCGAATGATATGAACGCGGCCGAGCTGCGCCGACGTGTAGTTGTTCAGATCAAGGCTCGCGACACTCAAGGCTTGCAGCAGCGATAGCTCGCCCGAGTGGAATGGGACCGCCCCCGGTTTGCCGACGGCGCCGAAAACATAGGCGTTTTCGTCGGTGGACGGGGGAATCACGATGGCGGTGCCGGAATCCAAGGTGATGTTTTCGGTAAGATCGCCGTCGACCAGAAGCGCGTGCAGATCGACCGGTATTTTCACTGAACCTTTTGCCACGTATGCCTGATAAAGGTCGGCGTTTGCGATGTCTACACTGCCACCGAGAGCCAGAGCGTCGAGCAGCGTCATGGTGCGTCCGGGGTATTTCACACCCGGCATGGTGAACGACCCGAGCAGATAGTAGCGAAGGCTTTGGGCCTCGACCAATTGCAGGGTTATGTCCGGCATTACGACATAGGATGCATAATCCGCGGCGATAGTATGCTGGGCCTGCTCCATCGTCATACCGCCGACGGTGACGTTGCCGATCAGCGGCAGGGCGACCGATCCATCGTTGGTAACCAGGATACCGTTCAGTCCTCCCGAGCTACCCTGTCCGGGAAACGACAGCTCAGGATGGGAATATACGGATATGGATATGACATCGCCCGGACCCAGGATGTACGCCTGCGTCGTATTGGCGGCGGAAGTGGCGGCCTCTACCTGCTTTTCGGGCAGAACCTGACTTTCGGACGAGACCACCGGGGACGACATTGCCGGCTGACCCGAGGCGGTGGCCGGCGGCGGGGTGGAACTGCAGCCGAGCAATGCAGCACAACCGAGAAAGACGACGACACAGCTAGCGAACCGCGATCTTACGCCCGGCGCCAATTGGATGGACTGGGACTTCATATACCTCGGCTCTTTCATGAAACTAAAATTCCGTCACCGATCTGCCTCCATTCATTCGGCAGTTTGGTCGTTTGGTAGGCGTTACACGAAATGATATAGACAAAACTTTGGACCATCAATCATTCAACATGCCGGATCAACGCGGAGGTAACGAAGAAATAACGCTGGGCGCAGACTTTTTTCGGCGCCGAAAGTGATAGGAAGGGAATCAATAGGCTTAAGTGGAGGAAGAATCTTCCTTTTGTGAACAAAAAGAAGCAAAAAAACTTTGTCAATTTAGAATAGGACCCACCGGCATATAGTCGGCGCGCTCCGAATCAATAGGACAAAAGTTTTTTGCTTCTTTTTTTCAAAAAAGATGCTTCTTCCTGTGTCTTAACCTATTGATTTCACTTATTATCCTTCCCGCTGGCCGCTCAGAAGTTCTTGTAAACGATGTCCGGCGCCGGGCCGCCGACGATCAGCACGGAGATCAGCACGAGCAGTGTCATCACAGTGACCTGAGCGGTGCGGACATAGCGCGAGCCGAGGGTGGGATGGCGGGCGGCCGCGGATTGGGACCAGACCAGGCCCGCGAGGACCAGGCTCGAGGTCAGGAACACCAGCGCCCAGGCAGCCACCAGGGCGGCACCGCCGAGGATCCTGATGAAGCCGCCCAACGCTGTCCAACTCGACCAGAACCATAACAGGGTGAAGGCGAACCAGGTGAAGGTCAGGCCGCGCGACAGGGCGCGATAGAGCGGGCGCTCACCCAGCTTGCGGTAGCCGCTGCGCGACAGGCGCTGGGCCATTACGATCTGGTAGAGCTTGTTCATCGCGACCCCGCCGCCCTGGAGCACGCCGAAGAACAGGAACATCGACGTCTGGCCATGCCAGGCGCCGACCAGGAAGAAGGTGACGAAATAGGCCAGCACCGCGAAATAGGGCTCCGCCCAGCGGGCCGTGACGCGTCGCATGCAAGTCAATAGGACGGGCGTGTAAACATAGGTTTTGAGCCAATTGGAGAGGGTGATGTGCCAGCGCGACCAGAACGCGATGAAGTTTTCCGAGACGAATGGATTGTTGAAGTTTTCCGGCAGCTCGAAGCGGTAGAGCCGGGCTATGCCGATCACGAAATCGGTGTAGCCGGAGAAGTTGGCATAGAGGAACAAAGGGTAGATCGCGCCGATCAGGGCCCCGTAGAGCGTCTTGGTGGCGAACGGCAGGTCCGGCGTGAGCGCCGCGATACAGGACTGCTGCACCTTGATCAGCGCCACCGACAGGATCACCACCTTGAAGAAGCCGATCGCGACCCGCCAGGCCGCCTCGCCCACGACGAAGATGTCGAGCGGCAGGCGCTCTTCGCTCTCCATGCGATGATAGTCGGGAAAGAGCTGGATCGGTCCGGAGATCAGCGCCGGGAAATGCAGTGTGTAGTTGATGTAGGACAGCGGCGACACCGCGGCCGTAACGTTATTGCTGCGCGCCTCGATGACCAGATGCAGCACGCGGAAGAAGACGTAGGACAGGCCGATCGTCACGTAGAGGAAGTGCAAGGTGAGCGGGGACGGGATGAAGCTGTATCGCTTCAGCCAGAAGAACTCGAGCAAGGTGATCACCAGGAACAACAGGAACAGCCCCCGGGATGGATATTTGCGCTGAGCCAGGACCGCTACGTAGCCGGTGAGCAAGAAGCCTGCGAACGGCAGCACGCCGACGAAGCCGGACATGAAGGTTGCGAAGAAGGCCAGGTTGAGTGCCAGCAACACCAGGCGGCGCCAAGCCAGGGCGGCGGACAGGTTGAACAGCACCGCCCCCGCCAACGCGAAGCCGAGAAACTGGAAAGACGGAGCGTTCATTGAGCCGGCCCAGGGCAAAAGCCGGACGGGGCATCGGCCAGGATCACGTTCGCGGCGGTGCGCCCGAGCAACGTCTGGCCGGCGCTGTTGAGGTGGCCCTCGGCGCGATAGAAATAGTTTGAGGCGTTCCTTACGCTGCGGAAACCGTCGCCGCCGTCGGCAAACAGCGCGCCATGGCGTTTTGCGATCTGCGCGATGGCTCGATCGATCGCTTCGGGATCGACGCCGGGCGCGGGCTTGACGTCGGCGAGCAGGTCGGCCTGGACCAGAGGCGGCGCATAGACCAGAAGCAGGGGCGTGCCGGTGGGGGCAAGCCGTGCCGTGATATAGCCGACCGCTTCGTCGAGCACGTCGAGCCGCTCCTGCCAGGCTTCCGACATCGGCGGGCGCAGAAACGCGGCGCGGTCGCCGTAGTGCAGATAAGTCGCGACGTAAGTGTCGGGGTTGCCGAAGATGTAGTGCTGCGCGATTTCCACCGCCCGGCTATCGGTCATGAAATTCTTGGCCCATTCCATCAGGCCGGGATGAACCGTCGGCGGATCCGGCCGCGGTATCAAGGCATGCGCCGGATTGAAGCCGCCATCGGGGAGCTTGAACAGATCGAAAGGGGCCACCACCAGCGCCACCAGTTGCGGGTGCAACGCCAGCGCTTCCGGGGTGCGCGCGGCAATCAGGCTCAGGTCGCCGAAGCCGCCCAGGCTCTGGACGTCGATCGGACGCCCACACTTGGCGGTGATTTCCCGCGCCGCCTGCATCGACCAGACATCGTCGAATGGCACCAGATAACCCCAGCTGGTGGACGATCCGAGGACCGCAAGCCGCGCGGTTCCGGCGTTTACCGCGCCACAGGAACCGGTGCCGCGGTAGCCGCACTCGTTGAAACGGGCCTCGACCCAGGGTCCCTCCGCCGCCTTGTCGCGACTGACGCAGTTGGGCTTGGGGCGCAGCGGATTATAGGCGCAGACTTCGTCCTTGCTCTCGGGCCATACCAGGCGCGAACCGCCTTCGACGATGATGAGAAACAGCGCGGCCGTAACCACTGCGACCAGCGGTAGCAGCAGCCAGTCGCGACGTGGCAGGGTCCGCCGGGCGCCGTCTTCGCTCAAGCGTCGGCCAAGCTTGCTGTGTGGCCGACGCGGATTACCGTCATCGGGGCGGCGGGAATGTCGGTCGCGGTATCGAACACCCAGTGGGAGCCGCCCTCGCCCAGCTCCGTAAAGCCTAGCTTGGCGTAGTGGTCCTTCACCATGGCGTTCTTTTCGGTCGGCCGGTAGACGCCGATCAGCCGGCGCACGCCTTGCTCGCGGGCGTTCAGCACCAACTCGCGCAGCACCATCTGCTCGACCTTGCGGCCCAGCACCCGGCAGCTCATCAGCCAGGTGTCGATCTCCCATTCGGCCTCGCCCGCCGCGCGCGCGATGATCACCGAAATCATGCCGTTGTCGCCGAAGACGTCGGTCAACCGCACCTGCAAGGTGAAAGCGTCCGGATCGGCCTCCGCCGCCGCCACCTCGGCTTCGGTATAGCGCCGGGTGGTGAGGTTGAACTGGTTGGACTTGTTGATCAATTGCGAGATGCGCTCGCGGCCGACGGCGTCGAACGGCGCGAAGGTGATCTCCATGTTGAGCGATTCGAGGTAGGCCTCGATCCCGCCGACCTTGGATTGCAGCGCCAGGCGCTTGGCGTTGTCCTGATAGAAGTCGGCCCGCTTGCGGTCTTCGTCGGAGAACGCGACGGCCTCGAAATAACCCGCCGCCAGCAGGGTGCGGGCGTAGAGCGCCGGGTCTTCGGGCAGTTCCGGCACCGCGACCCTGGGTAGCAATTGGCGCACCAGGCCGCGCTCGACCGGATTGTCGTCGAGGAACACCATCGATTGCAGGCCAAGGGTCAGCTCTTCGGCGATCGCCTTGATGTTGGTGGCCTTGTCGTTCCAGTTGGCCTGGAACACGGCGATGTGCTTTTCCCGCAGCAGCATTTCCGGATGTTCGCGGAAGGCCGCCCGAGCGATTTCATCGGTGTTCTTGGAGGAAACCGCCAGAACGATGCCGCGTTCGCGCAACATCAGGGCGGTGCGCTGGACCTCGAGGTGGGCCTCGCCGACCGCGTCGCCCTGGGCCAGGCGAATACCGTCGAGCCCGTCGTCGCCGATCACGCCGCCCCATAGGGTGTTATCAAGATCCAGGATCAGACAGCGCCGGGCATTCCCACGGATCGCCCCGATCAGACGTCCGACATGGTCGGCGTAGAGCCGCGCGTAGGTGGCCGAGAACGGGAGCTTGGCCAGGTTCCACTGTTCGGGCGAATACCATTCCGCCAATCCGACGGTTTCGGCGAGGCCTGCGATGTCGAGGATCAGGTCCGGCGTGCCGGCGAGACTTTCGGCGAGGCGCCGGTTCAGGGCGTCGAGCAGGCTGCGGGTGGTGAGCGCGACGCGGCGGTCCAGGCTGCCGAACAATTGCTCCGGCGGCGGCGCGAAGGTCTGCACGATGCAGACGGCGCCGCTGTTGGCGTGAAAACCCTCGCGCAGAGTGTCGATGAAGGCGGCCGATGCCTCCACGCTGTTGCCCCGGTCGCCGAGACCGGACGGAATTGGCAGGCTGCGATAGTCCAAAGCGACCAGAACCGCATCGCATTTGGCGCGGTTGAGCTTGGAATTCGGATCGAGCGCTTCCTGGATTATCTGTCCGTAGTCGGCATGGACGCATTCCAGCACTATGCCGTGCCGTGCCGCGCTGCCGGCCAGGAGAGGTATCAGCAGATCGAGCGTGCCGGTGCCGACCAACCCGAGCTTGAATGGCGTAAGCGGTGCAAGATTGGTCCCCTGCGCCGCCAGTTGCGCGATCGCGTCCGCCAGCCTGCGCAGTTGAGCGTCGCTCAGGGCGTGGGTGGCGAGGGTCAGGATCTCGTCGCCGGCATTCGGTACGCCGGCGGCCAAGGTCTTAACGCGGGTTCGGAAGTCGGCCGGCGGCTCGGGCAGCCAGGCGAGGTCAGCGAATAAATGTCGGGTCATCACTCGGTCTCCGTCAATTGCGCCCGGTTTTCATTTGAGACCGGTCTTCGCGGCGATCGATCGGGCGAGATCTCCGACGGTTTTGAATGAATTGATCTCGGATGCGGTGAACTTGACCTTGAAGGCGCGCTCGACCTGGATCATCAACCGCACGTGGGCCAGACTGTCCCAGCCGTTGACCTGCGCCGCGGTCAGACCCTCGGTCGCAACGATGTCGTCGTCGTCGAACACGTCGATCATGATCGCGGTCAGAGTTTTGTAGATATTTTCCATTGTTAGGCGCGGTCGTTCATCTAATCTTGGTCCTTTTGAAAGCCACTTGGAATGACGGCGAGTATGGCCATGAGGATAGCGTAGGTTCCTGCAGAAGCAGAAGCATCTTTTTTGAAAAAAAGAAGCAAAAAACTTTTATTCCAATGAATTCGGCGCACACCGCCCGTGGGGATTGTATCCCGAACCTAAATGACGAAGTTTTTTTGCTTCTTTTTGTTCACAAAAAGAATATCCTTCCTGCATCTCAACCTGTTGATTTTACTTAGCTTCATTTCGAAACCGCTGCCGGATGAAGATATTTCTCCAACACCACCATCTGCGGGCGGTCCTGCCCTGCCACCGGCTCAATCGTGAACATGTATTCCCCCCATCGGGGCCCCGCCGCCCAGTAGGTCCACCCGAGCCAAACGTCCGAATTGGCTTTTAGATATGATACCACCCGGTCGAGCACGGCCAGGCACTCGGGCCTTCTGCT
>Ga0302314_10019581_pt1 | contig 11230 bp, 7 predicted proteins | sample III_Palsa_N2_3_FD_200533 | JGI IMG/M metagenome (GOLD analysis project Ga0302314, IMG submission 200533) | Peat permafrost microbial communities from Stordalen Mire near Abisko, Sweden - III_Palsa_N2_3 | ecosystem: Environmental > Terrestrial > Soil > Palsa > Peat permafrost | place: Sweden... | reverse complement strand
GATGCTCGGCGATCGGGTGCCGAGCCAGCCGGCCCAGGACGCCTGGGACCGCTACTGGTCCGAGCGCACGGCGTGGCTGGGAATCGATCCGGAATCGGCCGACTGGCTCGCGGCGGGACGGACCCGCGACGGCCTCAGCGCCGACGTGCGGCAGGCGTGGGCGGCCTGGGCCGCGACCGCGTAGGCGGCACGCGTAGGCGGCACGTCAGCGTTCCGCTTCTTGCTGTTATCCACGGGATTCGCACGCGCACGGCCCCGCCGGTTAGCACGTTAGCCGTCTCGGACGTGTCGGACGTGTCGCCGCGATCATGGCGGCCCGATTTATTAGCTTATGTCCGCTTCGATGCCTGGGTCCGAAGATCATCTTTTCGATTTGATGGCGTTTTCCGGTGTGATAGCACCGGAAAACACCATCAAATATTCGATCGCGATACTCCTAACCGGACATTTAGGACAGGGTGGCGATCATCCGCGACCGCGAAGCGACCTAGGGCCTCGAGGGACGAGTTTTGCGACAGGCCGACCCTCTTTCTTGCTGTTATCCGCATCGTGATCGGCTCGCGATCATTCCTCGCTGAGGGGGGCCGTCGCGTCCCCCCAGAGCGTGAACGGGGCCCAGTAGTACGGGTGGCTGAACCGGCTGTCGGACTTCAGTTCCCGCTGGGCGGCGCGCAGCGCCTCCGCTGGCGTCCCGCCGTCGCCGGTGGTGGCGGCGGCGGCGGTGGTGAGAGCGGCGTAGAACGCCGCGCAGAACGGCACCGCGACCTGGCCCGGCAGCGGCCAGAGCGTGGCCGCGACGAGCGGCACGCCCGCCCGCATGAACGCCTCCACTAGGCCGTTCATCGCCGCCGCGGTGACGACCCGGTCGGCGTCGACCGGCGCCACCTGGCATGCGGAGAGGGTGACGAGGGACGCGGCGAACGGCGTCGCCGCGATCCGCTCCGGGGTCAGTGTCTCGTCGTCGAGCCGCAGGTGCACCACGTCGGCGCTGGCCCCCTCGCCGAGGACGGCGGCCGCGGGCTCGGGCTCGGGCTCGGCGCCGAACGCGCTGGCGACGACGGCGACTTCGCCGACTGCCCCGTCGGCGGCAGCCGCTTCGGCGGCAGTCGTTTCGGCGGCGGCCGCTTCGTCAGCGGGGTCAGCAGGAGCGGTGGCCGCGGCGAAGCAGGTCACCAGCGCGGTGCGGCGACGCTGGCGGCAGGCGGCGAGGGCCAGTGCGCCGTCGGTGTAGGCGATGGCGTGCCGGTCGACGAGCGCGGAGCCGTCGCGGTCGAGCAGCGTGTGGAAGGGCACGTCGCGCAGCGGGCCGTGCGGGGAGATGACCAGCGGGCCTCGGCCGGCGATGCGGTCGGCCACCGGCGCGATCAGCTGCTCGTACAGGTAATGCTGGAACTGCTCGGGCCAGAGCTCTTCGGCCCGCTCGCCCCGCTCGCCGGCCAGCCGCACGATGGCGTCCGGGCTCACGTCGTCGCCGCGGCCGCGGATCGCCACGTTCAGCAGGACCGCGGCCCGCGCCACCCGGTCGCCCGCCCGGTCATCGGCGGGAATGTCCGCCGTCACCGGGCGGCCGGCCAGCCCGTCCTCGCGGACCACGCAGATCACCAGCCGGCCCGGTGACCAGTGGTAGGACAGGAGGGCGCCGCCGGCCGGCACCAGTGCCCGGATCTCGTCGGCGGTCCGCGGCTCGATCAGGCCGGGGTCGCGCGACCCGGCGTCCCCGGCGAGCAGCCGCTCCGCGTTGTCGGCGAGCGCGTCGCGCAGCAAGCTCATCCGCCTGCGCGACCCCTCGGCGGCGGCGCTGGGCAACTGCCTGATCAGGTCGCCGAGCCGCTGGCGTTCGGCCTCGATCCGGTCCCGCCGCCGGACCAGGAACGGCGAGTTCACCCCCGCGCCCGCCTGGGTCGCGAGCGCGTGGGCGAAGGCCCGGGCCTTGCCCGCCTCGGCCAGCTCAAGGATCCGGGCCGAGCGAGCGTCGGTGCTGTCGGTGCTGTCGGTGCTGTCGGTGCTGTCGGTGAGCCGGAGGCAGGCGCCAATCGCGCCCGCGTAGTCCGGCTCGCAGCCGCGCGTGATCTTCTCGGCGTAGCTGACCGCTCGCGCGGTCCGGAGCTCGTGCTCGGTGTCGGCCAGGTTCAGCTCGTGCAGCCGGAGCACCTCCGCGTCGTCTCCGCGTTCCGCGGCCCGCCGGGCCCGGTCACCGCGGACCGCCCGCAGCGCCGGCAGGTCAGGCTTCGGCGCCGCGGCCAGCAGCGCCTCGGCGGCGGCCTGGTAGCCGGCCACCTCGTCGGGCTGGCCTGGGCCGGCGATCCAGGCGAGGTAGCGCAGTGACTCGAAGCGCAGCCGGGCCGGCGCGGACTCCGCGTCGGCGCACTGCCGGAAGAGCGTGCCGGCCTCGGCCGCCTGGCCCTCATCGCGGGGCTCGCCGTCCGGCTCGGCCTGGGTCGACGGCGATATCAGCGCCAGCCCGCCCGCGTACGCGGCGCGGGCCTGGTGCCCGGGGTCCGCCGTCTGCGCGGCGAGCACCCGGAGAATCCCCGCTTGCGTGTTCGCCCACTCGAGGGCCTCGGCCGCGGCCGCCGGCTCGGGCGCGGGCGCTGAGCGGGCACGGGCGTAGTCCGCCAGGGCCGACTCGGCCATCTCGACGCCCAGGTCGAAGAACCGGTCGTCGGGCGCGACGTCGGCGACCAGCGCGGTCAGCGCGGCCTGCGACGACGGCGCCTGGCCGAGCACCTTCCGCCAGGAAACCAGGGCACGCGCGTGGGCTTCCCAGTCGAGGAGGTCCTCGGCGCCCGCGGCGTCGCCGGCTTCCGCGAGCGCGGCCCCGGCCGAGTGCAGCGCGGCCACCGTATCGGCCGACACGTCGGCCTCCTCGCGGGTGAGCAGCTGCCGTCCGTCCTCCGCGGAGATCGCCTCGTCCAGTCCCATGGGCAGTGCCACGTCATCAACAGCTGTCATGCCGACCCCCTGTGCTGTCATGCTGACCCCCCAGCGCCCCCGCGCACAGCAAGCAGTAGCGTACCTGCCGGCTACCTGGCGTATAGGAGCCAATGCATGCAGTGGGTCCTTACGGAGTGCGGACGCGCCGACGGAGCCGGTGCCCGCCCCGCATCCGCTTGGCCGGTATTGATGGGTAATGTGGGGTCACGCAACGCGCATGGCGCGCGTCCGTGGCCAATGCCGGGGAAGGGAAGAGCGCCGTGAGCGAGCCGCGCACCACCGCACTGCCGCCTGTCACCGAGGCCGTCGATGCCGAGATGCCCTGGCTGTGGTGGGCCAGGACCGACGGCGCCCGGCTGGCCGGCATGTCCGCTCCGCCGCCGGGGTTCCCGTTCGCGATCTTGGAGGAGCTGGGCCTGGACACGATCGTGTCCCTGGTCGGCCCGGCCACGTACGACCCGAGCCCGCTCGCGGCGCACGCGTTCACGCTGCGGGACCTGGTCGGAGGCGCGGCCCCGGAGGACAGCGCGGCCGAGGAGGCGGAGGTGCGACGGGCGGTGGCCGCCATCCGGTCCCTGCTGGCCGACGGGCGCAACGTGGCCGTGCACTGCCGGGCCGGGATCGGGCGCACCGGGCTGGTCATCGGCGCCGTCCTGGTCAGCGAGGGCCACGACCCGGCGACGGTCACCGCCTGGGTCAACGAGGTCCAGCAGGCCCGCGGCTCGCGGGGCTGGCCGGAGTCGCCCTGGCAGTCGGACCTGCTGACGTCCTTCGAACCCAGCTGACGGCCCCGGCCCGGCGGCCCCGGCCCGGTGACCGACCCGGGGTACCGGCCAGGGTGTTGACGGGCGCGATGGAATGGTCCCGGGCGCGACCGTTGGGTTGACGAGGGCCGCTTTCCGCTGTCCTGGCCCGGGACAGGTCCGCACAGCCCCTGCCGAAGGAGATGCCGAGATGCCGAGCCAGGCGATGCAGGACCTGATCAGCGCCCTGCGGGACGGGCAGAAGGCCAGCGCCGGCCAGGCCCCGCCGACGCTGGAACAGCGCCGCGCCACCTTCGCCCCGGCCGGGAGCCCGCACCCGGTGCCCGACGACGTGCTGGTGAGCGAGGTGACCGCCGGCGGGGTGCCGGCTCACTGGCTCGCCGCCCCGGGCACTGACGCTGGCCGGGTGCTGCTGTTCCTGCACGGCGGCGGCTTCGCGCTCGGGTCGCTGCGCAGCGACGGCGAGCTCGCGGCCCGGCTGGGGCGGGCGGCCGGGATGCGGGTCCTGCTCATCGAGTACCGGCTGGCCCCCGAGCATCCCTTCCCGGCCGCCATCGACGACGTCCTGGCCGCCTGGCGCTGGCTCCGGGCCGAACAGGACCTGGACGCGGGCTCCCTGGCGGTGGCGGGCGACTCGGCCGGCGGAGGCCTGGCCACCGCCCTCCTCGTCGCCCTGCGCGACGCCGGGGAGCCGCTGCCCGCGGCCGCCGTGCTGATGTCCCCGACGGTGGACCTGACCAGCTCGGGGGCGTCGATGACCGAGCGCGTGGATCAGGACCCGTTCTCCACCCCGGCGATGCTCCGCGGGTTCGCCGCCGACTACCTGGCCGGAGCCGATCCCGAGACTCCGCTGGCGTCGCCGCTGTTCGCCTCGCTGGCCGGGCTCCCCCCGCTGCTGATCCAGGCGGGCACCGCCGACCTGCTGCTCAGCGACTCCGAGCGCCTGGCCGCGGCCGCGTCCCGGGCCGGCGTGGACGTCACCCTGGAGATCGGCGAGGGCCTGCCGCACGCCTACCCGATCATGCTCGGCACCCCCGAGGCAGCCGAGGCCACCGAGCAGACCGGGAAGTTCCTGCGCGCCCGGGTCCGCTAGCCAGGCTCGGCGGCGTCGACGCAGGCCACTCACATCGGCGGGGAAAGGTGAACGACATGCCGACTTCCTGCCGGCCTGGTTCACCGGAACCGCGTTCAACTTCCCGCTGAACCTGTTCACGACGGTCGCCGAGCTGTTCATCGGGTTCCTCGTCGCGGCCGCGTCGAACCGGTCAGAGCGCAACCTGCAGCTGACCCTGTCGGCGATCGCCGATCAGGAAAAGCACATCGAGGATGTCGGGACAAAGCTCTCCGAGGAAGTGGCGTCGAATACCGCGCTGACCCGGCAGGTCCACGACCTGACCCGCGAGATCCACGATTTCCTGACCTCCTCCCGGGCCGCCGGGACCCGGGCCGCCGACGGATCGCCCGGGCAGGGCGGCTAGGCCCGGGGGGCGCTGATGGTGGTGCCGGCCCGGCCAGCCAGGATGTCGGCGGCATCGGTCAGCGCGCCGATCGCGGCCGGCTGTCCCGACGCGATCCACGACAGGATGCCGGCCTTGTCCGCCGCCTCGAGCGGGTCGGCCGGCGGCACGCCCGCCACGAGTCCGCTGATCACCGCGCGCAGGTCATCGTCGGCCACGCCACCGAACCTACCGGGCAGGCCGGCTACCAGTTGCCGTGATGGTCGGGAACGAGCCTCATCAGCGGCAGCAGGGCAACGAGCAAAATGGCGAAAACGATGAATACATGGGACTGAACGAGCCCTGGATGACTGCTCCGGGCGATGACGGCCGTGCTCACGGATACGGCGATGATCGCCCCCGACTGCCGGAACATGCCGCGCAGGCCGGCGATCGCGGCCACCTGGTCGGGGGCTAGCTGCAGGCTCGCGTTGTTGGACGCGGGCACGGACAGGCCCATGCCGAGGCCAGTGATGGCGGCCGCGATGGCGAGCCAGGCGTAGGCCGAGATGCCGGGCGAGAGCGACATCATCAGCAGCCCGCCGGCCAGGACGGCGAAGCCGATGATCATGGGCAGCCGGTAGCCGGTTCGCCGCAGGGCCAGCGAGGCCACCCCGGCGACGGCGATCATGCCGACCGCGCGCGCCGTGAGCAGCGTGCCCGCGCCGAGCGCGGCGATGTGATACCGCTCCTGGGCGTACAGCGGGACGAGCGCGGAGAAGCCGAGGGCGGCCGCCCCGTACACGAAGTTGATGAGGTTCATGATCCCGAAGCCCCGCCCGCGCAGCAGCCGGTACGGGACGAAGGGCGCGGTGGCGCGGCGGGCGTGCCTGATGAACAGGCCCACGGTGGTGAGGGCGACCGCCTCGGAGGCGAGGAAGACCGGGCTGTACAGCGGCACCTGCCCGCTGCCCAGGTAGGTGATGCCGAACATGCCGGCCGCGATCATGACGGCGAGCAGGAGGATGCCGTGCAGGTCGACGCGGCTCGTGCGCCGGGCCGACGACGAGGGGATGAACTTGACCGTCAGCACGATGAGCAGGATGCCGATCGGCACGTTGACCAGGAAGATGCCGCGCCAGGACCAGTAGCTGACGAAGATGCCGCCGACGATGGGGCCGACGATGCCGCCGACTGGCAAGATGGAGGTGAACATCCCGACGGCGCGGTCGCGCTCGGGGCCGAAGTGGTCGGCGACGATGCCCGTGGCCGACGGCATGAAGGCCCCGCCGCCGAGCGCCTGGATGAACCGGGGCAGTAGCAGGAGGGCCATGTTGGGGGCGAACCCGCAGCACAGCGAGGAGACGGTGAAGACGGCCGCCGAGATGGCGAACACCTTCTTGCGGCCGTACATGTCGCTGATCTTGCCCGCCATCGGCATGGCGATGACCTGGCCGAGGGCGTAGATCGTGATCGTCCAGCCGCTCCAGTTGATGCCGGCGTGCAGGTCGTGCTCGATCGCGGGCAGCGCAGTCGCGACGATCGTCTGGTCGATCGAGGCCATGAACAGGCCGATCGAGACGATGGCGAAGACCAGCCAGCGCCGCTCCAGGGCCGCCGCGGGGGCGGCCGGAGCCGGGGCTACGGCCGCTGGCACCTGGCCTTCAATCGTGCTCACGTAATGTGATAATAGTTGCTTGCTAGCAAGCATTCAAGTTATATCCGGAGAATCTCATGGACGCCGAACTCGTTGCCCGGCTGCGCGGAGTCATCCCCCGGCTGGCCCGGGAGCTGAACGACACGTCCACCGGCGAGGGCCTGACGCCGACCCAGTACTCGGTCCTCGCGCTGGTCCGCGGGCGCGGGCCGCTTGGCCTGACCGAGCTGACCGAGCTCGAGGGGCTGAACCCGACCATGCTGTCGCGGATCATCAAGGTCCTCGACGAGCGCGGGCTCATCCGGCGGATGCCCGACCCGAACGACATGCGCGCCGCCCGGCTCGAGGCGACCCCGGACGGCGAGCAGGTGCACGACCGGGTCCGGGCGCAGCGGACGCTGCTGCTCTCCGAGTGCCTCGGCCGGCTGCCGGAGGAGACCGCCGAGGCCCTGCTCGCGGCCGTTCCCGCGATGGAGGCCCTGGCCGAGGCGGTGAAGCCGCTGACCAGGCGGCCGTCCCCGGCCGCCCCGGGATCCGCCGTCTAGGCTTCGCGGGCCGCCGTCAGGCTTCGAAGACCGCCGCTGCGGCCTCGGAAGCAGGGAGCAGCCGCCGGGCCGGCAGCCGTCCCGGCGGCAGGGCTGCCGGCCCGGCCGGCCCCTCGAGCAGGGCCAGGTAGCGGTCACGGGCCATCGGCACGGCGCCGAGCGAGCGCAGGAACGGGCTGTCCCACTGGGCGTCGATGAGCGTGCCGCCGGCCGCCGCCAGCCGGTCGGCCATGTCGGCGACGGCGATCGCGGCCGCGGCCGGCCGCAGGCCGAACAGCGAGTCGCCGCTCATGACCGCGCCGAGGCCAATGCCCATCGCCCCTCCGACGAGGTCGTCGCCGTCCCATACCTCGATGCTGTGCGCCCACCCCTGGTCGTGCAGCTCGGTCAGCGTGGCTAGCAGCGGGTCGGTGAGCCAGCGCGGCTCGCGGTCCGCGCGGCAGGCCTCGGCGACCCGGCCGAACGCGGTGTCGGCGCTCGTGGTGAGCTCGTCGTGCCGCAGCCGCTTCCTGACGTTCCGGCCGAGGTGAACGTGGCCGGCGTCGATCACCGGCCGCGGGTCGGGCGACCACCAGGCGACCGGGTAGGGGTCGTCGCCCTCGTTCCCGACGACGGCGATGGCCCCCGACGCGACCTGGTCTTCGTAGCGGAACTCGTTGAGGGTGGCGAAGTAGTCGTCGGGCGCGGGCAGCGGGACGATGCCCCGGCGGTACGCGCCGAGCACGCTCGCCGGGCCCAAGTCCGCGCAGAACGCCACCGGCTCGCCGCCGGACGCGGCTGGTCCGGCGGGCCCGCCGGTCGCGGCCGGGAACGCGAATGACTCCCAGTCGCGGTAGCGGCTAGCCGGCATGGGCCGGCAGGTTCCGGTCCGACGGGTCCCGCAGGTAGCCCGACTCCATGAGCCGGTCGATGTTGCGGTCCAGGAGCTGCCCGCCGACTGGCGGGAAGGCGATGCCGCTGCCGCGCAGCGCGTGCTCGGTGTTGGACCGGCTGTAGGACGGGAAGACGTGCTCGAGGTACATTTCCGCGACCGTGAGCCCGGAGACGGGGTCGCGGTCGACGAACAGCGGCATGAACGCCGCCATCGGGTGGGACGGATCGCGGGCGGCGTGCCGGGCGAGCTCGCGGGCCCAGTCGCCGAACGGCAGGCCGGCGATCTGGTACCCGCGGTCCCGGAGCCGGTCGACCAGGGTCCCGAGCAGCCCGTGCTTGGGGCTGGCGAGGTGATACGTGCGCCCGGCCCCGGCCTCGCTGACCGAGATATGACGGATGGCCGCGGCGCAGACGTCGGCCGGCACGAAGTCGAGCGGGAGGTCGATGTCGGGCGCGAGCCCGGTGTCGGTCATGAACCTGATCAGCGCGCACATCTCGGTCGACGTGCTCCACTCGCCTGTGTCGATGCTGCCGACCACGTCGAGCGGGCGGTAGATCGCCACCGGCAGGCCCGCCCGGCTCGCGCCCCGCAGCAGCTCTTCGGCCACGTACTTCGTCTCGACGTAGCCCATGCGCAGCCGCTCGGGGTAGGCGAGGGCGGTCTCCTCGATCACCTCCCGGGTGCCCGCGACGCCGAGGCCGGCCAGGACCGCGGTCGTGGACACGTAGTGCACGGGGATGCCCCGGTACTCGCCGGCCAGGCGGATCACCTCGCGGGTGCCGGCCACGTTGGCGGCCCGCAGTTCCTGGTACGGGTAGATGAAGTTCACCTGGGCGCCCGCGTGGTAGATGATGTCGAGGCGGCGGGCGAGGTCGCGGAAGACCGCGTCGGGCAGCCCCAGCCGCGGCTCGGCGAGGTCGCCGGGCAGCGGCACGACGCGGCCCCGGGGTGGCGGGGCGAGCTCGTAGCGGGCCGCGGCCCGGGCGATGCGGCGCATCGCGTCGGCCTCGTCCCGCGCCCGGACCAGGCAGTAGACCTGGGCGCTGGTGGCGGCGAGCAGCTCGCTGAGCAGGTGGGCGCCCAGGAACCCGGTCGCCCCGGTGAGCAGGACCTGGTGCGGGTCGCGCCAGTCCGGCCGGGGTCGGGACGAGGCCCCGTCCCTCCGGATCGGCAGGTCGAGCCGGGCCTCGGCCCCGAAGTCGACCTCGGACTGGTCGTCGCGGGCGCCGAGCCGGCCCGCGCGGGCGTCGCGGGCGGCGGCGGCGAACCCGCGCAGGGTGGGGTCGCGCAGCAGGCAGCGGGTGAGCGGCCGCACTGAGTCCGCCGGGATGCCGAAGATCGCGCGGGTCCGGGCCAGCATCTCCGCGGCCAGCAGCGAGTTGCCGCCGAGCGCGAAGAAGTCGTCGTCGAGGCCGACCGCCTTGCGCCGCAGCAGGCTGGCCCATAGGGCGGATAGTCCGGCCTGCGTCGGCGTGTACCGTTCCTGGTCCGGCTCCGGGACCGGCGGATGCGGGACCGGCGGATGCGGGGTCCTGGGCACGAACTCGGCCGGGATCATGTAGCCCGGCAGCCGGTCGAGCAGGTAGCGCCGGAAGCTCGCGGCCGGCCGGTGACGCGCGGCGGAGCCGGCCGCCGCGCCCGGGCTGAGCGTGTAGTGCGCGACCAGGCGGGTGTCGCCTGAGCTCCGCCGGGCGGCGACCACCGCGACCTGGTCGATGTCCGGGTGCCCGGCGAGCACGGTCTCGATCTCGCCGGGCTCGACCCGGAACCCGCGCACCTTGAGCTGACGGTCGATGCGCCCGGCGACCTCGAGGCTGCCGTCCTCGAGCCAGCGCCCGAGGTCCCCGGTCCGGTACATCCGGGCGCCGGGAACCCCGCCGGGGTCGGGCAGGAACCGTTCCGCGGTGAGCGCGGGGCGGCCGAGGTAGCCCCGGGCGACCCCGCGGCCGCCGATGTAGATCTCGCCCGACGTCCCGGCGGGCACCGGCTGGAACTTCTCGTCGAGCACCATGACCCGGGTCCCGGCGACCGGCCTGCCCACCGGCACGGTGGCCGCCGGGCTGCCGGGCGCGAGCCCGGCCCCGACGTCGAACAGGGTGGAGGTGATGGCCGTCTCGGTCAGCCCGTAGGCGTTCAGCAGCCGCGCCCACGGCGCGGCCCGCAGCGCGGCCCGGCAGAGCGCGGTCTCGGCCAGCTCGCCGCCGGTGATCATCAGCCGGATGCCGCGCAGCCGCTGGTCGGCCGGCTCGGTGAGCGCGAGCACCTGCTGCCAGTACGCGGGGGTCAGGTCGAGGACGGTGACCCGCTTGCGCTCGGCCCGGCGCAGCACCTCGGACGGCGCCATGGTGCCGGGCGCCGGCAGCATCAGCGTCGCGCCCCGGGTCAGCGCGACGAACACTTGCTCGATGGAGGTGTCGAAGGCCATGGACGCGACCTGTCCCACCCGGTCGTCGCGGCCGATAGCGTATTCGCCCGCGACCGCACCGATGACGCGGCTCAGGCTGTCGTAGCTGACCGCGACGGCTTTGGGGTCCCCGGTCGATCCCGAGGTGTGGATGACGTAGCAGAGGTTGTCCGGGTGCGGGCGGCCGCCGGGCGGCACCGCCGCACCCGGGTCCTGGCCGGGGGCCAGGACGTCGAGCGCGAGCAGCCGCGTCCCGGCTGGGAGCGCGTCGCCGGGGCCGGTGCCGCCGGGAAACGCGCCGGCCCGCGCCGTGATCACCGCCGCCGGGCGTACCTGGGCGCAGATCCCGGTCAGGCGCTGGGCCGGGAGGGAAGGGTCGAGCGGCAGGTACGCGCCGCCGGCCTTCATGATCGCGAGGATGGCGCGGATCAGGTCGATGCCCCGCTCCAGATGGACGCCGATCAGCGCCTCGGGTCCCGCGCCGGCGCCTGCGAGGACGCACGCGAGCCGGCTGGCGGACTCGTCGAGCTCGCGGTAGGTCACCCGGCTGCGGCCGGCGATGACCGCCACGGCGTCGGGGGACCACGCGGCCTGCTCGGCGACCTGCTCGTGCACG
>Ga0302314_10019579_pt1 | contig 11230 bp, 12 predicted proteins | sample III_Palsa_N2_3_FD_200533 | JGI IMG/M metagenome (GOLD analysis project Ga0302314, IMG submission 200533) | Peat permafrost microbial communities from Stordalen Mire near Abisko, Sweden - III_Palsa_N2_3 | ecosystem: Environmental > Terrestrial > Soil > Palsa > Peat permafrost | place: Sweden... | reverse complement strand
CGGTGAAGACGATGGTGTTGGCGCTGTACATGATGGCCGGGCCGAGGAGCTGGCGGACGGCGTTGAGGTCGTTGGTGGAGCGCGCCATGATGTCGCCGGTGCGATGCTGCTGGAAGAAGGCGGGTGGTTGGGTTTCGAGGTGCGCGAAGAGGTCGTTGCGCATGTCGAACTCGATCTCTCGCGAGGCGCCGATGATGATCTGGCGCATGAGATAGAGGAAGATTGCGGAGACGGCGGCGAGCGCGAGCAGGCGCAGGGAGTGGTGTTCAACCTTGGCGGCGCTGAGGCCGTGGCGCATGTCGTCGATGGCTCCGCCGACGACGAGCGGGACCATGGCTTTGGCCGTGTTGTAGATGATGAGTGCGAGACCGCCCCAGACGAAGCTCCGCCAGTAACGTTTCAGGTAAGGGAAGAGGGGGCTGAGGCGGGAGAACATATAGATCAGATGATAGCTGGGGGTGGGCGGATGGCATAAAAAAGCGGCCACGAGCTTTCGCCCGTGGCCGCTTTGAGGTTTGGCTTACTTTTTTGGTTCGGCCGGAGTGGGTGTCGGTGTCGGCGTAGGCGTTGCGGTGGTCGCCGGTGTTGCGGGCTTGGGTGCTGGGCGAGGAGTCGGTGTGGGCTTCGCCGGGGGCTCGGGCTGCTTGTCGCTGATGCTGACGAGCTCCATGTCGAAGACGAGCTCAGACTTGGCGGGGATGACGGGAGGACGTCCGGCGTCGCCGTAGGCGAGCTCGTAAGGGATGTAGAGGCGACGCTTGCCGCCTACGTGCATGCCTTCAAAGCCGGTATCCCAGCCCTGGATGACGCGGTGCTGGCCGTAGGGGAAGGCGATGGGCTCTTTGCCGGGGTGATCTTCGGAGGAGTCAAACTTGGTGCCGTCGGTGAGGTAGCCGGTGTACTTGACGGAGAGGAACTTGCCGGCCTTTACGAGCTCGCCGGTGCCGACGGTGACGTCGACGTAGCTGAGGGAGTAGGTGGAGGCGGCTGAACCGAGGGACTCGCGAACCTCAGGGCTGACGAGGGGCGAAACGTAGTCCACCTTGGTGTCAGGCGTGCGCGTAATGGTGTAGAGGGGCTTGGCGCAGGGGAGGGTGGAGGCCAGTGCGGGGACCTTGGAGGAGATCGTCGGCAGGACAGTGCAAGCGGAGTGCGCTGCGGTGGAGTGGACTGCGGTGTGGTGCACGGTGGTGGTGGGGTGAGCGGCTGGGGCGGTGCTTTGTGCAGCAAGCGGCATGGCCGCTGCAGCAACAGCAAGGGTGGAGAGGCAGAAGATAGCTGTTTTCATGTCGAGACCAGTCTAGAACAGGGAATAGGGATTAGGGAGCAGGGAATAGGAAAGGTGCGTGGAAATTGATGGTGAGGAGACGGATGGGTATGTGATTTAGACCCAGTCGCCGTTGCGCATGAGGGGTTGGGCGGTGCCGTCGGTGGAGATGCCGTCTACGCTCATGGTGGGGCCGCCGATCATCCAGTCAACGTGGATGAGGCTTTCGTTGGCGCCGAGGGTGGCGAGTTCTTCGTTGGACATTTTTTCGCCGCCGATGAGGCAGGTGGAGTAGGCCTGGCCGAGCGCGATGTGGCTGGCTGCGTTCTCGTCGAAGAGGGTGTTCCAGAAGAGGATTCCTGCTTGTGCGATGGGAGAGTTGTGCGGCACGAGTGCGACTTCGCCGAGCTGGCGTGCGCCTTCGTCGGTGGAGATGAGCTTGTTGATGGCTTCTTCGCCGGCGGTTGCGGTAGCTTTGACGATTTTGCCGTTCACGAACTCGCAGCGGATGTTTTCGATGAGCGTGCCCTGGTGGGAGAGCGGCTTGGAGGCTGTGACGAAGCCATTGACGCGGTCTTTGTGCGGAGTGGTGAAGCACTCTTCGGTGGGGATGTTGGGTTGGCAATAGACGCCGTTGCCGGCCGTGGTTCCGCCGCCGGCCCAGAGGTGTTGGTCGGCGAGGCCGACGGTGAGGTCGGTTGCGCCATCGGGCGTGAAGAAGTGGAGGGAGTGGAAACGCTTGGCGTTGAGGAAGTCGACGCGCTTTTTGAGGTTTTCGCCGTGCTGCTGCCACTCGGCGACGGGGTCGGCGGTGGTGATGCGCGAGGAGAAGAAGATGGCGTCCCAGAGCTTGTCGAGGGCTAGCTCTTCGGGGTCGTTGGGGAAGACGAGTGCAGCCCAGGCTGGTGTGGCGGCGGCGACGATGGTCCAGTTGATCTCGTGGCGGGTGATGAGTTCCATGGCGGGCTTGGAGGCCTTGGAGGCGGCTACGTTTGCGCGGGAGACTTTGGCGGGATCCTGCTTGGCGAGGAGCGCGGGGTTGGTGCCGGTGATGCCCATGCGGGCGGCTCCGGACTTGTAGGCCGCGGCGATGGCGTCCTGCAGCCATTGAGGCGCGTAGTCGAAGGAGTCGTCGGGTGCGTGCTGGAAGCGGGCGAGGGCGATGGCGTCGTCGGTGAAGAAGGTGGTGACGAGCTTGGCTCCGGCTTTGTAGGCATGGGCGGTGATGAGGCGGACGAGCGGGAGCGCGTCAGTAGGAGCGGTGAGGAGAAGCTCCTGGCCGGGCTTGAGGCCGAGACCGATGCGGACGGCTACTTCGGCGAGGCGGTCGAGCTTTTGTTCGAAGGAAAGGGCGGCGAAGACGTCGGAAGGAAGCGGTGACATGCTTTGAGTTTATCGCGTGTTTTAGACGGCCTCGGCGGAGGGGTTGGCGTAGCGGAGTCGGGCTTCGCGGATTTGCTGGTGGTTGGTGGTGGCCCAATGGACGAGGACCTGCATGGTGTCGTGGAGCGAGCGGCCGAGCGCGGTGAGAGAGTAGTCGACGCGGGGAGGGCTGGTGGGGAAGACCTGGCGGGCGACGAGGCCGTCCTGCTCGAGGTGGCGGAGGGTGTGGGTGAGGACGCGGGGGGAGATGTCGCCGATGCGGCGCTGGAGCTGGCCGAAACGGAGGGTTCCTTCTTCCAGGCAAAGGATGACGAGCATGCTCCATTGGTCGCCGATGCGGTCGAGAACGTCGCGCATGGGGCACTGGTCGAAGTCGGACCTGGTGGCGAAGAAGCGGTCGGCTGCGGTGATTTCTAGGGCTTGCATGGGTGGTCTCACTTACCTGGAGGATACGAAGTAACAAATAAAACCGTACTTGAATGCGAAATCGATTGCAAGTACGGTTATGGAAGTAATGAGCGCAGAAGCGCATGAGGAGTGTTTATGTCTGACCATAAAAATGATGTTTTGTTTGTGACCGGAGCTGCTGGGAAGCTTGGCGGGCTGGTGGTGGAAGAGCTGCAGAAGCGTGGGGCGACGAAGGTGATCGCCGGAACGCGGCAGCCGGAGAAGCTGAAGGCGTTGGCGGATCGTGGTGTTGCGGTGAGGCGGGTGGATTTTGATGAGCCTGAGACGCTGGCGTCGGCGTTTGAGGGCGTGGACCGGTTGTTGATCATCAGCACGGATTCGCTGGAGGTTGCGGGTCAGCGGATTGCGCAGCATCGTGCTGCGATTGCGGCGGCGGTGAAGGCTGGGGTGAAGCACATTGTTTATACGTCGGCTCCGTCGGCTCGGCCGTTTGCGGAGGGAGGGTTGCTGGATGACCACTTCCGCACGGAGTCTGCGTTGTATGAGTTGCCGATTGGCTGGAGCATCTTGCGGAATGCTTTTTATACAGACCTGATTCCGGTGGTTGCGGGGAGCGCGCTGGAGACGGGCAAGCTGTTTTCAGCGACGGCTGGGAAGGGGAAATCGTATGTGACGCGTGCGGATTGTGCGACTGCTGCTGCCGGTGCGTTGCTGACGGCGGAGGGACAGACGATTTATGACATTACAGGGCCGGAAGCTGTGACGCAGGATGAGCTGGCTGAGGTGTTGACGGAGATTACCGGTAAAGCGGTGCAGCATACGGATATTCCGGCGGAGGCTTTGTTTGCGGGAATGACGGGGGCTGGTGTTCCTGCGTTTCTGGCGAAGGTGTTGGTGGACTTTGACAACGATACGGCGGAGGGACGGCATGAAGTGGTGACGGCTGCCGTGGAGGAGCTTAGCGGGAGGAAGGCGACTTCGGTTGGGGATTATTTGAAGGGGGCGTTGAAGAAGTAGTCGTGGCATGGAAAGAAGAGCAACGGCAAAAGCCTTGACGCAGAGTTCGCGAAGGAAAAGCGCCAAGTTTCGCAAAGGTCTTGCGGGGCTTGGCGCTTTTGGTTGTGGCTGAATTTGGTTGGTTGGTGAGAGGGTTTGTTAGAGCTTGTCGAAGACGTCCTGGATGTCGTAGATGCCGGTGCGGGTGGAGAGCCATTCGGCGGCGCGGACTGCGCCTTCGGCGAAGGGTCGGCGGGAGGCGGACTCGTGCGTGAGGGTGATGCGGTCGCCGGAGCTGACGGCTTCGAGGGTGTGGATGCCGGCAACGTCGCCGGTGCGGTGGGCGTGGACGAGGACTTCGCGGTCGGTGCCGATGGAGCTGAGGACGGCGTCGCGGAGGGTGAGCGCGGTGCCGCTGGGGGAGTCGAGCTTGCTCTCGTGGTGGGTCTCGGAGATGGTGAAGGTGTAGCCAGCGTCTTTGAGCGCGGAGGACATCTTTTTGGCGAGCTCGAACATGATCTGCACGCCGATGGAGTAGTTGGTGCCGTAGAAGAGCGAGGCTCCGCGGCGCTCGGCGAGGGCGCGCATGTCGTGGAGCTTGTCGTACCAGCCGGTGGTGCCGATGACCATCTTTGCGCCGATGGCGAGGCAGGCGCGCATGTTCTGCACGACGGCTTCAGGGGTGGTGAAGTCGATGATGACGTCGAAGCCGGCGACGAAGGGCGCGGTGAGGGCAGCGGCGTCTTTGTTTTCTTTGGCGTCGAGGACGTGGACGCTGTGGCCGCGCTCGGCGGCTACTTCTGCTACGAGTTTGCCGGTCTTGCCGACGCCTAGGACGAGGATGCGCATGAGGTTAGTTTCCTTGAAGCTCTCGTCGACCTTTGATCGCGAGTAGCAGCAGTACAGCAATGATAAGTGGAATGCAGGTTAGAGAGTCGAATAAAGCATCTCTTGCACTGGAACCGATCGCGAGTGGACTGGCTGCCCAAGAGGACGGATGCAGATCACTCGAAAAAACACCCACCCAGCAGATGAGCCCTCCTGCTGCGGCCAGAAATGGAGCGAACGATCGGTTGCGCGAGGCCAGCCACAAGGCTGGAGCGGTCAATGTCCCTCCGAGGGCGCGAGCCCACTCCATCCAGTTAGTTCCCGGCCAGTGGAAGGCCGGGCCTGCGATTGCGATGAAGCACTCATAAACCACTAGTACGGCGGCTACGCGATATGCAAAAGCAAGAACGCGTGCCGTGCGCTTGGTCATGCCCCAAAGACTACTCGATTCAAGGTGCGGCTGGTACTGTCTGCTACGAGTTTGCCGGTCTTGCCGACGCCAAGGATGTGCATGGTGGGTGAAACTCCTTTTTATCGAGAGTTCATTGTACGGCGGATTAGTTATACATTGCCTTCGAACTCCTCCGGAGTGATCCATGTTAAATTCTGCGGAGCACTACAGCGGAGTTGACGAGCATAGCGAAAGCCGACGTATCCGAAGGTGAGGCAGAGGAGTGGCAATACTACAAATCCGAGCGGGAAGAGGCCCTTCCCGAGAAGCCAGAAGTTGAAAGCCCAGCCCCACACGCTTCCGATTCCTGCCAAGACTATGCAGGCGTATATGCGGAACAAGAAAAACGTCATCCGGTGGATGAGCAGCTGATGCAGCCATGCAAGTAGAGAAGCAATGGCTATCGTGCCGATTACGCCGACGATGGCGTATGTCGGCCCAATGGCAGATGGCAAGTGTTCGAATTGTTGGAGGTGCGTGTGCTCCTTCGCAATCGCGGTCCCGATTAGGCCGAGGCCGGCGAGTGTTAGCAGGCCGACTACACACGGTCCCCAAACTGCCCACCAAAGCGCAGCACTGAGGGCGTACCCGCGTGTCGGCGGGAGGATGACGCAGACAACAAAGACGACGGCGCCCAAGAAGAGGAAGGCAAAGATGATCAGTGCGAAGAGGATGAAGATCATGTGTTGCCCATTGTCTAACGTTCGTTAGGAGGAGGCTGTGAGTGCTCGCGCTTCTATGTCGAAGATGTTGGCATCAGGCGCGATGAAGAACTTGCTGTGGAGGGAGCGGATGGCTTCGTCCACATCGTCTTCGTTGACCATGAAGCTCATGTTGATTTCGCTGGCACCCTGCGAAATCATGCGGATGTTGACGTGCGAGATGGCCGAGAAGACCTGGCCGGCGATGCCGGCGTGGCCGCGGATGTCTTCGCCGACGAGGCAGACGAGGGCCTTGTTGCTCTCGTACTTGACGTCGGCGATGCGGCCGAGTTCTTCGCAGATGGCGGGCAGGGCTTCGCGGGAGTCTACCGTGACGGAGATGGAGACCTCCGAGGTGGAGACCATATCGATGGCGCACTTGTGCCTGTCGAAGACGTCGAAGACAGACTTGAGGAAGCCGTGTGCGAGGAGCATGCGGCTGGCGACGATGTCGATGATGGTGAGCTTCTTTTTGGCCGCGATGGATTTGAAGGGGCTGGCGCAGGGAGGCGGCGTCGCCGTGATCTTGGTGCCTTCGTTTTCGGCGTTGCGGCTGTTGAGAACCCAGACGGGGATGTTCTTCTGCACGGCGGGAAGGATGGTGGCCGGGTGAAGGACCTTGGCACCGAAGTAGGCCAGCTCGGCGGCTTCTTCAAAGCTGATGGTCTTGACGCGCAGGGCATCTGGGCAGATGCGCGGATCGGTGGTCATGATGCCGTTGACGTCGGTCCAGATCTCGATGGCGCCGGCGTGGAGCGCGCCGCCGACGAGGGCGCCGGTGTAGTCAGAGCCGCCGCGGCCGAGGGTGGTGGTGATGCCGTCGCAGGAGCCGATGAAGCCGCCCATGACGGGGACCTTGCCGGTATCGACGAGGGGAACGAGCTGGGAGGACGCGGCGTTTTCGATGGCGCGCTCGTTGGGAGCGGCCTTGCCGTAGTGTGCGTCGGTGAGGATGACGTTGCGGGCGTCGACGTGTGCGCCGTTGAGGCCATGCTCGGCGAAGGCGGCTGCGACCATCTGCGAGGAGAGACGCTCGCCGAAGCTGACGACGTGGTCCGAGGTGCGGGGCGTGAGCTCGCCGACGGCGGAGATGCCGCGGAGGAGGTCGTCGAGCGAGTCGAAGTCGTGATGGATGTTGAGCTGGAGCGAGGTGAGGCGGTCGCCGGAGGTTAGCTCGGCGGCGGTGTTGAGGTGACGCGTGCGCAGACCGTCAGAGAGCTTGAGAGCTTCTTCGCGGGCGTTGCGTCCGGCAGCCGCAGCAGCGGCGAGCAGGGTGTCTGTGACCTTGGACATGGCCGAGACGACGACGATGGGCTTGAGGCCTTTGCGCAGGCGTCCGGCAACGATGGCGGCGGTACGCAGCATGGCGGCGGAGTCTTCGACGGAGGTTCCGCCGAACTTCATGACGACGATGTCCTGACGTGGAGTGCTCATGCTGTTACCAACTCTCTTGCAGACGAGTTGACTGCGGGAAAGGCGCGGAAGTCGAACTTGCCGAGCACGTCGAGGATTTCGGCGTTGAGGATGGCAGCGCCGGCGGCTCCGCGGATGGTGTTGTGCGAGAGCAGGGTGAACTTCCAGTCGAAGAGCGAGCAGGGACGCAGGCGTCCGACGGTGGTGGACATGCCGTTGCCGCGCATGAGGTCGAGGCGTGGCTGCGGGCGCGTTTCGCCGTGTTCGTACTCGACGGGGCTGAGGGGTGCGGAGGGAAGGTGCATACCTTCGAGGCCCTTGCCGTGGAGCGGTTGGAACTCTGCCCAGGCGGCGAGGATTTCTTCGCGCGTGGCGGGCTTGCGGAGCTTTACGCTGACGCACTCGGTGTGGCCTTCGAGAACGGGCACGCGGTTACACATGGCCGAGACGGTGGCGTCGAGCGGCTGGAAGGCGTTGCTGCTGGAGGTGCCGAGCAGCTTCTGGACTTCTTCCTGTAGCTTCTCTTCTTCATTCTTGATGTAGGGAATGACGTTGCCGAGGATGTCGAGCGAAGGTACGCCGGGGTAGCCTGCACCGGAGACGGCTTGCATGGTGGAGACGAAGAGCTTCTCGATCCCGAAACGCTGGGCCAGAGGTGCGAGCGGCAGGACGAGGCCGATGGCGCAGCAGTTGGGGTTGGTGACGAGGAAGCCGCCACTGGTTTTGCGCGTGAGCTGCGACTCGATGACTTCGAGGTGCGCGGCGTTGACTTCAGGGACGACGAGAGGAACGTCGAGACCCATGCGGAAGGCCGAGGAGTTCGAGATGACGGCGCACCCAGCGGCGGCGAACATGGGTTCGAGCTCTTTGGCGATGGGCGCGTCAACTGACGAGAAAATAATGCGGGGAAGGTCAGCACCGGCACCCTGCGGGGTGTTGGGCTGGAGCACCATGCTGGCTATGTGCGCGGGCAAGGGGGTATCGAGCCGCCAGGCGCAGGCCTCGGCGTAAGTTTTACCGGCGCTGCGGTCAGAGGCAGCGAGCCAGGTGATGTTGAACCAGGGGTGGTTTGCGAGAAGTTGGATAAACCGTTGGCCGACCGCTCCGGTCGCGCCGAGAATGCCTACATTACGCCGTTCCATTTACTAAGAATAACGCAATCGGCGTGCAGCGTTAAGAGTATGTCCCAGGGGCTAAAGCCCCAAGAGTCTGCGCCTCTGAATGTCCGGGCTAAAGCCCGGACCTATCTCAGAAGCAACGACAACGGCAAGGCATGATGATTGCGGGGTGAAGTTACCTGATGACTTCGACGCGACGACGGCGATAGACGGTGTGTCCGCCTCCGCTCCAGGCGACGATGAGGGCGATGGCGTGGAGCAGGAACCAGATGGTGATGCCCTGATCGGTGTAGATCCAGAAGAGGATCAGGATGCGTGGGATGAGGAGGGCGACGATGATCGGGATGAGGCCGACGGTCGCCGGGATGAACTGCGTCATGCTGTGCTGCAGCCACGCGATCGCGATGCAGATGCGCGGGAGAAACAGCGAAAGGACGAGGAACCAGAGCGGAATCCCGTGGACGGGGAGGGTGAGCGAGACGTTCATGGCGTGCCTTTCAGATTTTGCCATCCTGAGTGAGAAGGCAGGTCCTTCCCTTTGGCAAGCTCAGGGTCAGGATGGCAAATCTATCTGGAGTAAATCTTTCATGCCATGTGATGCAGAATTACTTGGAGGCAGAGAAGCTGAACTCTGCTTTTGTGCTGGATTTTGCGGGGACGGTGATCTGGATATCCTGTTCGCCGAGCTTCTCGTGGACGGCGGCGAGGGTGTAGGTGCCGGGAGGCAGGGAGATGCTGAAGCTGCCGTCGGGGCCGGTTACGGCGAAGTAGGGGTTGGGCGCGACGTTGATGAAGGCGTTCATCCAGGGGTGGTTGTTGCAGCGGACGGGCAGCATGACCTCAGGCGAGGTGAACTGGTGGGGCTGAGTCTGACCCATGGGACCCTGCGAGATGTCGACCGAGGCGTTGCCGGGGTTCGTGGGGGTAGTGTGGATGTTGTGCATGGTGGGGTCGGAGTTGGCGAAGTTGACTGTGCCACCCTGTTGTACCGCGACGACGTGCGGGATGTAGCGGCAACCCTTCTGGTCGAGGACGACGGCTGGTGTGCCTGCGGGAGCTTGTGAGGCTGGGGCTCCGGACTTGATGTAGACGTAGACGTTGGCTAGCTTGCCGCCGCTGGCGATGAGGGTTTCGCTGAGATTGGGGTTGTTGGAGAGGGTGCAGGCGGGGTCCATCGACATATCGATGGGAATGCGGGCCGGGGCGGTACCGGTGAAGTGGACGACGCCTTTGACGGTGCCGAAGGTGGAGGGATCGGCTGCTGGAGCGGTGACGACGGGGGCTGAACCGTTGCTCTTGTCGAGGACTTCGGCCTTCTTCGCTGCGGCGTCTGGCTTGCAGCCGGCGATGGTGAGGGTGGCGGCGAGAAGGAGGAGCGAGGTTGAGCGACGGGTCATAGTGTCCTGTTGGATGCTCTTGGTGGAGGGAAGGTGCCTGATGGAGGGAAGGCACCCCACCCTGCCGCGCGAAAGGACGCGCGTCGAGGATGGGGCACTCAGGGTTGTGGTGGTGCTGGCAAAGAGCCAATACAGGGGTCTCTCCACTGCGCTACGCTCCGGTCGAGATGACAACGTGGCGGGTGGTTTGACGGTGACTACAGTGCGGCGATGACGGCTTCGGTGAAGGCCTTAGTGCCTACTGTGCCGCCTACGTCGCGGGTGGTGGATTTGCCTTCGGCGTAGACCTTTTCGATGGCGGCCTGGACCTTGTTGGCGGTTTCGGCTTCGTCGAGGTGGTGGAGCATGAGAACGGCTGACTGGATGAGGGCGGTGGGGTTGGCTTTGTCCTGGCCGGCAATGTCGGGGGCGGAGCCGTGGACGGCTTCAAAGATGGCGCAGTCGGCACCGAGGTTTGCGCCCGGGACCAGGCCGAGGCCGCCGATGAGGCCGGAGCAGAGGTCGGAGAGGATGTCGCCGTAGAGGTTTTCGGTGAGGATGACGTCGTACTGGAAGGGGTTCATGACGAGTTGCATGCAGGTGTTGTCGACGATGTGCTCGGCGTAGGTGATCTCCGGGTACTCGGCGGCGACGGCTTTGCAGCACTCGAGGAAGAGGCCGTCGGACTTCTTCATAATGTTGGCCTTGTGGATGGCGTGGACCTTCTTGCGGCCGTGCTTGCGGGCGTACTCGAAGGCAGAACGAGCGATGCGCGTAGAGCCCTTGCGGGTGATGATCTTGAGCGACTGTGCGATGTCGGGGTTGATCATGACTTCGAGGCCAGCGTAGAGGTCTTCGGTGTTTTCGCGGAAGATGATCATGTCGATGCCGGGGTAGTGGGTCTTGATGCCGGGCAGGGACTTGACGGGGCGGAAGTTGTTGTAGAGATCGAACTTCTTGCGCATCGCGACGTTGATGGAGGAGAAGCCACCGCCGATGGGAGTTGCGGTGGGTCCCTTGATGGCGACCTTGTCGGCTGCGATGGAGTCGAGCGCTGCTTGCGGGAGGATTTCGCCGTTCTTCTCGTAGGCTTCCGCGCCGCATTCGAAGCTGTGCCACTCGAAAGCGCAGCCGGTTTGTTTGCCGGCAGCTTCGACGATGCTGACCATGGCGGAGGCGACTTCCGGGCCGATACCGTCGCCGGGGATGAGGGTGATTTTGTGGGTGCGGATGGACACGAGAGGTTCCTCAGTTGTTAGTTGTTAGTTCTTAGTTGTTAGGGGAGGCGG
>Ga0302314_10019578_pt1 | contig 11231 bp, 14 predicted proteins | sample III_Palsa_N2_3_FD_200533 | JGI IMG/M metagenome (GOLD analysis project Ga0302314, IMG submission 200533) | Peat permafrost microbial communities from Stordalen Mire near Abisko, Sweden - III_Palsa_N2_3 | ecosystem: Environmental > Terrestrial > Soil > Palsa > Peat permafrost | place: Sweden... | reverse complement strand
CACCCTGATCGGGACCCGCCGCGTGCTCGGCGCCCGGGCCGGTGGCCGCAAGGGGCTGGACTACGTCCTGAAGGACCATCTACTCGACCACCCGCTGCCCCTGCTGGCCTCAGCGATGGAGAACATCGGCCGCGAGAGCATGTCCTGCCTGGACGAGTCGCGCATCGTGATCGAGGTCGCCGAGCACCTGGAGGCCGAACTGGGCAAACCGCCGACCGACGCGCAGGTAGCCGAGAAATTCGCCAAGAGCCGGACCTGGGTGGGCCAGCGCCGCGGCCTGGTACGCCTGACCCAGGCCGCCCAGGACCTGATCGACGAGCACGCGGTCTCCATCGAAATGGCCCGGGCCACCGCGGCGCTGGACGCCGACGACCAGGCGCCGTACCTCCTGGCGATTCTCGCCGACGGCCAGGACGAGGAGGTGTCCGCCGAGAGTGATACGGCCGTATCACCGGTCCCCGAACAGCGCGACCAGCGTTCGGCCAAGGCCCCGACCCGCAAGGCGACGCTCAGAGTGTTCTCCGGGTACTGGCGGGAACACGGCCCGTCCGGGGTGGCGTCCCTGCTGCGTGAAGAACTAGACGCCGCCGCCCTGGCCGAACTGGTGGCCGCGTTGACGGCCCCGCCCGATGACCACGGAGACGACTGAGCCCGACCAGCGTGCGGGAGACGGCGGGACGCCGCACGAAAAGGCCGGCGCCCCCGAGCTGGGAGCACCGGCGTCGACGGCGGCGGGAGCGGTCAGCGTGGGGCCGTGGCGATCCTGACCAGCACATCCCGGGCCGCGTGGCAGTCGCCCAGGGCCCGGTGCCCGCCGCCCAGGGCGATGCGGTGGCCGATCCCGAGCCAGGTCATCCGGGCCTGCATCAGGCACGCGAAGCCGCCGGGCAGCTCGGCCGGGTTCAGGCCCGCGTGCCGGTGGGTGGCCCGGATGATGCGGCGGTCGAAACTCGAGTTGTAGGCCAGGATCGTCCGGCCGGCGACCGCGTCCAGGTACCGGGGCAGCACTTCGGCCCAGGACGGCGCGCCGACCAGCTCCTCGTCCGAGATGCCGTGCACCATCCGCGCCCCGAACTCGATCGGCACCCCGGCCGGGTCGACCAGCGTGTCCAGCAGCGTCTGCCCGGTGGCCGCGTCGATGACCGCCAGCTCGATCGCGACGCCCGCCAGCGAGGTGGTCTCGGTGTCCACCACGACCGCCGCCCCGGGCCTGAGCATCGACCGGGCCCACCCGACGATGCCGCCTTCCGGCGTGGACAGCTCGATCCGGCCGGCGTGCGCCGCCGCCTCAGGGTGGGCGGCCAGCGCCGCGGCCACCTCCTGCTCGGTCGGGTGCCCGTCCAGCCTGTCCCAGTCGACCAGCCAGGTGTCCGACCCGTTGTGCCAGCGCGGCCACACCTCCACCTTCCACTCCCGGCCGAGGTCGCCACAGAAAGCCCGGACCGCGTCGGCCCGGGCCACCGGCAGCCGGACGTGCTCGCGCAGCGGCGACGGATCCCCGGGGCGCACCGCACGCACCGCCTCCCAGTCCACGCCCGGGATCTGAAGCACCGCCTCCACGTCCCCGGTGCGGTAGAGCGGCACCTCCACCTCCTTGTACCGGCCGACCTGTTTCGTCACCGAGTCCACCGCGCGCACCCACCCGGCCGCCAGGATGTACGGCCACTCCGTCACCCGAACCCCGAGGTGCGCCACCGACTGCTCCGGGCCGAGCAGCCGGTCCAGGCGCACCTGCTCCCTGAGCTCTGCGTCGGCCAGCCACCCGTCGACCACCGCCCGCTCGATCCGCCGGTCCCTGCCGATGCGCACCCCCTGCTCGGCCGCGATCCGCCGCACCTCCTGCCAACGCCAGCCCAACTGCTCGGCCGCCTGGTCCACCAGGATGCTGCCCGCGATCCAGGCCTCGCGCTCACCGACGATCCGGGCCACCACGGCGCGCTTGACCGGGTCCTGGGCCGCCAAGTCGAGCATGTCCACGTTGTAGAGCTGCCGCTCCCTCCACCACCCGGCCTCCTCGGTCAACCCGGCCGCGATCAGCGCCGACATGTCGGCGGGAACGACGGCCAGGCCGGTGCGCTCGGCCAGGCGCTCGACCGACCGCCAGACCCCCCACGCGGTCGGCGGCGGAGGCGGAGGGGGCGGGATCCGCCCGGCCAGCCCGGCCGGGTCGGCCAGCACTGCGGCGACCGCGGACGCGCTCCAGAACTGTCCCTCGTCCTGGCCCGGCAGCAGGCCGGCCTCCTGCGCCCGGGCCCACTGCCCGCGGTCCAGGCCCAGCTGCGTCCGCAGCCGCGCATCGTCGTACCAGTCCGGCAGCCCGGCCGCGATCTGATCGCGCCGGGCCACCAGCTCGTCGACCACCGTGCCGGACCAGTTCCCCGACGCGCGGTCCGCCGCCGGCACCAGATCGCACCGGCGGGCCATCGCCCACCCGGCCGCGTCCAGGCCGAGAGCCCGCTGCAACTCGGCGGCCCGGTGCACCTTCGTCCTCGATTTCACCGCCACGTCGGTCACGGCGCCGCCCGCCGCCGCGGCGAGGTCACCCGCGTCGGACGGACCGGCGCAGCCGGCTCGGACCCCGCGGCCGGCTCCTTGCGTGCCAGCCGCTTGGCCAGGGCCGGGGTCGCCGGTTCGCCCGGATCCATCAGCCGCACGTGGGCGTACCCGAGCCACGCCGGCGGAACGCCCTTCCGCCCCTGCCACACCCGCAGGTCCTCCACCACCACCGCGGTCCCGATCTCCTCGGCCAGCACGCGCACCTCGTCCTCGGTCGCGGCCTCCAGGCGCAGGTTCGCCATTGCGCGATCACCTCCAGTCACAGGGCGCCGACAGCCGGTGCCCGCCACCCACCCACCGTAGGGGTAAAACAGGGCCCGCGCAAGGCCAAAAAACTAGCCCAAAAGTGGCGCTGACCAGCATCAACGAAATTAGCTAATTTGACTCCGACCGGCGGCGATCGTCGCCGACGACGAAACGCGGGTTTTCACGAGTCCGGGTACAGGTCCAGTTCGGGCCTGCCCGGGGGCGTGAACAGCGGCAACATCTCTTCGATGGCATCGCGCCAGTAGTCGCCGGGCGTGACGACCTGGTCGGCCAGCTCGTAGTACTCCGCCATCGCGTCGGGGTCCTGGAGCACGAGCGGCCCGGGGTGCGCGTCCTGCCAGAGGTAGAGCTCTGCGATCGCGTCCTTGCTGGTGCCCCAGCAGGCCCGGCGCACCCGGTCGACCAGGGCGGCGTCGAGCCGCACGTTGATCTGTTCGCCGGTCCCGGCCCGCGTGGACCCGGGCCAGCGGCCCTGTGTCGACATCGCCCGGGGCACCGGCTCCCAGCGGTCGTGGTCCCACCCGCGCACGGTCAGCAGCCGGCGCGCCCCGAGCTCGATCAGCGCCGGCTTGGTGTCCAGGATCTTCCCGGCCCGCCGCTGCCGGTCCAGGTTCACGGCCCAGGCCGCGCGCAGCTCGGCGCGCTCGGCGCTGGTCGCCGCCGTACGCCGCCGCTTCCACTTGGGCCGGCCGCTCAGCTTGCGCCGCTTCGCCTTGCCCCGGGCCGTGACCAGGTCGATCCGGGCGATGGTGCCGTTCAGCAGGTGCACGGTCACGGAGGCTTTCGTCGTCGTCACGCCCGCAATATAGCGCGCGAACAGATGGAACCAAATAAGCTAATTTGACTCGGGCCGTCACGCGCCGCCGTGCGGCCGATGCCGTAGGTATGTTCTCGCTGTTCAGGGCGTTTTCTGCGCCCAGGGTAGGGCGTCTGTGCGGCCCTGAATTGACCCGATCGGGTGACGTTGCTCGGCCAGAAAGTAACAGGCCATAGTGGATGTGGTCAGACCAGCGGCCGTTTTCCGGGCTTAGAGCACCCAGAGTTCTTGGACGTAGACGACGCGGGCCTCGGCGTCGACCTGGTAGAGGATGGCGGCGGCCGAGCCGATCCCGAGCATCCGCTGGCCGGGCGATCCGGGCAGGTCCTGGCCCTTTTTCAGCGGGTCTTCGGCCAGGCCGAGCATCTCCATGACCAGCAGGTCGTGCTGCGCGTGGTCCAGGCCGCCGAGTTGGGTGGTGACCCGCTCACCGATGACGACGCCGAAGCTGAACCCGCCGCCGCTCACGCGGCGCGGGTCCAGGCCTGGCCGAATACGAGCTCGGCCGGGGTGCCGACGAACGTGCCGGCGGCCACCTTCTGCGCCTCGGCCATCGAGGCCGGGTTGGCGTAGGCCAGCGCGGTCAGCCACCATCGCTCGAACACCTCGAACGGGTTGCCCTCGTCCAGTTCGGCGGCGAACTGGGCCCGCAGCGGTTCGGGCAGTGCGGTACGCACGGCCTTGACCGTGCGGGCGACCGGGGCCGGGCGGGTCGGCAGGTGGGAGTCGGACGGTTGTGCGCTCATAGGGTCCACGGTAGTGCGCCCGCAACCGGCTGTCGCGCAAACGCCCCACCGCGTCACAATCCCCGCCGCCGACCTGCGGCGGTTCCCGGAAATCGTTCCTCGCCGGCGTGCTGCAGGAACGCGACGAAACCGCCCCCGGCATCCTGGGCGCTCCCGGCCCGCATTCATGTCGTCACCGTGACGACCAAGTATGTCGTCCCTGTGACGACGTTTAATGTCGTCCCTGTGACGACGTTTCGGCGCCTGTACCCGGCGTGTGCGCAGCCCGTAAGGTGGGCGCGGCGCGTGATCGTCGCGTCATCACAGGGACGACATCGAGGGCGGGTGTGGTGGCGAGGGCGAAGAAGGCCGCGGCAAAGGCGGCGGCGACCGCGGAGAGCGACCGCGCCCTGGCGTGGGAGCATCTGGCGCTGCTGGCCGATCCGGAGAACTTCGACCTGGAGGGTGACTTCGCGGAGGTCGCCGAGTCCCTGGACCGGCTGATCAACGAGGCCTATGTCTCCGACTTCGGGCGGATGAGCGCGACCGACGCGCTGGCCGCGATCCTGGTCATCCGCCAGCTGCGCGAGGACCTGGCCAAGGGCGAGGCGTTCCTGATCGAGGCGGCCCGCGAGCTCGGGGCGACCTGGGAGCGGGTCGCACCGGCCCTGGAGGTGGGCACCCGGCAGGCGGCAGAGCGCCGGTACACCTCGCTCAAGATGCCGTTCTACGGCGAACCCAAAACCACCCGGGCGCGGATCGAGGCCAACCGAAACGAGACGGCCAGGACCAAGGCCCGGCGCCGGTTCGTCCTGGCCAACGCCGAGGAGATTGTGGACGTGGCCGAGCAGGTGCTCGCGCTGCCTGGCTTGCAGGAGGCCGTCGACCGGATCGCCCGGGCGGAGAAGGCCGCGGGCCGCCCGGCCGAGGTCCCGGCCCGCTGGCCGGCCCGGCTTGCCGCCGAGCTGCGCCGGCCCGGCGGCGCCGATCCCTCGGCCACCTTGTACGCCCTGGCCCAGATGCCCCGGCCCGACACCGCCGACCTGGCCGGCCACGGCGACCTGGCCGCGCTGGCCGGCAAGGCCCGTGACCTGGAGGACCGCCAGCAGCACGCGGTCTTGGACGTGATGCGACGACGCTACAACCGCCGCGACGGCCTGCCCGAAGACTACGTCGACCAGGACGAGTGACCGTAACCGGACGGGCGCAGGACCGGGCGAAGTTCCCCGGCTAGGGCGTGGCAGAACAAGTCGGACCAGACAACCGACTGGACGTCGGCGGCTGACAGCGATGGCCGCGATGGCCCTGTTCAGGCGCGCCTTTGGTACCTACGACCTGAGCAGGAAAGCCCGTCCGCCCTGCGGTCGGCTATCACTCGAAAGAGACCATGGTGTGTGATAGTCCACGACGCGCGGATAGCGCCGCTGGCACGCAGTAACACTTGCCCGCGGGGCCGCCCTAGCGTGGCAGATAAGGAGCGGACCGCCCCGGCCGACTGGCCTGGAAAACCTGGCCGGGGTGGCCCGCTATTCAGCAACGAACCTGCAGGAGGAACGAAGTGAACACCCCTCAGCCTACCGAGTCGCCGCCACCCTTGCCCGAGCCTGTGCTACCGCAGCCGCAGGTGGGCGCGGCCCAGCCCGCGCCGTGGTGGAGTCCGATCCGGTTCCCCGGGGCGGTCCTGGCCTCCGTGGTGGCCGCCCTTCTGATGGCCGGGATCTACTGGCTGGCCCACCTGATCATCCACTTGGCCACTCGGTCATAGGCACAGAATGCGGCTGCCTCCACCGGGGCACGATCCGGCGGCGCTTCTCGGCGCCGCCGGATCCACTTCCATCTCCGGAATCCGCACGATCTGGCTCGCGATAACCTCACTTATCAGGGGTCAGAATCAAGATCCAGAAGCGCCGGGCCGGTGCGGTCCGGGGGCGGGATGTGTCATCATTCTGCGGACAGAAGTGTCCGCGAAATGATGACACCGGGATGGAGGGGTGGGGCGTGCCGACGACCGAGTTCGACCCGGCCGACTTCTACGACGCTCACAAGATCCTGACCGAGGTCTCCGGGCGGCGCTTCACGCATCCGTCCGGCTACCTCCCCAACGCGGTCGCTCGGGTGGTCGCCGTCTACGACATGACCCCGGGCCGGTTCTCGCACGAGTGGCCGGACGCCGAGCGGCCCACCGCGCCGGAGGCGCTGGCCTCTCTGACCGTGCTGCGCGAGATGCGCGAGTGGGCCGAGACGGCCGAGGCCGCGCTGATCGACGCGGCCCGCGCGGCCGGTGCGACCTGGGAGCAAGTCGCCCCGTGTCTGGGCGTGGCCGACCGGCGCGCCGCTCAGACCCGCGGCGCCCGGGCCCGCCGGCGCCGCTCGGACCGGGCCGCCGTCACCGAAGAAGGATGACCTCATGACGTATCGCACCAACGATCCCCGCGGCGTGCTCCCGTGGCGCACCGGAGACCTGATTTTCGACGCCAACGGCGATCTGTTCCAGCGGGCCGACGAGGACCAGGTGGCCCAGGGGTGGCCCTGGGGCTCTGCGGAATCACGGTCGGGTTCGGTGGACGAGGCCCATCCGCGCCGTCCTGTGACTCTGCTGGTCCGCGACGGCAGGCCCATCGGCGGAGTCGAGGTCGACGACCGGGCGGTTGAGGGCAGTGTTGTGCGCAGTCAGCTCGGCCAGGCCGAGGCTGTCCCTCATGGACGCACAGGCGGGAGCGCCGTCGATGCGTGAGGAGACGGCCGCCGCCGCGGCGGTCGACCGGGCCGGCGATCCGGACCGCCAGGCCGCCGCCGCGGTGTTCGACCCGGAGACGACCGCGCGCCTGGCCGCCCTCGATGCCGCCAGCGACGAGCACGCCGCCGCCCAGCGCCCGGCCAACACCGTCCGCTCCTACGCCGCCGACTGGAAGGCCTGGACCAGATACGCCGCGGCGCGGCAGCTGCCCGAGCTCGCCGCGACCCGGGGAACGCTGCGCGGTTTCGTCGCCTGGCTCTGGCACGACGTCGGCGCCGCGCCGTCCACCATCGACCGGCGCCTGGCCGGTGTCGTGGTCACCCTGCGCCGGGAGCACCGGGTCCTGGTCAACGCCGATGACACCGCCGCGGCGAGGGAGCTGCTGAAGGACTACGTGACCAAAGCTGCGAAGGCGAAGGAGGCGCCGCGCGGCCGCGGCCAGGCCGAGGCGCTGACCCTGGCCGACCTGCGCCGGATCAGCGCCGCGTGCCCGGACACCCTCGCCGGGATCCGCGACCGCGCCCTGGTCTTGGTCTCCTTCGCGGTCGCCGCCCGGCGCAGCGAGGCCGCCGGCCTTCTCGTCCTGGACGTCGCCGACGATCCCCGCGGCCTGGTCGTTGACGTCCGGGTGACCAAGACCCGGCCCCGCCAGGTCGCAGTGCCGTACGGGTCGGACCCGCTGACCTGCCCGGTCCGCGCCTGGCAGGCTTGGAAAGCCGCGGCCGCGCTGGACGCCGAGCCGGAGTCGGCCGCGTTCCGCCGGGTCGACCGGCACGGCCGGCTGCTCGGGGAGCTGTCCGGCGAGGCGGCCGGGGCGGTCGTCACCCGCGCCGCCGAGCGCGCCAAGGTCACACTGCACCTGACCGGGCACAGCGTCCGGGCCGGGCTGGCCACCGCCGCCCGGGCCGCCGGAAAGGACCGCAAGGCCATTGCCGACACCACCGGCCACGCCCACGGCTCCCCGGTCCTGGACCAGTACCTGCGCACCGTGGACCGCTGGTCCCCGGACGAGAACGCCCTGATCGGCATCGGTCTGTGAGTATCGCTCCCACCGCTGCCAGGATTACCGCCGGCTGATCGCGGCCGGACTCGGCAGCAGTACACGAACACCAGCCGCTACCGTTGCCGAGCATGGGGCACGACATATTCGATTGGGTCAACCTGGCCGCCGCCGTCGCGACAGCGGTGTTCACCGGCGGCGGCGTCGTTTGGGGCGTCTTCCTCTACCGCGGCGAGGTGAAGCGGCGGGAAGCCGAGGCGGAAGAGGCCAAGCGGGCGCAGGCGAACGTGGTCACGGCCTCCTTCCGCCGACCAGGCGACGGAGACGCTGCGGAGGTCACCGTGCGCAATGCCAGCGACCAGCCGATCTCCGACGTCACACTGTCCATTTTCGACGAGGACGGGAGGAACGGTATGTACGACCTCGGGATGCTCCCTGCCGGTGAGGATCGGGCGGCGACCGTCAACATCTATCCGGACGTGGCGCTGGCCGGGAACCTGGCGCCGTTCCCGTTCTGGTTCTCCGACGCCCACGGCCGCCGGTGGTTCCGGGACTGGGACGGCAGGCTGCACCACTATCCGGACTACGGCGAGCCGACTCCAGCGTGGTGGATGGAGCTGGCCGAGCGGGCGCGGAGGCTCCAGAGCACGGGATGAGCCCGCGCCGACGGATCGGCAGGGCGGATAGGCCGCATCGCAACACGAAATTTGCCACCTCTCACACCTGTACTACTTCTCATACATGTGGGACATTGGTGGGGCGGGAGAGGTCGATCCCCAACACACGACTGGAAGGTGATCACTATGGCCGAGGAAGGACAGCCGGTGGCAGACGCCGAACCGTGCTGCGGATGCCAGGCCGCGCCAGGCACCGCGCACGACGAGGACTGCACGCACGCCCAGTGCCCGGACTGCGGCGAGCAACTGTACATGCACGAATGCGAGCTCGACCCGAACGGGAACGGCCCCGGCCGCCCGGCCCTGTGGCACGGCCTGGACCAGCGCGCCCGCGTGGCCCGCGAACTGGGCTGGTGGACCGCAGTGGTCGGCATCGACCACCTGGTGGAGGACTACTCCCGAGTGGTGGTGGCCGTCGCGCTCGGCCAGGTGGTGTGGGACCGCCAGGCGCAGGCGTATGTCATCGGCCACATCGACAAGCGCGAACTGGACCGCGTCCTGGGCTGCAGTTCGTAACCCGTCCACGCCCCGATCCCGCACTTTTCAAGGCCGCGTAGCGCAAGGGGAGTCCCTGGCCCGAAGCCAGCCTCCTGACGGGAGAGTGCCACCAGCGGGGATTTCCCCGCAGCCGCTTCGGGCGGCGGTGGATCGGATGCGGGTTCGAATCCCGTCGCGACCACAACACCGCCCCGGCGCATGAGCGCCGGGGCGGTGTTCGTCGACTACAACCTTCCTTATCGAAAGATCAAAAACAGTCCGGGCCCGGATCGGTCACGGCCGGGGAGGCAGGTCCAGCCGCCACTCGCGGACCGTCCCCGGTCGTGGGAGCCGGCGCAGGATGACCGGTGTGGGGCTGATGCCGAGCTGGGTGTACCAGCCCAGCGCCCAGCGCAGGACGGCGATCCGCGACAGGCGCCATTCGTCGGGCAGCTGCATCAGGACTTCATCGCAGAAGTCTTCGGCCAGGGTGCGCAGTGTCTCGTTCCATTCCTCGCCGAGGAACCCGATCCCGGCCAGGTCCGGGTCGCCGAGCCCGAGCGCGTCGGCGAGTATGTGCGCGGCCGCCTGGCTGGTGCCGGTGCCGTTGTAGCCCCATCCGACGTGGTCATCGGCCAGCACGCGCAGGATCGTCGGCGTCTTGCGCTCGGTGTATCCGGTTTCCGGCTTTTCGACGCGCAGTACGGTCTGATCCCGAAACCTGCCGTAGTACGTCCACTCTTCGTAGCTCACGCGAGCCCTCCATCCATGTTCGCGATGTCCTTGGGTGACCACCCTAAATCAGGTGTCAGACTCGCTGTGCGGATTGGTGGCCTCCCGCCTCTGCCAGCTTATTTACGGCATGTCGCTTTCCCACACCCACCGGCGAGTCTGCGGCGGATCGCCCTGGGCGGGCCCGTACAGCGACCGGCCGCCCGGCCACTTGCACCCGGCTGCCGGGAGGGCGACTCCACCGGTCCGTTCCTGGTTCGTCCACCCGGCGGTCTCGACCAGTTCCCCATCAAGGGGACCGCCGATCAGTTCGACCGGGTCCCGGAACGTCTCGTCCATTCCCGCAGCCTGACATGCCGCACGCCGTCGGCGTGGTCGGATCGGGGAATTCGTCGGCGAGCTCGCGCCGCGGCCGCGCGGACGAAATCGGTGACCTGCCCGTTCGGCGGCCGCGTACTCGAGTACGGGACGCAATAGCGAAGATGGCAAGGCTGGAACCAAATCGCCGACTACGCGACGGCGGTCAGGTTCCGGCGCCCGGCGCCGTCGACGGCGGCCGTCTCGGCCGGGGCGATCGAACCGGTGGCGGTCGGCAGCAGCAGGTCGACCGTTCGGTCCCGTGCCCCGGCGCCGCGGCCGCGTACGTGGACGGTTGCCCGTCCGCCGGTCAGGTGGCCGGTGCCGGCCCGCGGGCCCGAGCCGTACAGGCCGGTCCACTCGGTCCTCTCGGCCCAGATCGTCTGGCGGGCCGAGGCCCAGTCGCCGAGGACCAGCATTGCGGCGCCGTGGCGCACGCCGGAGGCCCGGCCCTGGCGCAGTCGCGCGTCGACCTGGCGGCCGGTCCCGGCCGGGACCGAGGCCGGCGGGCGCACCAGGACCAGGTCGAACCCGGCCGCCAGTTGCGCGACGACCTCCGGCCACCGGTCGCCGGGTTCGGGGACCAGGACGAGGCGGTCCAGCCCGTCCGGCCGCTCGGTGTCGGCCAGCAGCTCGGTCAGCGCCAGGCCGCCGAACTCGGGCACGCCGACCGCCGCCGCCCACAGGCCCTTGTCCGAGCCCAGGGCCCCGGCCAGCAGCGCGAGCGTGAGGTAGTCGGTGTGGTTGTCCCGGCTGCGGACCGCGCTGGCCTCGCCGCGCCGCAGACCGTCCGGTAGCACGGGCGCCAGGGCGCCGAGGACCGGCACGGCGTCGCCCAGGAGCGGCGGGCGGACCTGGTCGGCCAGGCGGTCCTCGCCCAGGACGG
>Ga0302314_10019577_pt1 | contig 11231 bp, 12 predicted proteins | sample III_Palsa_N2_3_FD_200533 | JGI IMG/M metagenome (GOLD analysis project Ga0302314, IMG submission 200533) | Peat permafrost microbial communities from Stordalen Mire near Abisko, Sweden - III_Palsa_N2_3 | ecosystem: Environmental > Terrestrial > Soil > Palsa > Peat permafrost | place: Sweden... | reverse complement strand
GCCGGCGGTGATGCGCTGGAACGAGCCGGTGACCGGCGAGCGGCAGCGCGACATCGCCGCCGCCCTGGACCGGCCCGACGACAGCGCCGCCCATGCGGTCGCCGACCTGATCTGCGATCTCGGCCTTCCGCGAAGCCTTGCAGAAGTGGGAATCACGGAGGATCAGTTCGAACTGATCGCCAAAAAGGCGCTGGCAACCACCGTAGTGCGCGCCAATCCGCGTCCGATCCGCGAGGTCGCGGACGTTGTGGAGATATTGCGGCTGGCGATGTGAGCCGCCGCGCCCTCAGTCTTCGACCTCAACCGGCCGGTCCACGACGATGACCCCGTCGGCGATCCGCACTTGCGGCACGACTTCCCGGGTGAACGGCGCCCACCAGGTGGGGGCGCCGCGCGGCGGTTCGATCTCCAGCAGGTCGCCAGCGCCGAAATTGTGCACCGACTTCACTCGCCCCAAGGGCTCACCGGCCGGCGACACTGCGCCGAGGCCGACCAGGTCCGCGAGATAGAACTCGTCCTCGTCCGGTTCCGGCAGACGCTCGCGTGGAATGTACAGCCGCAGGCCACGCATCGCCTGGGCCTCCTCGCGCGTGGCGATCTCCCTGGCGCGGCCGACGATCGCGCCCTTCTCGGCTCGCCCGGACACCAGGGTGAGGGCCGGCTTGCCGGCGGCATCGAGCAGGGGGCCGTAGTCGAGCAGGTTCGCTGGGTCCTGCGTAAACGCTGTCACCCGGACCTCGCCGCGCACGCCGAACGCCCCGGCGACCTGAGCCACAAGGACGAGACGGGCGTCTTCCATACCTCCCTCCCCTTTATGGGGAGGGACAGGACGCGAAGCGTCCAGGGTGAGGAAGTGTGACGCAATCAACGACAGCGTGGGGTTTCATCGACACTTCCCCACCCTGACGGCTGCGCCGTCTGTCCCTCCCCATGAAGGGGAGGGAGGGAAATGCGCTGGTCTCACGCTTCGATAGTGGGCGCATCTTCGGCGACCACGGCTTCTTCGGCCGGGGCTTCCTCGGCCGGGGCCTCCTCGACCGGGGCAGCCTCCTCGGCCACTACTTCCTCGGCGACGACCTCTTCGGCGACCTCCTCTTCTGGCGGTGCGTTGGCCAGGGCTTCCGCGAGGGCCGCCGCGCGCTCGGCGCGTTCGGTGGCGCGTTCCTTGGCCTTGGCGTGAGGCTCGCCTTTCTTGGGATTGGCGCCTGGCTCCCACTTGGTCAGGTTCTGGGCAGCCAGAAAGCGCGCGACCCGGTCGGTCGGCTGCGCGCCCTTGGCCAGCCATTCGCCGATGCGCTCGTTCTTCAACGTGATACGCTGCGGGTCGTCCTTCTTGAGAAGCGGGTTGTAGGCGCCGACCTTTTCGATGAAGCGACCGTCGCGCGGCGAATGGCTGTCGGCGATCACGATGGAGTAGTAGGGGCGCTTCTTGGCGCCGCCGCGCGCGAGACGGATCTTAAGCATCTGGGTAAAGTTTTCCTTAGGGCTTCTTGAAGGGGTTGAATCCGGGGGGCAGACCGCCGAGACCCGGCAAGGTTCCCGGCGACGGTGGTGGCGGGGTGCTCGAACCAAGCGGCGGCGGACCGCCGCCCATGGACCTGAGGCGGTCGAGACCGCCGGCCCCGCCCATCATGGCGCCCAGGCGCGCGAAGCCTTTGCCGCCGCCCTTGGCCATGGATTTGAACGCGTCCTGCATCTGGCGGTGCTGCTTCAGCAGCCGGTTGACCTCGGCGACATCGACGCCCGCCCCGGCGGCGATGCGCCTCTTGCGCGAGGCCTGCAGGATATCTGGCTTCTTGCGTTCCTGGCGGGTCATCGAGCCGATGATCGCGCGCTGACGGCGGAAACTCGCGTCGTTCATGCCCGATTGCGCGATCTGCTGTTTCATCTTCTGGACGCCGGGCAGCATGCCCATCAGGCCTTCCATGCCGCCCATGCGCTCCATCTGCGAGAGCTGGTCGGCCATGTCATCGAGGTCGAAGCGGCCCTTGGCCAGCTTCTCGGCCATGGTGCGAGCCTTGGCCTCATCCAGTTCGGCGGCGGCGCGCTCGACCAGGGCGACGACGTCGCCGCGGCCCAGGATGCGCCCGGCCACTCGCTGAGCGTCGAAAACGTCCAGGGCGTCGATCTTCTCGCCCGTACCGAGGAACTTGATCGGCAGGCCGGTGACCGCCCGCATGGAGAGCGCCGCCCCGCCGCGCGCATCGCCGTCGGTGCGGGTCAGGACCAGGCCGGTCAGCGGCAGGCGCTCATGAAACGCCTTGGCGGTGCGCACGGCGTCCTGGCCGGTCAGGCTGTCGGCGACCAGCAGGGTCTCGGTAGGGCTGGCGATGCGGGCGATCTCCGCCGCCTCGCTCATCATCGCCTCGTCCAGTGTCGTGCGGCCGGCGGTGTCGAGGATCAGCACGTCGAAGCCGCCGAGCCTGGCCGCCGAGATCGCCCGCCGCGCGATGTCCGCAGGCGCCTGGCCGGGCAGGATCGGCAGGGTGTCGACACCGGCTTCCTTGCCGAGGATGGCCAGCTGCTCCATGGCCGCCGGGCGGCGCACGTCGAGCGAGGCCATCAGCACCCGTTTGCGCTCGGTCCTCGAAAGCCGCAGGGCGATCTTCGCCGAAAAGGTGGTCTTGCCCGAGCCCTGCAGGCCGGCGACCATCAGCACGGTAGGAGGATTGAGCGCCAGCCGCAGCGGCTGCACCTCCGTCCCCCCCAGCATGTCCACCAGGCCGTCGTGGACGATCTTGATCACCTGATCGGCCGGCTTGACCGAACGAATGACCGCTTCGCCCAGCGCCTCCTGGCGAGCCTTCTCTATGAACTCGCGCACCACCGGCAGGGCGACGTCGGCCTCGAGCAGGGCGACGCGCACTTCGCGCATCGCCGCGTCGATGTCTTTTTCGGACAGCACGCCGCGCCCGGAGAGCCGGTCGAATACGCCGGAAAGCCGATCGCTCAGTCCTTCAAACATTCACGTCCTCATGCCCATCCACGGAGCGAACCCACACGTACAACGACCAAAGCCCCCGTGCGCGATCACGCGGACGGGGGTCCCCGCCGCCCTCGTCCCTGAGACATCAGGGGGTCGTGGCGGTGGAGGCGCGAGACTGGAGCTGCGCCGGAAGGCAGCGCTTATGCGCCGAATGGCTAGTCGCGGTCAAGGAAGGCAGGTGAGCCGATGGAAAGACGATGGCTGCAGATCGCCATGATCCTCACCGCCTGCGTTCCGATATGGGGCGGATTGAACGGTGTCCTGCAGGGCGCGCGCGCCTTCGGCGGCTGGCCAGGCGCCGCCGCCGACAGCCATATGCGTTATCTGTCTGGTGTCCTGTTGGCGATCGGGCTTGTCTATCTTGGTTGCGTTCCCGCCGCCGAGCGGCGCGGCCCGGTCGTCCGGACGCTGACCGCACTCGTCGTGGCGGGAGGGCTCTCGCGCCTCGCCGGCGTTTTCCTCGCCGGTGATCCACAATCCATGCGCTGGACCCTGGCGATGGAACTGGGCGTCGCGCCGGCGCTCTGCGTATGGCAGGCTCGGATCGCGGCGAGGCCGGCGAGCCTCGACTGCGCATGGACGCTCCACCGGCGTCTCGCTAAAGGAAGGCATGGGAATAGGCGTCTTTGATTCTGGGATCGGGGGTTTGAGCGTCCATCACGCCCTCGTCCGCCGCCTGCCCGCCGCCGATTTCATCTATCTCGCCGATCAGGCGAATACACCCTATGGCGGCCGGCCCGGCGAGGAGATCGTCGATCTCACCCGCGCCGGCTGCGAGCGGCTGTTCGCCGAGGGCGCCAACCTGGTCGTCCTGGCCTGCAACACCGCCGCCGCGGTGGCCTTGCGCCGCCTGCAACAGACCTGGCTGCCGGACTATCGCCGCCACCTCGGCCGACCGGTCAACATCCTCGGCATCATCGTGCCGACCATCGAGGCGGCCACGGGCCTGCCCTGGGAGCATGAGGCCGAGCGGCGCGGCGACAAGATCGAGCGCCTCGACATCCTCGGCATCTTCTCAACCCCGGCGACCACCGCCAGCCGGGTCTATGAGATCGAGATCGACAAGCGCAGCCAGAACGTGGCCGTGTTCTCCGAGCCTTGTCCCTCGCTCGCCCGCGATATCGAGGCCGATACGCCGGACGCCGAGCTGCGCGCCACCGTGGAGGCCCACATTGCGAGCCTGATCCGCCGGGTCGGCCGGCCGCCCGACCGCGCCATCTTGGGATGCACCCATTACGAGATCATCGCCGGACTGTTCCGGGAAGCGCTGCCCGCCGGCACGCCGCTGATCCATCAACCCGACGCCACCGCCGCGGCCATCGAGAGCTATCTTGCTCGCCATCCGGAATATGATCCTGGGTCGAGCGGCCTGCGCCGGTTCCTCACCACCGGCCATGCCGGACCGCAGAACGGTCTCGTCCAGCGCTTCTGGGGCTCGCGTCTGTGTTTTGATCAAGCGTGACCTCCTTCCCTTCGCTCCCATAGGGGAATGGAGGAGGTATCTTGATTTTCTCTATTCTTATTTAATTTCCGACAATTCATCTCTATATCCGCCGTCATGCTCCCGACCCTCCGTCAACTTCAATACCTCAAGCTCCTCTCCGAACACGGCTCGTTCAGCCGCGCCGCCGAGGCCGCGCACGTCACCCAGCCGACCCTGTCCGCCGGCATCCAGGAACTCGAGAAGATCCTTGGCGGCCCGATGGTCGACCGCAATCGGTCCGGCGTCATATTGACGGCGGCTGGCGCGGAGGCCGTCATGCGGGCCGGCGCCATCCTTGGCCAGGCCGAGGACCTGGTGCAGGCCTGCCGTGGGGCCGGGCAGCCGTTGACCGGCCGCTTTCGCCTCGGCGTGATTCCTACGATCGCTCCTTTCATGCTGCCCGCGGCGCTCCCGGCCCTGCGCACGCGCTTTCCGAAGTTGCGGCTGTTCCTGCGCGAGGATCTGACCCATCGCCTGATCCACGACCTGAAGGCCGGCGTCCTCGACGCGGCGGTCATCGCCTTGCCCTACGACATGGCCGGCCTCGACTGGGCGCATGTCGATGATGACGAGCTGATGGCGGCTTTGCCGTCCGACCATCCGCTCGGCGCCTCGAGGCGCATCACGCCCCAGACCTTCGAGCGGGAGGAGCTGATCCTCCTTGAGGACGGCCATTGCCTGCGCGATCATGCCTTGGCTGCCTGCGGCCTGGGTGGTCAACGCTTCAACCGCGACGAGGGATTCGCCGCCACCTCCCTGGCGACCCTGGTCCAGATGGTAGGGTCCGGTCTGGGAGTCTCGTTCCTGCCGGCCATGGCCGTGGCCTCCGGCCTCGCCGACAACGCCCAGGTCACCGTGCGTCCGCTCGACGCCGCCGACATGAGCCGCGAGGTGGTGGTCGCCTGGCGCGCCGGGTCAACGCGGGCGACCGAGGGCCGGCTGCTGGCCGAAGTGTTCGCCAAGTCTCGCGCGGCGCCGTGCATCGCGCCCGCCGAAGCGCTATAGCAACGCCCTCATGAACCGCCATTTCGTCAAGATGAATGGGCTCGGCAACGACTTCGTGCTGGTCGACGCGGGCTGCGGCCCGTTCCGGCCGACGCCGGCGCAGGTTCGCATGATCGCCGATCGCGAGCACGGTGTCGGCTGTGATCAGCTGATCGCCCTCGAACCCTCACAGTCCGGGCACGCGTTCATGCGAGTGTGGAACGCCGACGGCGGCGAGGTCGGCGCCTGCGGCAACGGCGCGCGCTGCGCCGGCTGGCTGGTCATGCGCGCGGCGGGGCGCGGCGTTATCGACCTGGAGACGGCGGCCGGCGTCCTGGAGGTTCGCGACGCGGGTTCCGAACGCGTCACCGTCGACATGGGTGCGCCTGGTCTCGGGTGGAGCGACATTCCGTTAGCCGACCCGATGGACACAGACTCGATCGATCTCTGCGTGCAGGCCGGTTGGCCATCCCCTGGATGCGTATCGATGGGTAATCCGCACGTGGTGTTTTTCGTGCCTGACGCAGAAGATGCGCCGGTCAGAAGGCTCGGTCCGATCGTCGAACGCCACGCTCTGTTTCCTGAGCGCGTGAACGTCGGCTTCGCTCAGATCGTCGCTCACGACCGCATCCGCCTGCGGGTGTGGGAGCGCGGCGCCGGGTTGACCCAGGCCTGCGGCACCGGCGCCTGCGCCGCCCTGGTGGCCGCCCATCGCAGAGGGTTGGTCGATGCGGCCGCGACCATCGAGATGGACGGCGGCGAACTGACCATTCATTGGCGTCCGCACGACGGCCATGTCCTGATGACCGGCCCGATCGCGGTCGAATTCACCGGCCGCCTGTCCAGCACGGAGACCCCGGCATGAGCCTCCACCCCGCCATCGAAGCCGGCCGGACGGCCGTGATCACCGGCGCCGCCGACGGCATTGGCCTCGCCGCCGCCCGGCGCTTCGTCTCCCTGGGACTCAATGTGGTCCTCGCCGACCGCGACGAGGCCAAGCTCGGCGCCGCGGGCGGGACCGTCGCGGCCGCGGCGCGCGATGGGGCGCGATTCCTCAGCGTGTCCACCGACGTGGCCGACTTGACCCAGGTCGAGCGGCTGCGAGACAGGGCTTTCGACCAGTTCGGCGATGTCGCCATCCTGATGAACAACGCCGGCGTCGGCGGCGGCGGCCATGCGTTCGAGAATCCGGATGGCTGGCGCCGGGTGATGGGCGTCAATCTCGGTGGGGTGATCAACGGGGTCCATGCCTTCACCCAGGCGATCATCGACCAGCACCGCCCCGCGCTGATCATCAACACCGGCTCCAAACAGGGCATCACCACGCCGCCCGGCGACACCGCCTACAACGTCAGCAAGGCCGGGATCAAAGTCCTCACGGAAGGCTTGGCGCATACGCTGCGCGGTCTCGACGGTTGTCAGGTGGGCGCCCATCTGCTGATTCCCGGCTTTACCTTCACCGGCATGACCCGCCGCCAGGAGAAGCCGCCGGCGGCCTGGACCGCCGATCAGGTCGTCGACTTCATGCTGGAGCGGGTGACCGCCGGAGACTTCTACATCCTGTGCCCGGACAACGACGTGACCCGTGAGATCGACAACGCGCGGATAACTTGGGCCGCCCAGGACATCACGTTGAACCGCCCGGCCCTGTCCCGCTGGCATCCTGACTTCATGCAGGCCTTCGCCGACCACATGGCGCGGTCAGGCGAATGAACGACGTCGACGTCGTCACCTTCGGCTGCCGGCTCAACGCCTATGAATCCGACGCCATCGCCGCCCGCGCGGACGCCGATGGCGTGCGTGACGCAGTGGTCTTCAACACCTGCGCCGTCACCGGCGAGGCCGTGCGCCAGGCGCGCCAGGCGATCCGCAAGGCGGCGCGCGAGCGTCCGGGCGCGCGGCTGATCGTCACCGGCTGCGCCGCCCAGATCGATCCGGCGGCATTCGCCGCCCTGCCCGGCGTCGACCTGGTGCTCGGCAACGCCGACAAGTCCGCGCCCGGCGCCCTGGGCAAGTCCGGCGTCCAGGTCGGCGACATCATGAGCGCCCGTCCCGCCGCCGACCACACGGTGAGGACCCCCACTGAACGCGCCCGCGCCTATGTCGAGATCCAGAACGGCTGCGACCATCGCTGCACCTTCTGCGTGATCCCGTTCGGACGCGGAAATTCGCGCTCCAGCCCCGCCGACCTCGTCGTCGAACGTGCGCGCGCCCTGGCGGATGGCGGCTGCGCCGAAGTCGTACTGACCGGGGTCGATCTGACCAGCTGGGGCGCCGATCTGCCGGAGGCGCCGAACCTCGGGTCCCTGGTCGCTCGCGTGCTGGCGCAGGTCCCTGGCCTGCCCCGGCTGCGCCTCTCCTCGATTGACGCCGCCGAGATCGACGATGATCTGCTGGCCGTCCTCGCCGGCGACCAGCGCCTGATGCCGCACCTGCACCTTTCCCTGCAGTCGGGCGACGATCTGATCCTAAAGCGCATGAAGCGCCGCCATTCCCGCGCGCAGGCCCTGGCCCTGATCGACGAGGTCCGCGCGGTCCGCCCCGACACCGCCTTCGGCGCCGACTTCATCGCCGGCTTTCCCACCGAGACCGAGGCGGCATTCGAGAACACGCTCGCCTTCGTCGCCGAGGCCGGTCTGGCCTACCTGCATGTCTTTCCCTACAGCGCTCGACCGGGAACCCCGGCCGCCCGCATGCCGCGGGTGGATCCGGCGATTGTCAAGGAGCGCGCCGCGCGACTGCGCGCCGCCGGCGACGCTGCACTCGCCCGGCACCTGGACAGGGCGGTCGGCCGCGCCGCCCGCGCCCTCGTCGAGCGCCCCGGCCTCGCCCGCGCCGAGGACTTCACCGAAATCGCCTTTGCCGGCGACGCAATCCCTGGCTCCGTCATCACCGGCTCCGTCAACGGTCACGACGGGCGCCGCGCCCGCATCGACGAGTGGAGAATGGCGGCATGACCCTGGCCGGCGGCTGCCAGTGCGGCGCCATCCGCTTCGCCGTCGAGGAGAGCGACCTCGGCCGCGCCTCGATCTGCCATTGCCGGATGTGCCAGAAGGCGTTCGGCGCCTTCTACGGCCCGCTGGTTTCCACCCCCGGCCTGTGCTGGACGCGCGGCGCGCCGAAACACTTCCAGAGTTCGAACCGCGCCAAACGCGGCTTCTGCCCAGACTGCGGCACGCCTCTGACGTTCGAACCCGACGGCGGCCCGGTGGAGGTCGCCATCGGCGCCTTCGACCATCCCGCCGCCATCCGCCCGGTCATTCAGCACGACCTCGCCGCCCGGCTTCCCTGGCTCGCCGATCTCCCCGGCCTGCCGGTCCGCACGGCCGAGGAAGCCTCCATGGTCGAGGGCTACTATGCGTCGGTCGTCTCCCGCCAACACCCCGATCACGAAACCTGACATTCGCTTCCTTGATCTGGCATGCGCCTCTTCCACTTCAGCGAAGAACCGGACATTTCGATCTTCGAGCCTCGGCGTGTAACGGTGGCCACCACACGGGCTCCGGGGCGCGAATGGCTCGACGACCCGCTCGTCTGGGCGATCGATGAGCGCCACGAACCAATGTATCTGTTTCCGAGAGACTGTCCGCGCGTGCTTCTATGGCCGACAGAGTCGTCGACGGCGGACGATGTCCAAGTGTGGTGGGGCGCGCGGACATGCCGGATGATCGCTCACATTGAATGGGCCTGGCTCAAGCGGCTCACCCTCGCCCGGCTCTACCGTTACGAACTTCCGAGCAAAGGATTCGAGACGATCGACGACGCTGGCATGTGGGTGTCTAGAACGCCCGCGGCGCCGCTACGAATAGATGTCATCGATGATCTTCCCGGCGCCTTGAGAGACCGAGGTGTGGAGTTGCGGGTCATGGAGCGCCTCGCGCCGCTCCGCCCTCTATGGTCATCCTCCCTTCACGTCAGCGGCGTCCGACTGCGTAACGCCCTCGCCTGGTTTGACGGGGATTGATCATCGTCATCTGTCCGGCCTGAACTCCAAGCATTTCACGCCGTTTTTTTCCGTCAGCCGGATTAGGTTGATCCGGAACCTCACCTGTGGCGTATTGTCGCACCCATCACCCGCCTACCCCGGCTCGACGGCCTTGAGGAATCATTCCCGGCCGAGGCGTGGACCACCATCCTCCCGTCGGCCGACCGCCCGAGACCAGCATGCTGACAGCCGACATGAAGCGGATCATCGAACAGCACCGCCTTGGCTTCGTCGCGACAACCGGACCTGACGGCGCACCCAGCCTGGCGCCGAAGGACTCGTTCGTCGTTTTGGACGACGAGACGATCGCGTTCGACAACGTCCGTTCGCACGACGCCATCCGCAACCTGGTCGCCGACAGCCGGATCGAGATCAACTTCATCGATCCGCTGCTGCACAAGGGATATCGCCTGGCCGGAAACGCGACCGTGGTCCGGCGCAGACATCGTGACTTCGCCGCGCTGCTGAGCCAACTTCAGAGTCCATACGCGCCGCGTATCCGTTCCATCGTGAAGGTCCTGGTGACCCGGGCCCGATCGCTGACCTCGCCAGCCTACGACGCCGGGCCTTCCGAAATGACGATGAGACACGCGTTGACGGACCGGCTTCGCATACTTCAGCCGAACAAGCAGTTCCTCGAGTGATGTTCGAGAGGCACGGCCGCCAGCATCAGTGAGGCTGGATCTCGATCATCACCTTCAAGTGCCTGCTCGTCCCCACACGACACATTGCAAAGACCGCCATCGACGCACGCCCGTTCGTGTCGTGCAACTTGCTCTTGCGAGATCCGGCGGCGACCCGCACATTAAGCGCTGAGTTTTCGAACTCGCACAAAAAAAGGGGAACGTCATGGAATTCGGCATCGCGCTGGCGACCGCTTCCGATTCATGGAAGGTAGTGAAGCGGGCCGAGGAGTTTGGGTTCACCCACGCCTGGTTCTACGACACCCAGATGCTCAGCGCGGACTGTTTTGTCGCCATGGGGGCGGCGGCGGTCAACACGTCTCGCATCCGGCTGGGCACCGGGGTGCTGATCCCGTCGAACCGCATCGCGCCGGTCGCCGCCAACGCCCTGGCCAGCCTGAACAGCCTGGCGCCCGGCCGGATCGATTTCGGCGTCGGCACCGGCTTCACCGGCCGGCGGGCGATGGGCTTTTCGGCGATGAAGGTCAAGGCGTTCGAGACCTATATCGATCAGATCTATGGCCTGCTGCGTGGTGAAATCGTCGAGTTCGAAATGGAAGGCGAACATCGCAAGATCCGCTTCCTCAATCCAGATTTCGGTCTGATCAACACCACCGATCCGATCCCGCTGCATCTCTCGGCGTTCGGTCCGCGCACCCGCGAGATCGCCGCCCGCCGCGCTGCCGGGTGGCTCAACTTCGGCGCTGACATCAAGTCCGCGATCCGTGACGTCGAGGCGATGGTCGAGACCTGGCGCGAGGCTGGACGCGCGCCGGGGGACCTTTCGGCGGCCCTGTTCACCCTGGGCTGCGTGCTGGAGGACGGCGAGCCCGCGGATTCGGAGCGGGCGGTGGCGCAAGCCGGTCCGCTGGCCGCCGTCGGACTGCATATCGTCGCGGATGCGTCATTCGAAGAGATGCGAACGGGAACCTTGCCACAATTCCAGGACACCGGCGGCCTGCAGGGCTATGCCGCCGTGGCCCAAGGCTTCGAACCCGCCGATGCGCGCTACCTCTACAATCATCGGGGCCACCTGATGTTCGTCAAGCCGGAAGAGCGCCCGTTCCTGACCGCCGACCTGATCCGCGCCACCTCGATGACGGCGACGGA
>Ga0302314_10019575_pt1 | contig 11232 bp, 10 predicted proteins | sample III_Palsa_N2_3_FD_200533 | JGI IMG/M metagenome (GOLD analysis project Ga0302314, IMG submission 200533) | Peat permafrost microbial communities from Stordalen Mire near Abisko, Sweden - III_Palsa_N2_3 | ecosystem: Environmental > Terrestrial > Soil > Palsa > Peat permafrost | place: Sweden... | reverse complement strand
GCAACTCACAAACTTGAAGTTCCTGTCAACAGAAAGACACGCCATTATCCGTCCGTCAAGGCAACATCTAACGACTTATAAAGAGACTATTTTTTATCCTGGGTTTGATTCGGTTGCGGGACCGAACTTATACCGGCCAGGGGTGAGTGTGCCCCACCGGTCCCAACCGGCCGAGAGAGTCATTGTCGACGCGGACTGGCGTTGGTCGGGAGCGCCATGGCTTTGAACGACCCCCGGGGAGCGTGGGCCAGAACCAATCTGAGCCACTACCGGCGCTCGGGCGAAGCTTGACCTCGGGTAGCGGCTCGGCTATAGGCCGCCGCTCGTGCGCGAGACCGGGCCTGGAATGGGCATGCCCGGCCGCCGCGGCGCGTCTTCGATCATGACGCGGCCCACCTTTGTAAGGAGTTGCAAATGCCCAAGCTGAAGACGAAGTCGTCGGTGAAGAAGCGATTCAAGATCACCGCGACCGGCAAGGTGCTCGCCGGCCCCGGCAAGAAGCGCCACAATCTTTCCGCGCGCAGCCAGAAGGCCAAGCGCACCAACCGCGGCAGCCAGGTGCTGACCCCGATGGACGCGATCACTGTGAAGCAGTGGACGCCCTACGGTCTGTCATAAGGAATCCTGAGCCATGGCACGTGTGAAACGGGGCGTCACCACCCACGCCCGTCATAAGAAAATTCTCGACCAGTCCAAAGGCTTCGTCGGGCGGTCTTCGACCAATTACCGCATCGCGCTGGAGCGGCTGGAAAAGTCGCTGCAATACGCCTATCGCGACCGGCGGGTGAAGAAGCGCGAATTCCGCGCGCTGTGGATCCAGCGCATCAACGCCGCGGTGCGCGAGCAGGGGCTGACCTATTCGGTGTTCATCAACGGCCTGAAGCGCGCCGGCATCGAACTCGACCGCAAGGTGCTGGCCGCGGTGGCGTATGACGATCCGGACGCGTTCGCCGAAGTGGTGAAATCCGTTCAGGCGGTGCTCGCCGCCTGACGGAACAAATTTTCGAATGTTTTTTGCTTCTTTATTCTATTTGATACTTTAAGAAGCCAAGACCCGTCTTCTTTTTTGAAAAAAAGAAGCAAAAAACTTTTGACAATTTGGTACTTGTGCTCGATCAGGCGGTTGCGACCACCCTCAGGCGGCCGCGAGCGAGCGAGCGCGGGGCGGGTTTGATGTCGAGCGTCGCGGCCATCCGGCCTTTATGCTAAAATTAGCATTGAATGTCGAGCTGAAATCTGTGAAGCAATATGGTCGGTCGTTTCGGCATCGCCAAAGATCACTGTCCGATCGGGTATTGTACCCGGGTCCGCGAATGTCTCTTAGCTTCGTTCCGGGTCCGTAAAGCGTCCTACGAACCAGCCAACCAAACACGCGAACCCGCTCAGAAATGTGCCCCACAGCAGATCAAGGCAAGTGATCGAGACCGGCCAGCCGGCGATCGTGGCTTGGTTGGTGAGGTCGTAGGTTGCATAGGCGACGAAGCCGAACAGGGCACCGCGGGCGACGGCGCACGGCCAGGGGTCGCGCAGGCCGGGTCGGACGCAGAACAGTGTGAGCCCAAAGAGGTAGACCAGATAGAAGGCTATGCCCGCCCAGATCACCGGGTGAGGCGCGAGGATTGGGGGTAGCGTGTGCCGGTAAAGCCCGCCGGTGTTGAATAGCCAGATCATATCACCGCCGAGAAAGGCGGCGCAGGCAGCCAGGACTGCTTTCATGTCGTGGCTACGCGGATTCCGCCGCCCCGGATCATTGTCAAAAGTTTTTTTGGTTCTTTTTTTCAAAAAAGAACACTTCCTTTCCAAGGTTGCGTCGCTTCCCATTTTGCGTCACCCATCGGGCTCACATTCTCCGCGAGACCCGATTCATGAACGCGCTCCAGGCCTTTTTCTTCGCAATTCTCCAGGGTGCCACCGAATTATTCCCGGTCAGCAGTCTCGGCCATGCGGTGCTGCTGCGGGGTCTCGCCGGTTGGGCCACCGACGAGGGCGCGCCGAGTTTTCTGCCGTTTCTGGTGATGCTGCATCTGGGCACGTCGGTGGCGTTGCTGGCCTATTTCCGCGACGACTGGCTCGCGATCGCGCGGGGCGCGGTGGGCTCCGGCGATCCGGCCAATACCGCACAGGCGCGGCGGCTGGTGGCGCTGATCGTGGTTGCGACCATCCCGGCGCTGATCGTGGGATTTGTGCTCGAAAAGCACCTGCGCTCGTTGTTTTCAAGCGCCGATTTCGCGGCGATTTTTCTAATCCTGAACGGCGTGTTGCTGGCCGGCGGTGAGGCCCTGAGGGGGCGGCACGTCGGCCATAAGCCCTTGTCGCAGCTTTCGTTTCTCGACGCGCTGCTGATCGGCTGCTGGCAATGCCTGGCGCTGATCCCGGGCTTCTCGCGTTCCGGTGCCACCATGGTCGGCGCGCTGCTGCGCAAAGTGGATCACGAAGCGTCCGCGCATTTTTCGTTTCTGATCGCGGTGCCGGTGATACTGGCGGCGACGGTGCTGGAGGTGCCGAAGCTGCTGCACATCCATGCCGGCGGCGCCACCTTCGGACTCGCACTAATGTCGGCAGTGGTCGCGGGCGTGACCTCGTTCGCCAGCACGCTGGTGCTAATGCGCTATTTCCGCACCCACGACCGAGCCTCGCTGACGCCGTTCGCCTACTACTGCTTCGCCCTCGGAATCGCCGGGCTGGTGGTGCTGCATGCATCGTAGGAGAAAGTAAGGGAAGAAAAGTCTTCTTTTTCTTGGAAGAAAAAGAAGCAAAAAGAACTTATACGTTTTGGGACAATGCGATGACGGTGAGGTTCTTGCTTTGGGTGGGAGCCGGACGGAAAGGTCCGGATTGCTCATCGCCTGCACTTGCAGGGATGTCTCAGGGGCGCGGCGATGGCCGGGATCGATGCGATCGACAGTGCCGCGCCCCTGAGACATCCCTGGCCCCTGAGACATCCCTGCAAGTGCAGGCAGGGGGCAAGCCCGATCTCTCCGCCCCGTTCCCGCCAAGGCCAGGTCCCCACCGCTATCCCACCGACCCAAAACGTTTAAAGTTCTTTTGCTTCTTTTCTTTCAAGAAAAGAAGACTTCTCCTTCCTTGCCTTCTCCTGCTATGCGCCGCCGCGCCGCCCGCGGTCGAGCCGATTGGGCGCAGCGGGTTGCAGTGGTGGCAGGCACGGTTCAATGAGAAGGCCGGGGAGCTCGCGGCGCGGCCGCCGCGGCTGGTGTTCTACGGCGATTCGATCATGCAGTATCTCGAAAGTGGGCCTGGGGATCGGTTCGATTATCAGCCGGTATGGCAGCATTATTATGGCGGACGCGGCGCGGTCGATCTCGGGTTCAAGGGCGATCCGACCTCGGCGCTGATTTGGCGGCTGTTGCACGGCGAGGCGGATGGGATATCGCCCAGGCTTGCGATCGTGCTGATTGGCGCGAATAATTTCGGTCGGCTGCATTGGTCGGCTGGCGATACGGTCGCGGGGATCGAGGCAACGGTCGCGATCATCCACCGCAAATTACCCGATGCGCACATCTTGCTGCTCGGCGTGTTGCCATGCGGGCGGTCGGCTTGGGTCGCGGATTCCACTTTGGCGACCAACCGCGCTCTTGCGGCGCGCTATGGCGCGGGACAGGAGCCGTGGTTGACCTACCGCGACGTCGGCGGCCTTTTTGAGCGTGGCGGCAGGTTCAACGCGGCGCTGTTCATCGACCGACATCTGACCCCGCCCGATCCGCCGCTGCACCCGAGCCCGGAGGGCTGGCGGCTGATTGCGCAGGCGATCGAACCCGACGTGGCGCGATTCATGGGCGATGCGCCACGCCCGCCGATGGCGCCGGTGAATGTGTTCGGCCGATGACCGCGGACGATGGCGACGAAGACGAGGATAAGCCGCCGTCGCAGAAGATCTATCTGACGCCCGAAGGTGCTGCCAGGATGCAGGAGGAATTGCGCCAGCTGATGAAGGTGGAGCGGCCGCGGATCGTCGAAATCGTGTCGTGGGCGGCGGGGAACGGCGATCGGTCCGAGAACGGCGACTATCTTTACGGCAAGAAGCGCCTGCGCGAAATCGACCAGCGCGCGCGGTTCCTGGGGCGGCGGTTGAAACACGGCGAGGTCGTGGATCCTGCGCTGCAGACCAGGCGGGACCAGGTGTTTTTCGGCGCCACCGTGACCTATGAAAACGCGCGCGGCGAGGAACGTACCGTGACGCTGGTGGGGATGGATGAAGCCGATATGAGCGAGGGCAAAGTAAGCCTGCACGCGCCGATCGGGCGAGCGCTGCTGGGAGCGAAATTGGGCGATCAAGTGCGACTGAATACGCCGGCGGGAGTGGAAATAATCGAGCTGGTCGAGATCAAGTATCCGGAGAAGTAGGAAAGCAAAGTCTTGCAAAGGACTGCTGTTGCTTCTTTATCCTATTTGATACTTTAAGAAGCCAAGACTCTTAGCTTCTTTTTGTGAACAAAAAGAAGCAAAAAAACTTTGTCAATATAGCGCATTATACCAACCCGCCTTGACAATGACTCATACCAGCCGCCCAAAATTTTGACTCGTGACCAGCGATTGGGGCGGCTGGTATGAGTCTTTGTTTTGCGCGCCCCGCCCGCCAACCCGCCCGCCAACCCGCGCGCGATACCAGCGGTCAAGAGATAGGGCCGCTGGTATCACAGCCCCCTCCGGCGCGGAGATTCGTGTGTCATCATCAACGCTGATTGGCATTACTTCCGGTCGAATTCCTGCTGCAGCTTCTCCTCGATCGCTTCGGTATTAAGAACCACCACCGATTGATCTTCGAACTTCTTGATCAGCTGGCCCCGCTCGTCTTCGCTCTTCGCCCAGATCAGGTCACCGCCCTCGCCCCGCCAGTCCGGGCCGCACCACACGCGTGCCTTCGGCACCTGCTCCTTGATCGCGTCGAGCTTCGCGGGATCGGTGATCCACACCACCCCCGCCGTGCTCTGGGTCGGGTCGGATATCACCTCGATGCCCTGGCGGCGCCAGTCATCCTCCACCGCACCGGACCCCAACACCGACACCCGGTAGCCGAGCGATGCCAACAGCACGACGTGCTCGTTCTCGCCCACCACCAGCACATGGCCGCGATAAAGCCGGTCGAGGCCGCGGTTCTCTGCGTCGGCGGGCCTGATCAAGAGCTTCCAGCGCAGCCGCAATTGCGGCATCGGCGGGATGGCAGCGCCGAGATTGGACGTGATCCAATCCGGCTGGTCGGGTAGTTCGAGCCAGTTCACGCGAGCGGCGGGTTCGACCAGCAGGCGCAGCTCCCGGCTCCGCGCAGCGAGCGAGAAATTGACCAGCGCGGTGCCCCAGTCCGCCAGCGCCGGATCGAATCCGCCCTGCTGTTCCAGCGCGGCGGTTCTGATCGCGACACAGCCCAGACCGAGCGCGTCGCACGGGCGGCGCACCCGAGCGTGTGGCGCGGTGGGTGGGAAGCCGGCGCCGATGTCGATCATCCGCGAAGCACCTCCGCCGAGTAGCATCCCGGTGGAATGAAACACCCCATCTTCGCGGAGCAAACCGGCACCCACGGCCGCGATATCCAGCCCCAGATCCAGTGCGTCGAGCAACAGATCGAGCCAGGCGCCCTCGACCCGCGCGGCAGGCGCCAGCAATATCACCGCCGGCGCCGCACCGGACAGCAGCGCTTCGTTGCGCAGCCGGCCCGCATCTTCACCCGGCAATAGGCGCAGATAGCGCAGATTGCGCACCAGCGCGGGCAGATACGACGCCTGTTCGACTGCGCCGGGATCGAACAGCAGAATCTCCGCGCGCCGGTCGGCCCCCGAACGCACAACTGCCTCCAGACATCCCGCCAGCGCATCGACCGATCCCACCGCGGGGATCACGATGCGTGCGGCCGGGGGCGCCGGTGGCGGCGCCAACGCCAGCCGCGGGTAGCGGGCCGCGAGATCGGCGAGCGTCGGACCGCGGCGCGACGACAGCACCGGGATCTCGCCCTTGGCGGCGCCGGCTGCGAGCTGAGTGAAAAACGCGCCGACGGTCTCGAACAGGGCGGCGCCGGCGGCTAGACCGGCCTGATCGATTTGGCGTTGCAACTGGGCACATTCCGCGCGCACGCGTTTCAACTCTGCCTCCGCGGCGAGCAGCCGCTCTTCGACCTTGCCGCCGGGTTCACGGCGTAGGACCAAGGTTTTGCCGAATGGGATCAGCATCGGCGTGGCGCGCACGCTCACACGGACGGCGCGCTGGTTGGCGATCAATTCCCATGGCAGGGTGCAATCGAACGCGTATTTGCCGTCGCCGATGCCCGCGTTGCGGATGTCAGCGCGGTCGAACGCGGCGACGGTGGTGAGCACCGGCTGATCGTCGAGCATCACCGTGACGATCAGGCGCTCCTTCGGTGCGGCGGGTGCCCAGACCCAGCCCGACACTCTGCCGTCTTCGGTGATGTGTTCGACGTAGCCCGCGATGGTGGGATCGGGCAGTTGCCGCGCCCGCCAGGCGTCGGGCACCGGACGCGGACGCTCAATTTCGGCCCCGGTCGCCTGGTCGCGGAAGCTGAAGCGCGCGTTCGGCGCGAACCGCATCTGGCCGAGCGGCAAGGTGAGGTCGAAGCCGTTTTTCCCGTTGTTGACTCCCGGCAGGTCGCAGATGGTTTGTGCCACCACCGCGCCGTCGAGCAGGATTTCGAGCGTGCGGATGATCTTCGGCTCGTCGGCCGCGAACATTTGGCCGCGAATTTCTCCGTTCGGCCCGAAATCGATCCGCGAATAGATACTGCTCACGAATGCGGGCTTTCGAAAGTGAGCAAAGAAGTAAAATTGACAAAAGTTTTTTGCTTCTTTTTTTCAAAAAAGAAGACTTTCTCTTCCTTTTGCGAACAAAAAGAAGCAAAAAAACTTTGATAATTATTCATAACCTTACGGCGCTGATGATCATGTTGAAGGGTCCCAGGTAGCCGAATTCGTCGGACCAATAGAAATTCGCGGCGACCTCGGCGAAGCCGAGATCACGCAACAAATCCAGCAGATCCCAGCCGAACAAATGCAATGGCTCCGCACTTTCGACCGCGCCGCGCGGCAGCTCGATCACGCGTGACTTGGTGATCGGTGAATTCACGTCGAACGGCACCGTCAGGCAAAGGTCGCCACCGGCGCGGACGGCGCGGGCGATCTCACGGACGAAACCAACCACGGGGGGAATGTGGTGCAAGTGATCGGCGCAAATCACCAAGTCGGCCCAGCCGGTCTCCACCCGCAGCCGGCCACCGAGCAGCCGCGGCACACGCAGCACCTCATAGCCCCAATCGAGTAGTTTTGCCTCGATCTGGGATTCCCGGCCGGTCAGCGCAAACTGCCGGCCCGGGACTATGGCGCCACGGGACTGCATGAAATGCAGGATGGCGCGCTCACGGTTGGAAAGATGCATGGGGCAATCGCACTGCAACTCCTCACGCCAGTTGCGCGCTTCCGCCGGCGCGTCTGCGCGGAACACTGTCGGAGCGAGGCATAGGCCGCAAGTACCCTCGCGCACCGCACTCAACCCGTCCTTGATCTGCTGCTGCTCGTAGAGCCAGCGCTGATCGAACACCGGACGTTCGGACTGGGACCAGGCGTTGAATTCGTCTTGCGAGGCGATCCGAGTGGCAGGAAAACGCAGCGTCACGGAGCCTGAACCGGCAATTCGACCCCCACCCGCCGGTAGGTCCCGCGATCGATCGCCGTTGCCAGCGCGGCGGCGCCGGCGCTGGGGGAAAATCGATCGCGCATCACCGCTTGACCCGCGGCGGACAGACGATGCCACAAATCCTGGTCGTGATAGAGCCGGATGAGCTGGGCCGCGAACGCCTCTGGCGTGTCGCCCAGCAGGACTTGTTCCTCGGGCTCGAGCCCGGTGCCTTCGAAGCCGATCGCGGTGGAGACCACCGGAACGCCGTACGACAGCGCACTCGCGAGTTTGCCCTTTACGCCGGCGCCGACCCGGAGCGGGATCGCGACCACGCGGACCGTGTCGAACAGGTCGCGCAGATCGTCGATCATGCCGGTGACGATCACGCGTGGTCCCGCCAGCGCCAGTAGGTCAGGTGTGGGATTGGCGCCGGCGATGATGAAGCGCGCGCCGTCGAGCGCATCGGCCACCAATGGCCAGATCTGGCTCACGAAATACTGCACGGCGTCGACGTTCGGCGGATGGCGGTAGCCGCCGAGGAAGCAAATGTCGCGGCGGGGCGCGAACCCGACCTCGGTGCCGAAGAAATCGAACATCAGCGGCCAGACCGTCACCTGCGCTTCCGGCACCAGCGTTTCCAGCAGCTGTGCCTCGTAGAGCGAATGAGTGATGGTGCCGTGCGCCCGCCGCGCGAGTTCGAGCTCGCGCTGCTTGGTTTTTTCCGCCAGCTCCCGCAGCGCCGGGTCATCCTCCAGTTCCGCCTGGCGGGCCAACCGCAAGTGAAACAGATCCGCGACGTGATAAAGCAAGGTCGCTTGCGGCGCGTATTTTTCGATCGCCTCGATCGTGCGCTCGAGGATGGTGACCCGGAACACCAGGATCACGTCGAACAGCGCGCCATAGCGGCGGAGGTAATTGTCGAACCCGAGTTCATACGGGGCGTAAGCGCAGTCGATCCCCATCGCTTGCAGATCGGGGATCGAATCCGGCTCGAACAGCCAGTTGTCTTCGGGCACGAAATGCACCTTGTAGCCCAGATCGTGCGCCACCTTCAGCGCGAGCATTGTCTGCACCGATCCGGCGTCTTGTTTGGGCGTGGGCGCCACGGCATCAACTACCAGCAGGCGGCGATTCACCTTGCGTTCGCGCTCGAAAAAAGGCGCCGTGCCATTGGTGCGATGGTCGAGCAGCCGATCCCGCCAGCGCAGGTAGAGCTTCTTGGTGTTCACCAACTGGTAGGCCTTGACGCCGCTGCCGGTGTCGGTGCCGGAGGTCTTGCCCTCGTAATGGACCACGCGAGACCGTGGCTGGTACCATACTTCATAGCCGCGCTCGACCAGGCGCAGACACAGATCAACATCCTCGCAGTAGGCCGGCGCATAATGCGGGTCGAAACCGTGAAGCTCCCGCCACAGGCTGGTCCGGATCGCGATCGAGCAGCCCGACACATAGTCGACCCGGCGGGCGTAGCTGTATTGCGGCCGATTCGGATCGTCGCGGCGGCCGTAGTTCCAGCACGAACCGTCTCGCCAGACGATGCCGCCGGCCTCTTGCAGGCTGCCGTCGTCGTAGTGAAGTTTCGAGCCGATCAGGCCGGCGGTGGGGAACAGGGCAAATCCGTCGATCAGCGCGTCGAGCCAGCCGGCGACCACGCGTGTGTCGTTGTTCAGCATCACCAGATACTCTCCGCGCGCGAGTGCGGCGCCCTGGTTGGCGGCGGCGATGAAGCCGCCGTTGCGTTGCTGGCGATGGTAGCGAAGGTGCCGAATTTGCGACAGGAATCGCGCGCTCTGGTCGGTGCTGGCGTCGTCGACAACGATGATCTCGAGGCTGTGGCGCGTCTGCTGGCGTAGCAGGCTGTGCACGCAACTGAGCGTGTAGGCGAGCTCACCGAAGATCGGAATTACGATCGAGACCTCGGGGGGATCGTGGTCAAGCCTAGGTACTGGCCGCAAGCCGGCGAGATAGCGGGTGGCGCCGCCGAAATCCGGCGGGGCGTCGTCTGCCAGCAAATTCCATTGGGTCAGGAACGCCTCGCCGTTGCGGGCTTCCAGGATCACCGCATCGTCGACCCGCCGATCGTATAGCCCGAGCGACTCCGGCGCCGCGTCCTTCTGCTCGGCCAGGCGCCATTCGTGGCGCTCACGCGGCACGTCGAAGGCGCCGTCGCCCCGCTTGCCGTCGCTTGCCGGCCAGGATTGCGCCAGCCGATGCTGCAGTTGGGCGGCCTGGAAGTGCGCCGCGTTCAGCTTTTCTTCCATCGCCATCAGTCGTTCGGCGAGCGCGACCAGCCTGGTATCCGTGGTGGTCGAAGTTTTCGGCGAGGAGCGGACCGCCGCTACTGCCGCGGCGAAGGGGGGGGCGGCGGCGTATTGTTCCAGCAGTCCTTGTGGCAGCGGCGGCGCCGGCCAATGCGAACAGATTCTTAGGATGAAGCTGCCCTCTGCGGCCTGGACGCGGGCGACGCAGGCGGCGGGGCCCGCTGCCGGCAGCAGCACGACGCCATCGACCGGACGCACTCGATAAGTCGCAACGTGGGCGAATCCGCGGCTGACGGCTTCGGCTGCATCGTGGCTTGGCTCGAGGTCAAACAGCTCCAGTTCGATTTCGTCCTCGCGCGGATGCGCTGGGATGGGAGTTTCGCGCGGATGCGCTGGGATGGGAGTTTCGCGCGGCGGCGGCTGGGCCGTCGGCAGCCAGGCCACCGGGCGCGGCGACGCCCAATCCGCGAGCAAGGCGATCAACCGGCTGCGGCAGCTCGCCAGATCGGACCGCGGGTGATGGATCGCGGGATTATGGATCGCGGGATTATGGATCGCGCGGGCAACGATCGCATTCTCGCGAATCGGCGCCTCACCGGTCGCTGGGGTAGGGTTAAGCTTGTGCAGGAGCATCGAGCTGGTGTTCAGACCGGTGAAATGGCGGCGCGCTAACTAAAGCGGAACTAAACATCAGATCGGAACGAAAATCTAGGTTTGTAGTCGTGCAAATAGATTGATTTCGATCAAGTGTGTGCCTAACGTGTAGCTATTGGACTTTTGTGCGGTGCCGCAATATTTCTGGCGTGCCCGCGGTTTACACGATTTTCTGCAGACTTTGGGTTTCGGCATTTTAGGCCTTCGCGGCCGGAGAAATTTAATGAGCGTTTCATTTGCCGGCCCCGCCGACGGGGCAAGTGTGGCCGCCGTGCTGGCGCGGTTCGATCGGTCCTCATCCGAAAAGCTGCTGCTTTCGTTTGCTGCCGAGATCGTCCGGCTGTCGCGCGAACAGGCTGATCTGGCAGCGCGTTTGCTGGCGGTGGAGCAGCTTCAGGCGGTGGCGGACCGGCTGCTGCCGGCATCGGGCGGCGAAGCGGCTGCCGAGGAACTGCCGCAGACCGTGCAGATCGAGGCTTGCCACGCGATGCCGGACGGAACCGGGTTCTATCCGCTGGAGTTCGATCAGGCCGGGATGGCGTCGCGCTGGACCGGGCCGGGGGCCGGATTCTCGCTCGGATTCTTCGTCGACCGCAGGTATGGCGGCAAATTCAAGCTCTCCTTTTCGCGCTTCGCTGCCAACGTGCCGGCGAGCTTCATGCGCTGCCTGCACGACGGCAAG
>Ga0302314_10019574_pt1 | contig 11233 bp, 7 predicted proteins | sample III_Palsa_N2_3_FD_200533 | JGI IMG/M metagenome (GOLD analysis project Ga0302314, IMG submission 200533) | Peat permafrost microbial communities from Stordalen Mire near Abisko, Sweden - III_Palsa_N2_3 | ecosystem: Environmental > Terrestrial > Soil > Palsa > Peat permafrost | place: Sweden... | reverse complement strand
CCGCCTCCCCGCTGAAGCTCAGCTGGGTGATCGACCCGGATCTGATCGCCACGGTCGACTCGATGCGCGACGGCTACCAGGTGGTCAGCGACGCCCAGGGCAGCACCACCGCCGCCACTCCCGAGTGCAACTGCACCAGGAAGGGCAGCCAGGCCGGGGTCACCGCCGCGAAGCAGTGGCTGCTGCAGCTCCAGGCCGCGCTGGTCGGCCTCAACGCGTCGCAGGTGATCGCCCTGCCGTACGCCGACCCCGACCTGGCCACCCTGGCGCACCACCCCAACGAGAGCGCCGCGCTGGTCAACGAGCTGGCGGCGGTCGGCAGCGCCAGCGTCCCCGACCTGCTCCAGGTCGACGCCAACGAGTCGGTCGCCTGGCCGTACCAGGGGTACGTCGACCCCCAGGTGGTGTCGCTGGCGCAGAGCCTGCACGACACCACGATCGTGACGAACAGCGAAAGCCTCCCCTACGGCGTGTCGTTCACCCCCAACGCGGCCCGCTCCCTCGGCAACGGCACGACGGCGGTGGTGGCCGACTCCACCATCTCCGACATCTTCTCCGGTGACCTGACCACCCAGAGCGCGCAGACGATGGCCGAGCAGCGCTTCCTCGCGGAGACCCTGGAGACCACCGAGGAGCAGCCCGGGGTGCAGCGCAGCATCCTGATCCAGCCGCCCCGCGACATGTCCACCAGCACCGCCGACACGCTCCTGGCCTCGCTCCAGGCGGCCTACGCCGGCAAGTGGATCCAGCCGGTGTCCTACGGCACGGTGGCCGCCGCGAAGCCGACCCCGGGCACGAACTCCACGCTGGCGCCGTATCCGGCCAGCGTGCGCGGAAACGAGCTGCCGACCCTGCCGGACGTCAACCAGGTCCAGGCGGACCTGGACGAGCTCCAGAAGATCATCACGCCGCCGGACCCGTACCGCGCCCAGTTCAACGCGGCGATACTGCGCTCGGTGTCGACGGAGTGGCGCGACCAGCCACAGGCGGGCCTGGACTACCAGACGAACACCCAGGACTACCTGACCAGCTTGCTGAATTCAGTGAGTATCCTGCCAAAAACCAACGGCGTGACCCTGCCCGGCAGCAACTCGGCGACCATTCCGATCACGGTCGAGAACAACCTGCCGCAGACGCTGACGAACCTGGTGGTCCGGCTCATCTCGGAGTCGCCCAACCGGCTCGCGGTCGAGGGCAGCGGCATCCAGAAGGTCACGAACGCCGGGAACACCAAGCCGAGCTACAAGTTCCAGGTCAAGGCCGCCGCCAACGGCAAGGTGAAGCTGGTGGCGCAGCTCTTCACCACGGTCGACGGCGAACTGGTGCCGTACAACGACCTCATCGGAACGAACGCCTCCATCCCCTTTGAGGTGAATGTCACCCAGGTCTCCGACGGGGTGATCGCGGTGATCGCGGGCGGCGTCCTGCTGGTCGTCCTTGCCGGTCTCCGGCTCTACTGGAAGCGCCGCAAGGACGCGGCCCTCGCCTCGGGCGACTCCCCGGACGGCCCGGACAGCCCAGCCGGCCCGGGCGACGCGCCGGGCGACGCGCCGGACGGAACGACGGACGGGCCGCAGGGGACGGACGAGGCCGACGGGGCCCCCGAGCCGCAGGCAGACGCCGACGAAGAGGCGGAATCCGGGCAACCAGGCGGCCATGATCCGGAAAACGGGGTCCAAAGCCCTGTATAGGCTCTGCCGGATGAGAAGGTAGGGAGACGAGACGGCCGGTGGAAACCGGCCGCCCCATCCGAAGATCCGGAGAAGGTGGCATGAGCGCGCCGCGTGACGGCAGAACTCAACGGGGTCGCGGCGGACGCGCCCCCGAAGCAGGCATGCCTCCGGCACAGCCAGGACCGGAGGGCGGCACGGACCCGTACCTGGACGAGACCTACGCGCGCGACCCCTACGCGCAGGACCCGTACGGTCACGACGTCTACAACCAACAGCAGCAGCAGTACAGCCCTGAGGGCTACGGACAGGCCGGCTACGGCCAGCAGGACTATGCCCAGACAGCCTATGGGCAGCAGGGGTACGGCCCGCAAGGGTACGACCAGGCGGCTTACGGGCAGCAGCAGGGCTACGGCCCGGCCGCGCCCGCGGCGCCGGTGGCTCCGGCCACCCCTGCGGACTACCCGCAGAACGGCTACCCGCAGGCCCCACAGCCCCAGCAGGCCCAGCAGTACGGCGGACAGCAGTACGTCCAGCCGCAGGTCCAGCCGCCGCACCCGCAGCAGCAGCAGCCGTACGTTCAGCCGCCCCAGCAGCCGGCCCAGCCCCAGCAGTACGCGCAGGCCGGGTACCAGCAGCAGCAGCCGTACGACCAGCAGCAGCCCTACGGCGGCCAGCAGTACGCCGGACAGCCCTACCCGACCGTCCAGGGCGACGGCTCCGTGTACAACCCGGGCGCGGCCACCGAGTACATCGGCGTGGACGAGCTGGTCAGCCGGGCCAGCCGCGAGCCGGCGCCGCCCGCCGAGGAAGAGGACCCCTATGCCTTCCTCTTCCGGGACGGCGGCCAGTACTACCCGCCGGCCGGTTACGGCGAGTCGGTGGACTCCGCGATGGAGTTCACCAGCACCATGGCGCTGTTCAAGGTCGACCCGAAGCTCCTGGCTGCGGGCCGAGGCTCCGGCGCCGCCAAGGGCGCCGACGGCGAGAGCGAGGGCGGCGGCAAGTCCAGCAGCCTGCTGAACTCCAGCGCGATCATGGCGGCGGGCACCCTCGTTTCACGTGGAACCGGATTCGTCCGGACCATGGTGATCACCTTCGCCATCGGCGTCGGTGCCATGGGCGACGCCTACAATGTCGCCAACACCCTGCCCACCCTGCTCTACATCCTCGTCGGCGGCGGCGCGCTCAACGCGGTCTTCGTCCCCCAGCTGGTCCGCAGCATGAAGAACGACGAGGACGGCGGCGAGGCCTACGCGAGCCGACTGCTCACCCTGGTCGTGGTGGGGCTCGGTGGTGTGGTCTTTGTCACGGTCCTGGCCGCGCCACTGCTGGTGCGGCTGGTCTCCGACTCGATCATGCGGAACCCGCAGAGCGCCAGCGTCACCGTCTCACTGGCCCGCTACTGCCTGCCCACGATCTTCTTCATGGGCGTCCACGTGGTCATGGGCCAGGTCCTGAACGCCCGTGGCAAGTTCGGCGCGATGATGTGGACCCCGGTCCTCAACAACATCGTCGTCATCTTCACCTTCGGCATGTACGCCTGGGTCTACGGCCCCTTCAACCACACCCAGGTCACCCCGGAGACGATCTCCTCCCAGGGTGTGCACCTGCTGGGCATCGGCACCCTGCTCGGGCTCACGGTCCAGGCCCTGTCGATGATCCCGTACCTGCGCGCGGCGGGCTTCAAGTTCCGCCCCCGCTTCGACTGGCGCGGACACGGCCTCGGCCACGCCGCCAAGCTGGCCCGCTGGACCTTCCTGTTCGTGCTCGCCAACCAGGCCGGGTACCTGGTCGTCACGCAGTTGGCCACGGCCGCCGGAAACGCCTCGGGCCGCAACGGCGCCGGGCTGTCGGCCTACTCCAACGCCCTGCTGATCTGGCAGCTGCCCCAGGCCGTGATCACGGTCTCGGTGATGAGCGCGGTACTGCCGAGGATCTCCCGCTCCGCGGCCGACGGCGACGCCCGCTCGGTCCGCGACGACCTCTCCTACGGCCTGCGGACCTCGGCGGTGGCGATCGTGCCCGCCGCGTTCATCTTCCTCGCGCTCGGACCGGTCATCGGCTCCGTGCTGTACGGCTTCGGCGGCTCCGGCCAGGGCACCTCGGTCGGCTGGATGCTGTCCGCGTTCGCGCTGGGCCTGATCCCCTACTCCGCCCAGTACGTGCTGCTGCGCGGCTTCTACGCCTACGAGGACACCCGCACCCCCTTCTACAACACCGTCTGGGTCGCTGCCAGCCAGGCCGCGCTCTCCGGCTTCTGCTACCTGGTGCTCCCAGCGCGCTGGGCGGTCACCGGAATGGCCTTCGCCTACGGCGTCTCCTACCTGATCGGGCTGGTGGTCGCGCTGCCCCGGCTGCGGCGCCGGATCGGCGACCTGGACGGCAAGCGGATCAAGCACACCTACAGCCGCCTCATCGGTGCCAGCATCATCCCGGCCCTGGCCGGCTTCGCCAGTTCCTTCGCCATCACCTCGGTCGGCGGCAGCGGCTTCTTCAGTGAAGTCGCCGCCCTGATCGTGGGCCTGGTCCTACAGCTCGGCCTCTTCGTGGTGATCACCAAGAGGATGCACATCGAAGAGATGGACTCGCTGATCGGCATGGTCCGCCGCAAGATCGGCCGTTGACACCAACCCCGGGACCCGATCCGCCCCTCCTGCCGAGGGCAACCCGAGAGGGGGATCGCGAGTCGTAGTCCCGGGGCGAGGGTTGGCACAATTGACCGCATGCCCTCGGCTGGAGGGAACGTTCCAAGGGGAGGAAGGACAAAGGTGGCTGATCGCAGCGGAGCTCCCGTGGAGACCAGCGCAGGGAGCATCGACGACACCGTTGCCACAGACGACGTCGAGCTGACACACGCCACCCATGATGACCTGGTGTCAGAAGCCGTCACCGAGTCCGAACCCGAGGCCCCCGCCGACCCGGAACCCGAACCCGAGGCGAAGCCCGAAGCCGAGGCCGAGCCCAAGGCCCACACCGAGCCCGTGGCTGAGCCTGAGCCCAAGGCCGACGCCAAGCCCGACGCCAAGCCCGAGGCCGAGGCCGAGCCTGAACCCAAGGCCGACGCCGAGCCCGACGCCAAGCCCGAGGCCGAGCCCACTCCGGACGCCGAGCCCGTCACCGCGCCCGCCGCCACCGACACCGCCACCGCGACCGCACCCGCCGCCGCCGACACCGCCGACGCCCCGGCCGAGGGCCCCGCGGAGCCGCCGCTGCTCCCGGTGCCCGTGCGCCACAGCGGCGACCGGATCGCCAACCGCTACCGCCTTGAGGAGTGCGTCGCCGAGGCCGAGGTCTTCTCCAGCTGGCGCGCCATGGACGAGAAGCTGCGCCGCGCGGTCGGGATCCACCTGCTGGCGTCGGGCCACCAGCGTGCCAAGGACGCGGTGGCAGCCGCCCGGCAGGCCGCCCTCCTCGGCGACCCGCGCTTCGTCCAGGTGCTGGACGCCGTCGAGGACGGCGAACTCGTCTACATCATCCGGGAATGGCTCCCCGACGCCACCGCGCTGACCACCCTGCTCGCCGAAGGACCACTGGAGCCCTACGAGGCATACCAGCTGGTGCGTCAGGTCACCGACGCGCTCGCCTCGGCCCACCGGCGCGGCCAGTCCCACCTGCGGCTGACCCCGGACTGCGTGCTGCGCAGCGACTCCGGCCAGTACCGGATCAACGGCATCGCCACCGACGCCGTGCTGTACGGCGTGCACGCCGAGGACCAGGCCGATGCCGAACGTGAGGACACCCGCGCCATCGGCACCCTGCTGTTCTCCGCGCTGACGCACCGTTGGCCCTACCCGGAGGACCGCTACGACCTCCAGGGCATGCCCAAGTTCCTCGGCATGGTGGCCCCGGAACAGGTCAGGGCGGGCGTCCACCGGGGCCTCTCGGACCTGTGCGCCCAGATGCTGTGCCCCGAACCCGGCCGCCACCTGGAGCAGTTGACCTCGCCCGACGCCGTGGCCAAGGCCATCTCGCTGATGCCGAAGGTCAAGCAGCCCGCGCCCGAGCCGCTGGTCATCCCCGAGTACCCGCGGCAGCCCCGCCCGCAGCGTCCTGACCCGCAGGGCACCACCACCGTGCCCGTGGCTGCTCCACTGCCCGCCCCGCCTCCGCCGGCGCCGCCCCGCCGCACCAACCGCGCGCTCCGCTGGGCGATCTCCCTGGTACTGATGGCCGCGGTGGGCCTGGGCAGCTGGGCCACCGCCGAGGCGCTGCTGGACAAGTCCGACAGCAACCCCGGTGCCGCCCGGATGCCGGTGTCCGCCGGTGTCCAGCCCAAGCCCACCCCGCATGCCACCCCGCGCGTCCTGAAGATCTTCCAGGCCACGGAGTTCTCACCGCTGGACCAGACGACGATAGCGGGCGACGAGGCCCCGCTCGCCGTCGACGGCAAGCCCAGTACGGCCTGGACCACCACCCCCTTCTTCAACTATCCCAACTTCGGCAACCTGCCCCAACGCGCCGAGGGCAGCGGCATCGTGGTCGACCTCGGCAGTGTGCAGGCCGTCAGCAGCGTGAACGTCGTCCTGCCGTTCACCGGGCAGACCATGGAGGTGGTCGCCGCCCCGGCGAGCGACACCACCGCCCCGCCGAGCGACTACGACGGCTACACCCAGCGCATCAGCGACTCGTCCACCCCGACCTCGACCACCGTGGACAGCGCGCCGCTGGCCCGTCCCGTGCTCACCCGGTACGTGCTGGTCCACATCACCCAGCTGGCGCCGGACCCGGCCGCGACCAACGGCTACTACGGCGGCATCTCCGAGATCCAGGTCCTCAGCTGACGAGCGGTGGGCCTGGATGGCAGTCTGGGTCGCGATCGGTTGCCCAAGGGGGAGCGGTGCAAGGTACAGCGGGCGGTGAAGGTCAGGACAGACCCACCGACAGCGACAGCGAGCTGCTGGCCCGCCATGTGGCAGGTGACCACGAGGCCTTCGGTGTGCTGGTGCAGCGCCACCGGGACCGGCTGTGGGCGGTGGCGCTGCGCACCCTCGGGGACCGCGAGGAGGCGGCGGACGCGCTGCAGGACGCACTCGTGTCCGCCTTCCGGGGGGCCCACACCTTCCAGGGGCGGTCCGCCGTCACCACCTGGCTGCACCGGATCGTGGTCAACGCCTGCCTCGACCGGGTCCGCCGGGCGGCGAGCCACCCCACCCGCCCGCTCGACGAGCAGCCCGCACTGGACGCCGCCCTCGGGCACAACGAGGGCGCGGACGCCCCGGTGGAACGCGGCGAACTGCGCAAGGAACTCGCCACCGCGCTGGCCTCGCTGCCGCAGGAGCAGCGAGCCGCGCTGGTCCTGGTGGACATGCACGGCTACCCCGTCGCCGAAGCGGCGGCGGTCCTGGGGGTGCCCACCGGCACCGTGAAGAGCCGATGCGCCCGGGGCCGTGCCCGGCTGCTGCCACAGATAGCGCATCTCCGCACCGCCGCGTCCGCCCCGGATCCCGCCACCGCCCCCGCGCCTGTTTCACGTGAAACAGCTGTCCCGGGTGCCGCCGGTGTTTCACGTGAAACGTCCGGCCGCGGCGCGCCACCGCCACGAAGGAACCCCGAGGGCGGCGATCCCGTCCCACTACTGGCCGCCCGACCCGTCAAGGACTCCCGCGCAGGAGGTGAACCAGCGCCATGACAGCAGCAGCGTCACACCTCAACCTGGACTCCTCCGGGCATCCGGACATCGAGGCCATCTCCGACTACGTCGAGGAGCTGCTCGCGCCGCAGGCCACGGCCGAGCTCACCGCGCACCTGAGCGACTGCGCGGAGTGCCGGGAGTCCCGCGACGCCCTCGACGAGATCCGCTCCCTGCTGGGCCGGACCGAGGTTCCCTCGCTCCCCGGCGACATCGCGCTGCGGATCGACGCCGCCCTCGCCGCCGAGGCCGAAGCCGGGCCCACCTCGTCGGCGGCCGCAGAGCCCGCACAGGCGGCCCCGGAGGAAGCCCACCGGACGATGGCGCCGCCCCCGCCCCCGAGGGCGGCTGCGGGCCCCTCCCGCCCCGCCGGAAGCGGTCCGGGCCGCAAGCGAGGGCAGCGACTGCGCCGCGCCGCGCTCGGGGCGGCCGCCCTCGCCGCCTGCGGGCTGATCATCACCGCTGTGGCCGACTCACACGGCGGGCTCAGCGCCAGCCCCAGCAAGAGCGCGGCCCTCAGCACCGCTGCTGCCGGCCCCGCGGCCGGCACCCGGCTCACCGCCTTCTCCGAGGCCGGGTTCACCCAGCAGATCCAGCAGCTGCTGTCGGCCCCGCTCAGCCAGAGCAACCGGCCCCAGGCGCAGGGCCCGGGACAGCAGCCGTACGCCGTCTCCCCCCGGTCCACTCCCGCCCAGTCCACCCCCACCGCGCCCAGCTGTGTCCTGGCCGCCGTGAACCGACCCGGCCGGCAGCCGCTCGCGGTCTCCCTCGGCAGCTACCAGGGTGCCGAGGTCTACGCCCTGGTGTATCCGGACGCGGCCGACCCCGCGCACTCGGTCAGTGCCTTCCTGGTGAACGCCGACTGCGTCACCTCGGCCGGTCACCCCACTCCGCTCATGCTGTCCCGCACCGTGCCGCGTCCCTGAACGGCTGGGAATGCGGGACACTGGACAACCGTTGAGAGGGCACAGGCAGCGACGCCGGCCCCCTCGTCGGCCCAAGGCTTGCGAAGCGAATCAGGAGATGCAGTGAGCGACGTCCGTAACGTGATCATCATCGGCTCCGGCCCGGCCGGGTACACAGCCGCGCTCTACACGGCACGTGCTTCGCTGAGCCCGCTGGTGTTCGAGGGCGCGGTGACCGCTGGTGGTGCGCTGATGAACACCACCGAGGTGGAGAACTTCCCCGGGTTCCAGGAAGGCATCATGGGCCCCGAGCTCATGGACAACATGCGCGGCCAGGCGGAGCGCTTCGGCGCCGAGCTGATCCCGGACGACGTGATCGCGGTCGACCTCACCGGCGACATCAAGACCGTCACCGACTCCGAGGGCAAGGTCCACCGGGCCAAGGCCGTCATCGTCACCACCGGATCGCAGCACCGCAAGCTGGGCCTGCCCCGCGAGGACGAGCTCTCCGGGCGCGGCGTCTCCTGGTGCGCCACCTGTGACGGCTTCTTCTTCCGCGACCAGGACATCGTCGTGGTCGGCGGTGGCGACACCGCGATGGAGGAGGCCACCTTCCTGTCGCGCTTCGCCAAGTCGGTCACGGTCGTGCACCGCCGCGACAGCCTGCGTGCCAGCAAGACCATGCAGGACCGTGCCTTCGCCGACCCGAAGATCAGCTTCGCCTGGAACAGCGAGGTCGCCGAAATCCACGGCGACACCAAGCTCAACGGGCTGACGCTGCGCGACACCGTCACCGGCGAGCTCCGCGAGCTGCCCGTCACCGGGCTGTTCATCGCCGTGGGCCACGACCCGCGCACGGAGCTCTTCAAGGGCCAGCTGGAGCTCGACGACGAGGGCTACCTCCGCGTCGACGCTCCCTCCACCCGGACCAACCTCTCCGGTGTCTTCGGTGCGGGCGACGTGGTCGACCACACCTACCGCCAGGCCATCACCGCCGCCGGAACCGGCTGTGCCGCCGCCCTCGACGCCGAGCGCCACCTCGCGGCGCTCGCCCACGTCGAGGCCACCGCCACAGCCGTCTGACCCACCAACCACCACCCGTCCCAGCCCCCGCACACCCGAGGAGTCCCCGTGGCCGGCGCCACCATCACCGTGACTGACGACACCTTCGCAGCCGACGTGCTCAAGAGCGACAAGCCCGTGCTCGTCGACTTCTGGGCCACCTGGTGCGGCCCGTGCCGTCAGGTCGCCCCCGCGCTGGAGGAGATCGCCGCCGAGTACGGCGACAAGCTCACCATCGCCAAGATCGACATCGACAACAACCCGAACACCCCCGCCACCTACGGCGTGCTGTCGATCCCGACCATGCACGTCTACCAGAACGGCGAGATCGTGAAGACGATCGTGGGCGCCAAGCCCAAGAGCGCCCTGCTGCGTGACCTGGCGGAGTTCATCGGCTAGTCCGCGAACGCCCAACGCCGGGGCGGCCACCTCCTGGTGGCCGCCCCGGCGTTTCCATGTTCCATGTGGAACGGCGCGTACCATCAGCAGATCCGATGCAGAGGAGGGGACCCTCGCACCATGACCCAGCACCTACCCCAGACGTACCGCCGACAGCTCGGCGACACCGGGCCCGACGTAGCTGAGATCCGTTCCATGCTCACCATGCTGGGCCTGCTCAGCACCAGCGCCAGCAGCGACCTGTTCGACCGGGAGGTCGACGCGGCGGTGCGCTACTTCCAGCAGCAGCGCGGGCTCACCGCGAACGGCGTCGTCGGCCTGGAGACCTACCGGCACCTCAACGAGGCACGCTGGCGGCTCGGCGACCGCGCGCTCGGCTACACCCCGGGCGCCCTGCAGGTCGGCGACGATGTGGCCCATCTTCAGCAACGACTGCTGAACATGGGGTTCACCCCGGGTCGCGTGGACGGCATCTACGGTCCCGCCACCGCCCAGGCCGTCAGCGAGTTTCAGCGCAACATGGGTCTGCACCCGGACGGCGCCCTCGGCCTCACCACCTTCACCGTGCTGGAGCGGCTCTCCCGAACCGTGGTCGGCGGCGCCCCCCACGTCATGCGTGAGACCGAGATGCTGCTGCGCTCCGGCCCCGCCCTCACCGGCAAGGCCGTGGTGATCGACCCCGGACACGGGGGAGCCGACCACGGCGTGCTCGCGGGCGGCTTCAGCGAGGCCGCCGTGGTCTGGGAGATCGCCACCCGGCTGGAGGAGCGCCTCACCGCGCTCGGCGTCCGGACCTACCTCACCCGGCAGGCCGACGGCGGCGGCGACGAGACCCAGCGCGCGGAGTTCGCCAACGCCACCGACGCCAACCTGCTGATCTCGCTGCACCTTGAGGGACACCACAACCCCGCCGCCTCCGGCGTCGCCAGCTACTACTACGGCGACGAGACCCGGGGCCGCTGGTCCCACGCCGGGAAGCAGTTCGCCGGGCTGGTCCAGCGGGAACTGGTCGCGCGCTGCGGCCTCGGCGACAACCGCAGCCACGCCCGTACCTGGACGCTGCTGCGCTCCACCCGGATGGCCGCGGTGCGGATCGAGCTCGGCTACCTGACGAACCCCGGCGACGCCGCCCGCATCGGCTCGCCCGAGCTCCGCGCCCAGGCCGTCGAGTCCATCGCCGTCGCCGTCCAGCGCCTCTACCTCCCACCGGAGGACGACTCGCCGACCGGCGTGCTCCACCTGCCTGCCCTGGCCTGACGCTGTGCGTGTTTCACGTGAAACACGCACAGTCCCGAACGACTACAGCGGCCTCAGCGAAGGCTCCTTCTGGACCGCACCGAGCAGGCGCTCAAGCGCCACCTCGACCTCGCCCTTCCAGGAGATCGCCGACCGCACCTCCAACCGCAGACGCGGATAGCGGTGGTGCGGTCGGACCGTCTTGAAGCCGACCGCCAGCAGGTGCTCCGCCGGGAGGATGCACCCGGGCTCCTTCCAGCGGGCATCCCCGAAGGCCTCGATCGCCTTGAAGTCCCGCCGGACCAGATCCTTGGCCACCGCCTGCACCA
>Ga0302314_10019571_pt1 | contig 11235 bp, 3 predicted proteins | sample III_Palsa_N2_3_FD_200533 | JGI IMG/M metagenome (GOLD analysis project Ga0302314, IMG submission 200533) | Peat permafrost microbial communities from Stordalen Mire near Abisko, Sweden - III_Palsa_N2_3 | ecosystem: Environmental > Terrestrial > Soil > Palsa > Peat permafrost | place: Sweden... | reverse complement strand
AGGCAGGGGCGGCATGGCCGAGATAAGTGCCGAACCCCAGTCTGAAGTGGCCCGTATCGGACAGCGCTGGGACGGCCCCAACGCCTGTGCACGAGAGCTTGGGCGAGGCTGGAAAGTGCGACCCTGCATTACGCTGCCTACAGGCGAAACCACCACGTTGGTCGATGTCGACGGTCCAGGCTACATCCAGCACATCTGGATTACGGTGGATCATGGGCGCTATCGGGATTTGATCCTGCGCATTTACTGGGATGGAGAAACCGAACCGAGTGTCGAGGCTCCCGTCGGAGACTTCTTCTGCAACGGCTTCAATACTCGAGTAAACGTCAACGCGATCCCGATCAATGTCAACCCGAGCGGCGGCTTCAACTGTTATTTCCCCATGCCTTTCCGCAAGCACGTTCGAATGACGGTTGAGAATCGTCACGTAGACAAGGTAGAAGGATTTTTCTATGCGGTGACCTATGCAGAGACTGGGGTCGCGGACGACGCTGCGTACTTTCATGCGCAGTTCCGGCGTACCAATCCCCTGCAATACGGCACGGACTACACCATTCTGGACAGTGTTAAAGGCCAGGGGCACTATGTAGGAACGTACATGGCCTGGCAACAGAATAATTCGGGCTGGTGGGGCGAGGGCGAGATCAAGTTCTTTATGGACGGGGACGAAGAGTATCCAACGCTTTGCGGAACCGGTACGGAAGACTATTTCGGCGGCGCATGGGGCTTCGGGGCCACGTACTCCGCTCCGTATCTGGGTTATCCGTTAGGTGTGGCAGACTGCAAGACGGGATCGCGGCACGGCCTGTATCGCTTTCACATCATGGATCCCATTCGCTTTGAAGAGGAGCTATGCGTGACCATGCAGGCCATCGGCTGGCGCAGCGAAGGGCGATATTTGCCGCTGCAGGACGATATCGCGTCGGTGGCCTACTGGTATCAGGCAGAACCTCACATCGCCTTCCCCGTCTTAGGCGATCGCAACGCGTTAGAAGTAATTTAGGAGGATCGGCCCCGACTTCGACAGAAAATCGTATCGGGGCCAGTACCACTTAAGCGGCGTGGCCGAGCTGATCCAGTTCTTTCCGAACGGTGTTCAGGCCGAACATGCAAAGCTCGAACTCTTCTGAGATCTTCTTAAGCACGGGAGCCTCTTCGCGGTAAGCGCCGTAATCGAAGCTGGCCGCGATGGCGTAGCTGTCTTTTCCCTGTTTAATGTAATCGACAAAGCGGTCTTTACGCCAGGTCGACTGCAATGCCGGAAGCGCCTCGGGAAAGACGCCGGTCCAGAACAGGGTGTAGTCCCCTATGTGCTTGTGTACTTCCCGCTCGCGGATGAACGAATTGGCTTGCAGGGTTACCTCGCCCTGAATCAGCATATCCGCCACCTGTTCGAGAGGCCTGCCTTGCAGGTCTGTAATTTTGTAAACCTGGCGCATATGCGAGAATTCCGTCACCAGATCGGTGATGTAATCCGCCACACCGGGTTCGTGCACACCGAGGGTGTGCATAAATGTCCGCTCCACGACCGAGCCAAAGAGCTGACGCAAAAGGGCATTGCTATCCGGAGCGCTTGAAGCGCTGCTCTCAAATCTAGAATCAGTAGACAACGTCTGGGGTCCTCCTCAATTGCCAATGGAATACAACATATCAGCAGTGAAAGGCGGCGCGTCGCTGTGCAGGGAGTTCGGCGTCGAAGTTGTAGGTTATTATACAGCCAAATTTCCCATTTGCCGCAATAACATGGGTAGTTACGGAATTAGAGTTCCGGTAATGGGAATTGCCACAGAGTCCCCGGCTGCGGTTGTCACAGTTATGGACTGGTTGAAGGGACCTGGAGGAGCGGATTTGTCCACCGCTACCGTTAATGGCAATTGGACGGATCCGCTGGAAGAGACTATAGCGGGCCCTACGGCACAGGTAAGCCACTTAACACTTGTTTTTGCTGTAACGGGACTTTGACTGGTGCAGTTTACTACCACTTCGCGCTGAGCGGGGGCTTTAGTGGATATGCTGCCGAAGAATATGGCGGAAGGGGAGGCGGAGAGACGTCCGGCGACATCTACTTCGGTCGGTATGACTACGCCTTTGAGGAGAGAGTGGTTTTTGTCGGGAAGTTGAAACGAGAGCTGGCTGATTAGGCGGCCGGGTTGGGATTGCGGGGCAAAATTAATCTCATACTGCTGCGAGAAGCCGGGCTTGCCGTCTCTAGTCGTGGGTTGGGGAAGGGAGATCGGAACGACGGTAAACTGAGAGGCGGAGCTAACCAGCCGCGGCAGGCCGCTTTTGGGCATAGAGGCAGCGTCCACCGAAACCGTTACATAGGCCATTGCAGGCTGGCCCAGGGAAACCTGCCCGAGCGAAACTTGTTCGGGCGACCAGGTTGCGGTCGGGCGAATTGTCATATCCAGGGTAAGCATAGCGAGCGGCGGACCGACCGGAGACGGGTCGAGCCACGCGACTTTCTCCATTTTACCAATGGGTTGGTGGGTGAGATCAACCTGAAAGACTATTTGCGCCTGTGCGCCCGGTGCTAGGGTCGCGGAAGGTAGGTTCGCACCGTCCTTCTGCAGGGTCAAAATCTCGCAGCCGCAGGTCCCACGAAGACGGCCTATTGTAATAGCATGGGTATTATTGTTGACAACGGTAAACTCCAGTCCGGCCTTTCCGTGGGAGGCAGAATCGACGGTGCCTGCATCTCCTTCGCCCAGGCCCTGGCCGCCCGTAATAACACCTGGAGTTGACGCAACGGTTAGCGTGGTCGGGGCCTGTGCGAAGGCATGGGTTGTGAACATTAGCAGCGCGAAGCTGAGTGCTACAGGAAGCAGTCTTGGCATTTAACTTGCAGGTGCTCTACGGCTGCGAAGTCTGGCGCGAACTATGTAGAATAGGACCATGACGCACATGACCATCATGCTTAGGGGTGTGCTAGGTTCGGGAACAGCACCGGGTCCCTGAACGCCTTCCTCGACAGTTTGTTGCAGGTCTAGCTCTGGTGTAGCGCTGGCAAGGCTATCTAGATCGAAAATTGTAAACGAGAGATCGTAGATACCTGGTGGAGTGCTCGGGTCGATGCTCAGGTCGAACAGATTACCCGTGTAGGAGCCTCCAACGATGGACGACGAGTAATCGTATGGCGGACCTACCACATTAAAATCCGACGGGTCGGAGAACGCCGGCGGATAGGTGTCGATACTCAGAAATACAATTGAATCAGACAGGTCGTCCGGCGCACCGGAGATGGTTCCGGTTATTGTTTCAGTCAGTCCTGCTGTAGCAGTAGCTGGTCCATCTAGTATCAGGGTGAAGTCCGCACGTGCGCCCGCTTGGAAGCCGCAGATTAGTCCCATGCTGAGTAAGATTAGTGAACAGTTCGAGGCGAGTCGCCTCTTCTTATTTATTGTTGGTAGCACGATATATACTCCTGTCAGAACACAATGTCAGCCGTTATTTAATGGGCTTTCGAAGGCGTTGCAATGGCTTTACGGCAGCGTAACGAGCACTGGGCCCGAATAGATAACTGGTTGTGTGGATGTCACCCCCTTGTACGAGCCTGTTAATACAACAAGGCCACTCGTAGCGGACGCGGCCATTGCGGATAATGGAAAGTGCAGTTCAACTACCACTGAGGTTTTGCCAGCAGCAATCATGCTCACACTGAGGGGCAGGTCTGTGTCGCTGTTGGCGCTGGCCGTCCCGAGTTTGGCTGTTGTCGCCTGCACCTGTATAGCGGTTCCGGAGCCGACGTTTTCGAATACGACAGGAACCAGTATTTCCGTAGCAGTCCGGCTGCCTTTGCCGCTAGCTAGGGGAACGATGGTAGGTTTGCCTACCAGCAGGCTTTGACTATTCGAGACGCCTCCGCCGGGGGCTGGATTAAGAACAGCGACCAGGTACTCGCCTACAACAGTTACGTCCGCGGCGGGAATTGTGGCCGTTATCTGGGTCGAGGTTATGGTGGTCGGTGTCACCACGGAAGTTACCCCGTTCAATGAGAGCGATACCGTGCATCCTGCAGTGAAGCCCTTGCCGTTAATGGTCAGGACGAATGATGTAGAGGCCGTGGCTTCTGTTGGAGAGATCCCCGTCGTGGTGGGGGCTGGATTTCCCGCCAGAATATTGAAGGGCAGCGCCGGCGTGCTTGTTTTGCCTTCTGAGACATTGCTTACCGTAATGGATGCCGTGCCGGTTGTTGTGATAAGACTGGCGGGCACTGTTGCGGTGATGCGTGTACTGCTCGTCGCCGTTGCTGTGAGCGGTTTGCCGTTCCACTCCAGCGCGGCATCCGCAGCGAATCCGGAGCCACTGGCGATGATACTGAAGGCGGGTCCACCCGACTGGATGACGCCTGGGCTTATGCTGTTAAGCACAGGCAGGCCGTTTTGCAGCGGAATAAACAGGGCAAGGTCGTTTTCCTGGCTGTAGACATAGTAGCCGTTCCAGGGAGTCAGGTTAGTAGCGGTGGCGCCGCTGCCGGGCAAGCCGAGCGTCTGCACCTGGGCCGTTGCGCTGTTGTAGTACTGCGCGGTCGGATTGAGTTCGTTTGCTGCTGCCGCGTTGGCAAGAGAGAGCGTTCGGGTGCCGTCGTCGACCTGGACGGTTGACCAGTCGACGGATGCGTTGAACGGATCTCCTATTCTGGTCGCGCCAAGCTCCGGCAGGCTGATCCACATGTCGGCCAGATTGTCGTTGAGCCCACTGAATGTGACCGATTGCGCCTCTCCTGAAGAGAGCTGCAGTCGATATCCTTCTCCCAGAAGCATATTTCCGAAGTCGCCGCTCACGCCGTTGGAGTCCCAGAAGACTTCGCTTTGCGTGGGGGCGTCGTATCGGCTAAGGAATCCTATAAGTCCTGAACCGTCGGCGGGACCGACGCCGGCAAGCACGGCCGGTGGAGCGGGATCGTACGGAATGCCGGGCAGCGAGAACAGGTTCTGGCCAACATTGAACAGCGGATTGGGCGAATTGAACGTGGTGTTGAGACCGCTCAGGTTTGTGATAAGATCGGCTGAGGTGCGTACGCGGATGAGCGGAGTAAGTCCCGCTGCTGCCGGGAGGACGGAGACCACGCCGGTTACGGCTACATAGCTGCCAGGCGCCGGAACGTCTACGCCGGAAGGCAGCGCCACGGTTACAGTCTGCGAGTAGCCGTCGGTCATAGTGAACCCGCCGCTCTCTGCGGTTGTTACCTGACCGATCGTGGTCACCAGAAGGCCGATGACGTTCAATCCAGCGCCCCCTGCCATGCCCTCTTGGCCGGTTCCGGTGGACGGATCGTAGAAGAAGTCCCCGCTGTAGAGCGCCTTTGTCGTTATGCCCAGCGAGCTAATCTGGCCGGCGCCGACCACAGTCACGGAGGTGGCATCGATATAGCGCTCCCCATCGGTGTCAGTCCGGATTGCGCCGAGTCCTTCAACGATGCTGCCTACCGTGGGCACTGTGACCCCATTTTCCGGAATGACCTTGATGCCTGCGCTTCTGTCTATATTTTCGAGGTAGAAGCCGTCGCTAAATACCGCCGTTGCCACCACGGGAATGGCCGTGCCGGCTCCGATGGTGCCGGAGCTGTTGCCAGTTCCCGATACTGTGCCGGAGCCCGGGCCTGAGCCATTGTCTCCGAACTGTACAGCGGTGCCGTTTGATTCGGTCTTGATGCCGCCGACAGGAGCGCTTACCGGGCCGTTCGCTTGGTAAATTACGGTGTACGACCCCGTGCTGTTGTAATCGAAGATATAGAGGTTCTGCTGTTGGTAAGGACTCTGACCATTCAGGTCGATTTCACGGTTCGTTAACCAGGCATTGTCGTTCAGGCGTATCACTTCCCCATCCGACCGGACTACTTCGGCCAACTGGTAGTTGCCCTGGCCGGGATCGGTGAGTTGGATGTAGATGTAGCCCTGCTGCGGGTTGGCCACCGTGACGTGTACGGTCAAATTCGACGGCGAAACCGTTCCCGTGACGGTGGCGTCGGTGCGGGCGGTGACCAGGGAGACGCTGCCATCGCTGGAATACACATGGTCGGGCAGGTTGGCCGTGTTCGGAACATCCATGGCCAGGAAGTCCGGCTTGCCGTCGTCATATGGCGTCGTAATGCGTACGACGTGGTTGAGCGAGTGTATATCGACTTCGTCGATCAGGGAAGTCTCAGGGTTTCCAAGCGTGTTAACTTCTGAGTAAGACGCATCATATCCGACGAATGCCCCTGACAGTGATGCTGTCATGATGAACTCTGCCGTCGACGTTTGCTGCGGTCCAATGTCGCCCAGATTAACAGTGAAGGACGGCGAAACCGCGCTGCCGTTTACCTCGGTCCCAATAAGGTCGAAGTTGACGAGAAGACCCTTGTCGTTGTCCAGGATGGTCGGCTGGGATGACGTTATCGTCAGGTTGTTTGCCGTGCCTGCGCCTTCATTGATCACGAGCAGGCCGAGGGGGAACGGCTCTGCGGGCTCCGCCTGACCCGTGAACGGATCGTTGCTATAGACCTGGCTTTGCAGGAAATATCGGAAGTGCAGATAAGGATCGGGTTCCACCGTGATCTGGGTCGGGTAAAGAGGCACGGAGAGGCTGGTGCCGTTTTCCGTGTAATTTATCTCTCCGGTAACCAGATACTGGGTTGCACCGTACGTGGCCGCGTAGCGGGTGGGCACTATAGTCCAGGTGGCCATGCCGCTCGCGCCTGCGGCGAGGCTGCCGGTGCCGTCAACAGCTCCGAACCCTGAAACGGCCGGGGTGCTTACTGCAAAGAGCGATGTCTCGTCGTTGCCCGAGAGATCCGTAAACTTCAGGCTGATCTGGACATTGCTCAGAGCCGCGTTCTGAGACGCGTTGTTCATCGTGAGCGACGCCTTGAACGCCGACCGCGTAATGGCAACCTGTTGGTCAAGCTGAACCACCACAGTGGCGCAGGTTCCGGCAGCCTGCGGGCCGGAGATGCTGTTTTCCAGGTTCGTGTAGGCAGCGGATACGCCGTCAAATACGTGGCTGTATCCGTCGGCGCTGTCCGCCTGCTCGGCGGTATGTTTTGCCTGGAGGTCGGTGTTAAGAACATCGGATGCGATGAAATCGGAGCTCTGCCCGCCTGGCACGTTGGCGGCTACCGTAATTCCCTCTCCATAGTAGGTAACGGTTCGGTTCCATCGGGTAAGGAATTCAGCGGCATTTGCTTCTGTGAGCTGAGCCGGTAGCGGCATGGCTTCCAGTGCTGTGATCTGAGTCTGGGTCAGCAGGCCCTGGGTGGAGCTGTTTGCCAGGGTGTCTGCGTTAAACGCGTTCAGGAAGTTAAGCAGCAGTTGTCCGTCCGAGGGCGCACCCTGGAACCATAGTTGATTGCCCATGAGGTATACGGCCGGCTGGTACATAGCCAGCAGGCGCTGACCTTCTTGTTGTGCATAGGCTACATAAGCGTTGACTGGTCCGGTGGGCGGGATCGTGCTGTCGGCCGGTTCGCTGTGTGCGCTCACCATGGTATGCCCTGTAACGGCGCCCTTGGCCGACGCACGAACTACCTGACCCACAGCCCCGGTCAGGCCAGCTAGTCCGAGACCTAGATTGATTCCGACGCCAACATAGGGACCCACACCGGGGATGGTCCCCAGGCCGTAGTTAATGAGCGAAAACGGGTTGCAGGGCTGCCCGCTGAGACAACCGCCCAGGGTAGTGCCGAACATCCAGCCGTTATAGACTGGACCAATTATAGGTATAGCCCCAATTCCGGTCTCGCCTCCGACTGTACCCAGCTGCTTGGCCAGGTTGGTCAGGTTCGTGTTGCAGTAATTATATAGACCAACTCCGGTAGCAGGAGTAAATGCGAAGAACCCGCCGCCGCCGCCGGCGCCGCCATATACAGTGACTCCGGAGCCGACCGCCAGTGCGCATTTGTCCAGGGTTTGGACCACCGTTCCCGTAGACCTTGTCTGTGTGCCTCCGCAATACTCGGAGTAGGTGACAGATCCCGAGAACGAACAGCTCGCGCCGCCGCCATTTCCCGAGCCCGACCCTGACCCCCCACCATTGGGAGCCCCGGGAGTCCCTGGGCCGGCGGGAGGCGGAGATGTGGGCGGCGGCCCAGCGGGAGGAGGCGCATTGCCTCCTGCGCCCGCGCCGCTGCCTCCGCCAGGCCCTTCCGGTGGGGTCGGTTCGTCAGGGTCATCCTCATCGTCGGGATCATCGTCTACTGGATCGACAACCGGTATAGGAGGTGCGGTTAAGTTCCCCAGTGTGATGCCGGGCTTCCAGAAGTAGACGGTCACCGGCGCTGACTGCACGACCCCACCCGCGCTGTCCTTGCGCGTAAGGGTCAGCGAATAGACCCCTGCAGGCACATTATTGAAGGCAACCTGGTAGGGTGCGGATGTTGCGCTCCCAATCAGGGTTCCGTTGGCGTAGAAATCCAGTTCAGTGACGGTAGCGCCGTTTGCCGGTACCCCCGGATCTCCGGTAACGGTAATACTCGTGCCGGGAACATACGTCGTGTTTTCAAACGGGAAGGTGATCGTCGGGTTCGATCCGGGACTGACGTTCTGTCCGGGACCGCTTCCTGATGTGCCGCTGCCCGTACCACCGGTCCCTCCCGTACCGCTGCCCGATGTTCCTGTGGCGCCGCCGAGCTTGGTTACGGTCACCGGAATGACCATCGTCGACTCCGCGTTGAGGGTGCCGAGATTTGTAAGCGCAGGCGTAAACTGGTAGTCGGTCCTGGTTGGGAAATTGAAGGTGACGCTATTTGCTGCGATCAGACCGTGATTTGTGATCGTGTAGTTCACTACAGTCTGGCCGTTGTTATCGAAGGAAAGATCGGCGACGTTAACGAGCGAGGGCGATACCGTGACTACCGGCGCCGGGACGCTCGTCTGGAAAAGAGCCTGTATGGTGATGTCGTAATCGTCCTGGAGGTCGATCGGCGTCACGCTCCAGTCGTAGGTTACGAAGTCTTCCGACAGGAAGGCCGTGACATTAGTAACCTGCCCTGCGGTTATCGAGATTTCTCCGGAGTAGCTTTCGTGCTGTGCTATGCCGGCGTGGAGGGTGTAGCCGCCCTCTGGAATCGCGGCGCTTGTATACGATCCGTTGATGTCGGTCTGCCCGGTGAGCACCGTAGCGCCTGTGAGAGTATTGACCAGAGTGAAAGGCACATTGGCCAGGGGCGGATGGGTCGCCGCGAAATAGTACAGCTCGTCCACGGACAGTATCTTCAGGGTACCGGTAGCCGACGAGATGCAGTCGAGATTGAAGGGTACGGTCAGAGAAGAATCCGACCCCGATATCTGGATAGAGCCGGTGTAAGCGCCGAGCGCCAAAGTAGACGGTGGCGTAAGGTCCAGCACGATCTGGGCCGTCGCGCCAGGCGCCAGGTCCCCAATGCTTGGCAAGGACGCCAGCGCAAGCCAGGGCGCCGTTGGAACGGCAACAGTCAAGCCGTGCGCCGTGGCCGCTCCCGTATTCTTTATGTTTATTGTGATGACGGTCTGTTGACCGCGCACCATGCCTGTGTTGACCGGATTAGGATTGGATACGAGCGCGGGCGTATTGGGAAGTACCGTCAGGTTCAGGGTAGAAGCTTCGATATCTCCCTGAGCGTCGGTTAGATTGATCGTCGCTGTGTCGCTTAACGTTGATGCGCTGGTTGCGGTTACCGTGACGGGCACGTCCACGCTGTCCATGGAGGCCAGAGTTGTTGGCGGACCGAATTGCACGGTAATGTTGGAGGATGCCCCCGAAATGCTCGACTTAATGCTTGTGAGCGCCGTACTCGATAGATTGCTCAGTTGCAAATCTATCGTCTGTGGTTCGTTCACGGCAAGAGTCAGGGTGGATGCACCAGGCGACGCGATCAACATCTGAACGGGAAGCAGTTCTAGGGGCATGGCCAGAGTATTGTCGGTAGTGTTGGACTCGGTTACAGCGTTGTTCGCATTAGTCTGGACAATGATGTAATATTGCCCCGAGGCGACGTGAGGAACCGTTATGCTCTCTGAAAGGGAATAGCTTGTGGCCGGAGCCAGAAGGTTGTTCGCTCCAAACGTGCCGAGCAGGGTTGCCCCGGACGATAGGGCTGGGCTGCTTGAGAAGTAGACGTTGTCTGTCCATACGGCCTTTGGACTTCCCTGTCCCACGTTTTCCACAGCCCACGAAACAGTAATCGTATCTCCTGGTTTAGCCGGGGTGGGCACATTCAGGCTTGTAACCTCCAGGTTAGGCAGGAGGGGTGCAATTGTGGTGAACGTCTGGTCAGTCGAGGTTGCGGTCTGACAGTTGTCTGCGGAAACCACGGCAAAATGATAGGGCGTCGATGGCGTCAGGCCGCTCAGCGTTACGCTGTGGCTTGTTGTGAGCGCAGAGTTCAGCGTGGACTGCGATCCGTAGCTGCTGTTTGAACCGTAATCGACCTGGGATGTTGAGGCCTTGTCCGTAGTCCACGTTATGGTGGCGGAAATGTCCACCGGGCTCGAAAGTATCTGGGAGATGACCGGCTTGTTCACATCGGCATCAAAGGTAACCGTGGACCCCGTCGGGTCGACATTGCCTGCCTGGTCTTCCGCTTTGACCGTGATTGTATGGCTTCCGTCCGTCAGGTTGGAGATTACCTGGGAGGTACTGGTTGTGAAGGCGGCATAGGCCGCGGAATCTACTTTAACCTCATAGCGGAGCGAACCTACTGGGGTGACATTGTCCAATCCCGTATAAGTGAGTGTGACCGAAGCGCCGCAGTGGACGGCTCCGTTGGCCGGGGTCAGGATGGTCGTGGTTGGCGGCGTCGTGTCGGCAAGTGTTGTCGCGGAGACCGCGCCGGAAGAGGGCGACTGCCCTGCCGCGTTTTCAGCGGTTACGTAATAGGTATATCCCGTATTCGGCGTGAGGCCGCTGTCGGTATATGTCACTGTGGAACCGGTACCCGCGACTCCCGCGACGGTGGCAACATTCGCGTACGTGCCGCCAACTGTCAGTTTTCTGAAGACATAAAATCCTGTTTCGTGCTTGCTGGTGTCTGTCCAGGATAGGTTGATCGTAGTTAGAGTAGGCGCCGTTGCCGTGAAGTTTGATGGAGCGGTTGGCTCGGAGGTTGCAGTCGCCGTATTGCTTGGTGCGGATGGGCCGGCAGAGTTGGTCGCTTCTACTTGATAGGTGTAGGTCGTGTCCGCAGCCATTGTATTGTCGGTCGTGGAAACTGTGGCCCCGGATGCCGCCGTTGAGGAAATTGTTGCGATCGTGCTGAAAGACGACGCCGTTTCAGCT
>Ga0302314_10019569_pt1 | contig 11236 bp, 9 predicted proteins | sample III_Palsa_N2_3_FD_200533 | JGI IMG/M metagenome (GOLD analysis project Ga0302314, IMG submission 200533) | Peat permafrost microbial communities from Stordalen Mire near Abisko, Sweden - III_Palsa_N2_3 | ecosystem: Environmental > Terrestrial > Soil > Palsa > Peat permafrost | place: Sweden... | reverse complement strand
GGAACTCGAGATACTGGTGGCCGATGATCTCCTCGGGCGCGTAGCCGAGCACCGAGGTCCAGGCCGGATTGACGCGTAAGAAGCAGCCGGTCGTCAGGTCGACCACGGAGAGCATGAAGGGGCTGAGCTGCCAGGTTGTGCCGCGCTCTGACGAGCGCTCGATCACCTGTCGTTCCAGGTCGGCGTTCAGGTCCAGCAGGCGCGTCTCGCTCTCCCGCAGGGCTGCGGTGGCGCGGTGCGCCTCGGTGACCTCGTAGCCGCCGACGAAGATGCCGGTGACCGCTCCGTCGTCGTTGCGGATCGGCTCATAGACAAAGTCGATGTATTGAACTTCGTCACTGCCGTGCAGCCGCAGTTCCATCCCCCGGGTGACGACCGGCTCTCCGGTCGAGTAGACCTGATCCAGCAATTCGTAGAAGCCCTGGCCCGCGAGGTCGGGAAACACCTCGCGAATTGTCCGACCCACGAAGTCACTTCGTTCGGAAATCGCGACATAGGCGTCGTTCACATACTCGTAGACGTGTTCCGGGCCGGTCAGGACGCCGATGAAGCCCGGCATCTGGGTGAATAGCCGCCGCTGCCGCGCCTGTTCATCGGCGATGCGCCGGTCTGCCAGCACCCGCTCGGTCGTCTCGATGACGATGGCCACTACGCCGCCCGGGTGGCCGCTCTCGTCGATTACCGGGGAGTAGTCGAGGTTCATCCACACCTGCTCCGGTTTGCCGGTGCGGTGCAGGGTCAGCTCCTGGTCCTTGTAGGCGAGCGTGCCGCCGGCCAGGCCTACCTTCATGACGTTGTCGTTGAATGCGGCGACCTCGGGCCAGCCCTCGCGCACCTTGCTGCCGAGGAGTTGGGGGTGGCGGCCGCCGGCGAATACCGAGTAGGCGTCGTTGTAGAGCATGACGCCGTCCTCGCCCCAGAGGAGGACCATGGGGACGGGCGAATGGAGCAGGAAACTGGTGATGGTCCTGAGGCTAGGGGGCCACGTCGCGAGCGGGCCCAGGGAAGTTGCCGACCAGTCGAAATCCCGAATGAGGTTGGCGAGGTCGCTGTCGGATTCAGGGAACGACGGTCGAGTTGGGGGCATGGTGAGACGACTTCCCCAATCTCAGGCGCGGACTGTTAGAGGTAAAACACTATCGATCGGACTAGGTTCAGTAGATTCCTTGGCACCTTGCCGCAAGGTTGCTCGCCTCGCCCTTATGCTCGCGCCTTTCGACGCAGGTGCGCATCCTTACGAGACGGCTCTCCTAGCCGCAGGGCGCTGTGTGTCCAGATTCCAGATCGATCCGGAAACAATGCTCATGGCCGGTCCCGACCTCGCGGACGATCACGCTGATCGCGTGGTCGTCGGTCATCGGCGGATGGAAATCCTCCACATAGGCGACGGCGGCCGCCTCGAATGACTTCTCTTCCAGCAGCCGCGCGTGGTGGCTGTCCACATGTCGGGCGTGGACGCTGAACTGGCGAGTCTCGCCGGCGAGTGGGGTCATGTCCTTGGTCTCCTGGTTTCTGAACGCGCCCGACCGAGAAAGGATTCATCCGGGTCTAAGGCGCCGCTCGGATCATGTTGCCGAGGTAATCGTTGATGATCCTGACCTGAGTCGGAGCAATTCATGGCCGCCACCAAGCTCGCCAAGTACCAGGAAATGCGCGATTTCTCGCAGACGGCCGAACCGTCGGGAAAGGACGCCAAGGTCGTGCCGTCCGAGGCGCTGCGCTTCGTCATCCAGAAGCATGCAGCCAGCCACCTGCACTTCGATCTGCGCCTCGAATACGAGGGGACCTTCCGGTCCTGGGCGGTGCCAAAGGGGCCGTCGCTCGATCCGAAGGATCGCCGCATGGCGATGGAGGTCGAGGACCATCCGTTGGACTACGGCGACTTCGAGGGCACGATCCCCAAGGGCCAGTATGGCGGCGGCACGGTCATGCTTTGGGACCGTGGTTACTGGGCGCCGGAAAAGGGCTTCGAGAAGATCGGCCAGGCCCTGGCCAAGGGCGAGCTGAAGTTCGTGATGGAAGGCGAGCGGATGCACGGCTCGTGGGTCATCGTGCGCACCAAGCGCGACAGCCGCGGCAAGGCCAGTTGGCTGCTGATCAAGCATCGCGACGAGGGCGCCGTAGACGGCAACACGACCGGCCCGACCGACGCGGACAAGTCGGTTGCCTCCGGCCGGACGATGACCGAGATCACCAACGGCAAGGGCAAGGCGGCCACGCCGTTCATGACCGCGAAAGGCGCGGCGGCCGGCTCGGTCTGGCAGAGCAACCACGACGACAGCGCGCCTGCCGGCCTGATCGCGCCGAGCAAGGCGAAAGCCTCAACGGCCAAGCCCAAGACGGTCACAAGCCTGCCGGCCTTCGTCGAGCCCCAGCTGACCAAGCTGCTGGAGAAGCCGCCGGCCGGTCCCGGCTGGGCCCACGAGATCAAGTTCGACGGCTACCGCATGCAGCTGCGTACCGTCGGCGGCAAGGCCACCTTGCTCAGCCGAAAGGGCCTCGACTGGTCCTCGAAGTTTCCCGAGATCGTCGCCGCCGGCGCCAAGCTCGGCGACGGGATCATCGACGGCGAGGTGGTGGCGCTGGACCACACCGGTGCGCCCGATTTCTCCGCCCTGCAGGCGGCGATCTCCGACGCCAAGACCAAGGACCTGGTGTTCTTCGTCTTCGACCAGATGTTCTCCGGCAAGGAGGACCTGCGCCCGCTGCCGCTCACCGAGCGCAAGGCCCGCCTAGAGTCCCATGTCGCCGATGCGCCGGCGAACATCCGCTATGTCGACCACTTCATCACCGCCGGCGACGCGGTGCTGCTCTCAGCCTGCCGCATGGAGCTGGAGGGCATCGTCTCCAAGCGGCTCGACGCGCCGTACCAGTCCGGTCGCAGCGAAAGCTGGGCTAAATCGAAATGCCGGCAGGGTCACGAGGTGGTCATCGGCGGCTGGACGACGACGGGGGAGAATTTCCGATCGCTCATCTGCGGCGTGAACCGCGAGGGCGAGCTCGTCCACGTCGGCCGCGTCGGCACAGGCTTTGGCCGCGACACGGTCAGCCGCCTCCTGCCCAAGCTCAAGGCGCTGGAGACGGACGAGAACCCTTTCAAGGGCAGGACCGCACCGAAGAAGGGCGCGGGCGTCCATTGGGTTCGGCCCGAACTGGTCGCCGAGATCCAGTACGCGGGATTCACCGGTGATGGCACGCTGCGACAGGCGTCGTTCAAAGGGCTGCGGGAGGACAAGCCGGCGGCCGAGGTCGAGGCCGAGACCCCGGCGCCGGCCGCGACGACCGAGCTGAAGGAGCCGGCGCCGACCACGACCATCCAAACCAAGACCGTGACCCCGCGCGGTTCGGTCCCAGTGATGGGCGTGACGATTTCGCATGCGGACAAGCCGCTATGGCCCGACGCCCACGACGGCAAGCCGGTGACCAAACTGGACCTGGCGCAATATTATGAGGCGATCGGCGAGTGGATGCTGCCTTACGTGAAGGGCCGGCCTTGCTCGATGATCCGCATGCCGGATGGCATCAACGGCGCGCAGAACTTTTTCCAGCGGCATGTCGCCAAGGGCCAGTCGGCGCTGATCACCGAGGTCGAGGTCTGGGGTGATCGCAAGCCCTATATCCAGTTCGATCGGGTCGAGGCGCTGGTGGCCGCCGCCCAGACCGGCGCCCTGGAGCTTCACCCCTGGAACAGCGAGCCCTTCTCGCCGGAGCAGCCGGGCCGGCTGGTGTTCGATCTCGATCCCGCGCCTGACGTCGCGTTCGACGTCGTGATCGAGAGCGCGCGGGAGATCCGTGACCGCCTCGAGGAGCTGGGCCTGGTCAGCTTCTGCAAGACCACGGGTGGCAAGGGCCTGCACGTCGTCACGCCGCTGGAGGCCGAGGGGATTGACTGGGCCGTCGCCAAGGCCTTCGCCCGGGACGTCTGCAAGGTGATGGCCGCCGATGCGCCCGATCGTTACCTGATCAACATGGCCAAGAAGGAGCGCACCGGCCGCATCTTCCTGGATTACCTGCGCAACGACCGGATGGCGACGGCCGTGGCGCCGCTGTCACCGCGCGGCCGACCGGGCGCGCCGGTGTCGATGCCGCTGACCTGGAGCCAGGTGAAGAAGGGGCTTGATCCCAGCGTCTACACCGTGCGCTCCGTGCCGCCCCTGGTGAAGAAGATGAAAGCTTGGGAAGACTACTGCGACGGCGAGCGACCGCTCGCCAACGCCATCAAACGCCTGGGTAAGGTCTAGCTCCGCGTGTGGGGCTCAACGCGCGGAACGCGTCAGATCTCGCATCAGCGACAGCAAATCCTCGGCGCGATAGGGCTTGCTAAGGAAGATGCCCTCGGGAGGCAGGTCGCCGGGCCCAGGAGCGACATTTCCCGAAGCGACCAGGATCTTCATGTGAGGCCAGCGGTCGTTGACCAGCTGCGCCAGTCCAAGCCCGTCGGGCGTGCCGGGCATATTGATGTCGGTGAACAACACCATCACTTCGGCCTCGGCCTCAAGACATTGCAAAGCCTCCCTGGCGTTGGCGGCTTCGAGAACTCGATAGCCGCCGAACTCAAGGATATCGCTGCCGACCATGCGAACCAGGTCTTCGTCATCGACGATCAAAACTGTGGTCGGCTCAGCAAGCATCATCCCATCCGAACACCTCCCGCCTGCTGGTGTTCCCCTACACTTGGGAGTTTTTCAACGACGGAACAACGGCTTAGCTCGATTTGGCGAGGGTCGGCTTGAGGATCGCCACCTTCAACATCAACAACATCAACAAGCGGCTGCCCAACCTCCTGGAGTGGCTGGTGGTCGCACAGCCGGACGTGGTCTGCCTGCAGGAGCTGAAGGCGGAGGACAGGGCGTTCCCCCTCGCGGCTATCGAGGCGGCCGGATACGGCGCGGTCTGGCGAGGCCAGCGGGCCTGGAACGGGGTGGCGATCCTCGCGCGTGGATCCACGCCGGTGATCACCCGGCGCGCGCTGCCGGGCGACCCGACCGACGACCAAGCCCGCTACATCGAGGCGGCCGTGAATGGCGTCCTCATCGCCTCGATCTACCTGCCGAACGGCAATCCGCAGCCTGGGCCAAAGTTCGCCTACAAGCTGGCCTGGTTCGAGCGGCTGATCGCCCACGCAGCTCTGCTGATCGCCGCGGGCGTCCCCGTGGTGCTGGCAGGCGACTATAACGTGGCGCCGACCGAGGCGGACATCTGGCCAGGACACCATGAGCAGGACAACGCCCTCCTGCAGCCGGAGACCCGGGCAGCGTTTCAGCGCCTGCTGGACCAGGGTTGGACCGACGCCCTGCGGACGTTGCAGCCCGAGGGGCCGCTTTGGACCTTTTGGGGCTACCTGCGCCATCGCTGGCCCAACGACAAGGGCATGCGCCTCGACCATCTGTTGCTGAGCCCTGACGTGGCGGGGCGGTTGGCGGCCGCCGGCGTCAGTCGGGCCGCGAGGGGCGAGGAGGGGGCCAGCGACCACGCGCCCACCTGGGTGGAACTCGAGCCGCCGGGTAGGCTGCGTCCAGCAGCGCCGGCGCCGCGGCGCGCCGGAACCGGTCAGCGCAGAGGCGTCCGATCAGGCAGGGCCGGCTAGGGCGTCTCCAGGGTCTCGAACATCTCGCCGACCGTCTGCCTCAGGGCCTTGATGTCATAGGGCTTGCGGAGCATGCGGAAACCGTCGCGCGCCGCCTCGCGGATCGCGGCATCGGCATACCCCGACGTGAGCAATATGGGCAGACCGGGGCGTCGGCGTTGCGCCTCACGGGCCAGGTCCAGACCGTTCATCGCGCCCGGCATCATGATGTCCGAGAATAGTAGGTCGACCGTCCGTCCGTTGGCGAGGGCGCCCAGCGCCGCCTCGGCGTTGGCCACGCGCACCACGCCAAAGCCCAGCTCGCGCAGCATCTCGGTCACGAGGCAGGCGACCTCGTCGTCGTCCTCAACCAGGAGGACGGCGCCGGTGTGCGTCGGGGCGTCCGGCTCTGCTAGATCGATCAACGGCGCGGGCGGGGCCGGCAGGCGGTCCGTGCGCGGCAGCATAAGCGTGACGGTGGTCCCTTGGCCGACCGTGCTGACCACGCGGACGGCGCCGCCGGACTGTTCGGCGAAGCCGTAGACCTGCGGCAGGCCCAGGCCAGAGCCCTTGCCGATCTCTTTGGTCGTGAAGAAGGGCTCGAACACCCGGGCCAGGGTCTCCGGCGCCATACCCACGCCTTCGTCCTTCACGCTCAGGGCAACAAAGTCGCCCTCGAGGTCCTCATGCTCCGAGCTCGCGGCGTTGCGAGCCGCAACCGTGATCGTGCCACCCTCAGGCATGGCGTCGCGCGCATTGACGCAGAGATTGAGCAGGACGAGTTCGAGTTCGGCAGGGTCGACGAGAACGGCCCAAAGGTCGTCGGTGAAGTCGGCTTTGACGTGGACGTCGCCGCGTAAGGCCCGATCCAGCAGCTCGCGCATGGCCTCCAAGTGCGCCCGCAGAGCGACGGGCTCGGCCTTGAGCGGCTGGCGGCGCGCGAACGCCAGGAGCTGCCGGCTCAGTGAGGCGCCCCGCTCGGCCGCTTGGCGCATGCCATCGAGGATGCGGCTTCGGCGGGCGGGGTCGCCGGGCCGTTCGATCATTGACAGGCCGCCCAGGATCACCATCAGGAGGTTGTTGAAATCGTGCGCCACACCGCCGGTCAGTTGGCCGATGGCTTCGATCTTCTGCGCCTGGCGCAGCTGACTTTCGGCTTCCGCCAGTTGCGCCTGAGCCCGCAGCCGGTCGGAGACATCGTAGACGAACTGGAATGCGCCGATGACGGCGCCGCCGCGGTCCCGCAGCGCGTTGAACTTCATCTCGTAGAAGCGGCGCTCGCGGCCGGGATCGCCGAACTCCCCGACCTCGGTGAACTCCTCGCCGGCGAGCGCGCGCGCCCAGACCGTCTTCACCTCGGCCTGGTGCTCCGGCCGGTCGGCCAGGAGGTCGAGCATGTTGTCGCCCACCTTGGGCCGGACGCCGAAGATGCGCTCGAACTCATCCGCGCTGGCGCGGTTGATGGCCACGAACCGGAATTCGAGGTCGGCGACCTGGATGAAGGCGTCGGTGGACTCGACCACGTCGGCCAGCACCTTGCGCTCCTCGAGGCCGGCGGCGATCGCGGCTTCCAACGCCTCGTTGAAGCCCTGCAGCCGCTCGGCCTGTTCACGCAGTTGGCGCTCGCCCAGCGTGCGGTCGGTGACATCGACCCCCACCACGAAGATACCGCTGACCGCGCCCGCTGCGTCGCGCATGGGCTGGTAGACGAAGTCGAGGTAGCGCACGTCGCTGTCCCCGTTCGGTCGGGCGTTCGACATGAAGGGCACGCCCGAGCCGGCGTAGGGCTCGCCGGTGCGATAGACGCCGTCGAGGAGCTCGATGAATCCCTGAGCGGTCGCGTCCGGAAAGGCTTCCGTCACTGTGCGTCCGATGACGTCAACGTCGCCGACGAGCTGCATGTAGCTGGGGTTGACCAGTTCGAACCGGTGATCCGGGCCCGTCAGGCGGGCCATGAAGGTCGGCGCCTGTTCGAAGAGTTCGGCGAAACGCTCGCGTTCCTCCCCGGCGCGTTGGGCGGCCAGCATCCGCTCTGTGGTCTCAGTGCAGACGACGAGCACCCCGCCGATGCTGTTCGGCGCGTCCTCGTCATCGATAGGGCCGAAGCTGTAGGTCCAGTAGACGTCTTCGCGGCTCCCGTTTCGCGTGATCGGGACGAGGGCGTTTTCCTGCCAGACCGTGCCGCCGCCGGTCATGACCTGGTCGATCTGCGACCCGATGATGTCCCAGATCTCGGCCCACACCTGTCGAGCCGGCTGACCGAGGGAGCCCGGATGCCGCTCCGGGCCAATCGACTGGCTATAGGCATCGTTGTAGAACCACAGCAGCTCCGGCCCCCAAAAGAGACACATGGGGTGGCCGGTATTGAGGATCAGGCGGACCGCCGTGCGCAGCGGCTGGGGCCAGCTCGCCGCGGGTCCCAGCGCGGTCGATGACCAGTCGAACGCGCGCATCAGCGCGCCCATGGCCCCGCCGCCTTGCAGGAAATCCGGCGCGGCCGCCGTACGATCTGCTTTAGGCGGGGGTGTCTCCTTGTCCTTGATCATTCAACCAATCCACCCGCACAGCACGTTACTATAGTCGACGTTCTTCAGATGGATAGTTCGCGCCGAGAGCTTGTATTCTGGCTACGGCAGGGAGAAACCGCCGCCCCCCGCCCGGCCGAAATATCGGTCCGGATGCTGAGCCCCAGGCCTGCATGAAGCGCCGGCTGCGGATGAACCTCGCTGTCGGGCAACGACCGCATTGGTCGCGCCCGCGACGCGGTGAGGACTCGTTGACCGGGTCCCGCCGCCGTCCCAGGAGTCGGCAATCGCGTCCTTAAAGGAGGCTCTGTTGCCCTGACGGCGCGGGTGCTGGTGGCGCCTCGCCCCGTCGCCGGAGCTCCGTCTCGGCGGAGAACCGGACGTCGACGTCGCGGTCCCGCACGAGAATGCTGAGTGCAGCGTCTCCAACGTCATGGAAGGCCTTGCCCCGGTCGGCGCCGGCCGGGACCCGCGGCAGCAGGCCGGGCTCCTGGCTCCACGCCAGCAGCTGGTCGACCGAGACCTCGTTGAGCATGTCCCGCAAGTGGTGCGCCGTGACGTAGGCGTCCGGCAGCGCGCGGTGCGCCGGCAGTCCCATCTCGTGCACTAGGCCCGCGGGTCTGCGCTGATAGCGCAGCCTCTGGTTCGAGAAGCTCGGTAGCTGAGGCCAGAGGCGCAGCGCGCCCTTCCAGGTGCAGATCCACTCGGCGCCGCCGGTGAGGTGGGGACGGCAGTAGCGCTGCTCGAACGCCGCGCGATGGGCGGCCAACGCCAGGACCCCGCCGTCCGGCCGCAGGATCTCGGGCGCGACGGTCTTCCAGAACGGCGCGCCGCTGACCTGCTCATCGAGGATGTGATGGACCGCCATGGTCTCCGGCGAGATGGGCCGGCCCGGGTTGACCAGGCGTGAGCCCCGCACGTCGCTCAGGCGCCAGAGGCCGTCGTCGCCTTGCGCGACATCCTGCCAGCCGATCTCGCAGACGTCGTGCGGGCCGTTGCCGGCGGTCTCCAGGTCGATGACGCGGATGCGGGAGCGGGGTTCGGACACCAGGCTTCGGCTACTTGAGCTGGCTGTCTTTGCTGCCGCGCCGATTGATCATCTCGTGGACGACGCGGGCGTCGCGACCGGTCTGGCAGCCGATGCAGGTGGTGACGCCGGGCAAGGCGTTTCGCCGTTTCTCGGGAATTTCCTCGCCGCACTCGACGCACCCCAGGGCGGACGGGCCCTGGGGGAGTCGCGCGCGGGCGTTCTGCACGCCATCGGTGATGGTGTCGTGTATTTGGTCCAGGACCGCGCCTTCGTGCGCCCAGCCTGTCGCCATGGGTGACCTCGCCTGTTGGGTCCCAATAAATAGGGTGTGGCCCGTCCCTCCCAAGCTTGGCTGACGGGGTGCTTTCCTGGCGGACCTCGGGCGCGCGCACGGCATTTACATAGCGATGGCGCCGCGAAGCTCTGGGAGTCGCAAGAAGGTCACGGCCGAGACCCTGGTGGGCCTCGGGGCCGAGCGGCTGGCTGAAATCCTGGCCGACGTCGCCGACACGCGCGTCGACCTGAAGCGGCGCTTGCGGATGGAGCTCGCGGCCCAGGAGGGACCGGGTCCGCTTACCCTCGAGATCGACAAGCGGCTCGGCGCCTTCGAGACCAGCCGAGGTCAGATCACGTGGCGCCAGCGCCCGGCCTTCATCCGGGACCTGGATGCCCTGCGCGATCTGATCGTGGCCCGCCTGGCGCCGCTGGACGCCTCGGCCGCGACCGAGCGCCTGTGGCGCTTCATGGCGGCCGCGGGCCAGTCCTATCGACGCTACCGCGAGCGGAACGGCGAGTTGGAGGCGGTGTTCGAGCGCGCCGCCGCCGATCTGGGCGCCCTTCTGGCGCCGATGGCGGTGGGCCCGTCGTCGGCGGCTTTGGTGGAGGCCGTCACCAGCAATCCATCGGGATGGAAGGCCTGGTTGCCCGCCTTGCTCCGCCAGACGCCGAAAGCCCTGGCCGAAGATGCGCTTCAGGCCATGAGCGAACGGCGCGGCGCCGTGCCGGGGTGGATCACCCTGGTGCGCCAGATGGCCGACGCCGCGGAAAATGTCGACGTCTACGCCGCGACCTATGAGGCGGCCGCGACCGAAGCGCCGCACATTGCCGTGGAACTGGCGCGTCGTTACTTGGCTGCCGACCGCGTCGATGAGGCCGGCGCGGTCCTAGCCGGCGCCGCGCCCAAGCCCGACCGGCGGGGGCGGCTCGCAGCACCGGACGGGGACTGGGAGGCCCTGTGGATCGAGTTCCTGGAGGTCTCAGGCCGAGGCGAGGAGGCGCAGGCAGCGCGCTGGGCGTCGTTCGAACGGACTTTGTCGGCCGACCGGGCGCGGGACTTCATCAGCCGGTTGGCGGATTTTGACGACGTGGAGGCGGAGACCCGCGCCTTCGAGCGGGCGGCGAGCTTCCCGGACTTCGAGAAGGGACTGGGCTTCCTGATGGCCTGGCCGGCGCTGGCCGACGCGGCGCGAATGACCGAGCAGCGCATCGACGACGTCGATGTCGCCCCGGAGCAGGCCGAGCTTTGGGCCGCCAAGCTCCGCCGCCGGTTCCCCAAGGCGGCTCACGCCCTTCTGCGGCGCGCGGCCGCCGCCGCATTCCGCCGGCGCGACTTCAAAACCTGCGATCGTCTGTCGGCCGAGGCGGAGACGATCGACCCGTGACCGCGCCGCCGACGACGCCGGATGGGCGCTACATCGTCGTGCGCGGCCGGCTGTGGCGCGCGACCAATCCAGATCTCTCCTCGGCTGACCGCGAGGCGCTGGTGGGCAGGCTCATGGCGGGGCGGCGTGCAGTGGCGCGGGCCCGGGCGGATAAGGATCCCAACGCCCTTGCGGCAGCGCGCGGCGAGGTCGAGGCGGCCAAGGTCGGCCTTGGCGAACGCGGTCCGGTGTGGTGGTCCGACGGCGTCCCGGACCTGAACCGCCACATGGCCAGGAACACCCCCTATGGGCCCTGGTTCGCCGCCCTGGAGCCGCCCGACGGGCGCGTCACAACATAGCCAGCCGGGACTTCCGCGACGGCGGCGGAAACTCAGCGTCGATCGCCGCCAGGTCCTCGCTCGTCAGCTGCAGATCCAATGCCGCACGGTTGACCTTGAGGTGCTCGAGATCGCCG
>Ga0302314_10019568_pt1 | contig 11237 bp, 6 predicted proteins | sample III_Palsa_N2_3_FD_200533 | JGI IMG/M metagenome (GOLD analysis project Ga0302314, IMG submission 200533) | Peat permafrost microbial communities from Stordalen Mire near Abisko, Sweden - III_Palsa_N2_3 | ecosystem: Environmental > Terrestrial > Soil > Palsa > Peat permafrost | place: Sweden... | reverse complement strand
CCGCCCGGCACCCCGTCCGCGTGGACCACCTACTTCGCCTCGTCCGACGTGGACGCGACCGCGACCAGGATCGCCAGCGCGGGCGGGCAGATCCTGAGCGCCCCGATGGACGTCATGGAGCAGGGCCGGCTGGTGGTCGCGGCGGACGTCGCCGGCGCGGTCTTCGGCGTCTGGCAGGGCAGGAAGCACACCGGCACCGAGGTCGCCAACGTGCCGGGCGCGTTCACCTGGAGCGAGCACATGAGCCGCGACTTCGAGGCGGACAAGGCGTTCTACGCGGCCGTCTTCGGCTACGAGTACGGCGACATGTCGAGCGACGGGTTCAGCTACGCCACCATGCTCATCAACGGCCAGCAGGTCGTCGGCGGGATGGGCGCGTTCCCGGCCGGCCAGGGCGACGACCAGCCCGCGCAGTGGTCGGTCTACTTCGGCACCGCGGACACCGACAAGGCGGTCGCCGCCGCGATCGGCAACGGCGGCCGGGTGATCCGCCCCGCCGCCGACAGCCCCTACGGCCGGATGGCCGTCGTCGCCGACGCCGACGGCGCGGTCTTCAGCCTCATCTCCACCCCCGCTGACGACGAATAGCGCCGCGATAGGCCGCGTTACCCCGCGAGGCCCCTAGCGGGGGAAGACCGTGCCGTCGAACAGCTTCCGGGCGGTGCGGACCACGCCGGACCTGATCACGGTCGGCGGCGTCGTGCTGACGTCAAGCTCGACCTCGACGCCGAGGGCGCCGCTCGGGTGCTCGATCGCCAGCCGCGGGCTGCCCGCGGCGAGCACGGCCAGGTCGCTGCCGACCGCGCCGGGGACCATGATCGCGGTGCCGACGCTAACCGCGCCGAGTACCCCGATCGACTGGTGCACCCGGACCGGGATGAAGGTGCGGGTGGCGATCGTCCCGCCGTGGGCGGGCGGGGCGACCAGCGAGATCTTCGGGACCGTGGTGGCGCTGACGTCGCCCAGCCCCATCGCCTGGCCCGCCGCCAGGCGCAGTTCCTGGACCCGCCGGTTCAGCTCGGGGTCGCCTTCCAGCTCGGCGATCGACTCCCGCCCGCTCTTGCCCAGGCTGGACGCGGCCACGACCACGACCGGCATCCCGTTGTCCACGCAGGTGACCGCGATGCCGCCCAACGTGTCGGTGACGTTGCCGGTTGGGAACACGCTCGCGCCCGCGCCGGAGTCCTCGAAGTCGAGCACGACCGCCGCCGCCGTGCCGGGCACCCCGTCGATCGCGGTCTGCCCGTCGTAGCAGGGCCGGCCGCCCGGGGTGGGGAACGTCGCGCTGACGATCCCGTTGCTGTTCACCATCCGGATGCGCACCCGGGTCTGGGCTCTATCACCCGGGGGGACTGCTCCCTGGCATCGGGGGCCCCCGCCCCCAATCACCCCCGGCCCCCGCGCCCCCCGTACCCCCTGGTGCCTGGCCGCGACCAGGCCGCGCTCGACCGCGAACGGCCCCACCCCGGCCAGGATGTTCCCGCAGTTCTGCTGGTCGGTGACGACCGGACGATCGACCATCACCTGGAGGAACAGGTAGTCCACGTCGACGCCGTCCACCGCCGAGGGCGACACGACCGCCACCTTCGAGGTCAGCGGGTGGGCCCCGCCGACCCCGTCGATCTGGGTCGGGTCGGGTGACCCCATGACCCGCAGCAGCAGGTCGTCGCGCTCGGCCGGGTCGGCCGGCAGGTCGGCGGCGAGGAAATACAGCCCCTTGGACGTCCCGCCGCGCATCTGCATGGCCCGGATGCCGTCCATCCGCTAGCTGCCCTCGCCAGCCCGGTGGGCGTATTCGGCGTAGGAGATGTACTCGACTCCTGCCAGCTTGGGGCGGAGGTTGTACAGGTCGAGGCCGAGCACGCCCGCTGCCAGCTCCTTGCGGTTTGCGTCCTCCTTGGCGATCCGGGCGGCGGACGCGGTGACCGCCGCGGCGACGTCCAGCCGGGGCACGACGCACACGCCGTCGTCGTCGGCGACGATCGCGTCGCCGGGGCGGACGGTCTGGCCGCCGAGCGTGACCGGGACGTTGACCGCGCCGGGGGTCTCCTTGACGGTGCCCTGCGCGGAGACGTGCGCGGTCCAGGCGGGGAAGTCCATCTCACGCAGTTCCCTGGTGTCGCGCAGGCCGGCTCCCATGATCAGGCCGCGGACGCCGCGGGCGGCGAGCGAGGTGGCGAGCAGCTCGCCGAACGCGCCGTCGGAGGAGGGCGACGTGGTCGTGATCACGATGATGTCGCCCGGCTTGGCCTGCTCGACGGCGGCGTGGATCATCAGGTTGTCGCCCGGCCAGCAGATCACGGTCAGCGCGACGCCGGCGATCCGCGCGCCCGCCTGGTTCGGCCGGATGGCGGGGCCGAGGTAGCCGGTCCGGCCGATGGCCTCGTGGACGGTGGCGACGCCGTACGGGGCGAGCGCGTCAACCGCCGCCAGATCGGCTCGGGGCGGGTCGGTGACGATGACGTTCAGCATGGGCGGTTCTTCCCTTATCCGGTTGGCTGTTCCTTTCCCGGAATGCCGGGTGACCGTGACTCGACATAGCGGGAAATGTCATGATCTGAGGCGCTACCGGCCGCCTGATCTGGCTGATCGCAGGCCTGCAGCGCCTCGATCACGCTGGCCAGATGGGCGCGGACGGCGAGGTTGGCGTCGTCCGGCCGACGGTCGGCGACAGCCTCGAGGATGGCTAGGTGCTCGGCCAGCGAGACCTCGGGCCGGCCGGGCCGGAGCGCGAGCTGGAACTGATGCCGCACGAGCTGGCCGTGCAGCCGGTCGAGCAGGCCGATGGCGACGTGCTGGGCGGAGATCGCCCCCACCCGGCGGTGCAGCTCCCGGTTGAGCTCGGAGTACCTGAGCGGGTTGCCGTCGGCGACCGACCGCTTGAGGTCCTCCCCGAGCTCGCGGAGCTGCGCGGCCTCGGCGTCGGTGATGCGCTGGGCCGCCTTGACGGCGCACAGCGCCTCCAGCGCCATCCGGCACTCGGTGATCGCCACCGCCTCTTCGGCGGTGACGACGCGAACCCGTGCGCCTCGGTTGGGGACCCGCTCGACCAGCCCCTCGGCGGTCAGATCGAGCAGCGCCGCCCGCAGCGACTGCCTGGTGACCCCGAGCGCGCTCGCGAGGTCCTCCTCGACGAGCCGTCGGCCGGGGGCGAGATCCCCGCTGAGGATCGCCTGCCGGATCGCCGCGAACGCGTGCGACCGCGCGGCCTCGCCGGCCTGCGGACCACCGGGCGTAGCTGCTGGCATGCCCCGAACGCTACGGAGCGCGCCGAAGATTGTCAACAATCTGTCATGGTGATTGTTGACAATCTATGGGGGATAAATCAGGTGTCTGCGACAAGGCAGCCGTGGCAGCATGGCCGCCATGGCATGGCAGACGACCGGTGACGTGACCGAATTCCTCGCGGCGGCGGGGCCGTACCTGCGCCGGGAGCGTGCGCGGAACACCGTGATCCTCAGCGTAACCGAGACGATGCGGGTTAACGCGGCAGCGACGCCGCGGGCATCGGCCGCGCCGGCCGGGCCGGCCGCGCGGACCGCGCCGGCCGGACCGGCTGATCAGGCTGCGGCGCGGCCGTTGCTCGGCTGGTGGTCGGACCCGGTTGGCGCGGTGGCGGGGGCGTTCATGCACACCCCGCCCTTTCCCGTCGTGCTCACCGCGGTCGATCCCGAAGCCGCCGCCGAGCTGGCGGCCGTGACGATGGCCGGCCGGCCGGTCGGCGGGGTGAACGCCTACCCCGAGGTGGCCGAGGCGTTCGCCGACGGCTGGCGAAACCGGAACCGGGGCGGCCGGGCGGACGTGTACCGCCGCCAGCGGCTGTACCGGCTGGCCGAGCTGGTCTGGCCGGACCCGGCCCCGGACGGGGCGGCCAGGCTCGCCCGCGCGGGCGACGCGCGGCTGACGGCCGGCTGGTTCGCCGCCTTCGCCGCCGAGGTCGACGACATGGGCAAGGGCGAGGACCAGTCCGCCGCCGCCCGCCAGAAGATCAGCCACGGCGGGGTCACGGTCTGGGAAGCGGGCGGCGAGCCCGTCGCCATCGCCTGCAACACCCTGCCGGTGGACGGCATGGCCCGGATCGGCCCGGTCTACACGCCGCCGGAGCGGCGCGGCCACGGCTACGCCAGCGCGGCCACCGCGGCCGCCTCGCAGCGCCTGCTTGACGCGGGGGCCGAGGAGGTTGTCCTGTACACCGATCTCGCCAATCCGGTGTCCAACTCGATCTACCAGCGCATCGGCTACCGGCCAGTCGAAGACCGGGTGGTGCTGGCGTTTTCGGCCGATTAGCTACCGATTGGTAATCTTGCGTTCCCTCGCCCGGGCGGCATACTTGAAGGCATTATGTTACTTGCCGGGACGCTTTTCCGTTACATACCGCGACCCCTTGCCCCTACTGCCAGACACCTCCAGGCACCGGAGAACCGGTTGGTCCCGGCATGAGCGCACGACGGGAAGCATGACTCCATGGGCTGGTGCACCACCTCCGACCATGATCGGTTCGCGGCGGCGGCCGGCGGCTACCTGAGATCCCGGGCGGCCGAGAACACCATGCTGCTGTCGGCCGCCATCGCCGTCGGATCCGGTCGCCAGACGCAGGTCGTCGGGCAGTCGCCGGGGCCGCGCCCGGCCGGCGGCACGGCTGGCGGCGACGGCGAGGTGCTGTACGGCTGGTGGGAGCCGCCCGACGGCAGCGGGCCGCGCGGCGCCTTCCTGCATGACCCGGCCGTGCCGCTGCTGATCGCCGGGCGGACCCCGGAGATGGCCGCCGCCCTGGCCGGGACGCTGGCGAAGATGGGGCGGCCCGTCTGCGGCGTCGACGCGCCGGTCGAGGCGGCCGACGCATTCGCGGCCGCGTGGAGCCAGCGGTCGCGCGCGGCGATCCGGGTGCACCGGCACTTCCGCATCTACCGGCTCACCGCCGACGCGGCCGCCGCTAACGCCGCCGCCGCCGGCGGCCCGATCGGCACCGCCCCGATCGGCACCGCCCCGATCGGCACCGCCCCGGCCGACGTCGCCCCGGCAGGCATCAGCCCGGCAGGCACCAGCCCCACGGGCGTCGATGGTCCCGTCGGCTGGCCGCCACCGCAGGCGCCGGGCTCGGCCGGCCGGCTCCGGCTGGTCACAGCGGACGACCGCGGGCTGCTCATCGACCTGCTCGTCGCCTACGGCATCGAGGCGGGGGAGCGGATCGCCTCGCCCCCGCAGGTCGCGGACGACCTGATCAGCTACGGCGGCGCCGTGCTGTGGGAGGTCCCGCAGCGCACCTCGCGCATCAAGGAGGCCGCGTACTACCTGGTCAGCCCGCAGTACCGGGACGCCGCCCAGCAGCAGCCGGAGCCGGCCCTGCAGCCGGTGGCGATGGCGGCCGTCGCCCGCCCGGTCGCGGGGATGGTGCGGATCAACATCGTGTACACCATGCCCGAGCGCCGCCGCAGCGGTCACGCGGCCGCGGTGACGCTTGAGGTCAGCCGGGCCGTGCTGGCCGGCACGGTGCCGGCCAGCGCGTCGGACAAGGCGGCCGAGGTTGTGCTGATCGCCGACGGGACCAAGTCCGACCGCCGGGCCGCGCGGCTCGGCTACCAGCTGGTGGGCGAGCGCGCGGTGCTCAGGTTCGGGCCGGCCACCGGCTCGCTGCCGAGGCTCCAGTCGACCACCCGGCCGATGCCCCGACTGCCCACCGGCCCGCTGCCGCGGCTCAGGAGGTAACCGCGTCCGCCAGCGTGACCTCGGTCGCCAGCTCGCCCCCGGCCGCGAGGACGAACGAGAGGTCGGCCACGTTGCCCGCCGCCCGCAGGTCGCCCTCGCTCAGAGCCGCGGCGTCGACGGCCTCGCCCGGTCCCCGCACGACGACCCGGGCCGCCTCCGCCCGCATCGAGACCTTCGCCTCCGACTTCGCCTTCCTGATCTGGCCGAGCACGGCCGCCGCGGTCGCGAGCACCGAGGGATCGCCGGCCCCGCCAGGCTCAGCCGCCGAAGCCGAAGCTGAAGCCGAAGCCAACGCTGTCGCCTCAGGCCACGACGCCCGGTGCACCGACCCCTCCTGCCACCAGGACCACACCTCCTCGGTCACGAACGGCAGGAACGGCGCGAACAGCCGCAGCAGCACCGACAGCGCCGTCCGCAGCGCCCTCCGCGCCGACGACGCCCCGGCGCCGGAACCGTACGCGCGGGTCTTCACCAGCTCCAGGTAGTCGTCGCAGAACATCCAGAAGAACCGCTCGGTCGCCTCGAGCGCGGCCGTGTGGTCGTAGGAAGCCAGCCCCGCCGTCGCCGACCGGACCACGTCGTCGAGCGCGGCCAGCATCGACCGGTCAATCGACTCCGTCACCGGGCCGGCGCTCACGGCCGACCCGGAAGCCCCGGTAGACCAGGAAGACCCGGAAGACCCTTCGAGCGACAGCACGAACTTCGACGCGTTGAGGATCTTCACCGCGAGCCGCCGCCCGACCTTGAGCTGCCCCAGGTCGAACGCGGTGTCCACGCCGTACCGGCCGCTGGCCGACCAGTACCGGACCGCGTCCGAGCCGTACTGCTCGAGCAGCTCGACCGGCGTGACCACGTTCCCCTTGGACTTGGACATCTTCTTCCGGTCCGGGTCCAGGATCCAGCCCGAGATCGCGACGTCCGACCAGGGCAGCGCCCCGAACTCCAGCTGCGACCGCACCACGGTGGAGAACAGCCAGGTCCTGATGATCTCGTGCGACTGCGCCCGCAGGTCCATCGGGAACACCCGCGCGAACAGGTCGTCGTCGGTTCCCCAGCGCCCGGTGATCAGCGGCGTCAGCGATGAGGTCGCCCAGGTGTCCATCACGTCGGGATCGGCGATGAACCCGCCCGGCGCGCCCCGCTGGGACTCCGCGTACCCGGGGGCGGGCTCGGACGCCGGGTCGACCGGCAACTGAGACTCGGCGGGCGCGATCGGGGAAGAGTACACCGGCGCCCCCGAACCGTCGACCGGGTACCAGACCGGGAACGGCACCCCGAAGAACCGCTGCCGCGAGATCAGCCAGTCGCCCGCCAGCCCGGTCACCCAGTTCTCGTACCGCACCCGCATGTGCTCCGGGTGCCACGCCAGCTCCCGTCCGGCCGTCAGCAGCCGGGCGCGGACCGAGGCGTCGCGCCCGCCGTTCCTGATGTACCACTGCCCCGAGGTGACGATCTCCAGCGGCCGGTCGCCCCGCTCGTAGAACTTCACCGGCCGGGTCACCGGCCGCGGCGGCCCGTCCAGATCGCCGTTCTCCGCCAGCAGCTCGACCATCCGCGCCCGGGCCGAGAACACCGTCTTGCCCGCCAGCTCCTCGTACAGCGGGCCGGGCACGTCGGCCGGCGGCGAGGGCAGCAGCCGGCCATTGCGCCCGATGATCGCCCGCAGCGGCAGGTCGAGCTCGCGCCACCAGGTCACGTCGGTCAGGTCGCCGAAGGTGCACACCATCGCGATCCCCGACCCCTTGTCCGGCTCGGCCAGCGGGTGCGCAAGCACCGGCACCGGCACACCAAACACCGGGGTCAGGACCGAAGACCCGAACAGAGATCGGTACCGGGCGTCGTCCGGGTGCGCCACCAGCGCCACGCAGGCGGGCAGCAGCTCCGGCCGGGTCGTCTCGATCCACACCGGCCCGGAGTCGGAGTGAAATGAGATCCGGTGGAACGCCCCCGCGACCTCGCGGTCCTCAAGCTCGGCCTGGGCGACGGCGGTCTGGAAGGTGACGTCCCACAGCGTCGGCGCCTCCGCCCGGTACGCCTCCCCGCGCGCCAGATTGCGCAGGAACGCCCGCTGCGAGACCCGCCGAGACGAGTCGCTGATCGTCGTGTAAAGCAGCGACCAGTCGACCGAGAGCCCGATCCGCCGCCACATCTCCTCGAACGCCCGCTCGTCGACGGCGGTGAGCTTCTCGCACAGCTCGATGAAGTTCCGGCGCGACACCGGCACCTCGGTCTTGCCCGGCATCGTAGCCGGGGTGAAGTCGGGGTCATAGGGCAGCGAGGCGTCGCCCCTGACCCCGTAGACGTTCTGCACCCGCCGCTCGGTCGGCAGCCCGTTGTCGTCCCAGCCGATCGGGTAGAACACCGACCGGCCGGTCATCCGCCGGTAGCGGGCGACGATATCCGTGTGGGTGTAGGAGAAGGCGTGCCCGACGTGCAGCGATCCGGAGACGGTGGGCGGCGGGGTGTCGATCGAGAAGACCTCGGCCCGCGGCCGGGTCCGGTCGAACGCGTAGACCTGATCGGCCTCCCACCGTACGCTCCATACCGCCTCGAGCCCGTCCAGCACGGGCTTGTCGGGGACGGCGGCGGGGCGCGGGTTCTGGTCGGCGTCAGTCATGCGCAAACTCTACTCAGCGCCCCCGTCCGGCCCCACGGAATTATCGCCGCCGCCCCTGGCGGGACCCGGGCCGGATAGGCTCAGCGGCAGACATCGCATGGCAGGAAGGCTGCACCAGAACGTGACCACGCAGATCAGCGAGACCACCGCCGGCTCGACCACGTCGATCGTCAAGAAGATCGCCGCGGAACTGGGCGTGCGCGACCACCAGGTCAGCGCCGCGGTGGACCTCCTCGACGGCGGGGCCACCGTCCCGTTCATCGCCCGGTACCGCAAGGAGGCCACCGGCACGCTGGACGACGCGCAGCTGCGAACGCTCGACGAGCGCCTCCGCTACCTGCGCGAGCTCGAAGAGCGGCGAACCGCGATTCTCGCCAGCGTCGGCGAGCAGGGCAAGCTCACCGACGAGCTGCGGGCGCAGATCGACGCGGCCGACACCAAGGCCAGGCTCGAGGACCTCTACCTGCCGTACAAGCCCAAGCGCAGGACCAAGGCGCAGATCGCCCGCGAGAACGGCCTCGAGCCGCTGGCCGACCTGCTGCTCGAGACGCCCGCGACCGACCCGAGGGAGGCGGCTGAGGCCTACCTCAGCGAGAACGTGGCCGACGTCACCGCCGCCCTCGACGGCGCCCGGGCGATCCTGGTCGAGCGCTTCGCCGAGGACGCCGACCTGATCGGCACGCTCCGCGAGCGGATGTGGGCCCAGGGCAGCCTGATCGCCAAGGTCCGCGAGGGCAAGGCCGAGGAGGGCAAGAAGTACAGCGACTACTTCGACTTCGCCGAGCCGTTCGGCCGCCTCAAGGCGCACCGCGTGCTGGCGATGTTCCGGGCCGAGAAGGAAGAGATCCTCGACCTCACCCTCAACCCGAACGACGAGGGCTTCGACGCGATCGCCGGCACCAGCCTGTCCGCCTCCTATGAGCAGCCGATCGCCGAGCGCTTCGGCATCATGGACCACGGCTGGCCGGCCGACAAGTGGCTGACCGACACCGTCCGCTGGGCCTGGCGCACCCGCATCCTCGTCCATCTCGGCATCGACCTGCGGATGCGGCTGTGGCAGAGCGCCGAGGCGGAGGCGGTCGACGTGTTCGCCGCCAACCTGCGGGACCTGCTGCTGGCCGCCCCGGCCGGCCAGCGCGCCACCATGGGCCTGGACCCGGGCTTCCGCACCGGCGTCAAGGTCGCGGTCATCGACCAGACCGGCAAGCCCGTCGCGACCCACACGATCTACCCGCACGTCCCCCAGAACAAGTGGGACGAGTCCCTGGCGATCCTGAAGAACCTGGCCGCCGAGCACAACGTCGAGCTCATCGCGATCGGCAACGGCACCGCCTCCCGCGAGACCGACAAGCTCGCGATCGACCTGATCAAGGCCAACCCCGAGCTCAACCTGACCAAGATCGTCGTCTCCGAGGCCGGCGCCTCGGTCTACTCCGCCAGCGCCTACGCCAGCGCCGAGCTGCCCGAGATGGACGTCTCGCTGCGCGGCGCGGTCTCCATCGCCCGGCGGCTCCAGGACCCCCTGGCCGAGCTGGTCAAGATCGACCCGAAGTCGATCGGGGTCGGCCAGTACCAGCACGATGTCACCGGCAGCAAGCTCGAGCGGTCCCTCGACGCGGTGGTCGAGGACGCGGTCAACGCGGTCGGGGTTGACGTCAACACCGCCAGCAAGCCGCTGCTGGCCCGGGTCTCCGGCATCACCGACGGGCTGGCCGGCGCGATCGTCGCGCACCGCGACGCGGCCGGCGCGTTCCCCACCCGCGAGCACCTGCGCGACGTGCCCCGCCTCGGCCCCAAGGCGTTCGAGCAGTGCGCGGGCTTCCTGCGGATCAGCGGCGGCGACAACCCGCTCGACTCGTCCGGCGTGCACCCCGAGGCCTACCCGGTCGTCCGCCGCATCCTGGAGAAGACCCAGGAGGACGTGGCCGCGCTGATCGGCGACACCAAGACGCTGCGCGGCCTCAACCCGACCGAGTTCACCGACGAGGCGTTCGGCCTGCCGACCGTCAACGACATCCTCAAGGAGCTGGAGAAGCCCGGCCGCGACCCGCGCCCGGAGTTCCAGACCGCCACCTTCGCCGACGGCGTGCACACCCTCGGCGACCTCGAGCCGGGGATGATCCTGGAGGGCGTCGTCACCAACGTGGCCGCGTTCGGCGCGTTCGTCGACATCGGCGTCCACCAGGACGGCCTGGTGCACGTCTCGGCGCTGTCCAAGAACTTCGTCGCCGACCCCCACGACGTCGTCAAGTCGGGCGACGTCGTGCAGGTCAAGGTCCTCGCGGTCGACATACCGCGGCACCGCATCTCCCTCACGATGCGAACCGATGACCCGGCCGACGGCGCCCCGTCAACCCCCAGGCAGCCCCGGGGACCCCGCCAGGGCGCACGGTCAAAACCACAATCATCGTCCCGAACGGTCCCTGGTCCCACGTCGTCCGCAACGACTCCCCCCGGCGTGGCCGGCCCCGAAGCGGACCCCAACCAGACCGCCGCCGCGCCCGGCGACGGTGCCAACGGTGCGGTAAGCGCCGACGCTGACGGCGCAGTTGCCGCCGGCGCTGACGGCGCGATCAGCGCTGGCTCGGCCGGCCGCCGCGGCGGCCCTGGCAACGACCGCCGCGGCGGCCCTGGTGGCCGCGGCGGTTCCGCTGGCCGTGGCGGCCCAGGTGGTTCCGCCGGCCGTGGCGGTTCCGGAGGCCCAGGTGGCTCCGGCGGCCGTGGCGGTTCCAGCGGCCGCGGTGGCCCCGGCGGATCTGGTGGGCCCGGCGCCCCTGGCGGCTCAGGCCGCCGAAGCGGCCCCGGTTCCGACCGCCCGGCCGGCGCAGGGACCGGCCAGCGCGGCAACGCACCGGGGGCCGAGGCCGGCCGTGGCGGCGGCTCCGCCCACGGGGATGACGCACGTGGCAGCTCC
>Ga0302314_10019567_pt1 | contig 11238 bp, 8 predicted proteins | sample III_Palsa_N2_3_FD_200533 | JGI IMG/M metagenome (GOLD analysis project Ga0302314, IMG submission 200533) | Peat permafrost microbial communities from Stordalen Mire near Abisko, Sweden - III_Palsa_N2_3 | ecosystem: Environmental > Terrestrial > Soil > Palsa > Peat permafrost | place: Sweden... | reverse complement strand
ATAGGTCGCGGCGTTGCGCTGCACTGCCGAGACGTGGATGCCGCCCTTGTGGGCGAAGGCCGAGCGGCCGACGTAGGGCTGGTTGTTCGGCTGGATGAGGTTCACCCGCTCCCAGATGATGCGGCTGGCCTCGGTGAGGTGTGGCAGGTGCCCCTCGGGCAGGCAGCGCAGATTGAGCTTGAGTTCGCAGTTGGCGATGGCGGTGGTCAGGTCGACATTGCCGCAGCGTTCCCCCAGGCCGTTGATGCAGCCCTGGATCTGGATGCAGCCGGCCTGGACCGCGGCCAGGGTGTTGGCGACCGCGAGCCCACCGTCGTTATGGACATGGATGCCGAGCTTCGCGCTGGGCAGGAAGTCGCGCACCACCGCGATCGCGCCGGTGATGTCTCCCGGCAGGCTGCCACCATTGGTGTCGCACAAGATCAGGCGATCGGCGCCGGAGGCGTGGGCTGCGGCCAGGGTCTTGAGCGCGTAGTCGCGATTGGCCTTGTAGCCGTCGAAGAAGTGCTCGGCGTCATAGAACACCGGACGGCGCGTCTCGCTGGCAAGATACGCGACCGAGTCCGAGATCATCGCCAGGTTGTCCTCGAGCGAGACGCGCAGCGCGTCGCGCACATGCAGGTCCCAGGTCTTGCCGAAGATGGTGGTGACATGCGCGCCGGCCTCGACCAGCTTCTTGAGGTTGGCATCGTCCTTGGCGCCGCTGCGCGCGCGCCTGGTCGAACCGAAGGCGCAGATCCGGGCGTGCACCAGGGTCAGCTCCTGGACGCGCAGGAAGTATTCCTCGTCCTTGGGGTTCGAGCCGGGCCAGCCGCCTTCGATGAAGGCCACTCCGAGCCAGTCGAGGTCGCGGGTGACGTTGAGCTTGTCGGCAACGCTGAGGTTGACGCCTTCGCCCTGGCTGCCGTCGCGCAAGGTCGAGTCGTAGATTTCCAGGGTCATGGGCTTGTCCAGGTCCGCTCAGTGGGGGGCGAGCGCCAGTATGGCGATCTCAGGGGCACCTGCCGGCTCGGCGTGCCCTCAGTTGAACATCGCGGATGGACGTGAACTGTGGGATTGCGAGCGCTTCCGCGGTCAGGTGCCGCTGGTAATTCGGATGGACACGCGCGCTTGCATGTGGGAGTTCTTATCACGCGCGTCGCACAGGACAAGTGACGAGCGCCGCGACAGGGCCGCTCCTGCCCGGTCGCCGGACCTAGTGGATGAAGTCAGGAGCCGCCTCGTCGATGCCGGAGACCTTGACCTGCAACGCGGTGCCGAGGTGGTTGTTGAGCGAATCCTGGACGAATTGCAGCGTGCCGCCGATCGACGAGGAGCACGAGCCGCAGGCGCCATGGTATTGCACGAAGAGCTCGTCGGCCTTGAGGTCGACCAGGTCCATGCCGCCGCCATCGGAGGCCAGGGCCGGGCGCACGTGCTGGTCGAGCACACCCTCGATGCGCCGGACCTTTTCGAACAATCCGACCTCGCTCCAGGGCAGCACCGCGGAGCCGTCGCTGGCCACGGCCGCGCTCTCCGCGGGCGCCTTGCCCACGCCGCGCTCGGCGGCCTTGGTCAGGACATAAAAGGGGATGTCCGCGTCGCTGCCCAGGGCGATGCTGCCCTCCACGCTGCCGACCGAACGGCACAGGAGATTGGCGGCCTGGCGCGGGGTGATCGTGCCCAGCCCGGCCAATGGCTGGCCGATGGTCAGCTCGCTCATGCCGTCATACAGCGCCAGCAGCTCACCGCTGGCGGTGGTCGTGTAGCGGGCCGAGCGCACCACGCCCTGGGCGTCGACGAGCAGCGACAGCTGGATGTGGTCGGCCGCCGTCTCGGCGCCATGGCTGGTGGCCACCAGGGTCGCGCCCTGCGCGAGGGCGTCAGTGGCGGTGAGCGTGCCCTGGAAGCGCAGCTGGGCGAGACGCTGGATGATGGGGGAGGTGCTCACGGTCCATGAGTCTAACGCGAGGGGCCGGCGCTCCAGACCCAAGGGGGGCCACCGCGCGCCTTCACCGGCGTGCTCAGTGCAGATGCAGGACCCGTCCGAGCCACTGCTCCCAGCGGCGGCGGCGGACATGCAAGGGCAGCAGGATGGGCCGTTCGCGCGCCTCGAGCGCGGCCTGTCTAGGCGTCGATCCCAGCAGCAGGAAGCGGCCCAGCTGCGCCTGGATGGCCGGCAGGTGGTCGCGCTTGTTGCCCCAGTAGTGGTCGATCCAGAGCCGGGCCGGCGCCAGGCGGCCAGTGGCCTGCAGGGACAGGCTCAGCGCCAGCTGCTCGTTGAGCGCATGGTTGCCGATCGTCGCACAGAGCTCGTCGCACAGCGCCAGGGCGCGTTCGATGACCGCTCGGCCGTCCGCACCGACGGCTACCACCCCGGCGTTCCACATGCGCGTCTGGGCATCGACCGCCAGCCCCGACCAGGAGCGGCTCGCGAGCTGGCGATAGAGGCGCCGGTCGCCGGCTCGCCGGCTGGTCGAGAGCTGGTTCTCCGGCTCATGCATCAGCACCGCGCCTTGTTCGAGGGACGCGACCAGCTCGGTGAGATCGCGGCGCGCGTAGGTGTCGGAGTCGAGGTACACCAGCGCCTGGGCGGGATCGAGCTGGGAGCGGATGCACTCGAGCTTCACCCGCCAGAAGAAGCCGCTGGTACCGCGCCAGCGCATCAGCGTCGCCTCGTCGAGCGTGACGATGCGCACCAGCGGATGGGTGGCCAGCCAGGCGCAGCGCGCCGGGCTGTTGGTCGCCACCACCACCTCGCAGGGCGCGGGCGCATAGGCCAGGACGGTGAGCGCGGCGAGATGCGCTTGTGCATAATGCTCGTCGCCGTCGCCGAAGACCATGAACAGGTAGCGGGTCAGCACGCGCGCGCTCCCGCGCCCATCCGCCTGGGTGCACCCGACCTGTGCTCCTGGTTCATCGCCTCGTGACGCATCGGCATCCATTCCACGGCAGGGGTCCATCCGGCTCTGCTCGGCTCCGGCACGGCCGACGGCCGGACACAGTAGATTGGGCGCGTGGAATACCAACCGCCGACCCGGGCCGGGCGTTGATGGCCCTGGGCAATAGCCGCAGCGGGAGTACCCTGGCGCCATGCCCGCAGCCAGGCACATCCTGATGGTCAATACCGAGCATGGCTGGCGCGGCGGTGAGAATCAGATCCATCTGCTGGTATGCGGCCTGGACCCCGGCCGCTACCGGGCCATCACCGCCTGCCAGGAGGGCGGCGACCTCGAGCACCGCCTCGACGCCTCCGGCGCCGTCACCCTGCCCATCCGCGCGCGCGGCTCCTTCGACCTGCGCGCCATCGGCCGGCTGCGCGCGGTCATCAAGGAGCATGCCATCGACCTGGTGCACGCCCATGCCTCGCATGCCCATTCGCTGGCGGTGCTGGCGCTGCTCGGATCGAAGGTGCCGCTGCTGGTCTCGCGGCGGGTCGACTTCGCGATCGGCGGCAACCCCATCGGACGTTGGAAGTACCGTCGCGCGCAGCGCGTGGTGGCGGTCTCCGAGGGGGTGCGCCAGGTGCTCATCGCCGGCGGCGTCGTGGCAGCGAACATCGACGTGATCCATGACGGCGTCGACCCGGCGCGCGTCGCCGCGGCCGGCACCAGCACGCTGCGCGCTGAGCTCGGCATCCCGACCGACGCGGTGGTCTACGGGATCATCGCCTTCCTCAGCGAGCACAAGGACCACCGTTCGCTGCTGATGGCCTTCCAGGAGGTCGAGCGGGCCCTGCCGCAGGCCTGGCTCCTGATCGCAGGCGAGGGCGAACTGGCCACCGAGCTGACCGCCCTGTCCAATGAGCTGGGCCTGCACCACTGCCGCTTCCTGGGCTTCCGCTCCGACGTCGCGGCGATCCTCGGAGCGCTGGACATCTTCGTCCTGACCTCGCACCACGAGGGTCTCGGCTCGTCGGTGATGGATGCGATGTTCGCCGGGCTGCCGGTGGTCGCCACCCGGGTCGGCGGGCTGCCGGAGCTGGTCGATGACGGCGTGACCGGACTGCTGGTGCCGGCCCGCGATCCCGCAGCGATCAGCCAGGCGCTGGTGATGCTCGGTCGCGATGGCGCGCAGGCCCGCGCCCTGGGCGCGGCCGGCAAGGCCAAGGCCGAGCGCAGCTTCGCCGCCGCGCGCATGGTCGAGGCCTACGAAGCGGTGTACGCGCGGATGTGCCCATGAGCGGTAAGGTCCCGATCTCGGCCGTGCTCATCACCCTCGATGCCGAGCGGCATCTCGAGCGGGTGCTCGCCAGCGTGGCCTTCTGCCAGGAGATCCTGATCCTCGATTCCGGCTCGACCGACCGCACGCTGGAGATCGCCCGGGCCTTCGGTGCGACCGTCCATTTCCAGGCCTTCCTCGGCTTCGGGCCGCAGAAGCAGCGTGCCGTCGACCTCGCCAGCCACGACTGGGTGCTGGTGGTGGATGCCGACGAGGTGCTTGACGACCAGGCGCGCCGCGCCATCGCGGCGCTCGACTTCAGCGATCCGACGCACTCATGGCGCATCCGCAGGCGCAGCTTCGTGGCCGAGCGCGAGGTGCGCTACGGGGTCTGGTCACCGGATCTCAGCCTGCGGCTCTTCCACCGCGCCCAGGCGCGCTTCAACGACCTGCCGGTGCACGAGTCGGTGGTCGCCCATGGCACGGTGCTCGAGCTGCCCGGCTCGATCGCCCATTACAGCTTCCGCGATCTCGCGGACGTCTTCGCGCGCATGGGCTCCTACTCGCGCGCCAAGGCGGCGCTGTACCGCGCCAAGGGCCGGCGCGCCGGACCGCTGCGGCTGATGGCACGCATGGTCTGGGGCTTCCTGCGCAGCTATGTCTTCAAGCGCGGCTTCCTCGACGGCAACGCCGGCGTGGTCGTGGCGCTGTCGCTGGCCGTCGATTCGGTGGTTGCCATGGCCCTGGCCTCCGAACCCGCACCGGCCCCGACCGCGTCTGAGGAATCATCGGTCATAACCCGGCCGAGCGAGGTTGCGCGCGCCAGCACCGTGGATGCGCACCGCAAGGCCATGGCCGCATCCTTCAAGAAGCCGACATGAAGCGGCTGATCATCAATTTCGCCCGCGTCGGCGACATGATCCTGATGATCCCGGCGCTGCGCGTCCTGGCCGCGGGAGCGCACCTCGAGCTGGTCGGCAGGCCGTGGGCGCGCGCGGTGCTCGCCGGCCAGCCGTGGCTGCCGACCATCCACACCATCGCCCATCCGTACCGCGGACACGACTGGTTCAACCGCTGGCTGTACGGCTCGCCCCTGACGCAGCTGGCCAACCAGCTGCGCGCCGGCGGCTTCGACGAGATCATCGTCTTCAAGCAGGAGTCGCCGAAGATCATCAGCTGGATGCGCAGCTGGGCGGGCCAGACCCCGGTGCGGGTGCTCGATTCCGGCATCCGTCCGGGCGGCTCGCCGCATCCGGTCGACAGCTACTGCGACGCGCTGCGCGAGGCCGGCTACGACGTCGCGGCCTTCGACCCGCGCCCGAGCCTCCAGGTCGATCCCGCGGTGCTCGAGCGCACCCGCGTGCGCGTCGCCGCGCTCGGCGCGCGCGTCATCTCGCTGCAGAGCGGCTCGTCGCTGATCAACCGCCTGTGGTGGCGCCGGCGGCCGAACCTGCGTGGCCTGACCACCCGGCAGTGGGCGGGACTGCTGACCAGGCTGCTGGTGGAGGGCGATGCGGATGCGGTGATCCTGCACGGCGCGCACCGCGAGGGTCCGCAGGCGCGCGCGGTGCGCGACGCCATGCCTGAGCAGTGGCGGTCGAAGATCCATGACTGGACGGGCCGGGCGCCGCTCGAGGACCTGCCGGGCATCTTCTCGCATGTGCGCGCGCTTTTGAGCGTCGATACCGGACCGGCGCACATCGCCGCCGCTGTGGCCTGCCCGGCGCTGGTGGTCTTCGGCCCGTCGGATCCGCGGCGCTGGCAGCCGCGCGGCACCGGTCCGGTCGAGGCGCTGCTCGGCTCAGCGCCCTGCCAGTTCTGCAACGAGACGCCGCTGATCAAGAAGTGCAAGAACAACATCTGCCTGAACACGCTCTCGGATGAGTTCATCCATGCCGCCTGGCGGCGGCTGCGCGCGCGCCTGCCTGCGGCCCCGGCGCCATGAGCAAATGGATGCTGCTGTCGAAGAAGACGGGGCAGCTCGGCAACCGCCTGACCGTCTATGCGCACTGCCTGGCCGCGGCGCGCGCGCGCGGCTACCGCTTCCTCAATCCCGCTTTCGGCGAGTACGCCCCGTTCTTCGTCGGACCGCAGGCCTCCCTGGCCGGCGCCGACCGCCTGCCCGCACCAGGCGCCCGCCAGCCGTCGCCGCGCGCGCGCGCGCTGGCCTACATGGCGGCACGCACCGCCTACAAGTCGGCGAAGGTGCTCAAGCACTTCTCCCTCGGGCGGCTCGCCGTGTCCCGGGCGCGCAACGAGGAGCACCTCGACCTGAGGGAGGTCATCGACGCGGCCGAGGAGCGCGGCTGCCGCTACCTGGTGCTGCAGGGCTATCACTTCCGCCATGCCCCGTACTGCCTTGAGCAGGACGGCTTCATCCGCTCCTTCCTGGCCGCCGCCGAGCCGTGGGCCGGTCTGGGCCGCGGTGCGGTCGAGCAGCTGCGCCTGCGCTGCGACACCGTGGTCGGGGTGCACATCCGCCATGGCGACTACCAGCAGCATCTCGGCGGGCGCTTCTTCTGGCCGGTGGCCCGCTACCGCCGCTTCATGGAGCGCATGGTCGCGCTGCTGGCGCCGCTGCGTCCGGGCTTCCTGGTCTGCTCCAACGCCCAGCATCGGCCCGACGATTTCGCCGGCCTGACCTGGGCGAGCGGACCCGGGCACCTGGTCTCCGACCAGCAGGCGCTGGCCGCCTGCGCCTGGATCCTCGGGCCGCCGAGCTCCTTCAGCTCGTGGGCGGCCTATGTCGGGGGCGGAAGCCTGCTGCGCCTGGAGGATCCCGAGCACGCCTTCACACTGGAGGAATTCCATGTCCTGGCCACGCCTGAACCGCTGTACTGAGTCCTGACCCCGGCCATGAGCAGCACCGAGCCTCCCGGAACCCCGCCTCCGGTCGTCGACCCGGCATCCGACAGCGCGCTGCGCGCGGCGCTGTTCATCGCGCCGCAGCTGCTGCAGGCGCCCGACGCCGCGGGCCTGGCGTTCTTGCGGCGCATGGACCGCGCCGCGGTGGTGCTGCTGACCTGGAGCCAGACCGCGGTCGAGGCCCTGGCTGCGCACGGCGTGACCCTGCGCCTGCTCGGGGTGACCACGCCCGCGCCGACCCCGAAGGCCTACCTTGGCGCGCTGCGCCAGGACCGGCTCGACGCGCGCCAGAGCTGGCTGGTGACCGATCGCGCCGCGCAGCTCGACGCCGCCGCCACCGCTGGCCTGGGCGGCGCGGTCCTGGTCGCGGCCCCGGCACCGAGCGGCGAGCAGGGGATCCACCTGGTGCAGGCGCTCAGCCTGGCCGACGTGCCGCGTGTGCTCATCCCGCGCGACGGCGGCTGCTGGCATCAGCAGTAGGGGCTGGAGCCGCCGCTGGCCGCAGCCAGGGCTCAGGCGTCGCGGCCGTCCCGGCCCAGCCACAGCCCGGCCAGGATGGTGGCGACCAGCGCCAGCAGGGCCGCCGCGCGGTCGCCGGGGAAGCCGGGATCGAGGATGTCCGAGCCGATCAGGAGGCAGGCCAGGGTGGTGGCGCAGGGCAGGCAGGCCTGGACGTCGCGCAAAACCACCCGCAGCGAGATGATCAGCACCACTCCCAGGACCACGGCATCGAGCAGGTACCGCGCCGGCGTGGTCGGCTCGAGAGCGACGGTCAACGCCGCACCGAGCACCAGGCACAGCGCATAGCCCAGCGTGCAGCGCAGCGCGCCACGCCAGTCGGCGGTGAGGTCGCTGCACCAGCGGGTCGCGGCGACCAGGCCGATGATCAGCGCCACGCTCAGCAGCAGACCATGGACGAACACCGCCAGAGCGGGAGAGAGCGCATCGCTGTCGGCCAGCGGCGGCCATGGCGGGCTGGCGGCGTCCTGGTCGAGCATCGCCCCCACGGCTGCGACCAGCACCGCCCAGCCGCACCCGGCCAGCCGCGACCAGCGCGTCCCCCGGCCATTGAAGCCCCTGCCATAACCCGCCACCAGCAGCGCCAGGACGCCGCCCATAAGCAGCGACAGGAAGCCGGCGGTGAGCACCTCGGTGGCGAGTTGCGCGGCCAGCGGCCGCGCGGTGGTGAAGCTTGCCAGCACGGCGGGAAGTCCGAGCGCGCGATGCACGACCTCAAGCAGGGCCACCCCGCACAGCACCCATAGCCAGCGCCGGCCGCCCCGCTCCCGGCGCAGGCAGCCGACGATGCCGCCGATCACCACCAGCACGGAGAATGCCACCGCTACCAGCACGACGATCTGGCTGATGATGGCGAGGTTGGCGGTACGCGCCTGGTCCTGGCGGCTGAGGGCTTCGGGGATGGTGAGGTAGCGGTAGGCGTTGACCACCTGGTCGCCAGCCACCGTCACCGCGATGCGTTTCTCACCGAGCGCCTCCGGCATGGCCGGATCGCCGCGATGATAAACCAGGGTCCAGTCCTGGCGGTGCGGACGGCTGACCGGTTCGAGCGACAGCAGGCTCATGGCGGCTGCATCGGCGGGGAAGCGTTGCGCCAAGGTCGTTGCGGCCAGCGCCACGGCGGCGTCCGCGCCGAGGGTCGGGCCGGGGCGATCCTCGGGCAGGGTGTGCGCGATGTCGATCGGCTGTCCCCCGGCATCGAGGGTGATGGACCACTCCTCGGTGCGCGTCTCGATCGCCCCGCTGAAGTGCACGAAGCGCGTGGTGGTCGATGGACCCCACAGCCAGCCGTGGCGCATCAGCTCGGCGAAGTGCCCGGGCTGGGTGCGCCACACGATCCGGTCGTCCTCGCCGGCGATCTCAGCCCCGGTGGTGGTGATGGCCTGCCACTGGGCCGGATCCACGCCCTGGGCGCGCAGCAGCTCCTGGGCCCGGGCGGTGGCCTGGTGCGGCGTGAGCGCCAGGCGCGGCACGCTGTGGTCCTGATCCTCGGCCAGGCCGAGGATCTGCGCCGCCAGCACCGCCAAGCCCGCGCCGGCCAGGACGGTCAGCGCCGTGCGGCGGCTGGTCACCACCGCGCTGCGCGGTGGAGGCGCCGCCACCGCCGCTGGCGGCGGCTGCGCATCGCCATTGCGCGCCACCCGCGCCGGGCCCCGGCACAGCGCCCGGCTTACCAGCGCGATCGCGAGCGGCGTCAGGATCACGCCGATGACCGCCAGGCGCTGGCCAAGGATCCCCGAGCCGCTGGCGACGAACAGCGGCAGCGACATGAGCACCAGGTCATAGGTCGCATGCATGACCATGCCCACCACCAGCCCGTAGCGGAGATAGACCATGCCGACCACGGTGAAGGGAAGGGCGATCTCGATCAGGCGGGCGTAGGCCGGCTGGTTGGGGTAGTTCGCATGGGCCGCGCCGAACATCACCGCCTGCACGATGACGGCGATGCCGATGGTCAGCTTCGGCCAGCCCAGGCGGCGGCCGATCAGCGCGGCGGTGGCTAGCGGCACGGCGCGAAACAGGCACTCCTCCCACATTCCGGCCTGGATGGCCATGGCGGACGGGCTCCACCACGGCAGCCAGTTGGCGAGCATGTTCGGATTGGTCAGGGCCTCGGCCGGCGACCACCAGCCGGGCCGGCCGTTGACCACCGCATAGAACAGCACATCCAGGGCCAGCAGCGGGCCGACCAGCAGGTAGCCGCCCAGCAGCCGGCCGAGCACCGCATTGGAGGCTGCGGAGCGGCCCCACAGCACCGACCACAGGCGCGGATGCTGCGGGAAGGCGATGCGCGACAGACCCTCGGCAATCAGGAATGAGAGGCTGAAGAGCAGGCCCATGAACAAGCCCATGGAGAGCGCCTCGACCACCGCCTGGGCGCGGAACGAGGTCGGCGACTGGGCGGTGTCATAGCCCATCCACGCCAGCGGCAGGCCGTTGAGCTGCGCCAGGGCCAGACCGAGCCCGATGCCCAGGCCCCACAGCACGGCGGGACGGTAGGCCATCATGCGGCGGCGCGAGAGCATGATCACGGTGATGACGCCGATGATGCAGTCGATGATCCCGACCACGATCATGTCGACGGTCGCCACCAGGTCGTTGCTGGCGCGCATCGCCTGGTAGGCGCGATCGAAGGTCTCGGGGATCTCGACCGTATGCGACAGCCCGCTGAAATGGTCGCCCGAGACGGTCAAGTAGAGCCGCACCGGCGCCTCGCCGATGACCAGGTCGGTGCGCTCATAGCCGAAGGTGTAGTCGACGCGCTTGGCGGGCCGCTCGATGCGCGAGGTCGGCAGGCGCCGAAAGGGGGCCAATGACAGGCTCCAGGGCGGCGCGCAGGCCGCGCCCTCGGCGATGGCCCGGGCCTGGGCCTCGGTCAGCGCCGCGCCAGGCGCGCTCTCGCTCAGCCGCTCAGCGAAGGACCTGGGCTGGCCGCCTGGCGTGAACAGCACCGTCACCTCGCGGACCTCACCCGGCAGGAAGCGGCGCACCGACCACAGGTAGGGGTAGACTTCCCCGCCACTGATCAATCTCCGGAAGGCGGCGACACCCCCGGCGCGCAGCTCGACATAGTTCTGCAGCTGCTCGTTGGCGCCGAACGATGCGGCCGACTGGGCCTGGGCGGGTCCCAGGCCCTGGGCGCGGCAGAGCTGCTCGGCGGCCGCGAGCGCCGCGCGGCGCTCCATGGTGATGTGCAGGTCGAGGATCGGGAAGGCGCGCGGGAAGAGGTGCAGCCCGCCGAGCAGGCACGCGGCGCAGAACACGACCAGGGTGATCCAGAACCACGGCCGGTGGCTGGGCGAATAGTGCGGGATCTCGTCCATGGGCCCCGCCTAATTGACCTTCGCCAGCGACACGCGCGTCATGACCGGCGCGCCGTCGTAGCGGTTGGTCTTCTTCCAGAACACCAGCTCGAGATGGACCACCATCTTGCCGATCTCCGCCCCATGCTTGCGGTTCCACTCATTGACCAGCCAGTGCGCATAGACGAGCTTCCACTTGTTGAAATCCGCGCTGTAGAGGTTCATCAGGTATTTGCGCCAGCGCTCGTCAGGGTACTGGTTGGCGAGGTGCGGGGGCGTGACCGAGGTGTCGACCGGGGTCTTGCCGGTAAGCACATCGACCTTGGTGCCGTCGGCCAGGGTGGCCACGGTCACGTACCAGCCGTCGTCGCGCAGCGGCATCGGCGAAAACATGCTCCAGTACTGGTCCAGG
>Ga0302314_10019566_pt1 | contig 11238 bp, 5 predicted proteins | sample III_Palsa_N2_3_FD_200533 | JGI IMG/M metagenome (GOLD analysis project Ga0302314, IMG submission 200533) | Peat permafrost microbial communities from Stordalen Mire near Abisko, Sweden - III_Palsa_N2_3 | ecosystem: Environmental > Terrestrial > Soil > Palsa > Peat permafrost | place: Sweden... | reverse complement strand
CCATGCAATCGTGAGCGGCAGCACGTAGCGTTCGAAGTGATCGCCGAGATCGGCTTCGATTTCCGTGAACGCGAACCCCGCTTCCGGAATGGTCGTCAACGCAGCGAGACGCACGCCGAGCAGCTTCTTGTCCTTCGATGCAAACCAGCGCCGCTTGCTCAGGTAAGACGGCAGCACTTCCGATTCGAGCAAGCGCACGTTTTCCGGTGTCGGGCCGGTCTGGCCGGCGCGAATCACCATCGTCACGAATTCGGGCAATTGCTCGGACGGCGCCTGGCTCCATGCCGGACGCTGATTGCCCGGACACAACTGGAACCACAGGAAACCGTACGGCGGGAAAGTCAGCAAATACGTAAGCTGCCCGATCGGCGGGAACGCGGAATCGGCGGTCATTTCCAGCGGCACCGAACCGGCATACTCGGACAAATCGAGCTCCACGGCCTGCGGTGCGCGCGACAGGTTCGCCACGCATAGAATTGGCGGTTCGCCCTCGACCTCGCGCAGATACGCAAGGATTTTGCGGTTGTTTGGGCGCAGGAAGCGGATTGCGCCTCGTCCGAAAGCTTGCTTCCCGCGACGCACAGTGAGCATCTTGCGGGTCCAGTTGAGCAGCGAGTGCGGATCGCGGCTCTGCGATTCCACGTTCACCGCGTCATACCCGTAAAGCGAACCCATGACTGGCGGCAGCACGAGTTGCTCCGGATCGGCGCGCGAGAACCCGCCGTTTCTATCCGATGACCATTGCATCGGCGTACGTACGCCGTCGCGATCGCCCAAGTGAATGTTGTCACCCATGCCGAGCTCATCTCCGTAGTAGATCACGGGCGTGCCGGGCATGGACAGCAGCAGCGAATTGATCAGTTCAATCCGGCGCCGGTCGCGTTCCATCAACGGCGCAAGGCGTCGGCGAATGCCGAGATTCAGCCGTGCGCGCCGATCGCTCGCGTACGTGTTCCACAAATAATCGCGCTCGGAATCCGTGACCATTTCCAGCGTGAGTTCGTCGTGATTGCGCAGGAAAATCGCCCACTGGTTGGTCGGCGCGAGATCCGGCGTCTGCCGCATGATGTCCGTGATCGGGAAGCGGTCCTCGCTCGCAATCGACATATAGATGCGCGGCATCAGCGGGAAGTGGAAGGCCATATGGCATTCGTCTTCGTCGCCGAAATACTCTTTCACGTCTTCCGGCCATTGGTTCGCTTCGGCCAGCAGCATGCGGTTCGGATACTCCGCATCGATAGTCGCGCGGATCTTCTTCAAGATCGCGTGCGTTTCGGGCAGGTTCTCGTTGTTCGTGCCTTCGCGCTCGACCAGGTAAGGCACCGCATCCAGCCGCAAGCCGTCGATCCCCATGTCGAGCCAGAAGCGCATCACCTGCAGCACTTCCTTCAGCACGGCGGGGTTGTCGAAGTTCAGGTCCGGTTGATGGTTGAAGAAGCGGTGCCAGTAATACTGGCCGGCGACCGGATCATGCGTCCAATTGGACGGCTCCGAGTCGATGAAAATAATCCGCGTGTCTTCGTACTTCTTGTCGGTGTCGGACCAGACGTAGTAGTTGCGATGATTCGAGCCTGGCTTTGCGAGGCGCGCGCGCTGGAACCACGGGTGCTGGTCGGACGTATGGTTGATAACGAGTTCGGTAATCACACGAATGCCGCGCGCGTGCGCTTCCTGAATGAAACGCTTGACGTCGGCGAGCGTGCCGTAATCGGGATGCACGTTGCGGTAATCGGCGATGTCGTAACCGTCGTCACGCCGTGGCGATGGATAGAACGGCAGCAGCCAGATCGTATCCACGCCGAGTTCGGAGATGTAATCGAGCTTCGCGAGCAGGCCGGGGAAGTCGCCGATGCCGTCGTTGTTCGCGTCGAAGAAGGACTTGATGTGGATCTGATAAATGATCGCGTCTTTGTACCAAAGCGGATCGTTGCTGAGAGTCGAGTTCTTGTTACGCTTCACGTGTCGCTCCTTGAGCCGCGACGGTGGTTTGTCCCGGTTGTATGAGTTGTTCTGTGCCACGTCGGCGAATGCCGTCGTGATGATGGACTGTCAGGTGACGCTCAGAGGATGGTCGGTGCCCGCGGCAAACCCCACGTCGGCGCGATTCTCCAGATCGCGAACGGCCGCGTGTTCGGGTCAAGGCGGATGTGCTGTTTTTTGCCGCGCCATTCGAAACGTTCGCCCGTCATCTGGTCCTCCACGGCCAGTGCGTCCCATTCCTGCACGCCCCAACTATTCAACGTCTGCCACGGCAGTTCCACGTCCGCGCCTTGTTCGTTGAACGGATCGAGATTGATCGCGACCAGTACTATGTTGTCGCGTGCTGCATTCGCTTTCTCGAAGAAGAGGATGTTGTCGTTGTGAGCGGGAAGGAAGCTGACGCCGAGATGCGAATGCAACGCCGGATTCGCTTTCCTGATCCGGTTCAACGCGGTGATTTCTCCAACAATATTGCCCGGCCGGTTCCAGTCCCAGGCCCGGATCTGATACTTCTCCGAATCGAGATATTCCTCGCTGTTCGGCAGCGCGGCTGCTTCGCAGAGTTCGAACCCGCTATACACCCCCCATAGCCCCGACAGCGTTGCGGCAAGCGCGGCGCGGATCACAAAACCGGCGCGGCCCGAACGCTGCAGGAAACGCGGGTTGATATCCGGCGTATTCACGAAGAAGTTCGGCCGGAAATAGTCCTTCGCGTCCGTTTGCGTCAGGTCGTGTATGTATTCGAGGAAATCGCGCTTCGACTCGCGCCACGTGAAATACGTGTATGACTGCGAGAAACCGAGCTTGGCGAGACGGTTCATCACGCGCGGACGCGTGAACGCTTCGGCCAGGAACATGACGTCGGGATGCCGCGAGCGCACATCGCCGATCACCCATTCCCAGAACGGCATGGGTTTGGTGTGCGGATTGTCGACGCGGAAAATCTTCACGCCTGCTGCTATCCAGAACAGGAATACGTCGCGCAATGAGAGCCAGAGTTCCGGCTTTGCATCCTGCGCGTAGAAGTCGGGATTAACGATGTCCTGATACTTCTTCGGCGGATTTTCAGCGTAACGAAGCGTGCCGTCCGGGCGCCACGCGAACCACGTGGGATGCTCCTTCAGCCACGGATGATCCGGTGCGCACTGCACGGCGAAATCGAGCGCGATCTCCAGGCCGTGGGCACGCGCCGCTTCCAGCATCTGCTTGAAGTCGTCCAGGTTGCCGAGTTCCGGATGCACGGCGTCGTGGCCACCCTCTTTGCCGCCGATCGCGTAGGGGCTGCCCACGTCGCCGGGTAGCGCGGTGAGCGTGTTGTTCTTGCCCTTGCGATTCGCCACGCCAATGGGATTGATCGGCGGGAAGTACAGCACGTCGAAGCCCATCTCGCGGATGCGTGGCATCTTGCCGATCACATCGACGAACGTGCCGTGGCGATTTTCGTCGTCGCTCATGGAGCGCGGGAAGATTTCGTACCAGCTGGCAAAGCGTGCGGCGGCGCGTTCGGCGTCGATCCGATATGTCACCGGATCACGCGACAGGAACGGCCGATGCCGCGCCGCCTCGATCGCCAGCGCGGTTTCCGGCGCGAGCGCCAACGCTAGCCGGGTATCTGCGTCGGCTTTGGCGAACTGCTTGACGATCCCTTCCAGCGGTTCCGTCTGTGCGCCTTCCGTGGTTTTCACTTCGGCCAGGATCAACGCGAACAAATGCCGCGCTTCCTCGAGCTCCAGTTCAACGGTCTGGTCCGCCTTCAGCTTCTTCTGCATGTGATCGATCAGCGAAGCGAAGTCGTCGCGCCACGCGATCACTGTGAATTCATGACGCCCCAGGCGATCGATCGGAATGTGCGTCGTCCACAGGTCGTTGCCAAGCGGCAGCACCGGAACCATGGGCGCTTCGTGCCAGTCGGTTTCATCGGCGGCGCGCCACTGCACGGCGGCCGCGATCTTGTCGTGGCCTTCCGCAAAAATCGCCGCCGTGACTTCAACCGCTTCGCCCACGATCCGCTTCGCCGGAAAGCGCCCGTGGTCGACCGATGGCGTCACGCTTTCGATCGCCACCCGCGGCGCCACCAGCGCCTCGTTCACTGACTTCTTGTCGGCAGCCTTGGCCCCGCGCTTGACCTGCGGTTGCGCCAGCAGGATGGGCGGTTCGGCGGCGCCACGTAGCAGGCGCACTTCGCCGGGTTGCAACAGAAAAGGCTCGAGCGGCAGCGGCGTTCCAGTCGTGTCTTCGTCAATTGCCCGAAACCGCGTGAAGTTGCCGGGTGCACCGTCCAGCAGATGGCGCGTATCGACATAAACCGGCGTGGTGAGATCCGGGTTCAGCACGATCAGCGCTGCTTCGGCCGCGACCCGCAGGTCCGGGCCGCTGCCGCGCAAAATGGCTGCGTACGGCGTGCCCGCGCCGGTCAGCGCGCGCAGTTCGCCAGTGCTCGCCAGTGCCGCTGAGTTGCGTTGCAATGCGTTGGCGTGCGCCACTTCTGCCGATACGTTGAAGCGCGCTCCTTCCCTGGCGCGCCGAAATTCTTCCGCGCTGCCGTGGTTGTAGGAGAGCGGCTGCGTGACACCGTATTCGAACCCCATTGGCACGAGCAATCCGGTGCCTATGCCCGCCGCCGTGTACAACGCGCGCCGGTAGGCGCGCTCCACAAGCGACGAGTCGCCGGTGTCAGGCAAATCGTGCAACAAGCGCGAGCCGTAGGGCTCTTCCGGAAACGCAATGGGCGGCGCGATGCGAAACAGGGCGGCGTGCTCGTCGAAGAGCCAGTTGCCCTGAAAGTCCCACCATCGCGACGATGAAAACACCGAGTCGAAACCGGCATCGGCTAGAGCGGCGAGGTCCTGACGGCTGATGCCGACGGTCCATGCAAGCCATTTCGTTTGCGGATGCCGTTCGCGAACGGCCGCGCCCAGCCTGCGCCATACATGCGCCGGCACCTTGTGCGGCGCCTCGAAGCGAAAGCCGCCAACGCCGGCATCGGCCAGCAGCATCAGTTCGCGTGCCCACCATTCGGTGAGCGCCTGGGCCGCTTCGCCATCGCCGAAATTCGCATGCGCGGCGCTTTCTTCATGCGGCGCGTGACGCGGATCGAGCCGGGCTTCAGCCGCTTCGAACGGATGGAACCAGTGCCGGTTTTCCCGGAACAAGCCGCCTTCGGCGCTCACATGGTCGAGGGTGATATCGACCAGCAAGGTCAGGCCGTGCTGACTCGCCTGACTTGCAAGCAGACGCAGACCTTCGCTCGCGGGCGCGTCGGATCCGAATACGGTGTGAAGTTTGTGGTGATCGGCCACGGCCTGTCGATGGCCGTTGCTTCCCGGCTGGAACGGTGCGCCGATCAGCACGTGATCGAAGCCCAGCGCGGCGGCATGTTCAAATTGTGCGGCCCATTCGGGCAATGGTCCGACGAGAAGCGGGTCGATGAAATAGATTCTTGGTGCGTATGCTTGAAGCATGTGATGGTGTTCCATCGGTCGTCTTTCCAGTTCGTCCTGCTATGGCGTGGATGCGGGAAAACGCGATCGCGCTCAACCAGGCAATAAACCAAACCGCATGAACGGCTACGGCAGACGCGCCTCAGACAGTCTTCAAAGCACCAATTCCGGGGTGACGCGTGCGGTGCGTATCGACATCAGACCTCAAGTCATCAGGCGATACGCCGTTCAGTGCGGCGCCAGGGTCGCTTGAGGGACACAGCACGTAGCGTGCCGCACCTCTTTCACGTTTTCTGGCGAATGTCGAAGCCTGAGCGTAGCCAATGGTTCGCGACCCGCATGCGAGTTCAGGTCAGACGACATGCGTTCAACGCGCACTGCAATCCAATGCGCCTCGAACGGTCAACTCCATAACCGTACCATCGAAAAGGTTGGTGTGGCGCGTCAGGCGCTTCGCGCGACAAATTGCGCCTGTTCCGCTTCGAGACGATCTGCCTCGGCCACCGCAGCGAGCGGCACTGCCCGGACACTGACCGGCACGCGGCGCGTGCGCACCGGTGCTTTCGCAGGACGCGCGTCGGTAAGACCCGCGTATAGCTGGACATATTTCACTACCGCATGGTTCCATCCGTAATCACGTTCCATCGCGTTGCGTTGAAGCGTGCGCCATTGTTGCGGACGCATGAAAGCGTCGATCGCGCGCGTGGCGGCGGTGATGACGTCCTGGACACCATCGCCGTCGAAGAGAAAGCCGGTCGCCGGGCGCGAGTACGTTGCGCCCTCGAAGCCGCCGAGGGGAGATGCCTGGAAACCCGTCCGATGTCCCTCGGTGTCGGCTGCTTCGACTGCATCCACGATCGTATCCGCCAGCCCGCCCACGCGCGACGCCACGGGCAATGTGCCATAACGCATCGCGTAGATTTGCGTGAGGCCGCAAGGCTCGAAGCGGCTGCCATGCAGCAGGATGTCAGCACCGGCATGCAGCACGTGCGCGCGGCGCTCGTCGTAACCTATATAGACACCCACCCGATCCGGCCAGGTCTGCGCCAGCCGATGAAACGCCGCTTCTATATGTGCTTCGCCTTTGCCGAGGACGGCAATCTGCAAGCGTGGATACTGTTCCAGCAGCGCCGGAATGGCTTCTACGGCCACATCGGCCATTTTCTGCGATGTCATCCGGCTGCCGAGCGCCATCACCGGCGCGAAGGGGTCGGTGGGAAGGCCGAACATCTGCTGCAGTTCGCGCTTGCAGGCGTGCTTGCCGCGCATATCGTCGAAACAATAATGCCGGGCGATCTGCGGATCGGTCTTCGGGTCCCAGGTATCCACGTCGATACCGTTGATGATGCCCGACAGCTTGCCGGCGTAACTTTGCAGCACGCCTTCCATCAAGTGGCCAAAGCGCGGCGTGAGGATTTCGCGAGCATACGTTTCGCTGACGGTAGCGACATGGTCGGCGTGGACAATGCCAGCTTTCATCAGACTCAACGCACCATAAAATTCGATGCTCTTCGGTTCGGTCAGCGCGGGCACGAGCCATTTGGCAGGCACACCGAGCGCTGCACCAAGCGAGAGCGAATAGTTGCCCTGGAACGCCAGATTGTGGATCGTGAAAACGCTTTTAGCGTGCACGCCGGCTTGCTTCATCAAGAGCGGCGTGAGGCCTGAATGCCAGTCATGCGCGTGCACGATATCCGGCTTCTTGAACCCTCGCACACCTTCGGCAATCTTCACCGCCGCCGCCGATAACGACGCGAAACGAATCGCATTGTCTTCGTAGTCGCGTCCTTTCGCGTCCTGATAGAGGCCTTCGCGTGCGTACAAATGATCCATGCGCAGCAGGATCACGGGCACGCCGGTATCGGGCATGCGGCTGCGATACAGCGCACCGTCGCCGCCGGGGAGCCCCGTCACTGAAGCAACCTTCTGTAATCCCTCAACCATCTGCAGCGCTTTCGGATAGGCCGGGATCAGGATCGCGGCATCGACGCCTGCTTCACGTAACGCGACGGCGTACGCGCTGACCATGTCACCCAGTCCGCCGGTTTTGGCTAGCGGTACAGCCTCGGAAGCGACAAGCAAGACGTTCAAGGGCAAGGCTGACTCCTGGCGATCAATGGATGAAAAGCGATGGGTTGCGCTAGGGCAGGAAAATCTGCTGCGCATGCGTCCGGTGCTTTTATCGGAGGGAAGAGGGGATGTGCAATAGCTAGAGCAAGGCGTGTGCCATGTTCTTAAGAATCTGCTAAAACCGGGGGAAAGCGATAAGCCCTGATAAGCGCAGAGAGACGACTTCAGGCGGAGGCCGGGAGCCGTGTAAAAAAGCACGCGCTGGCGGCGGCGTTTTTACACGGAGTGCTCGGGAATCGTTATACGAAAGACGGGAATGCCGGTGCGCTCACGCGCCGCCATGCAGGAATTGTCAGCCATCCCTATTAATTTATGGGTTGCGGCAATTCCGCCCGAACGTTGTCAAGCGTGACGGCAATATTTGCTTCCCGGTTCCCCTCAAGGCCCAAGCAGACTGGCCGCCGTGTTGACGCATAAACCAATCACTGCGGCATTGAAGAAGAACGACAGGACGGATTGCGCGAGTGCTGCTCTGCGGACTTCGTTGGAACAGAGCACAACATCCGAAGTCTGCGACGCCACCGCGATCGTGAATGAGAAATAGAGGAAGTCCCAATAGTCAGGCTTGAGATGGGCATCGGGGAATTTCAGCGATGTCTCGTCGCCCTCTGACTGATAGTAGTGGCGTGCGTAGTGGAGCGTGAAGATGGTCGGGATGAGGAACCACGCGCCCAGCATGGTGAATGCGGTCAGGAGATAGTGGAGCAACGCGCCGCGCAAGCCCAGGTTCTTGGCCATGGCCAGCTCGAACACAATTGCGACAAGGCTTGCTATAGCGGCCAGGCTGATGATGAGCAGCACCATGCCTGCGTTCTCATCTTCGCGTTCGGCGAGCTTCTGCACCTTGTCCTGTCGCGCCCGCACCATCTGAATCCAGATGAGCGCGAGATACAGCCATACGGTACTGTCCCATCCAATGAGGCCGCGCACGATCGGTTTGAAGTCATGTGGAACCAAAATTGCCACGATCACACCAATCACGAGGGCAATGACCGCCCGCGGGCGATAGCGAAGTACTTGGGGAACGAAATTCATTTTTTATAGTGGTCTGGTTCTAGCGTTAAGCTGGCGCGGCGCGGTATCGTGCAAGCGATCGCGAGATGCCGGCGCTTCGAAGGGTTCAAGTGCCGCGATTATTGCCCGTGTGCCTTTCAATTGCCAACGGCCGTGGAGCTGGTCATTAACACCTTCATCGTGCATGCTTCGGCCGCGGCAAGGCGCAGCTTAAAAACTATTCGAGGGATATCGACACGTGCAATCGATCATCGCCTCTTTGAACAACGCGAATTGGGACCTCAATACATGACACAACTCGACCACCCCATGGCGCGCGCACAGTCGGCCACTCGCCGGCGGTTTGTTCTAGGCGCATGTGCGTCAGCAGTCGCGCTCGCGTTCACTTCTGCGGGTTTCGGTTTCCCGACATTCTTCACCCAGGCTTTCGCCGATACCCCGCCTGCGGGTCTCGACGGTTTCCTGCTGCTCTCACGCAAACTGACCGGCCGCACCACCTTCGATCCTGCGCTGGCGCAGCGCGTGTATGACGCGCTGTCCAAGTCGGACAGCGAGTTTGCCGGCAACGTGAGCGCATTGAACGTTTGGCTCGCGGCGCATGGCGGCGTGCCGTCGGATACGGTGACGCAGGCGCTCAAGGCGGACACGCCGAAGCTCGCCGGCACGGTCACCGCGATCATGCGGGCCTGGTACCTCGGTCTTGTCGGCGACGCCCCGCGCGTGAGCGTGGTCGCCTACGAGCGCGCGCTGATGTTCGATCCCGTCAACGACGTGCTGACCATTCCGTCGTATTGCCGCGACGTGCCGTTCTACTGGGCGAAGAAGCCGCCTGGCGCGGCTTGAACCCAACGCACCGAACACATCGAGAACGCATCAAGAACAGCATCAAGCCGGCGCGCTGCGTGACAGCGTGACAGCGCGACCGAAGCAAATAAAAACCTACCCTCACAGGACAACAACAAATGGCAAATTCGAATTCGGCCGATGTGGTGGTCGTCGGATCGGGGGTTGCGGGCGGACTCGTCGCGCATCAGCTCGCGACCGCGGGCGCCTCCGTGATCCTGCTCGAAGCCGGGCCGCGCATTCCGCGCTGGCAGATCGTCGAGAACTTTCGTAACTCGCCGGCGAAAGCCGATTTCGCCACACCGTATCCGTCGACGCCTTACGCGCCGCATCCCGAGTATTCGCCCGAGAACAACTATCTGATCCAGAAGGGCGAGTACCCCTACGCGTCGCAATACTTGCGGCTCGTGGGTGGTACGACCTGGCACTGGGCCGCGGCCGCGTGGCGCTTGCTGCCCGCCGATTTCAAGCTGAAGACGCTCTATGGCGTAGGCCGCGACTGGCCGATCCCTTATGAGACCCTCGAGCCCTGGTACTTCGCCGCCGAAGTGCAGCTAGGCGTGTCCGGTCCGGGCAATAACGTTGATCTGGGTTCGCCGCGCTCCAAACCGTATCCCATGGATATGCTGCCGCTGTCCTACATGGACCAGCGTTTCTCCGATGTCCTCAACGCGCAGTCTTTTCACGTGGTGCCGGAACCGGTCGCGCGCAACAGCCGCCCTTACGATGCCCGCCCGACCTGCTGCGGCAACAACAATTGCATGCCGATCTGTCCGATCGCTGCCATGTACAACGGCATCACGCATGCGGAGAAAGCCGAGCGGGCAGGTGCGAAGCTGATTGCGCAAGCGGTCGTCTACAAGATCGAGAGCGACGATAAAGGCCTGATCACCGCCGTCCATTACAAGGATCCGAACGGCAACAGCACGCGTGTCACGGGCAAGCTCTTCGTGCTCGCGGCTAATGGAATTGAAACGCCGAAGCTGATGTTGCAGTCGGTGTCCGATCGATTCAAAAGCGGCATTGGCAACAGTTCGGATCAGGTCGGCCGCAACCTGATGGATCACCCCGGCACCGGCGTGAGCTTCCTCGCCAATGAACCCGTGTGGCCGGGACGAGGGCCGATGGAGATGACCTCCGTCGTGAATTTCCGTGACGGCGCCTTCCGCTCGGAATACTCGGCGAAGAAGCTGCATTTGTCGAATGGCGTACCCACCCTGTCGGTCACGGCAGACCTGATCGCCAAGGGCGTGACCGGGGCGGAACTCGATCGGCAGATCCGCGACCGTGCCGCGCGCACAATGAACATCAACAGTTTTCACGAGCATCTGGCCGAGCCGCAGAACCGTGTGATTCCATCGCCGGATCATAAGGATTCGCTCGGCATCCCGCAGCCCGAGATCTACTACTCGATCAACGACTACGTGAAGAAAAGCGCGGCGGACACGCGCACTCAGTACGCGCGGATCGCGGAATTGTTCGGCGGCACGGAGATTACCTTCGACGATAAATTCGCTCCGAACAACCACATCATGGGGACGACCATCATGGGCGCGGACCCAAAGGATTCTGTCGTGGATTCCGAATGCCGCACGCACGACCACGCGAACCTCTTCATTGCCGGCAGTGCAGTGATGCCGACGGCGGCATCGGTGAATTGCACGCTGACGTTGTCCGCGTTGTCGCTGCGTCTCGCCGACAAGCTGAAGAAAGAACTTTGATTGCGCGCCGACGGAGAGCCACGATGAAGAACCCCAAACCTCGCGACGCGAAGCGCTTTAGCAAACTCAAACTGGACAAGCGCCTGGGCGGCGCGCTCGCCGTTCTTGCG
>Ga0302314_10019565_pt1 | contig 11238 bp, 8 predicted proteins | sample III_Palsa_N2_3_FD_200533 | JGI IMG/M metagenome (GOLD analysis project Ga0302314, IMG submission 200533) | Peat permafrost microbial communities from Stordalen Mire near Abisko, Sweden - III_Palsa_N2_3 | ecosystem: Environmental > Terrestrial > Soil > Palsa > Peat permafrost | place: Sweden... | reverse complement strand
GTGCCGGTGAACTCCGGCTCGTCCCAGGTGCCTTCGGGGAGCTGGGTGGCGGCCAGCCAGCGGACGCCGCGGTCGACCGCTCCCCCGGACTCGCCGGCCGCGAGCAGCGCCATCAGCGCCCAGGCGGTCTGCGAGGCGGTGGAGGTGCCGCGCCCGGCCCAGCTCCGGTCGGTGTAGGAGCGCATGTCCTCGCCCCAGCCGCCGTCGGCGTTCTGGTGCTGCTCCAGCCAGCGCACGGCGCGCCGCACCGACTGGTGGCCGGACGGGATGCCGGCCGCGGCCAGGGCCGGCAGCACCGAGCCCACCCCGTAGATGTAGTTGGTGCCCCAGCGGCCGAACCAGGAACCGTCCTCCTCCTGCTCGCGCAGCAGCCAGTCGATGCCGCGCCGCACCCTGGGGTCGGCGGTGAGGCCGGATCCGGCCAGCATCTCCACCACATGGGCGGTGACGTCGGCCGACGGCGGGTCGATGACCTCGCCGAAGTCGCAGAAGGGGAGCTTATTGGGCAGGGTGCTGGTGTTGTCGGCGTCGAAGGCGGCCCAGGCGCCCTTCTTGGACTGCATGCCGAGCGTCCACTCGATACCGCGTTCGACGGCGGCGTTCAGCCGTGCGGGTTCGGGGTGGGCGATCCGCCGCAGGGCGAGCACCACCTCGGCGGTGTCGTCGATGTCGGGGTAGGTGTCGTTCTCGAACTCGAAGGCCCAGCCGCCGGGGGCGAGTCCCGGACGCTGGACGCCCCAGTCGCCGCGGATCGCGATCTCCTCGCCGAGCATCCAGTCGGCGGCCCGGAGCAGCGCCGGGTGGTCGGCTGGGAGTCCGGCGTCGCTCAGGGCGATGGCGGCCAGACAGGTGTCCCAGACCGGGGACTGGCAGGCCTCGATCCAGCGGTGGCCCTCCTCGGTGTGGACGGTGAAGCGGTCGAAGGCGTCGAGGCCGGCCTTCATCACCGGGTGGTCCAGCTCGTAGCCCAGCAGGTGCAGGGCGATCAGCGAGTAGACGGCGGGGGGCTGGATGCCGCCCCAGCAGCCGTCGGCCTCCTGCCGGTCGATGATCCAGCGGGCGGCCTGCTGGAGGGCCTGTTTCCGGCCCGGCTTCAGCGGCAGCCGGTGGTAGAGGTGGAGCACCCGGTCCAGGCGTTCGAAGATGCCGTCCCAGGTGTAGGGGGCGGCGAAGGAACGGGGTGGGTACGGGGCGTCCGGGTCGACGTGCAGCTCGGACAGGTCGAACGGGGCCTCGCGGACCGGCCGGTGGGCCGAGACCACGGTCAGCGGCACGATCGTCTGCCGGGCCCAGCAGCCGAAGGAGTAGATGTTCAGCGGCACGTGCCGGGGCAGGAAGATGATCTCCGGTGGCAGCTCCGGCAGCTTCTCCCAGGACCACCAGCCGAACAGCGCCAGCCAGATCCGGGTGAACACCCGCGAGGCGGCGATGCCGCCGTGCTCCCGGATGTAGGCGGAGGCCCGCCGCATGTGCGGGGCCTCCGGGTCGTCCCCCACCAGCTTCAGCGCGACGTACGCCTCCACCGTGGTGGACAGCTCCGGCGGGCCGCCGTAGAAGGTGGCCCAGGTGCCGTCCGGCTGCTGCTGCGAGCGGATCCAGTCCCCGGTGGCGCGGGTCTGCTCCTCGGTCCGGATACCGAGGAACTGACGCAGCAGCAGGTCCTCGGCGTCCATGGTGACGTTGGTCTCCAGGTCCCCCTTCCACCACCCCGACTCGTCCTGCAGCCCCAGCAGGTGGTCGACGGCACGTTGCAGTACCGCAGCGGCGAGGTCGGCGGTGTCCTCCGACGGAGCGAGGACCTCCGCTTCGACCTCGTTGTCACTGCCATCCGCGGCGGGCTCAGGATCGTACTGTGGTTCGAGCCTGCCGTCCGCGGTTGCTGTCATTGCGTCACCTCTCTCTGACCACGACGAATTCAGCGAGCGCGGCGAACTCCTCCCGGACCCCGGCCGGCATCGGCACCTCGTCCAGCGCCGCGAGCGCCGTCTTGTGCTGCCGCCGTGCCTCGTCTGCGGTCCAGGCTCGTCCGCCCGCCTCTTCGATCAAAGCCGCGCGAACGGCGAGTTGTTCCTCGTCCTCGTGGCCCCGGCCCTCCGGATCGGCCAGCAGTTCGGCCAGCCGCCGGGAGGCGGGGCCGTCGGCGGCCAGCGCCGCGGCGACCGGGAGGGACTTCTTGCGCTGGCGCAGGTCACCGAAGTTGGGCTTCCCGGTGACCTCGGTCGCGCCCCAGATGCCGAGCAGGTCGTCGACCGCCTGGAAGGCGAGGCCCAGGTGGTAGCCGTAGCGCTCCAGGGCGTCGGCCGAGGCGTTGTCGATGCCGGCCAGCACCGCGCCGACGGAGGCGGACGCGGCGAGCAGTGCTCCGGTCTTGTTCCCCTCCATCTCCAGGCACTCCTCGACGGTGACCCGGTCACGCTGCTCGAAGGAGAGATCCTGCGCCTGACCGTCGATCAGCTTACGGGTGGCGAGGGTGAGTCGCTGGACGGCGCGCCCGGCATCCACCGCGCCGGCCAGGCCGAGGTCGGCCGCCTCCAGCAGCACCTCGGTGGCCAGGGCGAACATCGCGTCGCCGACCAGGATCGCCTGGGCCGGGCCGAAGACCGTCCAGACCGTGGCCCGGTGCCGCCGCTGCTCGTCGCCGTCCATCAGGTCGTCGTGCAGCAGCGAGAAGTTGTGCACCAGCTCGACCGCGACCCCGCCGGGGATGCCGGTCTCGGCCGGCGCCCCGGCCGCGCGGGCGGAGAGCAGCGCCAGCGCCGGGCGGACGGCCTTGCCGCCGTCGCCCTCGGTCGGCCGCCCCTCGGCGTCCGTCCAGCCGAAGTGGTAGGCCGACACCCGGTCCATCGGCGGCGCGAGGCGGGCCACCGCCTCCTTCAGCACCGGGGTGCAGAGGGTTCTCCCTCGTTCGAGCAGGGACAGCACATCCACCTGGTCCACCGTCAGGTCCTCCTCGGGGCGCGAAACCACGCTCGTTCCCTCTCCGTTCGTCTGCTGGCTGCTCGTCTGCCGGGCTGCTGCTGTCGCTGTCATGTCCCACCTGCCTGCCGTAGCTTTCGCACACATCCGTGTCAACTCGTCCGCGCCGTGACGTCCCGCGTCAGGTACGCCTGCGCCACGACGTCATGGGGTGGCCGCCAGGGCCGCGGCGGCTGCGGCGTTGCCGCTGCGCACGGCGCTCTCCATGGTCGCGGGCCAGCCGGTGGCGGTCCACGCGCCGGCCAGGTACACGCCGGGCGTGCGGGTCCGGGCCGGCGGCCGCAGCCCGGCGGTGCCGGGCGCCGGGGCGAAGGTGGCCGTCCGCTCGCGGGTGACGAAGAAGTCGGTGACCTCCGCCGTGCGCGCGGCCGGCAGCAGCCGTTCCAGCTCCGGCAGGTAACGCCGTCTCAGCTCGGCCACCGGGAGGTCGATCTCGGCCTGCGCCGCCGACTGCGACAGCGCGAGGTACTGGCCCGATCCGCGCAGCCCCGAGTGCCGGGTGCGGTCGAAGACCCACTGCACCGGCGAGCCGAGGGCGGCCAGGAACGGCCGGTCCAGCACCGGCCGGTCGTAGATCACATGGACGTTGAGGATCGGGGCGTACGCCAGCTCCAGCAGCCGTTCGGGCTCGGCCAGGCTGCCGGCCGGCAGCAGGCCGTGGGCCGCGTCCTGGGCGACCGCCAGCACCAGGTGGTCGACCTGGTCCAGCTGCTCGCCGCCACCCTCCAGCCGCTCGCCCTCCAGCAGCACGCTGTGGCGGCCGGAAACGGCGGGCTTGATCCCACGCACCCGCGCCCGCAGCAGCACCCGCACGCCCGCGCGTTCCAGCGCGGCGCGCGCCGCCTCGTCGTGCAGCGCGCCCAGGGGTACCCGGGCGAAGCCGATGTCCGAGGCCCCCGGATCGGAGAGCAGCCCGGTCTTGAAGACCATCGCCGCCAGCGCCAGCGAGGACTCGTCGGCGGTGGCGTTCAGGGTGGCCACGCCGACCAGGTCCCAGAGCGCCTCGACCGCCCGCGCCGACTGCCCGTACCGGCGCAGCCAGTCGCCGAAGGACTCCCGGTCCAGCGCCGGGTCGTCCAGGTCCAGGCCGCGCAGGGCGAGCGCGGCCCGCCCGGTGGCCAGTCGCTCCCGGGTGTTCAGGTGCGGGTAGGTGGCCAGGCTGCGGCCGAGGTGCAGCGGCACCGGCAGCGGATCGCGCCGCAGGGTGCCGAGCCGGCCGGTGGCGACGTCGCGGACCGGGACGTCCAGCCGGGGCTGGATCTCCACCTGGTCGGTGACGCCGAGGCGCTGCAGCAGCCCGCGGTAGGCGGTGCAGCAGCGCAGGAAGACGTGCTGGCCGTTGTCGACCCACAGCTCGCCGCGTCGGAACGAGGAGGCGAGACCGCCCAGCCGGGGCCGGGCCTCGACCAGGGTCACCTCGACACCCGCGTCGGCCAGTCGCAGCGCAGCCGTGATCCCGGCCAGCCCCCCGCCGACCACGACCGCCCTTGATCCCGCGCTCATCCTTCCCTCCCCGAACCGTTACTGCTCCCTGTGGTTCCCCAGCTACCCTCCGCGACAAACGGGAAGGGCGGGATCAGCCCTGCGTTCAAGAAGCACGCCCTCCGGCCAGTCCGGACAGGGCGACATAGGCCTTCTCCCACGCGGGCAGCGACATCCGGCCACGGAGCACCGCCTCGGGCTCCGCCACGATCCGTTCCAGCAGCCGGTGGTAGATGCCGGACATGGCGGCGACGCAGGCCCGGCTGCGCCGGTCGAGCATCGGCAGCAGCCGCAGCCCCTCGTCGAAGTAGCCCTGCGCCCGCCTGGCCTCGAACAGCACCAGGCCGCGGAAGTCCGCGCCGGCGGCCTGCGCCGGGTCGCGGCTCGTCCCGAGCGTGGAGAAGGCCGCCTCGCAGCCGAACCGGGCCAGGTCCTCGGCGGGCAGGTAGATCCGGCCGTTGCCGGCGTCCTCGCGGACGTCGCGGAGGATGTTGGTGAGCTGCAGCCCGAGGCCGAGGGTGTCCGCGTACTCCGCGCCCCGCTTGGGGTCGGTGCAGCCGAAGACGCCCAGCGAGATCCGGCCGATGGTGCCCGCGACGCAGCGGCAGTAGACCCGCAGCTGTTCGAACGTCTCGTACTCGGTCCCCCGGACGTCCATCTCCACGCCGTCGATCAGTTCGTCGAAGGCGTCCAGCGGGATCGGGAAGAGGACGGCGGCATGGGCCAGCGCGACCTTCACCGGGTCGGTGTCGTCGGCCTCGACCGAGCCCTCGCGGATCTCGTCCAGCAGCGCCCTGGTCCGGCCCAGGTGCTCGGCCTTGCGTTCGAGCGACCAGTCGCCGTCGCCGATGTCGTCGATCCGCCGGGCCAGCGCGTAGACCGCGGACATCGCCCGGCGCTTGGACGCGGGCAGCAGCCTGATCCCGTAGGAGAAGTTCCGCGCCTGGGTGCCGGTGACCGCCTCGCAGTACGTGTACGCCGCGATGACCTGCGGGGAAACCCCGGAAAGCCCCTCCATTCGCCGACTCACCTTCCTCTCACCAGCGTCACTGCCGCCTCCCGCAGGAGCCGGCTCTTCCGGGGCTTCGGCGTCCCGGCCAGCACATCGTTGTCGGCGTCCGCCACGGCCCGCAGCGCGGCGGCGCCGCCGGCCACGAAACCGGCCAGCAGCAGCCGAAGCCTGCCCCGGACGCTGCCGACCAGCGGCGCGCCCTCCTCCAGCAGCCCCTTGGCCCGCTGCGCCTCGAACCCGATCAGGGCGCGCAGCGCGGGGCCCGCGGTGGCCGCGTCGAGGTCCGTCTCGGCGACCCCGAACCGGGCCATGTCCTCGGCCGGAAGGTAGATCCGGCCGGCCGCGCGGTCCTCGGCCGTGTCCTGGAGGTGTTCGATCACCTGGAGGGCGCTGCAGATCGCGTCCGACTGCCGGATCCGCTCCGGCGTGGCCAGGCCGGCCAGCTGGAGCACCAGCCGCCCGACCGGGTTGGCGGAGAGCTCGCAGTAGCCCATCAGCTCGTCGAAGCCGGCGTAGCGGCTGGTGACCTGGTCCACCCGGTTGGCCTGGATCAGCGCCCGGAACGGCTCGGGGGTGAGCGTGTGCCGCCGGATCACCGGGCACAGCGAGGCCAGCAGCGGATGCCGGGGCGGTTCGGCGCCCGCGGTGCCCAGCGCCGTCTCGAAGGCCCGGTCGAGGTCCTGTTCGATGCCGTCCAGCAGCGCCGACCGCGCGGGCTCGCAGCCCAGCAGCCGGGCGGTGGCCTCCGGGTCGGCCAGGTCGCCGTCGCCGGCGTCGTCCACCAGCCGGGCGAAGCCGTAGACCGCCATCAGCCCCTCGCGCATGGCGCCGGGCATGAAGAAGGGGGCGACCGGGAAGTTCTCCGCACCTGCCTTGTCCAGCACGGTGCTCTGCTCCAGGCTCACCGCTGCCGACCCGTCAGGGTACAGAGCAGTGCGGCGCAGGAGCCCGCTCCTGCGCACCGACGAACTGTCATGACCGCCACCCCCCCGTTCTACACCGATCTTGACGACCTGCCCACAGCGGACACGCCCGGGCCGCGCCGAACAACGGCGCGGATCTTGCGCTTAGCTTAGGACTTCAGTGTGACAACGCCACGCAGGGGGGTGGCCGCCGGTGGGCCTTCCCGGCCCCACCGGCGGCCGGTCGGCCGTTCGCTGCTACTTTCGGCCCTTCATATAGGCCTCATATTCCCGGACCACGTCCTCGGTCGGACCGTCGGCGCGGATCAGGCCCTGCTCCAGCCAGATGGTCCGGTCGCAGGTGTCGCGGATCGACTGGTTGTTGTGCGAGACCAGGAAGACCGTGCCGGCCTCCTTGCGGAGCTCGCGGATCCGGTCCTCGCTGCGCTTCTGGAAGGCCGTGTCACCGGTGGCCAGCGCCTCGTCGATGAGCAGCACGTCGTGGGTCTTGGCCGCGGCGATGGAGAACCGCAGTCGCGCCGCCATGCCGGAGGAGTAGGTGCGCATCGGCAGCGAGATGAAGTCGTCCCGCTCGTTGATGCCGGAGAAGTCCACGATGCCCTGGTACCGCTCGCGGACCTCGGTCTTGGACATGCCCATGGCCAGGCAGCCCAGCACCACGTTCCGCTCGCCGGTGAGGTCGTTCATCATGGCCGCGTTCACGCCCAGCAGCGAGGGCTGGCCGTCGGTGTAGATCGCGCCCGAGGCCACCGGCAGCAGTCCGGCCACGGCCGACAGGGTGGTCGACTTGCCCGAGCCGTTGGAGCCGATCAGCCCGATCGCCTCGCCCTTGTACGCGGTGAAGCTGATCCCCTTGACCGCGTGCACCTCGGTCAGCGCCGGCGAGGTCCGCCGGCTGACGATCCGCGACAGCGCGGAGGTCGCCGAGCCCTTGCCGGCCCCGGCCCCGTAGATCTTGTAGATGATGTGGATGTCGTCCACGATCACCGTCGGCACCCGTTCGCCGGTCGCGCTCGGCCGGGCCGCCCGCTCCAGCTCCGCCCGCTCGCCGGCGATCCGCTCGGCGTCGGTCAGCGGGGCGCCGGCCAGGACGGCCGCCACCCGCTCCGCACCGGACTTGGCGGCCACCGCGAGGGCCGCCTCGGGCACGACGACCTGCCCGCCCGTCTCACTCGTCGAAGTCTCAGCCACGGCCGTACTCCTCCTCTGCACGCCAGAAGAACACATACCCGCCGAGGCCGAAGAGCACGGCCCAGCCCGCGATGATCAGCCAGACGTGGTGCGGCAGGCTGCTGGCCGGGACCGAGGTCATCATCGCGTAGCGCATGAGGTCGTTGAAGATCAGCGCCGGGTTCATGTTCAGGATCGTCGCGACCCAGTGCGGGGCCTTGGCGGTGAACGTGGTGACCGCCCAGAAGACGCCCGACAGGTACATCCAGGTGCGGATCACGAAGGGCATCAGCTGCGCCATGTCCGTGGTCTTCGAACCGATCCGGGCCATGAACAGGGCCAGGCCGGCGTTGAAGACCGACTGCAGCAGCAGCACCGGGACGACCAGCAGCCAGCGCAGGGTGAGCGGCTCGCCGGTGGCCAGGATGATCACACCGAGGACGCCCATGGAGAACAGCAGCTGCTGGAGCTGGATCACCGTGAAGGCGATCGGCAGGCAGGCGCGGGGGAAGTGCAGCGCCCGGATCAGTCCCAGGCTGTCGGTGATCGACCGGGTTCCGGCCAGCACCGCGGACTGGGTGAACTGGAAGACGAAGACACCAGTGCACAGGTACGCGATGAAGTTGGGGATGCCCCGGTTGGTGCCCAGCAGCAGGCCGAAGATCAGGTAGTAGACGGCCGCGTTCAGCAGCGGCGTCATCACCTGCCAGATCTGGCCCAGCTTCGCGGCGGTGTACATGGCCACCAGCCGCGCGGTCGCAAAGGACACGATGAAGTGCCGCCGCGACCACAACTGTCGTGTGTAGCTGGGCAGCGACGGCCGCTGCCCGCTCACGGACAGGCCGTACTTCGCCGCCAACTCGGCGGGACTCAAACCCGCATCCGGGTTTGCCCCGGCGATGCCGGTCACCCGTTGCTCGTACACCGTGGACACGCTACTCCCAAGCCTCCGCCCCCGACTGACACAACGGAACGCTATCGTCTCGTCGTGAGGAGACGTTAAGGGGTCCGACGACGCAACGCAACCGTTTCGTCCTGACGCTATACTGCTGAGATGCTGACAGGGGATCCCATGCGAACGGAGCGGACAACGGCAGCCAAGGGGTCCACCGAGACCAAGCGCGCGCCCGCCGGCGCCGCCGTCCTGCGCGACGATGTGACCGAGGCCATCCGCCTCGCCGTCTTCCAGGAGCTGGCCGCCGTCGGCTACGGGCGACTCTCCATCGAGGCCGTCGCCCGCCGGGCGGGCGTCGGCAAGACCGCCGTCTACCGGCGCTGGCGCTCCAAGCTTCCCATGGTCATCGAGGTGGTCTCGGAGGTCGCCTCGCTGGGGCTGGTGCTGCCGGACACCGGTTCGCTCCAGAACGACCTGCAGATGTTCGTGCACGTCGTCGCCCGGGTGCTGCGGCACCCCATGGCCGCGCAGATCGTGCCCGACCTGCTGGCGGAGGCCGCGCGCAACCCGGAGATCGCCGAGACCCTGGCGGTGGCCCTGCGCGAGGCGCAGCGGGACAGCAGCGCCGCCCTGGTCCGCAAGGCCGTCGCGCGCGGCGAGCTGCCCGCCGACACCGACCCCGACCTGGCGCTCGACCTGATCGCGGGGCCGCTCTACTGGCGGCTGCTGGTGGCCAGGACCCCGATCACCCGCGACTACCTGGACCGGCTGGCACTCGCCATCGGCGCCGCGCTCACCGCCGGGCGGCGCTGAGCGCGGCGGTTCCGGTCAGTGGTGGAACGCTCAGTGGTGGAACGGGGTGCACGCGGACGGGTGCAGCGGGCCCGACTGGCCCTCCAGCTCCGGGATCAGCCTGGTCAGGTCGGCGACCAGCAGGTCGGCGAGGTCGTCCGAGAAGCCGTTGCGGCAGACGATCCGGGCCGCGGCCAGGTCCGTGCGATTCTCAGGGAACGTATAGGCGGGAACCAGCCAGCCGCGCTCCCGGAGCCGGCGTGAGACGTCGAACACGTTGAAGGCGGTCACCTCGTCCTTGGTGGTGAACGCGAAGACCGGCAGCTCGTCGCCCCGGCTCAGCAGCCGGAACGGGCCCAGCTCCTCGATCCTGGCCGCCAGCCCGGTGGCGACGTCCCGGCTGGCCTGCTGGACGGCGCGGTAGCCCTCCCGGCCGAGCCGCAGGAAGGTGTAGTACTGCGCGACCACCTCGGCGCCGGGGCGGGAGAAGTTCAGCGCGAAGGTGGGCATGTCGCCGCCGAGGTAGTTCACCCGGAACACCAGCTCCTCCGGCAGCGCCTCGCGGTCGCGCCAGAGCGCCCAGCCGACGCCCGGGTAGACCAGGCCGAACTTGTGCCCCGAGGTGTTGATCGAGGCGACCCGGGGCAGCCGGAAGTCCCAGACCAGGTCCTCGTCCAGGAAGGGCGCGACCATGGCGCCGGAGGCGCCGTCGACATGCACCGGGATGTCCAGGCCGGTGCTGCGCTGGAGCTCGTCCAGGGCCGCGCAGATCTCCTCGACCGGCTCGTAGGAGCCGTCGAAGGTGGAGCCGAGGATGGCGACCACGCCGATGGTGTCCTCGTCGCAGTGGGCGGCGGCGGAGGCGGCGTCCAGGTGGTAGCGGTCACCCTCCATCGGGACGGTGCGCGCCTCGACCTCCCAGAAGTTGCAGAACTTGTCCCAGCAGACCTGGACGTTGACGCCCATGACCAGGTTGGGCCGGGCCCCGGCGGCGTAGCGGTCGGCGTTGCGGCGCATCCAGCGGCGCTTGAGGGCGAGCGCGGCCAGCATGCACGCCTCGCTGGAGCCGGTGGTGGAGCAGCCGATGGCCTGCTCGGGCACGGGGGCGTGCCAGAGGTCGGCCAGCATCGCCACGCAGCGGTTCTCCAGCTCGGCGGTCTGCGGGTACTCGTCCTTGTCGATCATGTTCTTGTCGAGGCACTCCGACATCAGCGCCGCCGCCTGCGGCTCCATCCAGGTGGTGACGAAGGTCGCCAGGTTGAGCCGGGCGTTGCCGTCGAGCATCAGCTCGTCGTGGATGAACTGGTAGGCGGTGTCCGGCGCCATCGGCCCCTGCGGGAGCCGGTGCCGGGGCGGGGCGATCTCCATCCCGGGGACGGGGTTGGCCGCCCCCAGGAAGGGGTTCACCGAGAGCCGGCGTCCGCCGTGCGCGTTCTGGTTTCCGCTGTGCAACGCCATGCTGGGGTGGCCCTTCTCGGATGGTGCGTCGTCCGGATGTCGTCGCTCTCCTGCCCGCGCCCGACTCCGGGCAATCCGACGGACCGTTCCCCGCGCCGAGGGCTACTTGGTGGTCCAGCGGCTGCGGCCGTCGGAGTCCCGGGTGCAGACCAGGCTCACGTTGTTGGACCCGGTCGCGGTCGAACCGACCGAGGAGCAGAAGGCGCCGTTGGTGCCGGTGGCGGTGGAGGCGGTGACCGCCGTCCAGCGGTTCCGCCCGCTGGAGTCGGCGGCGCAGGTGACCGTCTCGCCCTTGCCGGTCCTACCGCTGCTGCCCTTGGACGCGCAGAACTGACCGACCGTGACATTGCTGGTCACCGCGGCCTTCGCCGAGGAGGCCGCGGAGGACACCGCCGAACCGGCGGCACCGGCAGCCGCCACGGCCTTGCCCGAGGCGGCGGCCACCGCCGAGGCGCCCAGCGAGGACGCCGCCCCGGCGGCCTTGGCGGCGGCGGAGCCGACCGCCTTGGCGGCGCTCGACCCGGAGGAGC
>Ga0302314_10019564_pt1 | contig 11238 bp, 8 predicted proteins | sample III_Palsa_N2_3_FD_200533 | JGI IMG/M metagenome (GOLD analysis project Ga0302314, IMG submission 200533) | Peat permafrost microbial communities from Stordalen Mire near Abisko, Sweden - III_Palsa_N2_3 | ecosystem: Environmental > Terrestrial > Soil > Palsa > Peat permafrost | place: Sweden... | reverse complement strand
GCTAAGAAGACGCCCGCTAAGAAGACCACGACCGCCAAGAAAGCGACGTCGACGCGCAAGAAGAGCACTCCGGCGTAAACTTCTCGCCATGGCGTAACCGACTGTCATCCTGAGCGTAGCGAGCGAAGCGAGCGCAGTCGAAGGACCACCGCAGCACGGAAAAATCAGCGGTCTTCGTCGACTACGACGGGACGATCACCGATTTCGACACCTTCGACGTTCTCGTCCGGCATTTCGCCGGCAACGAGGCGTGGTTTGCATTCGAACGCAGCCTCGATGACGGAGCGCAGACGGTGCGCGATGTCTTGGCAGAAGAAGCGTCGCTCGTGCGCTGCACCTACGACGAGGGCCTCGCGCTACTGCGGCGCGAGGTTCACCTCGATCCGTCGTTCTCGACGTTCGTCGCCGCGTGCCGCGCGCGTGAGATCCCGCTGACCGTCGTCAGCTCCGGCCTCGAGCCCATCATTCGCGACCGTCTCGAGGAGATCGGCGTCCGGGACGTCGCGATTGTGGCCAACGGACTCGATCCCGATCCGCGCGGCTGGCGCATCCTCTGGCGCGACGATTCCCCCAACGGCACCGACAAAGCCGCCCTCGTCCGCGCCGCCGAAGCAGCCGGTGCGCGCACGATCTTCGTCGGCGACGGCCGCTCCGACTACGAAGCCTCCACCGCCGCCGGCACCCGCTTCGCCAAACGCGGCTTACCACTCGAACGCTACCTCACGGCCCGCGGCATTCCGTTCGAGCCGTTCTCGACGTTTGCCGAGATCACGCTGCCATGATACATGTTGCCGCTGTTTGAATTCGAACACGTCGACGTTATTCGTGAAGGGCGTGCCGTGCTGCACGATCTGTCGCTGCGCGTCGGCTTCCCCGAGCACGTCGCGATCGTCGGACCCAACGGCGCCGGAAAATCCACGTTGTTGCGGCTCATCGCCCGCGAATGCTATCCCGTGCCTTCCGCCGCAACGGTGTGCCGCATTCTGGGGCAGGAACGTTGGAACGTCTTCGCCTTGCGCTCGCAGCTCGGCATCATCGAAGGCGACATCGCCGCCCGCTTCATGCCGGGCGCGACGGTCGCCGAGGTCGTGGCGAGCACTCTCGCACAGCCCGATCCCGGTGCCGTTGCGGAAGCCCTGGAGCGGGCCGGCATCACACCGCTCGCAACGCGGGACATCCGCGAGCTTTCGTCCGGTGAGTGGCGCCGCACGACGATTGCGCGCGCGCTCGTCCATCGCCCGCGAGCGCTCGTCCTCGACGAACCGTCGTCGTCACTCGATATCCTGGCGCAACGCGAACTCCGCACGACGCTGCGCGCGCTTGCGCGCGAAAACGTCGGCATCATCCTCGTGACGCACCACCTCGAGGACGTGATCCCGGAAATCGAACGCGTCGTCTTCATGCAGGCGGGACGGGTGATCGCAGACGGTCCGAAAACGGAACTCTTTGCGCCGGCCCCGCTGCGCCGTCTCTTCGGCGAGGGCATCGAGCTCGAAGAACGCAACGGGATCTACTCGATACGTTAACGCCTCAGGATCTTCGCGAGCGCTCTTGACCGCGCTTTTCGTAGAGGTCCGCATCGGCCCGCGCGATGAGGAGATCGATCGAGTCGCTCGGTCTGAGCTCTGCGAGCCCCGCCGTCACGGACCCGGGCTCGGCTCCTTCGGATAGCAGCACGTTGACGAGCGCGCACCGTTCGGTCGCGCCGTCGATCTCGATGCCGGGAAAGAGACAGATAAACTCATCGCCGCCATAGCGAACCACGAGGTCGTACGTGCGCGACTGTGAACGCAACGTGTCGGCGACCCGGCGTAACATTCGGTCGCCCGCGGCGTGCCCTCGGGTGTTGTTGACGGCGCGCAGGCCGTCCACATCGAGGAACGCGAGCGCCAGCGGCGTCTCCGTTCGAAACGCGCGATCGACCTCGCGCTCCATCTGAACGATGCCCGGGCCGCGCTGGTACGCTCCCGTCAAATGATCGAGGTTTGCATTCGCTCGTTCGTGCGCCGATGCATCGCGATTGGCCCACGCCGTCCCGCGGTCGGCATGGGCTTGGCTCCGGTCTACCGCCCCCGCCTCGCGATCGCCGAGCGCCGTTTGGCGATCCGTTTGCGCTTGAACGCGCTCGGTCGCCGCCGCAACGCGGTCGGCGACGGCAGTGTCGCGATCGGAGTCCGCTCGGCTCCGATCGTTCGCGCTTGCCGCACGATCGGAAAGCGCCGTGCTGCGATCGCCTTCCGCCTGGTCGCGCCCGCTTGCGGCCGAATCCCGATCCGCGAGCGCGGTATGCCGGTCGGACTCGGCTTCGCGGCGCTCGGACGCGCCGGCTCCGCGGTCGAAGAGCGCATTGCCGCGATCGAGCTCGGCCTTCCCGCGTTCGGTGGCTCCGGCGCCGCGATCGACGAGCGAAATATGGCGATCGTCCTCCGCGCTGCCGCGTTCGTTCGCGCCCGCGTTACGGTCTTGAAAAGAGTGATTACGATCGGAGGCCGCACTCTGTCGAGCGATCGCCGAGTCGAGACGGTACTGCGCAAATCGTGCCGCGCTAAGCTCGGGGTTCGTTTCCTCGGCCTCGGCTTTTTCGGCGGCGTGATCTCGCCGGAGCGCTTCCTGATCCCGCAGGTTGGCCGCGCGGTCGCGCTCGTCCGCAAGCTCGTCACGACGATCGGCCGCCGCATCGCGGCCCTGACTCGCACCATCGCGTTCGTGCGCCACGCCGTCTCTGACGTCGGCGGCTCGATCGCGCCGCGCGCTTGCACTGTCCCGTCGACCCGCTCCGCCGTCCCGCGCTTGGCCTAAGTCGTCCCGCCGGCGTCCGGCGACGTCCCGCTCGTCAGCGACGCCGTCTCGCGTGCGGCCAACCTGGTCTCGCTCTTCCCCCGCGTCGTCGCGTCCTTCGGCAACCTCGTCGCGCTGTTCACCGGTTTCGTCCCTTCGCTTGCCGGCTTTATCGCGCTTGGCAGCGACATGATCCCGTAAGGTACCCGCTTGATCGCGCATCTCGCCGGCGAGATCGCGTTCATCGGCGACGCTATCGCGCTGATAACCTTCGCGGTCTCGCTGCGCGGCTGCCGTGTCGCGCTGCCCAACAACAGACGCATCCGGCTGGGCATGTTCGTTGAAAACAGCCATCCCCTAAGTGATCGTCGTGAGCCCCCTCACATATGAGCCCTCACGCACGTGCTGACCCCGCGTGGTGTTCGCATTGTCACTCCGCGAAGCGCCGCAGCCATGTCATCCTGAGCGAAGCGCCGCAGGCGCGCAGTCGAAGGGCCAACGGTGTAGGGCGTAGATCCCGTCGGTGCTTCGACTTCGGCGCTTCGCGCCTTCGCTCAGCATGACAAAGAACTAGGTTCCCGCGGAGGCGATCTTTCCTTCGAGGTAGGTTACGGCCGACTGGAGTTGCGGGTCGGTTAGCGGGTCGCCGAGTTTGGCGGTGCGCGGTTCGATCGAAACGATGTCGGGTTGGATGCCGACGAGGTTGATGTCGCGGCCGCGCGGGGTGAGATAGCGCGCGCTCGTGATCTTCACGGCGGAACCGTCGGGCAGCGGGTGGATCGTCTGAACGACGCCCTTGCCGTAGGTCTTCTCGCCGATCAGCGCGCCGACGCCGTCGTCTTGAATCGCGCCGGAGGTGATCTCCGAGGCGGAGGCCGTGTACTTGTTGACGAGCACCGCAAGCGGCTTAGGCGGAATCGCCGTGTTCTCGGCGTCGTACTGCGTGTCGTTGCCGCCGCGCGACTCGACCGAAACGATCGGGCCCGACGAGATGAACTTCGAGCTGACGTCGATTGCGGAGTTGAGATACCCGCCGCCGTTATCGCGCAGATCGAGGATGTACGCCTTGGCGCCCTGCGCCTGCAGCTTCGTGAGCGCCTGCGTGAGTTCGTCTGCGGTGTTCTGCCCGAAGACCGTCAGGCGCGCGTACCCGATGCCGCCGTCGAGCAGCTTCGAATAGACGCTCGGCTGGTGGATCATGTCGCGGGTCACGGCGATCTCGGGCAGCTCGGTGCCGTCGCGCACGATCGTGAGTTTGACGATCGTGCCCTTGTCGCCGCGCAGGAGCTTGGCGTCTTGATCGGTCGTGAGGCCCTTGGTCGACTTGCCGTCGATCAGCGTAATCGTGTCGCCCGCTTGGAGCCCGGCGTGTTCCGCCGGGCCGTCCGGGATCACTTCGTTGACGAGCAAGAGTTTGGTCTTCTCGTCGACTTGGATCGAGATCCCGACGCCGCTGAAATTTCCGCCGTCGAGCCCTTCGTTGAGCTGCGCGTACTCCTTCGGACTGAGAAACGTCGTGTACTTGTCTTTGACCGACGACATCAAGCCCGCGATCGCCGCGTAGGTCAACTCCCGGCTGCCGCCGACGCGCGGGCCGTACAAGCCGTTAAGCAAACTGACTTCGCGCTCGAGGTTCTTCGCGTTGAGCGACGGATCCTCAGACGCGCGCAGCGCCGGAACCTTCGCCGGCTTGACGCCCGAATGCTCGAGGTAGTCCGCCAATTCCGCGCGCGCGCCGTCGAGGGCGACCTGCTGGTCGACCTTCTTGTAAAACTCCGACGTGAGCAAGGAGAAGCTCATTTCGATCTCGTCGCCTTCGAGGCCCGAAATGCCGGAGGCCGTCGTGGCCGACGGAATGATCGCCGTCGCGAGCAGCGCCGTCGCTGCGAGAATTGGGAGGACGCGTTTCATAGTCACCTGCGAGCGATCCGCCGGAGATAGGATTCCGCGGCGGCGAGTTGGACGTCTTTGGGCGTGTCGAGGGGGACGTCGATGCGCTGATCGACGACGATGTCGGGCCGGATGCCCCGGTGCTGGATGTCGCGCCCGAGCGGCGTGATGTATTTGGCGGTCGTGATTTTCAGCGCGCCGCCGTCGCTTGTATTGTAAATGCTTTGGACGACGCCCTTACCGAACGTCTTAGTTCCGATCAGCGTCCCCGCCTTATAATCTTGAACGGCGCCGGCGGTGATCTCCGAGGCGCTGGCCGTGTAGCCGTTGACGAGAATCACGAGCGGCGTCGCGCCGATCGACTCGTGCGTCGCGCTCTTCGTATCGCGGTCGCCGGCGCGATCGATCGTCGAAACGATCGTCCCGGTCGGGATGAACAAACTTGAAATCTCAACCGCCGCATCGAGCAGGCCGCCGCCGTTGTCGCGCAGATCGAGGATGTAGCCGCGCACGTTATGCGCTTTGCCCTCGAGCATCGCCTTGCGCACTTCTTCGTACGAGGTCTGGCCGAAATCGGCGAGCCGGACGTAATCGAGATCGTTCTTGATCTCGGCATGCACCGACGGCACGTAGATCTGCTCGCGGGTGATCGATACGTTGCGCGTCGCGTGCGAGCCGTGCGAACGGACTTCGAGCCGCACGACCGTCCCGATCTTTCCGCGGATGAGGTGTTCGATGTCGTCGAGCTTGAGCGTATCGACCACGTGGCCGTCGACTGCGAGGATCCGGTCGCCGGTCTTGACGCCAGCTTTATACGCCGGAGTCCCTTCGATCGGCTCGACCAAGACTTGTTTTGTCGTTGGATCTTGAACGATGTAAACGCCGATGCCGCCGAAATCGCCGCCCTTGAGGGATTCTTCGAGCGCGTTGATTTCGTTGGGCGAGAGGTAGACCGTATACGGGTCGCCGAGCGAGTTCAACATACCGCGGATTGCGGCTTGCGTCAGCTCGACGTTGGAGGTCTGCTTCCCGTAGCGCCGCTCGGATTCCGAGAGCGCGCGGTTGAGCGCCGCAATGTCCGCGTCCTCGTCGCCGCTCGCCGGCTGGTAGGGAACTTGCGGGCTTTCGACCTTGTGCGCTTTGAGGTACGCAACCAGTTCCTTGCGCTCGCCCGTGAGCAGCGTGCTCGCGTCGATCGGCTTGTAATAGGTCTTTTCGACTTGCCGGAACGCGTTGTCGAGCATGCCCTGATCGCTGTGCGGGTTCTCGAGCAACGAACGCAGATCGATCGCTGCGAGCCCGGAGCCCGCATCGATTAGCGCGTCGGGATGCCCGATCCGCTCGTGGGCAAGATACAGCGCGCCGCCGAGCGACGCGACGGCGAGGGCGAAGGCGGCGGTAAGGGCGCGAAAAGCTCTAGACAAAATCCCATCGTTCTTTAGGGTGGTGGAGCGCTCGGGACGCTAGCCGTTCGACATTTATGCCCAAGAACTCTCCGAGCGCAACTACGATCATTCTACGCTATAAAACGCCATCTGGTTTCCCAGCCTAACACCAGGTTCGGCCGCTTTGGCCATCTGTTTAACAGAATCTAACCTGTCAGCTGCGCGAAGCGCCCGCACGTCGAAGGACAGACGGAGTGTGGCCCCGTGTCATCCTGAGCGGAGCGCCGAAGGCGCGCAGTCGAAGGACAGACGGAGTGTGGCCCCTCGACAACCTCGGGTGACACACGCCCGAGTCTCTTACCGCAGGCGCCCGATCGGGTCGACCGCGACGCCGTTCACGCGGACTTCGAAGTGAAGGTGGGGGCCGGTGCAGCGGCCGGTGCAGCCGACGGCGCCAATGGCTTGGCCGCGCTGAACGTCTTGGCCCTCGGCGACAAAAATCTGTGACAGGTGTCCGTATACCGATGAGGTCTCGCCGCCGTGATCGATGATGATCGCGTTGCCGTAGCCGCCGAGGCCTTTTGCCCAGATGATGCGCCCGCCCGCGGCAGCGGTGACGGTCGCGCCCATCGGCGCGCCGATGTCGATCCCCGGGTGCATCTCGAACCCCTGACCGAGCGGGTTGGCGCGCATGCCGAAGGGTGAGGTGATCGGGCCCGAGACCGGCCAGGAAAAACTGGCGGGTCCGCCCGCAGTCACGGGCGGCGGGAGGGCTTGGCCCGAGAGCTGGGCGGCGCGGCGCCGCTGCGCTTCCTCGGCCGCCCGCCGGGCGGCCTCCTCGCGCTGCCGTTCGCGGATCATCTCTTCGAGCGCAGCCTCCTGGGCCGCCGTCATCTCCTCGAGCTGCACGACTTGGTTTGCGACGCTGCGCCGCTGGGCTTCGGCCGCGCCGTACAACTGCTCGCGCTGCGTCGCGAGCGACGCGAGCTGAAATTTCGCTTGCTGCTGGCGCACGAGCGCGTCGTCGAGCGCGATCTTCTGCCCCTCGAGGCTGTTCTGCGCCTTGGCGACGGTTTGCTCCGCGGCGCGGCGCTCGCGCACGGTCTTTTGATTCGCCGCGATCAGATAGCGGATGTCGTCCCAGCGCTCGACGAAATCGCTGAACGACGTCGACGACAGCAGCACGTTGACGTACCCCATGTCGCCGCGCTCGTAGGCGTCGACCAGCCGCCGTCGCAGCGCGTCGTTATGCCGCTGCAAAGTCGCTTCGGCCGCATTCAGTTGTACTTGGTTCCAGGCGAGCCGGCGCTGGTTCCACGCAACTTGCTCTTGCAGCGTTCCGAGCCTCGCCGTAACGCGCGTAATCGTCGCATTCGTCTCAGCGAGCTGCCGCTGCAGATCCTCCGAGCGCGATTCCTGAAAATGCAACTGCGCGCGTTTCTGCTCGAGCCGACCACGCGTCGCATTAATCTGCGCTTGCTTCGCCGAAATCTTATCCCCGAGCGCCATTCCCCCGCCGCCCGTCACACACCACACAGCCGCCAGCACCAGCACAGCCACGTTGCGCGAAGCTCGCGCAGCAGTTGTCACGGGGAGCGAAGCTCGCGCAGCAGTTGTCACGGGGAGCGAAGCTCGCGCAGCAGCTGTCGTGGGAGCGAAGCTCGCGCAGCCGTTGTCACGGGGAGCGAAGCTCGCGCACCCATTGTCACGGGGAGCGAAGCTCGCGCAGCCATCGTCACGGAGAGCGAAGCTCGCGCCGCCCTTGTCACCCTGAGCGAAGCTCGCGCAGCGAGCGTAGTCGAAGGGCCGCCGGAGCTCCGCCATACGCCGTCGGCCCTTCGACTACGCGCCTCCGGCGCTCGCTCAGGGTGACACGGCGGCGCTTCGCTCATAACACCGGCATGGCGCCTCAAGCGCGCAAGTAGCGGCCGACGGATAGCCATGATGCGACGATGCCGACCGCGGCACCGACGACCAGCAACTCGAGCGCGAATGCGCCCTGGTTGATCTTGCCCAGATGCATCGGTATAAAAGGAAGCGCCGCCGCAAGCTTAGGCACGAGCTGCAGCCGCGCGAGTTCCAGGAACCCGAGCGCGAGCGCGGCGCCAAGCACGCCATCCAGAAACCCCTCGAAAATAAACGGCAGCCGGATGTAGATACTCGAGGCCCCGACGAGCTGCATGATCGCGATCTCGCGCCGGCGAGCGAACACCGTGAGCCGAATCGTATTCGAAATAATGATCGCCGCAGTAAACGCAAGCAGCAAGACCACCGCAAGCCCGATACGCCCGAGCACATCCGAGATGCGCAAGAGCTTCTGCACGGAATCGGCCGCGAACTCGACGCTCGCAACCATCTGCTGCTTGCGGATCTTCGCGGCAACCGCCGGAACCTGTGTCGCGTCGACGACGCGGACGCGCAGCGCATCCGGCAGCGGATTGCTCGTCAGCAGCGACGTGTCGATCTGCCCCCGCAAGCGCTCGCGCATCTCGCGCAGCCCGAGCGCCTTCGGAATGTACGCGACGCTTTTCACGCGCGGATCGGAGCTGAGCGCCGCGGCGAGCCGCCGCGCATCGGCCGGGGTCGCGCTGTCGCGCAGGAAGACCGAGATCTCGATCTTGCGCAGCACCTCGTCGCCGACCGTGCTCAGCGTGTCGCGGGTAAACAAAAACCCCCCGAGCAGAAGAATCGTAACCGTCACCGTCCCGATCGCGGTGAACTGCATGATGAGATTCCGCGTGAAATTCCGCCAGACCTCACCGAAGAAGAATTGTATCCGCCCCCAATCCACTCCGCCGCCCCGCTTCAGGCCGACTGCGCCGGGGCCGGCGCCGGCGCTTCGCGCGACGGCGGGCCGGCGAGGTAGTAGCCGCGCTCTTCGTCGGCGACGATCTTGCCGTCCTCGAGCCGGATGACGCGGCGCCGCATACGGTCGACGACCAGCGCATTGTGGGTTGCGATCAGCACGGTCGTTCCTTTAAGGTTGATGCGGTGAAGCAGCTCCATCACTTCGTTCGTGTTGGCGGGATCCAGGTTTCCGGTCGGCTCGTCGCAGAGCAAAATCTTCGGGTTGTTGACGAGCGCCCGGGCGATCGCCGTGCGTTGCTGTTCGCCGCCCGAGAGCTCGCTTGGGAACATGCGCGACTTGTGCGAGAGGCCGACGAGGTCGAGCACGCGCGGAACCTGGCGCATGACGTCCTTGGTGCGCGCCCCCGTCACTTGCAGCGCGAACGCAACGTTCTCCCAGACCGTCTTGTCGTTCAATAATTTGAAATCCTGAAAGACGACCCCGACATTGCGCCGCAGCAGCGGAACCCTCGAGCGGCGCAAGCGGTCGACGCGAATCCCGTCGACCGTCACTTCGCCGCGAGTCGGTAACTGTTCGCGATAGAGCAGCCGCAACAAGCTCGACTTCCCCGTGCCCGAGTGGCCGACGAGGAAGACGAAGCTGCCCTTCGCGATCTCAAGGTCGATGGCGTCGAGGGCGCGGGTCCCGTTGGCATAAACGAGGGAGACACCGCGAAGCGAAATCACGCGGGCCGCCCGAACGTCGGCATTACAGGGGTTTTTCGGCGTCGAAGCGGAGGTTCACCTTCGGCGATGGACTTCGATTTAAGCGACGAGCAGCGCGCGATCCAAAGCTTGTGCCGCGAGTTTGCACAAGACGAGGTTCGGCCGCGCGCCGAAGAGATGGACACTAAGGCCGAGTTTCCGTACGACCTCGTCAAGAAGATGGCCGAACTCGGTTTGATGGGCCTGCCGTTCCCCGAAGAGTACGGCGGCGCCGGGGCCGACACGATCAGCTACGCGCTCGCCGTCATGGAGATCGCGCGCGCCGACGCGTCGACCGCGATCACGCTCGCGGCCCACGTCTCGCTCGGCTCGACGCCGTTTTACCTGTTCGGCACCGAAGACCAGAAGCAGCGCTACCTTATACCGCTGGCACGGGGCGAGATGCTGTGGGGCTTTGGGCTGACCGAGCCGCAGGCGGGCAGCGACGCCGGCGGCACGCGGACCCGCGCCGAGTTGCACGACGGGCACTGGACGATCAACGGCACCAAAGCCTTCATTACCAATAGCGGCACGGACATCACCGGCGGCACGACGATCACGGCCGTCACGGGGACCGACGAGCGCGGCCGCCCGGAGATCTCGAACCTGATCGTCCCCCAGGCGACGCCGGGCTTCACCCGCTCGAAGAAGTACCGCAAGATGGGCTGGCGCGCATCCGATACGCGCGAGCTGGCCTTCGCCGACGCGAAGGTGCCGCAGGATTGCATGCTTGGGGAGCGCGGCCGGGGCCTCAAGCAATTCCTCCAGATTCTCGACGGCGGCCGCATTTCGGTCGCCGCGCTCTCGGTCGGCCTCGCGATCGGCGCCTACGACGAGGCGTTGCAGTACGCCAAGGACCGCCATCAGTTCGGCCAGAGCATCTCGAAGTTCCAGGCGATCCAATTTAAGCTCGCCGACATGCTGACCGAGATCGAGCACGCGAAGCTGATGGTCCTCAAAGCCGCCTGGGAGAAGGACGCAGGCCGCGAGTACGAACTCTCCGCGAGCCTCGCCAAACTCTTCTCCGGCGAAATCTCGCGCCACGTCGTCAACGAAGCCGTACAGATCCACGGCGGCTACGGCTTCATGGACGAATACCCCGTCTCGCGCATGTACCGCGATCAAAAAATCAACGAAATCGGCGAAGGCACAAACGAAGTCCAGCGCCTAGTAATCGCCCGCATGATGGGGTTGTAGGGTTTCCCCCACCGCACGCTAAGAACGACCAGTCCTCGGCCCCCCTTGTCACCTGAGCACCGCCGCCATGTCACCCTGAGCGAAGCGCCGAAGGCGCGCAGTCGAAGGGCCAACGGCGCTTCGCCAAAAACACGGCGGCCCTTCGACTACGGCGCTGCGCGCCTTCGCTCAGGATGACAAAAGTTAGGGCCGCTCGCGGCCCAGGAGCAGTCGCATGATACGAACGATAGCCGCTTGCCTCGCTCTCGTAGCGGTGGTAGGCGCGCCCGCCGGTGCCGCCCTCAAACCCGGCGACGCCGCGCCCGACTTCACCGCTCCCGCCTCGCTCGGCGGAAAAGTCTTCACGTTCAGCCTGGCCGACTCGCTCGCGAAAGGCCCGGTCGTCTTGTACTTCTATCCCGCCGCATTCACAACCGGATACACCCTCGAGGCGCAC
>Ga0302314_10019563_pt1 | contig 11239 bp, 8 predicted proteins | sample III_Palsa_N2_3_FD_200533 | JGI IMG/M metagenome (GOLD analysis project Ga0302314, IMG submission 200533) | Peat permafrost microbial communities from Stordalen Mire near Abisko, Sweden - III_Palsa_N2_3 | ecosystem: Environmental > Terrestrial > Soil > Palsa > Peat permafrost | place: Sweden... | reverse complement strand
CCGGCGACGGGCGCGCAGGCGGTGCCCGGCATCCAGCCCAGCGACACCTCGGATCACACCCGCAACAACTACGCCGCCTATGCCGAGCTCGGCTGGACCCCGATCCAGAAGCTCTTCATCGACGGAGCCGTGCGCTATGAGGACTTCGACGACTCCTCGGGCAGTTCGGTGATCGGCAAGATCGACGGCCGCTACCAGGCCACCGACTGGCTGGCGTTCCGCGCCGCCGTCAGCAACGGCTTCCGCGCGCCGGCCCTGGCGCAGGAATACTATTCCTCGACCTCCAGCCAATTCCAGCTGGTCAACAACGTCCTCAACCTCTTGCTGATCAAGACCCTGCCGGTGGACTCGGCGCAGGCCAAGGCCCTCGGCGCACAGCCGCTGCGTCCCGAGACCTCCCACAACTTCAGCGCCGGCGTCACCCTGACGCCGGTGCATAACCTGACCGTGACCCTCGACGCCTATCAGATCGACGTCGACAAGCGTATCGCCCTGACCAGCGTCCTGACCGGCACGGCGGTCAGCAACATCCTGGTCGCCAACGGCCTTTCGGGCGCTCTGAGCGCGCAGTACTACACCAACGCCATCAACACCCAGACCCAGGGCGTCGACCTGGTGGCGACCTACAAGACCCCGCTGGCGAACTTCGGGTCCGTGCGCTGGAGCTTCGGCGCCAACTACAACGACACCAAGATCACCCACATCATCGCCAATCCGTCGCAACTGACCGCGCTGGGGCCGAGCTATGTGCTGTTCGACCGGGCCAGCCAGGGCTATCTGACCACTGCCCTGCCCAAGACCAAGATCGCCCTCGGCGCCGTCTACAGCCTTGGCAAATGGGAGGTCACCTGGCGCGAGACCCGCTATGGCGGCTACGACATCCTGCAGGACACGCCGTCGAGCGATCGGACCTACGGTCCCAAGTGGATCACCGACCTTGAGGTCGACTACCACTACACCAAGAGCCTGACCTTCGCGCTCGGCTCGACCAACATCGGCAATGTCTACCCCTCGGCCAACGGCATCTACAACGCCGCCACCGGGTCGGCGCAGTATCCGGGCACCTCCCCCTTCGGCTTCACCGGCGGCTTCTACTACGCCCGCGTCCAGTGGAAGTTCTGATCTCCAGATCGGCCAGGAAAGACAGATATGATCGGTAAGCGGAGTTTCCTGCGCGGCCTGCTGTTGACAGGCGCGGCCGCCTCTCCTCTCGGCGCCGTCGCGATGGCGGCGCCGGCGCCCAAACCAGGGAGCCGGGGCGAGATCCTGTGGGACAGCTATGGCGTCCCCCACGTCTACGGCAAGGACGAGGCGGCGGTGTTCTACGGCTTCGGCTGGGCCCAGGCCCAGAACCACGGCGACATCGTCGTCCACCTCTATGGCGAGGCGCGGGGCCGGGCCGCCGAATACTGGGGCGAGAGCTTCGTCCACTCCGATCGCTGGGTGGTCGCCAACGGCATCCCCGAGCGCGCCGAGCGCTGGTTCAAGGCCTCCAGCCCGCAGTTCCGCAAGAACCTCGACGCCTTCGCCCAGGGGATCAACGACTACGCCGCCGCCAATCCCGGCAAGATCGACCCCAAGATCGCCGTGGTGCTGCCGGTGACCGGTATCGACGTGATGGGCCACGCCCACCGGCTGATGAACTATATCTACATCGCCCCCGAACAGCGGACGACGGGCGACGTGGAGCCGCCGGGCTCCAACGCCTGGGCGGTGGCGCCGTCGAAGTCGGCCAGCGGCCACACCCTGCTGCTGGCCAATCCCCACCTGCCCTGGCCGACCAGCTTCTTCACCTACTTCGAGGCCGACCTGAACGGCCCCGGGATCAAGATGTACGGCGCGACCCAGGTCGGCCTGCCGGTGCTGCGGTTCTGCTTCAACGACCGGATGGGCTTCACCAACACGGTCAATACCCTCTTGGGCGCCACCACCTATGTGCTGACGCCGTCCGGCGACGGCTATCTGTTCGACGGCAAGACCCTGCCGTTCGAGGTGAAGACCACCAGCTTCAAGGTCCGCCAGGCCGACGGCTCGCTGAAGACCGAGGCCCTGCCGATACGATCGTCCGTACACGGACCGGTGTTCCAACGGCCTGACGGCAAGCTGATCGCCCTGCGCGTCGCCGGCCTCGATCGGCCGGGCGGGCTCGAACAGTACTGGGACATGGGCCGGTCGAAGAACTTCGCCGAGTTCGAACAGATCCTGCGCCGGCTGCAGGTCTCCAAGTTCAACATCGTCTACGCCGACAAGGAGGGCCACATCCAGTACATGGACAACGGCATCCTGCCCAAGCACCCCTCGGGCGACGTGGCCTATTGGGACGGCCTGGTCCCCGGCGACACCTCCGCCACCCTGTGGACCGAGGTGCACGGCTACGACGACCTGCCCAAGGTGATCGATCCCTCCACCGGGTGGGTGCAGAACACCAACGACCCGCCCTGGGTCTCCACCTATCCGCAGGCGATCCACGCCGCCGACTACCCGGCCTATGTGGCGCCGCCCGGCCCGGAATCGCTGCGCTCGCAGCAGTCGGCCCACCTGCTCTATGACGCCAGGAAGATCGGCTACGACGACTTCATCGCCCGCAAGCTGTCGACCCATACGCTGATGGCCGACCGGGTCCTGCCCGACCTGATCCCCGCCGCCGAAGCGGACCCCGATCCCGAGGTGAAGGCCGCCGCCGCTCTCTTGAAGGCCTGGGACCGCGAGACCGTGGCCGACAGCCGCGCAGCCCTGCTGTTCGAGACTTGGGCGGCGCTGTTCTCGCCCAAGAACTTCACGGTCCTGGCCAACTATAAGGTGAAATGGTCGGCCTCCGCCCCGATCGACACGCCGACGGGGATCGCCGATCCGGCCAAGGCCGTGCAGATGCTGAAGGCCGCCATCGCCGAGATGAAGACCAAGTACGGCGCCATCGACCGCCCGTTCGGCGAGGTGTCACGCTTCCACATCGACAATGTGAATCTGCCGGGCAACGGCGGCTTCGGCAACACCGGCATCTTCCGCACCATCACCTGGGGCCCGCTGAAGAATGGCGAACGCACGCCCCAGCACGGCGAGACCTGGGTCTCGCTGGTGGAGTTCTCCACGCCGATCAAGGCCAAGGGGCTGATGAGCTACGGCAACGCCAGCCAGCCCGGCTCGCCGCACCGCGCCGACCAACTCAAGCACCTGTCCGACAAGACCCTGCGCACCCTGTGGACCACCAGGGCCGAGGTCGAACAGCACCTCGAAGCCCGCACGCCGCTTTGAATTTGGGAGATACGACCATGAAGACCCTGTGGGCCGGCGCCCTCGCCGCCGGCATGCTGACCCTCTCCGCCGCCCAGGCCCTGGCCGCCAGCCCGCACGACGGGGATTGGGCGATTGTTCCGGCCAAGTCGTTCTGGAGCAACCAGACCGGGACCCTGCCGGCCAACTTCAAGCTGGTGGTCAACTTCAAGTTCGGCGACAACAAGCTGGTCTATCACTCGGTCAACACCACCCAGCCGGCCAAGCCCTACATCAGCGATCACGAGACGACGCTGGACGGTACGCCTACCGTGTTCGCCAACCAGGAGCGCTTCAACCAGGTCTCGGTGAAGCAGACCGACGCCGACGACCTGCAGATCCTGAAGATGAAGGACGGAGACGTGATCGCCGGCGAATTCTGGACCTTCAGCCCCGACGGCAAGACCGCCATCCGCCGAGGCGTCGGCAAATCCCCCGAAGGCAAGTCGCACGCCTACCAGGAGTTCTTCGTACACCAGTAGCGGCGGCGGCGGTGGTAGGTAGCGTCTACCTCCCCCGCGCAGCGACACAAAGGGAGGTTGGTGTCTGCCGCGGTTCATGGCGGGTAGTCCATCCTTCACGCGGCGGGTGCATCGGTGGCTCAGGCCGGAACCGTGGTCGGCGACTCTCGCACCGTCGGCCGGCAAGGATGCGTTCGCGCGGCAAGACTACGCAGCGAGGCCGGTGGGCCGCTTCCGATGCTTGCATGACCTTCCCTAAGGCAGCCAAAGTCGAGCCTGGAAATGTTGGGGAGGGGCCTATAAGAGGCTTCACCCTCAATGCTGGGCTTATTCACTATCGTCTGCGAGTTCGACGGATTGAAGGGCGTTTGGTGTTTCACCGCGTCGGTTGGCAAGAAGCCGGTTCTAGGAAACGTTGTCGCTTCGGCCTGAGCCGGGCGCGCGGCTCGATCTGGCCTGCAAGCGAACGACTTCAAACCACCTCAGCACGCGTTCAGTAGGTCTGCTGTCGGGCATGATGCCCTATCGCAGGCCGCTGGCTTCAATCCGGTCGATCGCGCGGAAGCCGACGTGGTCGCGGTGTGGCGTATTGCGGAAGTAACAGTTCCAATAACTCGTGACGCGCGCACGGGTGAGGCGGATGAAGTCAGGATTGGCCGCAACGAAAGTGACCATGTGCTTGTCGAATGTTAGGGCAAATGCCTCGTCGATCTGTTCGATGATCTCGATGACGTATTCACCGACCAACCGCACGATGAAGGGAGCCGTCCACGGCTCGTCCAAGCTGAGGACCTGTTGCAGAGCACGCTGCCGTACAAATCCATTGTGATGACGCGTCAGCAGGCAGCGGCCTAAGTCGTCGAACCCCTCCAGTGCTTCCCGCTCGACATAGAGTCGCTCTGGGATCGTGACGGTTTCCCCTCCAACAAGGACGCTGAAACTGTGAGTGGAGAACGCCGCTCCCTCTGAGGTCAACAGATCGGCCAATGCGGCCGACTCGGCCGTCATATAGGAAGGGAACGCGCCGATGATCCGTTCCACAACATCCATCAAGCGAGCTTAGCGAAAGCGATCAGCGAAGTCAGCTCTCCACCACCCTGAGCATGCATTCCGAACGTCCGCAGTCCGGCGCGAGGTCGATCCCGCTCGAAGGCGGGATGCGGGCGCGGAGGCGGCGACCGCGTGCGGCCCATAGCGGAACTTAGGGTCGCCCGGATATTGGCGGCGATCTTCGCACTTGTGGATCACTACGCAGTATTACGTAAGGCAGCTTTCGCTGATAAATCCCAATCGACCTGCTATTATGTCGCATGCGTTTCAAACATTCAGCAACTCCACCAACTCGCAGCGTTCACGACTTTTGAATTCCAACCCAATACACGGGGGTGACGTCTCCCACACGCCTCATGAGCCGCCGATGTTCAGTAGGATGCAATCCGTCACCAACGATGCAAGCGACGCATTTGACGTCGAGATCGCTTCGATCTTTGTCCACAATTCCTCCGACATTCTCGTTCGGGCCGACCTTCAAGGCGTGATCCTGTCGATTTCATCGGCTTGCAGCTCGTGGGGATGGGAGCCCAATGAATTGATAGGCCGACAGGCGATCTCACTCGTCCACCCTCACGACGTCCTCAAGTTCCAGGCCAACATGGATCAGTTGGCGCGTGGCCAACGGATTGATCGGGCCGAGGATCGGGAGTTTCGGTATCTGCGCAAGGACGGCGGCTGGGTCTGGCTTCAAGGTAACCCGCAAGTGGTTCATCGCGGCCACGGCTCGGTCGAAATCATAAATATTTTCCGAGACGTGACCGACCGCCGCGCGCTTCAAGAGCACCGCACCGACTTAGAGCGGCTGGAAAAACTGGCGAACGCGACCTTGGGGCTTGGCTTTTGGCGTTTGGACGCAAGCTCGAAAGCGATCACCTGGTCCGAGCAAATGTTCAACGTGTACGGCTTGCCCGCGGCGGCGGATCCCCCCCTGGCGGTCGCCATGGCCATGATCCATCCGGATGATCAGGCTGACGCGAATGAACGCGTGGCCAAGGCATTGGAAACCGGGGTCGGCTGGAGCAACGGCCTCACAAGGCTGGTGAGGCCTGACGGCGAAGTGCGCTTCGTCGAAGGTCGCGGATTCTGTGAGCTCGATGAGTCGGGAGCGGTGGCGTCGGTCGTCGGCACCATGGTCGACATCACCGATCGCAAACGTGCCGAGATGGCGCTCGCTCAGAGTGAAGCCCGCTTTCGCCGGATGACGGAAAACGCGCCGGATATGATCGCCGAGTGCGGTCTTGACGGGGTGATGACCTACGTTTCACCGGCATCTCTGGCCATAACGGGCTTCACGCCCGAAGAACTCGTCGGGCGCACCGCGGCCTCGCTTCACCATCCCGAGGACTCTCATAAAATCTATGAGATGTGCCAAACGGTGATGGCGTCGAGAGGCGCGATCGAGCCCTGGCCGGTGGAGTTCCGCGCTACGCACAAGGACGGCCACGAAATATGGCTCGAGTGCAAGCCGGTTCTATCGGTTGACCCTTCCACGGGGCTGTTCAACGGCATCAATGATGTCATCCGCGATATCACCGAGCACAAGGCGCTGGAGCACCGCCTGTTGCAGGCGCAGGCGGAGGCTGAGGGCGCCGCCGCGGTGAAGAGCGAATTTCTGGCCAACATGAGCCACGAGATACGCACCCCTTTGACGGCCATTTTGGGCTTCACCCGCCTTCTTGCCGACCGTCCCAGTCTTGACGATGTGGCGCGCAGCCATCTGCACAAGGTCGAGACCGCCAGCCGTGCGCTTCACTCCCTCGTCAATGACGTGCTGGATTTCTCAAAGCTGGAGGCTGGGCAGGTCGACTTCACGCCGCAACCGAACCAGCCAGTCGAGTTTGCGCACGACACGCTTGTAATGTTTTCGCCCCAAGCCAACGCCAAGGGGCTCAGCCTCGAATTCATCGCGGAGGGCGACCTGCCGGAATGGCTGGCCTTCGATCAGGACCGACTGCGCCAAATTCTGCTCAATCTGATCGGCAATGCGGTTAAATTCACAAGTGAAGGGTCGATCCGTCTCCGGCTGCGCTACGAACCTGCCCGTGAGATGCTTTGCTTGGCGATCGAAGACACCGGTCCGGGCATGGCCCCGGAGGATCAGGCCAAGCTGTTCCAGCGGTTTGCTCAAGTAGACGGATCGACAACACGCAAGTACGGCGGCACCGGTCTTGGGTTGGCCATCTCAAAGGGTCTTGCGGAAGCCATGGGCGGGCAGATCGGCGTAGAGAGCACCTTGGGCAAAGGATCGGTCTTCTCGTTCTGCATCGCGGCGCCGCCAGCACATCCGCCCGCGACGCCCGATGAGATCGCCCCAGTCACTCTGGAGGGCGTCAGGGTGTTGGTGGTTGACGACAACCCCGTAAACCGTGAGGTCGCCCGTGCCTTGCTCGAACAATTTGGCGCCGAGGTTACGCTCGCTGCGGGCGGCGTAGAGGCTTTGGACGTGGCGTCGACCCTACCCTTCGACGTGGTGCTGCTTGACTACCGAATGCCGGAGATGGACGGTCCGGAAACCCTGCGGCGTCTCCGCGGGAACGTGGGCCCCAATCGCCACATACCGGTCCTGGGTTTTTCTGCGGACGTTGGCGTTGCAAGCCCACCTCAAGGCGGGTTCGACGATTTCGTCGCGAAGCCGATCGATGCGGCGGTGCTGATCGACAAGGTTTTGACCTGGACCACCTGGACTCATATCAGGCCCTCGAGGTCGAAGCGGCAGACGCCCTTCCGCTTGAGCGGGACGGTATAGAGGTAACAGAGGCGGCGCTCCAATGCATTCGGAACGTCCGCTTGCGGGCGACCTCGCCACATGCCCAGCAAACCCTTGGGCACCTAGTCCACAGGCCGCCAAGCTCTTGAAGTTTTGTCGAGGCGACCAACCGCCAGCGGCGGACGCGCCCTCGGATCACCGCTTCTATCTCAGCGCAAGGCCCGGATACCAGCCGCTCCTGGCCAGGAACGCATGCGGGTCGTTCATCTGGATGATCTCGCGGACGGCGCGACGTTTGTCGGGCGCGTGTTGGTAGTAGGATTTCACGATGCGATAGCCGACCCAGTAGCCGAGATCGCCGAGCTTGTCGGGGGTCGTGTTGTCCAGCCAGTCTGACAGGTCGGTCTTGTCCACGTCGGCCGCGAACCTGGTTTCGATCGCTTTCTCCTGCCCCTTGGTCGACGCCCTGAACGCCCCGTAGGCGACATCGCCCGAGATCATCTCGCCCACGAACTCGGCCGCGCCCTCGAGCAGGGATCGCTCCAGCACCGTGGGGTGCTCGTCGTTGTCGAGCTTCGGGTCCTGCTGGGAATGGATGTACTCGTGCGCGATCACATGCACGAAGCGGTCGTCTACATCGGGGTTCAGGACGCGCGCGATGGGCGAGCACATGGCCTCCAGGCCGATCTGGACGCCATCGCCCGGACCGGAGATCGCCAAGGGCCTTCCACGGCCGACAGCGATCGTCACGGGCGGCTTCCGGGCCTCCGGATAGAGGGCGACGAGCGTGCGGAAGGCGACGTCGAGCCGCTCGCGGACGCGCGGCAGGGCCGCCATGCAGGTCCTGGCCTCGGTGTAGAGCTCCGGCCGTGTGGCGATCGCCTGCGCGATACGCTCGCCAGTCACGTTGCGCGCCTTCATGAGATGGTGCAGCCCCTCGGTCCCGGGATCGAGGTAGTCGTGCTGGAGTTGCTCGGCCGTCGGGTGACCGCCGGCGGCGTCATAGACCTTGTAAAAGCGCGTAACGTCCTCGGTCTGTATCTCGATACCCTTGTCCGGCGCGCTGAGCGCAAAGCCGGACAAGGCCGCGTAAACCGGCCCACTGAGCGCGACGGCGATCAATATGCCGGTGACGATGGCGCCGATCTCGATGAAGAACTCGCACCAGGATCGGGCCGCATGCGGCTTGTGGATTTCCATCTCGACGACCCCCGAGCGCGCTTCAAGCTTGGCCTCAACCTATCCGGTTCGCCGCCGCCTGCGACGGGGAAGATTTTGGCGCCGGCGGTTTCCGTCGGCGCCTCGGCCGCCCATATGGCGCTGGTCAACACAGCGCAGGTTTCCCGCCATGGATTATCGCCGTCTCGGTCACTCGGGTTTCAAGGTTCCGGTGCTCAGCCTCGGGACCGGCACCTTCGGCGTGAAGGGTCCTATGCGGTCCTGGGGGTCGGCGGACGTGAAGGCGGCGAGCCGGCTGATCGACCTCTGCCTCGACGCCGGGCTCAATATGTTCGACAGCGCCGACATCTACTCGAACGGCGAGGCCGAAGACGTCCTGGGCGGCGCCATCAAGGGCCGGCCGCGCGACAGCCTGATCATCTCCACCAAGGCGACCTTCCGGAGCGGCAAGGGCCCGAACGACGTCGGCTCCTCACGCTATCACCTGATCGACGCCGTGGACAAGGCGCTGAAGCGGCTCGGGACCGACTATATCGACCTGTTCCAGTTGCACGGTTTCGACGCCCAGACGCCGGTCGAGGAGACGCTGTCGGCGCTCGACGACCTGATCCGCGCCGGCAAGATCCGCTACATCGGCTGCTCCAACTTCTCAGGCTGGCACCTGATGAAGTCGCTGGCGGCGTCCGAGCGCCATGGTCTGGCCCGCTATGTGGCGCACCAGGCCTACTATTCGCTGGTCAGCCGCGAGTACGAGTGGGAGCTGATGCCGCTCGGCGTCGACCAGGGCGTCGGCGCCGTGGTCTGGAGCCCGCTCGGCTGGGGCCGGCTGACCGGCAAGATCCGCCGTGGCCAGCCGCTGCCCGAGACCAGCCGGCTGCATGACACCGCCGCCTGGGGCCCGCCGATCGAGGACGAGCACCTCTACAAGGTGGTCGACGCGCTGGAGACCGTGGCCCAGGAGGTGGGCAAGACCGTGCCGCAGGTGGCGCTGAACTGGCTGCTGCAGCGCCCGACCGTCTCCAGTGTGGTGATCGGCGCGCGCGACGAGACCCAGTTGAAGGATAATCTCGGCGCCGTGGGCTGGAACCTGACCTTGGAGCAGGTCGCCAAGCTGGACGCCGCCAGCGCGGTGACCCCGGTCTATCCCTACTGGCACCAGACCCAGTTCGTGGAACGCAATCCCAAGCCGGTGTAGCCGGCGAAGGCGGCCGTCTTCTGCGGCCATAAACTGTTTTAAGTCGACCGACGGAACGCCGCTATTTTTGCGGTGTATCAATCTCCATCTGCATCTGCCGGGCGACGAAGATGAGCGTTCATGGTCCCGCCGCCTTGATGGCGATCCTCTGCGGCGTCCTGGGTTCGGCCGCGGCCGCGGCGGCGCCGGCGCTTTCCGGGCCGACCGGCGATCTGGCCTGCCAGAGCAGCCTGTCGCGGCTGATCAAGGGCGGCGGGAGGTCCGACGTGCCGGCGGCCTGCTGGCGGGTGGGCCCGCTGTCGCTCGGCATGTCCGAAGCGGATCTGACGCACCGCATGGGCGCGCCGGTGCAGACCTCCGTCCTGCCCGCTGGGCCGAAGGGCGGCTATGAGGCAAGGATCTACGCCTTCCCGGCGCAGTGGCGATCCGATCTCGCAAGACGACCGCACGCCGACATTCGCCTGCGCTTCGTCGAGGTCCTGCTGTCCGACGGACGGGTCGTCGGCATCGGCAACGATCCGGGCGCGAGAATGGACTTCCCCAGGTGCGGGGCCAAAGGTCCCTCCCCGACCGTCTGGACAGGCGGCGACCCGGCCGATTTCCACCCGTTTCAGAGCTTCGCCGGAATCCGGGTCGGCATGTCTGTGCAACGCCTGACGCAACGCTTCGGCCAGGCGCCGGCATCGAACAGGCCCGGCGACTGGCGCTCGTACCTGCCCGCGCCCATCGCCTTCGACGTCGACCCGGGCAGCCGGCGCATCCTGGGCTTTTCGATCGGAGCCGACGAGCGCGCGGTCACGACCGGCGCGGACGTTCACATCCGGGTGCGGCGAAATCCGCAGACCTGTGAAATTTCAGGGCTTTCCTTCGGCGACTAAATCGCCGACCGAGCCCGCGCCCATCGCGCTGGCGCGCTCCGGTCGACCGGCCGCCCCCAGGACCACCGCAAACAGGTCGTCCTGGATCGCGCCGGTCGCCCTGGCTCCGCCGAGGTCAGTAGTGGCGACGGTGGCGATAGTAGCGGTGATGACGGGCGTCGTGGTGACCGATCGCGTTGCCGATCAGGGCGCCGCCGACGCCGCCGACCACCGCGCCGCCGACGCTATGAGTGAGCAGGCCGCCCGCGAGCGCGCCCGAGGCGGCGCCGTAGGTGGTGTCGCGGCCCTGGGGACCGGCGAACGCCGGAGCCGCGGAGCAGACCGCGGCCACGAGGCCGAGCGCGACGAGGGATTTGGACAAAGTCATCAGTGCCTCCAGGCCGCGAAAAAGCGGCGATCCCCTTAACAACGTCCCGGCGTGGTTTTGGTTGGCTTTGTCGGAGCGAATTCTTGACAGGCCTGCTCTCAAGGTCCTGAGGCCTCGCCTGCAGTCGTG
>Ga0302314_10019561_pt1 | contig 11239 bp, 11 predicted proteins | sample III_Palsa_N2_3_FD_200533 | JGI IMG/M metagenome (GOLD analysis project Ga0302314, IMG submission 200533) | Peat permafrost microbial communities from Stordalen Mire near Abisko, Sweden - III_Palsa_N2_3 | ecosystem: Environmental > Terrestrial > Soil > Palsa > Peat permafrost | place: Sweden... | reverse complement strand
CCGTCACCGCCGCGCGGGCGGCCGGGGTGAACTCGGCCCGCAGGTGCTTGATGCCGTGCAGGAAGTTGGACCGCAGCGGGTCGGGCGAGCCGACCGCGCGGATATCGGGCAGCAGCTCGAAGAGCACCCGGAACGTGACCGAAAGCTCCAGCCGGGCCAGGTTGGCGCCGAGGCAGTGGTGCGGCCCGGGCGAGCCGAAGGTGACGTGCGGGCTGGGCTCGCGGGTGATGTCGAACGCCGTGGCGTCGGTGAAGTACTCCTCGTCCTGGTTGGCCGAGCGATACCAGAGCACCACTTTGTCTCCCGCCGCGAACTCCTGGTCGCCGAGCCGGACGCCGTCCCGCGTGACCGTCCGGCGCATGTGCAGCACCGGCGATGCCCAGCGGACGACTTCCTCAACCGCGCGCGCCGTGTGGGTCGCGGGGTCGCCCTGCCACAGCGCCCGCTGGGCGGGGAACTCGGTCAGGGCGAGCAGGCCGTGCGAGATCGCGTTGCGGGTGGTCTCGTTGCCCGCGCCGACCAGCAGGATGAAGAACGCCGCGAGCTCGTCGGGGGTCAGGTTCTCCTCGGCCGTGGCCGCCACGAGCAGGGAGATCAGGTCGCCGCGGGGGGTCTTGATCCGGTCTTCGGCGAGGCCGTGGAGCAGGTCGGCCAGGCGCTGCCCGGCCTCGCCGACGGCGCGGGCGATGCCGCGCGGTGACTGGTCGCTCACGTATTCGGAGTCGCTCGCGGCCATGATGATGTTGGTCTGCTCGAAGATGAACCGTTCCTCGCTGCGCGGGATGCCCAGCATGTTGTTCACGATGCGCAGCGGCAGCAGCGCCGCGACCTCGGTGACGAAGTCGCACTCGCCCTGGTCCGCGACCGAGCCGATGATCTCGCGGGCGGCGCGGTCCACGTCATCGGAGATCGCCTCCAGCGACTTGGCGGCGAAGCCCCGGGACACGATCCGCCTGAGCCGGGCGTGCTCCGGGTTGTCCATGTCGATGAACGACCCCCGGTAGTCCTTGAGCCCGGGCGGCTGATCGAAGATGTTGATGCCCTTGCCCGAGCAGAAGTCGTCCGGGCGCCTGCTGACCTCCCGGACGTCGTCCATCCGGGTCAGCGCCCAGAAGCCGCTGCCGCGCGGGTTCCCGCTCAGGTCGAGCTGGGGCGCGAACGGGCGCGGGTTGTTGGCACGTAGCCAGGCGAACAGCGCGTCGCGTTCGGAAACGGGACGGGTCCACCAGTCCAGGTCATCGAGCACGTCAGCCGACAGACCTTGTCTCGCGGTCATATAACGCGACCTCCTTGTCTCGCATTCTGACAGTTGCGTCACGAAGCCGCAAGCTGTCAACTAGCAGATAGCGAACTTCTCCGCTAGCGTAATAGCGAGGAAACCGACCGCAGTACGACCTGTTGTTCTGACGTTACGTCACGGTGAGGAGATGCGATGGGCAGCCCGGTGGGGACCCGCGGCCCCGACTACGAGATGGTCGTGGAGCGCGGCAAGATCGCCGAGTTCGCGGCGGCCATGCAGTCGCAGAACCCGGCCTACGCCGGGCCCGGCGCGATCGCCCCGCCCACCTTCCTGATCAGCGGCTCGCTCTGGGCGCCGGACGGCGCGGCGGTTGACGTCGGCTTCGACCGCAGGCGGCTGCTGCACGGCGAGCAGGAGTTCATCTTCCATGGCCCGCCGCCGCGGGCTGGTCAGGTGCTCACGGTCAGCGACCAGATCGTCGACCGATACGAGAAGCCGGGCAAGCGGGGCGGGATGATGCGCTTCGCCGTGGTCGTCACCGAGTACCGCGGCGAGGATGGCGCCCTCGTCGCGGAGGCCCGCAGGACGCTGATCGAGACCGCGCCGAGGGGAGGCGCGTCCTGATGCAGGTCGAGGTAGGAGAGAAGGCCGAGGCCAGGGAGTACGGCCCGCTGACGACCCGGATGTTCGTGCGCTACGCGGGCGCGTCCGGCGACTTCAACCCGATGCACTACGACGACCTGCTGGCGCGCGCGGCCGGCTACCCGTCGGTGTTCTCCCAGGGCATGCACTCGGCCGCGCTGCTCGCGTCGTTCGCCGTGGACTGGCTCGGCCCGGAGAACGTCAGGCGGTTCGCGGTGCGCTTCCGGGAGCAGGTCTGGCCGGACGACGTGCTCTCCTGCTCGGGCGAGATCACCGCGATCAGCCACAACGAGAGCGGCGCTCTCGTGACCGCCGAGCTGACCGCCACCAGGCAGACCGGCGGCATCGCGGTCAGCGCGTCAGCCGACTTCCTGCTCCCTATTTTGCCGTTAACCTAAATCAAATGACAGCACAGTCAGAAAACGAGACCTTCCGCCGGGAGGGCTACGGGCCGACCAGCCTCGTAGTCGGCGAGCGCGGCGCGCGCACTCGCCAGCGGATCGTCGAGGAAACCCTCCGGCTATTCGAAACCCAGGGCTTCCACGCCACGTCGGTGGACGGCATCGCCAAGGCGGCCGGCACCTCACGCTCCACCCTGTACCAGTACTTCGAGAGCAAGGAGCAGATCTTCGTCGAGCTGCTCGACGAATGCGGCTCGGCGCTGATGCGGGTGGTCCGCCGGATCGGGCCGCTCGGGCCGACGAAGCTGGGTTTCGACAATCTGCACTGGTGGCTCGGCGAGTGGGCGTACGTCTACGACAAGTACGCGACCATGTTCGTCCAGTGGGCGAGCGTGGACACGCCGGGCACGAGCGTGCGCCCGTTGGTGACTGGCTTCACCCATTCCTATAACACCCGAATTGCGTCGCGCCTTGAGTCGAGCGGGGTCACCGGCCTGACGCCGCTCGACGCGGCCATCGCGATGACGAGCATCGTCCACCGGTTCAACTACTTCCGGCACATGGGCCTGGTGCCGCACCGGTTCACCGACGACCAGCTGCTCGACGGCCTGGCCGTGTTCGTCCAGCTGATCTTGTTCCCCGACACCCCGCTCGACGTCTTCAGCACGGTCGAGCTGCCCGCCCGGCCGCCGCGGCGGCCCGACGCGACGCTGCTGACGAACGACGCGTCCGCCCAGCTTCCCGACCGGCTGGCGGGGCTGCGGCCGCGGGCCGCCGCCACCGTCAGGCGGCTGCTCGACGCCAGCGCGGTGCTGTTCGCCGATCGCGGATATCACGGCACCGGCGTGGACGACGTGGTCGGCGAGGCCGGCTTCGCGCGGGGCACGTTCTACAAGTACTTCGACGAGAAGCTCGACCTGCTGCTCGAGCTGACCCGCGAGTGCGACGCCGAGATGCGGGTGCTGATCGACGAGTTCATGCTCATCGAGCCCGCCAGCCCGGCCGGCCCCGGGCAGCTGCGCGACTGGCTGGGTCGCTACCTGCCCTTTCATTCCCGCTACCTCGGGATCATGCGCGCCTGGCTCGAGGGAACCTCACGGGACCCGCAGATGCTCGCCGTGGTCAGGGAGACGGGGCACAACATGCACCTGGCGGCCCTGGCGGTGCTCGCCAAGGTCGACCGGCCGCACCCGCTCGACCCCGATATCGCCGCGGTGATCCAGGGCGGCATCCTCGAGCGCATGCCCCAGGCGGCCCGCGAGCAAGACCCCGAGCGCCCGGATGCGGAGATCGTCGAGCTGATCGCGGCGGTGATGGAGCGGGGACTGTATAACCCGGGTCCGGCTCGGTGACGACCGGACCGGCGCGGACCGTCGCCGGGTTGCTCGCGCACCGCGTGGCGGCCAGCCCCGGGGCGACAATGGTGGCCGATGAGAACAGTCGCCACGTACCGTTCGGGCACATCGCTTTTGAATCTGAACGCGTGGCGGCGGGACTGCTCGCCTGCGGGGTGCGGCCGGGCGATGTCGTCTCCTGGCAGCTGCCCAACTCGATCGAGACGATCACGCTGACGCTGGCCCTCGCCCGGCTCGGCGTCGTGCAGAACCCCCTCGTGATGATGCTGCGCGAACGCGAGGTCGGGTTCATCTGCCGGCAGGCGCGGTCGCGGTGGCTGCTGGTGCCGCCGACGTTCCGTGGAACCGACCATCGGGCGATGGCGGATGCGGCGGCGCGGTCGGTGCCCGGGCTGCGGGTGCTGGTGATCGACGGCCCGCTGCCGACCGGCGATCCGGGCACGCTGCCGACGCCGCCGGACGACGACGACGCGGTGCGGTGGATCTTCTACACCTCGGGCACCACCTCGGACCCGAAGGGCGCCCGGCACACCGACGCGGGCCTGCTGGCCGCGTCCGCGACCTTCTGCGACCACCTGGCGATCGGGCCATCGGATGTCGCGACCGTCCTGCTGCCGCTCGCGCACGTCGGCGGCATCCTGTACATCCTCAGCTCGCTGCGCACCGGCTGCTCCATGGTCACCAGCGCGGTGTTCGACCCGCTGGCTACGCCTGAGCTGCTCGCCGCGCACGGCGTGACCCTGCTCGGCAACGGGCTGCCGTTCCTGCGGGGCTACCTGGCGCGGCAGGCCGAGTCGGCTTCGCCGCTGTTTCCCTCGGCGCGGGTCGCGCTCTGCGGCGGGTCGCCGCGGCCGCCTTCGCTGCACGACGAGGTCAAGCAGTCACTGCGAGTTCCGGTGGTGTCGGGGTACGGGATGACCGAGTGCCCGTACATCACCTGGGGCCGCTGGGACGACAGTGACGATGATCACGCGTCGTCTGAGGGGTGCGCCGGGCCGGGCGGCTCGGTCATCGTGGTGCGGGCGGACGGCACCCCGGCCGCCGACGGCGAGCCGGGCGAGCTCCGGGTGAAGGGGCCGCAGCTGATGGCGGGGTACGTCGACGCGGCGCTCGACGCCTCGGCGTTCGACGAAGCCGGGTATTTCCGGACCGGCGACCTCGGCCGGCGGGACGCGCGCGGGTACATCACCGTGACCGGGCGGCTGAAAGACGTGATCATCCGCAAGATGGAGAACATCTCCGCCCGCGAGGTCGAGGAGCTGCTGGTCACGCACGACGGCGTGGCCGACGTGGCGGTGATCGGGCTGCCCGACCCGGAGACCGGCGAGCGGGCGTGCGCGGTCGTCGTGCCCGCGGTTGCGTCTGATCCTCCCGCGCTCGCGGAGCTGTGCGCGCACCTGCGCGATCTCGGGCTGAGCACGCGGAAGCTGCCCGAGCAGCTCGAGCTGGTCGGCGCGCTGCCGCGCAATGCCATGGGCAAGGTTGTCAAGCGCGAGCTTGTCGCGCGATTTCTGCTGAAGGAGACCGTGAAGTGACCGTTCTAGTCGATGTCGCCGACCACGTGGCGACGATCACGCTGAACCGGCCGGAGAAGCTGAACTCCTTCAACGAGAAGATGACCCGCGAGATCGCCGGCTTCTGGCAGCGGGTGCGCGCCGACGACTCGATTCACGTCGCGGTGGTGCGGGCGGCCGGGGACCGCGCGTTCTGCACCGGCATCGACGTGTCCGAGGGCCCGTGGTGGAACGACCAGAACGAGTGGAACCAGGAGGACCCGGGGGTCCTGCTCGGGCCCAAGCAGCACCGCGTCTGGAAGCCGGTGATCACGGCCGTGCACGGGATGGCGGCGGGCGGGGCGATGTACTTCATCAACGAGTCCGACATCGTGATCTGCTCGGACGACGCGACCTTCTTCGACCCGCACGCCAACGGCGGCATGGTCTCCGCGCTCGAGCCGGTCGGCATGCTCCGGCGCGGCGTGCCGCTCGGCGACGTGATGCGCTGGGCGCTGCTGGGCAACGAGGAGCGGATCACGGCGGCGACGGCGCTGCGGCTCGGGCTGGTGACCGAGGTGGTGCCGCGCGACGCGCTGTGGCCGACGGCGGCCTCGCTGGCGGCGGAGATCGCGTCGCGGCGGCCGGAGGCGATCCAGGGGACGGTCCGGGCGATCTGGGAGGCGATCGACGAGCCGTGGGTGGTGTCGCAGCGGCACGGGCTCGCCTACACCCAGCTCGGCAACCGCGGCCGGGCGAAGACGCCGCTCGCGGAGCGCGAGCGGCGCGAGCGCCGGTTGCGATAGCCGCGCCGATCTCGGCGGTGAGCTCGAGGTTCTTCTCGCCGAGCGCGGCAATAGAGCGCGACGAGAGCCGCCGACTCCCGGTGCGATCCGGCGTAGCCGACTTGCATCGACAAGCGCATGCCATACTTCCGTTCTGGTGTCATCTCCGGAGCGGAGGGCTCACCTGCTGCCTGGGCCCCCTTTCCCCGTACTAACAATTAAGGATACTCTTTAATCATGCCGATCGCCATGACCGAGGATGGCCGTTGACCGCGGAATCCCGCCTTCCCGAGCGGATCGGGCTCACGGGCCTAGCCCGGGCCGGAGACACCTGGTCCGTCCGGATCGAGCCGTTCAACTCCAACTTCGGTGGCTCGATCTACGGCGGGGCTGCGCTCGGCGCCGCCGTCGAGCTGCTGGAGTCGATCACCGGCTCGCGCGTGCGGTGGGCCACGGCCCGTTTTCTGCGGGCTCCGGGCATCGGCTCCGAACTGATCCTGAGCCAGGTCGCGGATGTCGTTGGCCGGCAAACCAGCCAGATGACGGTCACCGCGACCCACGGCGACCAGGTCGCCTTCGAGGTGATCGCGGCCGTCGGCGACGGGAACGCGGTGGCCGGGATATCCGGGCAGTGGGCAGACATGCCTGCCGTTCCCCAGCCGGCCGACTGCCCGGCGATCCCGGATCGCCCGGAGTACGCCCGCAGCTCCGTCGGCCAGGTGGACCGGCGCACGGCGCGATCCAGCAACGGCGGCCGGGCACCTGGCCGCAGTTCCACCTGGACTCGCCTCAAGGGCGGCGGAACGAGCACGCCGGCCGGCCTGGCCTGGATCGCAGACACCATCGCCTCCGGGATCAGCCAGTCAGTCGGACCGCTGAGCCGGGCCACCAGCCTGGACAACACCATCAGGTACGCCGCTGCCGCGCAGTCGGAGTGGGTCCTCGTGGACGTGCACGCCCACGCGTCGGCGGACGGCTACGCCTACGGCGACGTCCACCTTTTCGCCGAGAACGGAACCCTGCTGGCCACGGGCAGCCAAACCTGCATCGCGCGGGCGCTCAGCTGAACGCCCGCCGCTGAGCGTGCCGTTAGCGGGCTGTCAGCAGCATGCAGCCGGCGATGGGGCCGCCGCCGGCCGACACGACGGCGACCTCGGCGCCAGGTACCTGCCGGGGGCCGGCGGCGCCGCGTAGTTGCAGGACGGCTTCGTGGACCACCCAGTAGCCGTGCATGCGCCCGGCCGAGAGCTGGCCGCCGTAGGTGTTGAGCGGCAGTTCGCCGTCGAGGGCGATGCGCTTCCCGCCCTCGACGAAGGGCCCCGCCTCGCCGTCGCCGCACAGGCCGAGGGCCTCGAGCCAGGCGAAGGCGAGGAACGTGAACCCGTCGTAAAGTTCAGCGACGTCGACATCGCGCGGGGTGAGGCTGGTGCGGCTCCACATCTGCGCCGCGGCGTCGGTCGAGGCCATCTTGGGGTAGTCGGGCCGCTGGTCCCAGCCTCCCTCGCCGGGTGACCCGCCGATCGCCTCGACCCGGACGGGCGGGTTCGGGCCGTCGTCGGCCCGGTCGGCCGCGGAGACCACCAGGGCGATGGAGCCGTCAACCGGCACATCGCAGTCGAGCAGGCTCAGCGGGTCGGAGATGGACCTGGCCGCGAGGTAGTCGTCGAGGGTGATCGGGTCCTTGTACACGGCGGCGGGATTGAGGGCGGCGTTCATGCGGCTGTTGACGGCCAGCCATCCGAGCTGCTCCTTGGTCGTCCCGTACAGGTGCATGTGGCGACGGCAGTGCATGGCAAGCCAGTTGACAGCCGAGTAGGCGTGCATCGTGAGCAGCGGGCTCACCCAGTCGGGGGCGTCAGCCCGGGCGGCGCCGGGCTGCTGCGGGAGGATCGATCCGCCCATCATCTGCACCGTGCGGTAGACCAGGACATGGCGGGCCCGCCCGGTCCCGACGGCGACGAACGCCGACATCAGGGGCGAGAGCAGCCCTCCGGTGTCGAACCCGCCACCCCGCCAGGCCGCGTCGATGCCCAGGGCGCCGGCTGCCTCGTCGACCGGCGTGTCATCACCGAGGCCAGCCGGCCGTTCTGGACCGGCGGCGCCCAGCGGCAGCTCCTGATCTTGTGGTGCGCGGCCTGCGAGCTCTGGGTGCATCCGCCGCGCGAGACCTGCCCGGGCTGCGACGGCGCGCTGGTGCCCCGGGCGGCGAGCGGGCGGGGCAGGGTGTTCACCTTCACCGTCAACCGCCATGCGTACAACCCGGCTGTGCCGGTGCCGTACGTGATCGCCATCGTCGAGCTCGAGGAGCAGCCCGGCCTGCGGTTCATCACCAACATCGTCGGCTGCGACCCCGAGGCGGTCAGGATCGGGCTGCCGGTGCAGGTCGACTTCGAGCCGGCCGGCGAGGCCTGGGCGCCAGTGTTCCGTCCGGCCGAACCGGCCGGATCCGGAGAAGCCGCGGAATGAGCGCGGCGGTCCCGTCCGGCTGGGACCGGCGGAGAAACCTCCTGCTCGATAAGTACGAGCGGATCGCGCTCGAGCAGTTCGCGAGCCGGGGGTTCAAGGCGGTGACGGTCGATGAGATCGCCGACGCGGCCGGGGTCTCGGCCCGCACCCTCTTCCGGTACTTCCCGGCCAAGGAGGACGTCCTGGTCGGCTACCCGCGTCGTGCCACGGCGGCCGAGGTAGAGCTCATCAAGGCGCTCGAGCCGAGCCAGGCGCCGCTGGAATCGGCGTGGACGCTCATTCGCGACCTGCTGACCCAGAACCCCCCGGATGTGGAACTGCTCAACCTCTGGCGCCGTGCCGCCGCCGATGCCCCCGAGGTCGTCGACCGGGTGCGCGGAGAGCGGACGCAGGCGCTGCTCGACGCGGTGACCGCGTACTGCGCCCGGTCCCTCGTCGTCGATGCGGCGACCGATCCCCGGCCTCGCGTGCTGGCCGGCATCGTCGTCGGCGTCGAGCTCGCCATCGTCGAGTCGTTTGGCCGGCTGGACTCGACGCTGACGGAGATCGTCGACGCCGCCGAACGCTCGATCGGCGCACTCGGCCAGGTGGCAACCAGCGCTCCCTCCTGACGGACGAGGCGCGGACGATGCTAATCGCCGACGGCGGCGACGGCGGTGAGGATGGCGTCGATGGCGGCCTTCGGATGGGACACCATTGACACGTGCGACCCGGGAGTTTCTGTGATCGTGGCACCTGCCCGCTCAGCCATGCTCCGCTGGGTGGCAGGGGGGATGACCCGGTCCTCGGTTCCGATCACGACCCAGCTCGGAATGGTCTTCCAGGCGGTGGTTTCCGTTGGAGCGGTGTTCGCGCCGAGGGTGATGGGGCGCTGACTTGCGGCGATCAGCCAGCGGTCCGCCTCGGGCAGGTCTTGCGCGAAGGAGTTGTGGACGGTCGACGGCTTCAGGAACGCCTCGGCATCCCCTTGCGGGGCACCGGGGTAGCCGGCGATATCAAAAACGGCGGTCGGGTCAGGAACGTCCACCGCCGAACCGGAGCCGCCCAGGATCTGGAAGACGGTCTCGCCTTCGTCGGGGATGAACGCGTCGACGTACACGAGCGCCTTGACGTCGCCACCCTTCGTTCCGGCGTTCGTGATCACCACGCCGCCGTAGGAGTGGCCGACCAAGACGACCGGACCGGTCGTGCGCTGCGCTAGAAACGAGGCGACGTACGCGGCATCGCTCGCCACCCCGTGCAGCAGGTTCGGCGGAGTGAGGACGGTGAAACCTTGACCCTGGAGCTCGGTCGATACGGCGTTCCAGCTCGATCCGTCTGCCCACGCACCGTGGACAAGAACGATCGTTGGCTTCGGCATGTTGCCCCCATCTGGCCGGTTGACGTCACTCTCACTGAGAGAAACTTATCTGTCACATTCTGTCATTGGCCTTCAGGGTTGCGTCGCCGGGTCGGCTCGGGCAGCGAAACATAGCTGACCAGCGGGTCTGCCGCGCCGGTCACGCGTCGACGGGCTGGGTCCGGGTCTGTGCCGTTGCAGTATTAACTGTCGCGGCGCAGGAGGAGGCAGCCGGCCTCGGGGCCGCCGCCGACGCCAACGGCGGCGACCTGCACGTCCTTGGCGATCTGGCGTTCGCCGGCCTCGCGCCAGAGCTGGACGCAGGCCTCGTGCAGGAAGCCGTAGCCGTGCAGCCGGCCGCCCGACAGCTGGCCGCCGTGGGTGTTGATCGGCAGTTCCCCGTCCGGCGCGTAGTAGGCGGTGTTGTCCAGGAACGGGCCGACCTCTCCGTGCTTGCAGAAGCCGAGCGCCTCGATCCACTGCGTGGTCAGGTAGCTGAAGCCGTCGTAGAGGGTGGCGAAGTCCACGTCGGCCGGGGTGAGGCTGGTCTGCTGCCACAGGTGCGCGGCCGAGTCGTGCGCCGCCATGGTCGTCAGGTCGACGCGCTGGTCCCAGGTGTGCCGCTCGTACAGCGCCGACCCGGCCGCCTCGATCGCGATCGGCGTTCTGCCGGTGCTTGGCGCCTTGCCGCGACGGGACAGGATCACCGCGGTGGCGCCGTCACACGGGATGTCGCAGTCGTAGAGGGAGAACGGGTAGGAGATCATCCGGGCCGACAGGTAGTCGTCGAGCGTCATCGGGGCGGTGTAGATGGCCTTGGGGTTCCGGGCGGCGTTGCGGCGGGCGTTGAGCGCGACCTGGCCGAGCTGCTCGCGGGTGAGGCCGAACTCGTGCATGTAGCGCATGGCGTACATCCCGATCCAGTTGGCCGGGGACGCGGCGCCGAACGGCATCCGGAACTCCGCGTGCCCGCGGGCCCGCTCCGCCACCGAGGTGAGCGCCGCGGCACGTCCCGCCGCCTGACCCGACGACTCGCACACGGAGCGGAAGGCGAGCACGTGGGTGGCGCGCCCGCCGGCGATCGCGGCGGCCCCGTCCATCAGCGTGCCGAGCTGGCCGGGGGTCTCTACGCCGCTCAGCACCCAGTTGGTCCGCATGCCGAGCGCGTCCCGTACCTCGTGGGTCGTCGCGCCGACGAAGCCACCCTCGGCCTGGACGGGACCGGGGTAGCTGGCCACCCCGTCGATGTCCTCGACCTGCAGGCCGGCGTGCGCGATCGCCTCAAGCGCGGCGTCGATGGCGAGGTCGATGCCGCTGCGGAAGAGCTTGCGGCCCACGGCGGACTGCCCGACGCCGGTGATGACCACCTTGTCGTCGACGAATGTCATGCCACGCTCCCCGCGACTGGCCGGAATACCGGGATCCATACATCGTCGTGATGCTCGAACTCAACCTCGACCGGCATGCCGATGCGCACGTCCTCGACCGGGCAGTCCACCAGCTGCGTGGTCAGCCTGG
>Ga0302314_10019560_pt1 | contig 11239 bp, 9 predicted proteins | sample III_Palsa_N2_3_FD_200533 | JGI IMG/M metagenome (GOLD analysis project Ga0302314, IMG submission 200533) | Peat permafrost microbial communities from Stordalen Mire near Abisko, Sweden - III_Palsa_N2_3 | ecosystem: Environmental > Terrestrial > Soil > Palsa > Peat permafrost | place: Sweden... | reverse complement strand
AAACGTGAGCCAGTGCCGTCGGCCGCGATCAGGACATCCGCCCGCTCGGTCGGGCTGTTGTCGAAGAAGATGTGAACACCCTGGTCGTCTTGTTCAAAGCCTGCCACTTCGCGGCCATAGTGAATGCACTGCGCCGGCAGCATGCCGCATAGCGACCGGTAGACCGCGTCCCAGGAGGAGAAGGGCAGGTTTTCGGGTTCGTCGCGGATGACGGAACCGTCCGGAGCAATCCATCTCCGCCGATGCGTCGGCACGCTGAGCATGTCACGGCAGTAGTGACCGTGGGTCTCCAGGAATCGCAGCATGCGCCGCAAAACGACCACGCCCCCGCCTTGCCCGCGAAGCGCGTGCCCCGAGCGTTCGTAGATGCGGACGTCGTGGCCGATGCAACTCAATGTCAGGGCGGCTGCAAGCCCCGAAATAGAACCGCCAGCAATCGCAATTTTCATCTTGGATGCACGCTGAAGTAAAACGCTAGACCTCGATCTGCCTGCGCAAGCTGTCGCCGCCTAACGGCATTTGACGAAGGCGCTTGCCTGTTGCGTCGAAGAGTGCGTTGGCGAGCGCCCCGGCGGCTGGGCCCATGGACGCTTAGGCACTCCCGAGAAACGGCGCGCCGGGCCGATCGATCAAATGAACCTTCACACTGCTCGGCACGGCGGAGAAGCGCATGATCGGATAGGTGCTCCAGTCAAAGCTCCTGATCCGCGATGTATCGTATTTCAGTTCCTCGTAGAGCGTCCAGCTTGCCGACTGAATGATGCCGCCTTCAATCTGGTTGCGGATGCCATCGGGATTGACGATCTGTCCGCTATCCACCGCGGCTACCGCACGCTCAAGACGGACCTGGCCGGTTTCCCGTTCAACGGAGAGCTCGACCGCGATCGCCACGTAGGCCATCAGGTTCGTGTATTTGCCGAATGCAAACCTTACGCCGTGATTCGCTTGACGCGGTGGACGCGGCCAACCGAACTCCTTCGCGGCGAGCCGGATTACATCTTGCGCACGCGGGACCTGTAGGTGCTTCAGGCGAAATTCCACAGGGTCCGTATGCGCTGCGAACGCCAGCTCGTCCATGAAACTCTCGATAGCGAACACGTTGGTGTGCGCGCCAAGCGAACGCATTGCCGACGTATGGAGGGGCATGGTCGGCGAGAAGTTGTTCATGACGTGGACATGGGCAACACATACAGCGGGATCGCGTTGCGGTCGCCGCCGCCTTCCGGTTGGAGCATGGGCGTTGACGGTGCGCAGACAAATGGCTTGGCGAGCAGGGTCGCGGGCATCAGGCGCCCGGCGTTCACAATGCGCTCGTTGTGGGAGCTACTCCACAACGCGTAATTCCAGTCGACGATCCGTCCTTGCGCATCGAGCGGACGGCCGCGGTTCCACTCGATGCTCTGCGCGGTGTCGGTCGCGCGTTCACAGGGTCTCAGGAACATCATGTTCCAGAACGCCACCAGCGGCCTGAAATTCAGGGGGAAGATCAGCTCGTTATCGGGGGTAGTTGCTTTGACCGGGTCACGACTCATCAGGTAGGCATAGGCCGCAGACACGTCATGGTCCGACATCCAGGTGAAGTGGATGTACGGGAAGGCGGGGTAAAGCTGATGACCATCGCGCGAAATACCGCGGCGCAGCGCGCGGGTGAATGCGTCCAGCGACCATGCGCCAATGCCGGTATCGGCGTCGGGCGTGATGTTGGTTGCATAGATCGTTCCGAACGGGGTTGCCAACGGCAAGCCGCCGGCGAATGGCTTGCCGCCCTTCGCGGTGTGGCAGACAGTACAGTCTCCAAGCGCGACGACGCGGGCGCCATCGAGTTTGAGTTGACGGTCAAATGACGAGGCAGGCGGGGGCTGCACTACAGCAATGCCCGGTTCCCACATGATCCATAGAGCGACGCAGCCCGCCAGGAGAACGACGGCGATAGCGGCGAAGATTAGCGGCTTGCGACTCATCGCTTCACCTTCAATCAAGATTAATCCAGAAAACCAACCGGATGTGACCCGTCACGTGTGAGGACGGAACGCGCAGGCATGCATGTCCTCACTGAGCCTTTTGCCTTTGTGAAAGAAAATTCGGTCCGGCCCAACGTCGTCCTTGATACGAACACGTCAATGCTCTGGGTTCTGTACGGATGGTAAATGATCGATGGATAAATTGCATAGCGTTTTTTGACCGGAGTGGTGGTGCGTTACGAGCCGGGCGGCCGGCCAGCCAGGGTTTTCGCGGACTGCGCTCGCTTCCGAAGAACGTGCGCTTTTGCCCGCGCCTCATACGCAGTGCGAGGATTGCAGTTGCCTTCCAATTGAAGGCGATCAGATCAGCAGGTCGTCTCGAGGTGTAGTGAGCCAATCGTTCTGTTGTGCTTCATGGACCTGAAGCGAGGATAAGGAGGCAGAAACTAAATGTCCTGATGGATGCCTTAATAATCCTTAAATCGCGAGTCTTCCAAAATATCGATATACATAAACGAACCTACATGGCGAGTTGCCCGCGAGCGCTCAACTCCGTTCAAGCCGTTGCCGCTGCAACCGACCTGCCGACCGCCAGGTAATGGATCAACGCGATGATCGGGAATACGCTTGCAACGGTAGCGGTCAACGTCCATCCCCCATGGTCATACAAGCTGCTCGCGAGCGCGGACCCGATCGCGCCGCCAATGAAAATGCTGGTCATATAAAGCGCATTCAGACGGTTCCGGCTTGCTGCATGTAACGCATAGATCTCGCGCTGCCCAAGCACCATGTTCATCTGTACGGCGAAGTCCAGCACCACGCCGGTCACGACGAGTCCGCCCACGCCCCACGCCGGATGAATCAGTGCAGGTGCGAACGCGAGTGCCCCGACCACGAGGGCAATCAACGTAGCGCGGACTGAGTGCCCGGCGTCAGCAAGCCGGCCTGAGATGGGCGCGGAGGTGGCGCCTATCGCGCCGACCAGCGCGAACACCGCGATCCCGTTCTGCGACAGGCCGTAATGACGTGTCAACTCGATCGGCACCGCGGTCCAGAAGAGGCTGAACGTGGCAAACATGAGCCCTTGATACAGCGCGCGATGACGCAGTATCGGCAAAGTCACAACCAGCTCGCCAAGCGAATGGATCAACTGAAAGTAGGTCGCCTGATGCGTGGGCTGGCGGCGCGGGATTGTCAACGCCAGGACCGTTGTAACGATGGCCATCAACACCGCCGCCGAGCCGAATACCGCCCGCCAGCCGAAATGACCGGCCACCACGCTTGAGATCGGACGTGACAACAGGATGCCGAGCAGGAGCCCGCTCATAATGTTGCCGACCACGCGGCCACGGGATTCGTCGGGCGCAAGGTGTGCGGCCAGCGGGATCAGGATCTGCACGGCGACCGAGCTGAAACCGACCAGCAGCGAGACCGCCAGGAACGCGTTCGGCTGATGCGTGACGGCTGCAAGGGCCAGACTGAAGATCGAGACAATGGCTGTTGTGATCATCAGCTTGCGGTTCTCCAGCAGATCGCCGAGGGGAACCAGGAAGAATAGTCCGAATGCGTAGCCGATCTGCGTAAGCGAGACGATCAGGCTCGCCGTACCGCCTGACATGTGTATATCCGGCGCGATGAGCTCGGTGATCGGTTGCGCGTAGTAGAGGTTGGCGACGATCGCGCCGCAGCAGAACGCGAACAGCGCGATCATGCCCTGGGTTAGCTTGACTGTGCCGCCGTTCTGGCCGGCAGCAGGTGCGTTAGGCGTCATGTGATGGATCCTTCAGTGGTCGAAATTGGTTTTAATGTTCGATGTTCATCAAGCGGTTGCCGAGCGACACGCCAAGGTCAGTCATGCGGATACCGAGCTGAAGCTGTGTGCGTTCCCAACGCGCGAGCGCGCCGTCGAGCGCGGCGCTTGTGTGCGGTGTCGATGCCAGCGTAGTCGCCAGTGCAAGCGCGTTCGCGGCAGCCTTGGCCGTGCTGCCGGCCGTATGGGGCCGTGGCACGAACGCGGCGTCGCCGAGCAAGATGACCCTCCCGAACACCATCCGGGGCACACGCAGGTCCTGGATAGCCTGCACGAACGGCTCTTGCGTCGAGGCGACCAGTGCCTGAAACGCCGGCGCAAGCAGTGCGGCGGAAGCGGTGCGCAAAACATCGATATCCGCTTCTTTCGTCGCGCCCGGGGGCATCGAGAACGTGCGTTGCTTTCCGTCGCGATCGACCAGCAGCTGAGCGAGTTCTTCGCGTGTCTGCTTGCGGTACCAAACCCAGTTCCAGCGGCGCTCTCCGGGCGTGGTCGAGCCGTCCTCACCCGGGACCAGATAGGAAAGGGCGGAATGTTCGGGGCCTTGCTGGAAGGTGAAGCGGTCCCGCAGGACATCCGCGGCTTGCTGCGGCAACGCGTTTTCCGGAACGAGACCGCGCCAGGCGACATAACCTGCATAGCTCGGCACGACCTCCGGCAACAGGACGCGACGCACGCTTGAGCGCGCACCGTCCGCGCCGACCAGCAGGTCGGCACGCTCGCTGCGTCCGGTCGCGAAATGCGCCACGACCTGTTCGCCGTCTACGTCGAAACCGGTGAACGCTTCGCCTGCATGAAGCGACTCGGCAGGCAGCGCCTGCTTCATGGTGGTGTACAGCAGATTCCATGAAGTCTGCGTCTGCGGCATGGTGAACTGCTCGATCAGGTTGTCGTCACGGTCCAGATAGATCCGGTCTCCCGACTCCACGCCAAGTCGTTCCGGCAAGGCAACGCCCGCGAACCGGAACGCAGCCAGCACGTCGGGTTGCAACACGATGCCGCCGCCGCGGCTATCGAGTTCATTCGACGAAAGTTCGAACACATCGACGTCCCATCCGGCCCGGCGCAAGGTGGTCGCCGTGAACAACCCGCTCAACGATCCGCCGACAATAACCGCACGCGGCTTCACTGACGTGTTCATGCGGCGCTCCGTTCGAGCGCCGTCCGCAGCGCGCTAACAAACACCGTCGGCGGTTGCGCACCGCTGATCGCTTCGCCCGCGATGAACACGGTCGGCACTGAACGAATGCCTTGCTGTTGCGCGAGTCGCTGCGCTTCGCCGATCTTTGCAAGACCTCGATCCTGCGTCAGGTAGTCCCCTGCCGCGGTAGCATCGAAGCCCGCTTTCGCGGCGATCTCAATCAACGTGCCGAGCAGGCCAATATCGCGGCCTTCTGAAAAGTACGCGGTGAATATCGACTGATAGAGCACTTCGGTCTTTTGCGCGTCGCCCATGCTCAACGCGTACTGCATCAACTGATGAGCAAGGCGCGTGTTCGGCGTTCTGCTGACCTTGTCGTAGTTGAATTGCGCGCCGGCGGCGAGGCCTGTCGCCGCGACCTGCGCGTCCATGCCTTGCGAGCGTACCCAACTGCCGAACTTGGCCGTCCGATATTCGCGCCGGTCCATCCCGTCTGCGGGCATCGTGGGGTTCAGTTCGAACGGCACATACTGGATTGAAACGGGCACCGGCAGGTTGGCTGCGCGAATTCCCGAGGCGAGATTCAGGTGGCCGATCCAGCACCACGGACAAATGAAGTCGTAGTTGACAGAGATTTCGATGGCTTGCACGGCGCGCTCCTGAAGAAGATTACGCACAGGATATCGATTGCAATTCGTTAGTAGAATACGTTCGCAGAGCAATCTCGCGTTGCGTGCCACGCAACGCTCAGACAGCGGAGCCAACAAAGTGGACAAACTGGTCGCATTGACGACGTTGCTGGAAGTGGCCGAGGCCGGTGGCTTTTCCAAGGCCGCCCAGCGCCTGGGAGTGGCCACTTCGTCGGTGACGCGCCTGATGGATGCGCTCGAAGCATCGCTCGGCACGGCGCTGCTGACACGCACCACGCGGCGCGTGAGCCTGACCGATGCCGGCACCGCGTACGTCGAGCAAATCAGCAAGGTGCTGGACGACCTGGCTGAAGCCGACGACAGCATCTTCGACAGCGGTGCGGCCCCCGTTGGCGCGCTGCGCATCTCTGTGCCTACGGCATATAGCCGGCTGTGCCTGGCGCCGCACCTTGCCACCTTCCTGAGCGAGTATCCCCGCGTGGTCCTCGACGTGGTGGTCGCCGATCACTATGTGGACCTGGCCGCAGAGCGGATTGATGTGGCGATTCGAATCGGCTTGCCCTCACGCGATGAAAACCTCGTCGTCAGGAAGCTGGCCGACAACAAGCGTTTTGTCGTGGCGAGCCATGAGTATCTGGAGCGGCACGGCACGCCTGCTGAACCGCAGGCGCTGGCTGATCACGAATGCTTGCGCTTCGCGTATGGCGGACCCCATCGCGCGACGAGGCAGGTGTGGACGTTTCGCCATGGAGCCACGGAAGAACGGGTCGAAGTGCGCGGCCACCTGATTGCCAATAACCCTGACGTGCTGTTCGAAGCTGTTCTCGCGGGCAGGGGCATTGCACTGATGCCGGAGTGGCTGGTGGCACCGGAGATCGGCGCCGGCCACTTGCTGCGCCTCTTTGAGAACATCGATGTCAATCCGCATGCGGGCGATTCTGTGATCTACGCCGCTTACTTGCCGAATCGACGTCATTCGAGCAAGGTTCGCACCTTCGTGCAGTTTCTCGCTGTACGCGTGCAAACGCCTGTGGCGGAATGATCGTCAGCTGATGCTAGTGACTTGTCGAGCTCTCGATATCCGACACAATACAGTTGCGCCCGCCGAGCTTGGCGCTGTAAAGCAGCTTGTCGGCGCGTAGCAGAAGGGCGTCGAGCGTCTCACGCCCGGTTTGCGAAGCCAGCGAGATCCCGAAGCTCAACGTCACAGTAAAGCGGACACCATCGAGTTCCAGCGCCGTGGACGCTAGCCGCCGTCGCAGTTCATTAGCGGTGCCAACGGCTTCGCTGGCGTCATCGACCTTGGTCAGCACAGCGAACTCCTCGCCGCCAAGACGTGCCACGATATCCGGCTGACGCCATATCTCGCTGCATAGTCTTCCAATCGTCTGCAGCGCCAGATCACCGGCGGCGTGGCCCAGGGTGTCGTTGATCTGCTTGAAGCGGTCCGCGTCGAACATGATGAGGACCTGCTTGGCTTCCGTCGCCCCGCGTCTGCTCAGCGCAGCGGTTGCCTTGCGTTCGAACGCGCGGCGGTTGAGCAAGCGCGTCAGGAAGTCGGTATCGGCAACGGTCTCGAGTTCGCGCAGCAGGATATTGCGCTCATGCTCCAGCCGCATTTTTTCGATGCTGTTTTCCTTCAACACGAGGATCGCGTGAAACAGGCTGCGGATCTCAAGCCGGTGTTCACCGTGAGGGATGGGTGTCTCGAGCTTGCCATCGGCGATCGCCATGATGATGTCCGCGGCTTCAATAAATGGTTGGACGAACCGCCGCTTGAAGTACACGGATGCAATCAGCAAAAGATAGAGAACACCCGCGGTGCCGATTGCGCTTGCAACCAGCAACATCAGCGCATCATTACGATGCCCTTTGACTTCAGTTTCCGCCAGATCCAGCACGAAGTCGCGAAATTGCACGATGGGCCGCATGGTCGGCACATACTCCGCGGCCAGTTCGGCAGCCGTGAGTTCGGCACCTCCCGGGCGCATTGCCATGGCGCGGACGCGCGCCATGTAGCTGAGGCCGTTGTCGTAATAGACGCTGGTGAGGCGCTCATAGGTGGTTGCGCTGATCGGCGTATGTTCTACGCGGGCAGCGATCAGGCCGCGCAATTCGTCTATACGTCCTTTAGCCCGTTCTTGCGCGAATAATTCGGTTTCACTCAAGGAGCGGTGAGCGGTCAGCGCCGCAGTGAAGGTCGACCCCAGAAGTCCCGCCTGTTCACGAAGTTGAGCGGTTAATCGAGCGGTCAAGATGCAATTCAGTGCGTTGGGGTCGCCCCGCACAACGCCCGCTGCGCTCGCATTTGCGGCCGGCCCGAAGTTGGGGATGACGGCGACCATCTGGTTGACCGCGCTTAGGACGGCATCATGGTCACGGTGTTCGATGGGTTGGGCGATGAGGCCGTCGACTTGCTTGCGGGCTGCAACAAGCTGCGTTTCTACTGCATCTACGGACGTGCGTTCAACCGTGCAACCGGGACACGCCTGACTTGTAATCAATGAGCGCAGCACCGCCAGGCGCCGGTCGCTTTCGGCGCGCGCGTTGATTAAGGGAAGTCGCAGCGACGGCGAATTCCGGGCGTCTGCACCAAGCGCGCCGTTAGCTGGACCGCGTTCCGCCGATACGCTTTCCATGGCCAGCAACGTGGCGCGAAAGCGGTTTAATGATTGATCCCCATTCTCTGCCAATGAATAGGCGCGTGATTGATGCACGAGCAAAGGCGTCGCAAGACTCAAGACCAGGACGCACAGAGCGGCTGTTGTCAGCTTGAGTCGCTTGGCGAGCAAGATCCGGGTTGAGGGCATTTTTGTTAATTCGCAGCAGGTCGCTTGCCAGACAACATTCTTAAAACAGGGCGACTTATTGCAGCCGGTGATTCAACATACCGCAGCCCGCCGGAATCGTCTACTCGGACAAAACACGATCGTTAATCCGTTTCCTTTCGAAAATACCGGCAGGTTATCTATCTGGAACGGTGGCGTTGTTGTCGAGGAAAATGTAATCGTGGATGATTTCTCTCAGTTAACGACACGTCAGCCGCTTTATTTAGCGGCGCGGGCATGTGTTCATTGACGGTCTTGCCAGTTCGGCCGCGCTCGTGTCACTCATGCGGGCTGCGCCAAGCCCAGCTTCCGTCCGACATAAGAAATCCGTGCGAGAGCACAGCATGCTGCTGTCACGTATTTCTTTTCCGTGTAGCCTGAGTCGCTGTTACCCAAGTCGCTGTTACGTCATCGAAACGCGATATTCTTGTCCCACCCAGCCCGCTCCCCGACAAAGGATCCGCAGAAAATGAGCTACATCCACTTCATCGGTGGCGAAAAAGGAGGCGTCGGCAAATCGCTCGTCGCCCGCGTGTTAGCCCAGTATTTTGTTGATCGGAGCATCCCGTTCACGGGTTTCGACACCGACAAATCGCACGGCGCGTTATTGCGCTTCTATGCGGATTTTGCTGCCCCGGCCGTGCTTGATCGTCACGATAGCCTGGACCCCATCATTGAACGTGCACTTGAGGATCCTCAGCGGCGCATTCTGGTCGATCTTGCTGCACAGACGCAGCAATCGCTCGGGAAATGGCTCGAGGACGCGGATGTTGTTAATCTCGCGCAAGAGCATGGGCTGACGCTGACCTGGTGGCACGTGATGGACGCCGGGCGCGATTCGGTTGATCTGCTCCGGCAGTGGCTTGATCAGTTCGGCGGACGAATCAAACTGGTCATCGTCCTGAATGAGGTTCGGGGTGACCGGTTCGAGATTCTGGAAGCGTCGGGGGAACTCGCCCGGGCCGAAGCGCTGGGTGCCAGTGTGATCAGCCTGCGGCGCTTGCCCGATACCACGATGCAGAAAATCGATCAGCATGGTGTCAGTTTTTGGGCTGCTGTCAATCATGCAGATCGAGCTGCTTCGGGGCTTGGTTTGCTGGAGCGGCAGCGCGTCAAGGTGTGGTTGAATCGCGCTTATGGGGAAATGGGTAGTCTGGCGTTGTAGTGGGGAGACCGGCCGGGATGATGAGTTGACCGGCCGCCAAATAATAGATAGTTATACGAAATAAATTTAACAAAACCAGCGCGGAGAATCCAGTTGAACTATCCGCGCCGTTGCCTGCAAGAGATTAAGCCGTTCACGTTTTCTTCCGGTTGAAGCCGGAAGAAAACGATCATAGGCTATACCCCAATCAGCCCTTCAAAGCCTTAAGCCTGAGCTGCCGCCAGCGCGGCGTTCAGCGTCTTGCTCGGCCGCATCACCGACTCCAGCTTCGCGAAGTCAGGCAGGTAATAGCCGCCGATATCCGCTGCTTGACCCTGGACCGCTGACAACTCAGCCACGATGGTCTTCTCGTCCGCCGTCAGTTGCTTGGCCAACGGCGCGAACTGAGCCGCCAAGCCGGCATCTTCCGTTTGCGCTGCCAGTTCCTGCGCCCAGTACATCGCGAGATAGAACTGGCTGCCGCGGTTGTCCAGTTGCCCGGTCTTGGGCGACGGGTTCTTGTTGTTCTCCAGCAGTTGGCCCGTGGCGGCATCCAGCGTCTTCGCCAGGACCTTGGCCCGCGTATTGCCGGTCTTCAGCCCCAAGTCTTCCAGCGACACCGCCAGCGCCAGGAATTCACCCAGCGAATCCCAGCGCAAATGGTTCTCTTCCACCAGTTGCTTGACGTGCTTCGGAGCCGAACCGCCCGCGCCAGTTTCGTACATGCCGCCGCCAGCCATCAACGGGACAATGGAAAGCATCTTGGCGCTGGTGCCCAGTTCCATGATCGGGAACAGGTCGGTCAGGTAGTCACGCAGGATGTTGCCCGTGACCGAGATCGTGTCCAGGCCGCGGATGACACGCTCCAGCGTGTAACGCATCGCGCGCACTTGCGACATGATCTGGATGTCCAGGCCTTTGGTGTCGTGATCCTTCAAGTAGGTCTCGACCTTCTTGATCACTTCGGCTTCGTGCGGACGGTACGGGTCGAGCCAGAAAATGGCCGGCATGCCGGAGTTGCGGGCACGCGTGACGGCCAGCTTCACCCAGTCGCGGATCGGCGCGTCCTTGACCTGGCACATGCGCCAGATGTCGCCTTCTTCCACGTTTTGCGTGAGCAGCACTTCACCCGTGGCGATGTCAACAATGCGCGCCTCGCCCGCTTCCAGTACTTCGAAGGTCTTGTCGTGCGAGCCGTATTCCTCGGCCTGCTGCGCCATCAACCCGACGTTGGGCACCGTGCCCATGGTGACCGGGTCGAAGTTGCCATTGGTCTTGCAGAAGTTGATGATTTCCTGATAGATCCGCGCAAACGTGCTTTCAGGAATCACGGCCTTCGTGTCCTTCGGACGACCGTCGGCACCCCACATCTTGCCGCCGATGCGAATCATGGCCGGCATCGATGCATCCACGATGATGTCGTTGGGCGCATGCAGGTTCGAGATACCCTTGGCCGAATCGACCATCGCCAGTTCCGGACGATGCTCGTGGCATGCATGCATGTCACGGATAATTTCTTCGTGCTTGGAAGTGGGCAGGCTTTCCAGCTTGTCGTACAGGTTGACGAGGCCGTTGTTCACGTTCACGCCCAGTTCGTCGAACAGCTTGCCGTGCTTCTCAAAGGCTTCCTTGTAGAAGATCTTCACGGCATGACCGAAGACGATGGGGTGCGAGACCTTCATCATCGTGGCCTTCACGTGCAACG